>Ga0155295_110_pt1 | contig 221486 bp, 211 predicted proteins | sample RifCSPhighO2_02_FD_106263 | JGI IMG/M metagenome (GOLD analysis project Ga0155295, IMG submission 106263) | Candidatus Magasanikbacteria bacterium RIFCSPHIGHO2_02_FULL_41_35
TCGTCCAACAGTCGGCTAAGCAACATCCCGCAGTCTACCGACTACCGTCGGTATCCTACGGGACGATTGCCTAGCCGCCGCCCATTAGCTGAAATATTCCTTTTCTTTTTTGGGCTATCGCCCAATTGTTTAAAAAAATCTGAAATTTCTTTTTCTTTATTTGATAGGGGGGCTGCCTGGCTATCGCCAGTCAGTAAGGTTGTTTTCTCCGCTCCCTATGGTCGCTCCAAAAACGCTATTTATAAAAATCAGTAAACAGACTAAAATACAGCTAATTCAATATCGAAATATGCCTAAAACACTATTCAACAAAACCATTCAAGAGCTAGAATCAAACGCTATTTATTGGTGGCCGGATTTTCTGTCACAACTTGAGGAGAATGCCAGCATAATTCCCTTGCTCATCAAAACGCAGGACAAATTTTTATCTCTCCTCGATCTTTCAGACAAAAATCCGTATAAGATTTTCGAACTGATCAAAAGCTCGGATTCCCCAGCTAACCTGTTTTTAAAGCATTTAGTGGTTTTAACAGACTTCGGAGGTGAACAAATTCAACGCCTAAACAAACAATTTTCATCAGTCTTTGAAAAGAAAAAAGGCAAATTTTTCTTCACCTTTACCTGGAAAGAACAGTATTACGATTATTTTTTCAAAAAGCTGCCAATAACCGGAAACTTAGATAACAAAAAACTTGGTATAGACGGAAAAAATATTAATAACGAACAAGCTTTAGATGAGCTAAAGGAAGACTTAATATCAATCCTTCTATTTGGTGCAAATTCAATCAACGAAAAAACTGCAAACAATCTGTCAAAATGCGAGATTGGTAATTTGCTAGGGCAAAAGGAAGCTTTAGAAAAATATGTGAAAGAAAAGTACATTTGGGTCAGCAGAATCACCGGAGGGGCACAAGCTAACACACTCGGTCAGGTCGCCCAAACATATATTGTTGATTATTTGAAATCAAAACTTGATAAAAGCTTTTCGGTAAATCGTAATGGCTCAGTTAAAGTAGCAGGAAGTAAGAAAAGTATTCCTTTCGATATTGTCGTCAAAAAAGGTAATAAAACTGTTGGTGTTGAGGTGACTTTTCAGGTCACGACTAACAGTACTATCGAACGAAAATCAGGACAGGCAAAAGCACGACGTGATTTGATGCATAAAGCTGGAAATTTCGTCGCGTATATTATTGACGGTGCGGGAAATTTTCAAAGGAAAAGTGCCATTTCAACAATATGCAACTACAGCGATTGTACAGTGGCTTATTCACAAAAAGAATTTGACACTTTGGTGAATTTTATTAAAGAAAAACTATGAAATTAACATTTATTGACCTTTTCGCTGGCACTGGCGGAATAAGGATTGGATTCGAGAAAGCATGCCGCAAATTCGGTATTGAAACCGAGTGCATTTTAAGTTCAGAAATTGATAAAAAAGCATGCGAAACCTATGAAATGAACTTTGGAGAAAAACCGCAGGGCGACATACGAAACATTAAAGAAATGAAACAATTTGACGTACTGCTTGGCGGCTTTCCTTGTCAACCATTTTCATATGCAGGCAAACAAAAAGGATTTGGCGATACAAGAGGCACGCTTTTTTTTGAAATTGAAAGAATTTTAAAAAACTATAAACCTAAATTTTTTCTATTAGAAAATGTTCGTGGATTAACTACTCACGACAATGGACGAACATTTGCCACAATAATTCAAGCTTTGGAGAAATTGGGATATGGGGTCAATTATTTATTGCTCAATAGTTCAAATTTTGGCGTACCTCAAAATAGAGTAAGGGTCTATATAGTTGGCCAGCTCAATGAAAAACCAATTTTAACCATAAATTCAGACCGTGGAGCGGCAGATAGCCACAAATTCAAAAATTTATTCTCACAAAAATCACTCTTTGGCCACAATGAATTTAAAGTTGTTGGAGATGTTTTAGACCAAGAAGTTGATAGTAAATATTTGTGCTCTAAAGATTTTATTACTAGGTTAAAAAAAGTGGCCGGCAGCGATTTTTCAAAGCTTAATGGTACTAGACTTATTGACTACAGAAACGGAGACTCTATTCATTCGTGGGAATTGGGAATTAAAGGTGAATGTAGCAAAGATGAAATAGAGCTTATGAATCAGCTTGTTAAAAATCGCAGGAAAAAAATATTCGGAACACATCAAGACGGAAAACGCCTCACTTTAGAGCAAATTAAAACATTTGTTAAAATCCCAAAAATCGAGGCCGTCATAAAATCTTTAGAGGAAAAGGGCTATATCAAACAAGTAGATGGCAAATACAATCCTGTAGCCGGAAACATGTCGTTTGAGGTTTTTAAATTTCTTGACCCAAACAGTATCTCAATCACTCTTGTCTCAAGTGACGCGCATAAATTAGGTGTAGTGGTAAACAATCAACCAAGAAGAATTACACCAAGAGAAGCGGCAAGAATCCAGGGTTTCCCTGAAAGTTTTAAAATACATCCTGATGATTCTGCCGCATATCATCAATTCGGAAATGCAGTAGCCGTTCCAGTTATTCAGGCAGTGATAGAGAATTATTTAACAAACAATATATTTACAACGCCAACAAGGGAAAATTCAAAAATACAAATTGAACAGCCAAAAAATAAAATCCCTCCGGGCTTTTCCCCGCAGCTTGCTGCGACTTCCTTAACGCATTGGGTATAAGGTATACTGTGAACCATGAGCCAATTTATCCATAAATCACATAATGTCACCGTACTTCTCTATCATATCGTCTTTCCAGCGAAGTACAGACGAGCGGTATCGTCCGTGACCGTAGACACCACCATAAAAGAAATATGTCTAGAAATAAGCAAGCGCTATGAAATAACTTTTTTAGAAATCGGCACAGACAAAGATCATATTCACTTTCTCATCCAATCAGTCCCCATGTACCCAGTAAAAAAGATTGTTCAAATCGTGAAGAGTATTACCGCAAAAGAAGTGTTCAAATCCTGCCCTGAAGTAAAACAACAGCTCTGGGGTGGAGAATTCTGGTCAGACGGCTACTACGCCAGTACCGTCGGACTCCACGGCAACGAACACACCATTCAAAACTATGTTAAAAACCAAGGAAAACCAAGAGAAGAATATCTGCAACTCCATACCCAGCAATTGGTATTGATTTAATACCTCGTCAGCTTGCTGCGAGGTGGTTTATCGGTGTAATTTTTTTGAAAAAGTAAAAGTGTATATCGCCTAACACGGTATATGCGGTTCCGCTACGCTTCACCCATATTGCTCCCTGCGGTCGCAACATCGCATACACGGGGACGTTGGTCGAAATGTCGCTTTTCCTTTTAGGGCTAACGCCCTTGCTTTCACAAAATGGACAAAATTATTTTTTTTCTTTATTAATAGAGGGGAGTAATGGAGTTTTCTCCACTCCGCTCCGAAAACAATTTTTAAAAAAAATATGCCGGAAGGACCAAGAAATTATGAACCAACACCTTAGAGGGAACCGCAACCAAAAGTCAATCTGACGGAAATCGCCTTACCTTTTTTTGGCGATTATGAAAAAAATCGATATATAGGTTTCTTATTCCAAGACAATCAGAAGCGGTTGATGTACAAATTATTTATGCGGATATAGGTCAGATGTGGAGAGATGAATTGATTAAAAATAAAGTTTACTTGAGTACTTACCAAAACGATCCAAATCTACTTAAAGACGCTGAGATGCTAAACTTAGCAATTGAAGAAAGAAGAAAAATAATTTCAAAAGAGGGTAAATATGTAGGCATAAGAGGTATCCTAAATATTGCACACCTACTTTTATTTAGTGCCTTAACAAAAAAATCAATAAGTTCAGATCCAGATACCATCCTACTTATAGAGGTTACAAGCACTGGTGGAAATGACTGGGCAAAATTAGAGGACAAATTAAACGATTACACACTGGGGTACCCTGAATTGCGTGGTAAATGGAAAAAGCTATATGCAGTATTTCCAGAAAAGAATATTCAACTTTTTAAGTAATGACTAATTTTAGCAAAATTCCATGTCTTCTCTTGACATCTAGTTTCAGTTATGATACAATATCGTCATATATATGAAATATAGAGAAATACTGTTAGAACAACTCAAAAAACAGCCATACTTCACTAAAAAGGCCATACACCAGCTTAGTGAACAGTACGGCCTTAAAAGTACCACGGTTGACACTTATATCAGCCGATCTTTGAAACGCAAAGATATTATCCCCTTAAAAAGAGGTTTGTACGTGTCTACGGATTTTTATAATAAAAACAAAAATGATACATCCTACACTTTCTACCTTGCCAACATTATTCGTACACCTTCTTTTATAAGCTCATGGACAGCACTCCAGTATTACGACCTAGTCACCGAAGCTATCCACACTATTACATCAATTACACCTAAAGTCACCCGATCTTATGAAACGAAAGCGGGTAACTTTGCATACCAGTCTATACAGAAAGAAATGTTTTCAAATTTTTCTTCCGTAAAAGGTAAATTTGATTTCTTTATTGCCTCGCCCTCAAAAGCGCTTTTTGACTTGCTCTATTTTAAAACACGACAGTTTCGCGGTGTACATTTTGAGGATATTAAATCGCTCATTGAAGAATTACGCATTGATATTGATGAAATGAGTGAAGAGGAACAAAAAAAATTATTTTCTATGATTAAAAATTATTTACACTATGAATAATCAGATTCTCACAGCTCTCAAAGAAAAATTTAAAGATCTTACTACTCATGGAGAACTGGAAGCTGAAACTCAGCGCAATATTCTCAAAGAAGAATTGCAGTTTTATATTTTAAATTTTATTTACCACCATCCGGAATACAGTAACTGGATTATGTATGGTGGTTCTGCACTCCGTATCTGTCATGGCCTTGATCGTATGTCTGTTGATTTGGATTTTGAAGTTGAACATTCTGTGTCAGAATCTTTTTTGAATGAATTGAAAAAAGAAATAGAAATGTACTTCAAAAATACTTACAACACTGAATCAGAACTTCTAACTATTAAATCAACAACCAGTAGAGGGCTACGTTTATGCTTCCATATTGGTGATGAATTAGGTGTTAAACATCCTTCAAAGCAGGTAATTGTCAAAATTGATCTCAACCACTTTGTGGCTCCAAAAACAGTAATTGAACGCCGACCAATTAACCGTGATCAATTTTCATTTGTTATTAAGACATATAACATGTCCGCACTTATGGCGAGTAAAATTGCAGCAATTTTACTTCGTGGGCAACGCGGTGGTGTGGGCGGAGTGATGTATGAAGAAAAAGGACGTGACATTTATGATCTTCTTTGGTATATGACAAAAAAAGCTATACCAGACCTTGATTATTTAATTGCTAAAGACATCAACGTGAAAGATTTGCGTGTGCTTTTTGATAAACTTACTTTACAAATGAATAAAGTAAATGATATAAATTTAAAACAGGATCTCTCACCTCTTTTTACAAACCAGACATTTATTGAAAACTGGCTTAAAAATTGGAGAACAACTTACCTACGACTTTTTGAAGATTACAATATTCGCACGGTCGCCACATTGGAAAAAATTACCATTTCCCAAGACTTCCATACAGATAATTTTTCTTTTCTTTTTTGGTATTATACGGATAATGGAAAATTGTTAGGAGTCACCTACTCTATTAGTGATTATTGGATTGAATTTCGAGAAGGTGAACTATTAATAACCCCTGATAAAAAAATTACAGATCTTGTCGAATTTAATAGTAACGGAATTAGTAGTAGGCCAGCACCACAAGATAAATTATTACAGTACGCTACTATCTTTTATCAAAAAACTGAAAACTATCTCAAAAAAATGAATCACACAGTATTTGGCGATACTATAAATACTAAAATTATCAGAATGACCGCAGATAATTTAAACCAAAAAGAACAAATCTTGCTCAACAAATCAACATTACTTTCTTGTGAATTAGATGACCTGTTAAAATAATTGTTTGGCCAAGAGGCATTCACCCCTTAATCCCCTCTGCGCTTTTTGTTCAAAACGACAAAAAACAAAATCATTCTTGGATAAAAATGGCAAAATTTTTGCATGTGGCACCTGTCTAAAAAGCCGCGAATCTGAAGGCTCAGAAACTTGTCCTATGTCCACGATGAAAGATTTATATGAATTGGTAAAAGACAGCGATAAAGTTCTCTCATTTTAACGCTTAGTTTCGCCCATATTACTCCTTTCAGTCGCAACATCAGATATACGCGGACATTGGTTGAAATATTCCTTTTCTTTTTTGGGCTATCGCTTAACACTTTTCCATAATGAATAAATTTTAATTTTTCAATTTATGAAGACGATTTACGTTTTTATGTCTGAAATGGACAATTCAACGACGATCTGCAATCCACTTTCTGAACTTAAAAGGTTATTGGCCGTCCTGCCAAAATCATGTCCCATTTATGTCATGGGAGGGTTTGCCTTAGACGGCCATTTGGGAAAATTAACGCGCAAACATAATGACGTTGATTTGATTTGCTGGCGCAAAGACGTAAATATTATCAAAAAAGTTTTAGAGCGGATTGGCTACAAAGTTAGGGAAAAATACGACAAGAATAATCCCAAACTACCAATATTATTAGAAACAGACGAGGAGAATCCTGCTATGGATGTAAAAATTATCGATGAACAGCCGAATAACAGCTTTACATTTCATTTCAACACTCCTGGTCAGCAAATTTTTTCCAAAAAAATGCTCGGCTCAAGTCAAGTTTCACTCGATTGATAAATTATTGCGACTAAAAAAGATTGAACGCATTGGATTGGGAAGAACGACAAGATACAAAAAAAATTGACCGAAAACGATTTGGTTGGAAGCAGTTCATCCCTAATAAGGTATCGCTATTTCTTGAAATTTTTTGTAATGTATTTGGGGTTACTTTTTCCAACAATTTACTAATTAACCAACTAATTCATATGAGCACAAACACTATGGAAAATATCATCAAAGAGGGTTTAACACCAATCGGTGTACAAGAAAACGGAGAAACTTTTGGCCTTTCTCCAGAAGAGCGTCCTGGAATTTTGCATTTATTTGGACGTTTCGGCCATGGTAAAAGCGTCACTCTTGAAGACATTGTAATTTCAGACATCCACAATGGCCGAGGTGGCATGCTGATTGATCCTTACGGGGATCTTATCAAAGATATTCAATCTTACATTCCAGCGGACAAAGCTAACAAAGTTGCAATCTTTGAAGCACAGGCCGAAAAGCTTGATGAAAACATCACAAAATTCCGAAAAGAAATCCACTTTGAGGAAATGAAAAAGGATAGCCAAAAGTTTCTCCTTTGCAAGTTGGACTACCGCAGTTTGGGTACAGGCGTAGCAAGAGAACTCGGTCTATATTTAGTGAAGCAGTTTTTGCAAATCGTTGGTGGCGAGAATCGTTCGCTCGGACTCGACGAAGCACATAACTTCATAGACGAAGAAGTGTTGGAACAAATCGTACAAAGTAAAGAAAGTGGCTTGTCCTGTATTTTGTCAGACCAAACATCTATGCATTACCGCACAGATATTCTTGAACGCACACTTGAAGCCGCGAATCACGTACTTTGCTATTTCGTTGATAGCGCAACAGCCAATCTGATCAATAAGTATCACTCAGAAATGAGTCCGAGCGAACTCACATCACTTGAAAAGTACAACTTTATGGCAAAAGTGAATGCAAAAACTGCTTCACCAGCCGTCTTGAAGTTAAAAGGAGTTTTCCCGATTCCCTACCCCAATAAAGGAATCGTCAAAAAAATCATATTCCTTCACACCTAATTTAGTAAACAGATTCTCAAACCCCATATTTTAGCCAAAATAATGCCACCTGACATTACTATATCAGTACAATGATACAGATATTGAATTATATTATAACCGTGAAATTAGTCACTTTTTTACAGTTTTTCACGGTTATCTTGACAAAACAGTGAAAATAATGTATAATGGAGTTAATATTCACTACTAATAACAAATATGCCAAAAAAATTACATATTTTCAACACAATATCGCAGTTAAGAGAACGATTCTATACCTCGGCTGTTGTAAAACAGGCGCTTTTAAAGCTAATCAGCGAAGCAGAAGTGGCCGAACAAGTATACAACTCTAACGCGATTGAAAACAGTACACTCACTCTTGAGGAAACCGAAAAAATACTTTTGCAAATAGATTTGGATCGATATATTACGGAGCGAGAAATGTTTGAAGCCAAAAATTTGGCGCGAGTTGTGTCGTATATTGATCAAAGAGCCAAAGAACGAGAGCTCTCCCTAGAGGTGATTTTATCACTTCACAAAATGTTGATTTCCAATATTCGCGATGATATCGCTGGCAGATTTAGAAAAAATAATGAATTTGTACGCGTTGGCAGTCACATTGCTCCCAATCCCAACGAAGTGGTGGGTCGCACGGAAAAAATGTTATCCGAATACAACGCCACCAGCCACGAAAATATTATTAAAAGAATAGCAAAATTGCATCTGGCTTTTGAATATATCCATCCATTTTGCGATGGTAATGGCCGTATTGGTCGGGTTATCAATAATTATTTGCTAATACGAGAAGGATTTGTCCCAATAAACATAAAATTTATCGACCGAAACAAATACTACGAAGCGTTTAAAGAATTTGACGAAAAAGACGCGACGGCAATTATGGAAGAAATAGTAGGTAAAGCACTTACCAATAGTTACCACAAACGACTTGCCTATTTGGAGGGTGCCAATATTATTACACTCGCTGAATACGGAAAAATAAATAAAATATCACACTCTAATTTGATTAATAAAGCCAGTCGACAGACAATAGAGGCCTTTTTGGAAAAAGGTGTGTGGAAAATAGGTGCCGTGCAAAAACATCAAGGTGATTAACGAATTCGCCCCCACTGATTGAATGACGAGCAAAAAAACAAAAAGTTTAAAAATTTTATATCGCCTAACAGCCGATATGCGATTACGCTAACCGATATTTTATGACAGAAAAAGAAATTGCTACAGGCGTAGTTCATAAAGTACCGGCTGATTTAAATGAGATATTAATTTCAAATCCCGACGTACTTGAAAAATGGAACAGCCTTACATCTCTCGCACGTAACGAGTGGATATGTTGGGTAACTATTGTCAAGAAACCAGAAACAAGAAAAGAACATTTAGTTCGTTTACGTGCAGATCTTTTGAATGGGAAACGCAGACCCTGTTGTTGGCCAGGCTGTCATCATCGTAGACCAAGTGCAAAAAAGTGGTTTAAATAAGTAAAACATTCACTTCATTTCAGAGTTATTTGAGCATTGTTACACCAAATCCCGCTGATCAAATTCTTTTTCGCAATAATGGCATTGAAAAAATATTTTTTTGCCAGCTCGTTTGGGTGTAAATTTAGTTTTAATGATTTCGTGATTAGTAATGCATTTAGGATTGGGACAATGCGCCACTGTGGTGAGGAGCCCGGGAATTTCCACGGGAAATTTTTTACTTATCTCGCCGTTACGAATAATATTAATACTGGCTTCGGGTGCGATTAAATAGACTTGATTAATTTCGTCCGGTGTCAATTCGCGATTTTCAATTTTTATAATATCTTTACGCCCCAGCTTTTTACTGGGCATATTGGCGCCCATAGTGACAATGGAGTCTGAATTTAAAAGACGCAACAAGGTAATGAGGCGCACGGCTTGTCCTCCCGGGACATGATCAATCACCGTGCCATTGGCAATTTTAAATACGCGATATATTTTTGTGGTAGGCATAAAATTAATTAAGTTTACCGAGAACTAGGCCGAGTAGAGCTTGGCGTGCGTACAGGCCGTTTTCCGCTTGCTGAAAATAATAAGCATGAGGCGTATTGTCCACAGCCGATGTGATTTCACCAACGCGTGGCAGGGGATGGAGCACGCGCATATTTGGTTTTACGCCGCGCAAAAGCGGAGTGTCCAAAATATACATGCTTTTGGCCTTTTCGTATTCCGTGATATCGGAAAAACGTTCTTTTTGAATACGGGTCATATATAAAATATCCACTTGTCTAATTACTTCGTCAATTGTATCTTTACAATAATATTTAATTCCGGCAGTATCCAATTCACGCAGTAGATAATCAGGCATTTGCAAAAAATTGGGCGCCACAAAATACAGAGTCGGTTGGAAAAATTTTAGGGCTTGTAATAATGAATGCACGGTGCGGCCGTACCTCAAGTCGCCGACCATGGCGATTTTCAAGCCGGTTAATTTATTTTGGCATTCTTTAATGGTAAATAAATCCAACAGTGTTTGGGTGGGATGTTGATTGGCACCATCGCCGCCATTTAAAATTGGTTTATCAGTAGCTTCGCTCGCGCGTCGGGCTGAACCTTCCAAAGGATGGCGCATGGCGATTACATCCACATATTGGCCGATAATTTTCATGCCATCATAAAGAGTCTCACCTTTGGAAGCAGACGACACAGCTGCGTCAGCAAATCCAATCACTCTTCCACCAAGCCGCTGCATCGCAGTTTCAAATGATAAACGCGTGCGCGTGGAAGGTTCAAAAAAACAACTTCCCATTACTTTTCCTTCCAAAAGTTTTGGTTGCGGTTTTTTCTTTAATTCTCCAGCATGTTTAAGGACAGTTAAAATATCAGTTCGGCTTAATTCAGGAATTGAAATAATGTCGCGATCCTGCCAATTATTTTTCAGCATATTTTTAGTAATTTTTTAAAAAGACCACTCATTTTCGGAGTGGCCTCGTATTTATAGGGGATAATTTGTAATTATCGGTGAATTTTTCATAGTGAATCCAGTGTATCATTATCCAATTTTTCTCGCAATAGTTTTTCCACAATTATTGGATCAGCACTGCCTTCCGTGGCTTTCATGATCATGCCTTTTAAAAATTGAAACACGGCAATTTTTCCCGCGCGATATTGCTCCACTTGCGTCGGATAATTTTTAATAACTTCAACAATAACTTCGTCCAATTTTTTCTCGTCACTAACTTGACCATATCCTTTTTCTTCCATAATATGCGTCGGGTCAATATCAGTTTCACTAGCAACCATTTCAATTAAAATTTTCAACGCATTTGTGGTATTCACTCGGCCAGCGTGCATTAAGGCGATCAATTCCGCGAAATTTTCCGGACTGATTTTGAAATCAGCGATAGTTTTGTTGGTTGTTTTTAAAATTCCCATTAATTTTCCCGTTAACCAACTGCCGCATAATTTGGCCAGTTTGGCCGGACTGTCTGATTCGCGTTTAGTTTCGGGCAATGCTTCCAACCACGTAGCCAATTCACTCATTACTGCTTCCGCAAAATCAGCCAAGATCAAATCTTGGGTCAAAATCTCCGCATCAGAATAGGAAAAACCCAATTCCTCATGAAAACGCGTACGTTTGGCAATGGGTAATTCAGGCAATGCCAAATCGGACGTGTATTGAAGTGGATGAAACGGCGGAATATCCGGATCAGGAAAATAGCGATAATCAGCCGCATTTTCCTTGAAGCGTTGTGGCACGGTTTCGCTTTTATTTTCATCCCAGCCGCGCGTTTCTTGTTCCCATGTTTTTCCTGTCTCCAATAATTTTGTTTGTCGGGCAATTTCAAAATTAATCGCTCGTTCCACGGCGCGGAATGAATTAATATTTTTTACTTCCACTTTATTATTGAGTGTATAATCACCCAATGGTTTTACAACACCCTCAATAATTTCAAATTTACCGGCTTTTTGCATTGATATATTGGCTTCCACGCGCATTTGTCCTTTTTCCATGTCAGCCGTACTCACTTTTAAATAGCGGAAAATTTGTTGCAATTCTTGTGCATACGTTTTGGCTTCCAGCGCGGTTTTAAAATCCGGCTCACTCACAATTTCCACGAGCGGTGTGCCGGCACGATTAAAATCCACCAAAGTAGCTCCATCAGTCCCGACAGAATCTGGATGTAATGATTTGGCACTGTCTTCTTCCAAATGCGCGCGCCGAATTTTTATCATAGCCGTATCACGGATATTTGTCTCGAGTGGAAAATTCAATGTAATTGAACCATGCTCGGCAATCGGCTCGTCATATTGGGAAATTTGGTAGCCTTTGGGTAAATCAGGATAAAAATAATGCTTGCGATCAAATTTGGATATTTCCGGAATTGTACAGCTTAATGCTTGGCCAATTAAAACTGTCCAGGCAATCGCGGTTTGATTTGGGACTGGCAATGTGCCCGGATGCGCCAGACAGATCGGACAAATGTTAGTGTTCGCGACTTTGGTTTCCGGATCATTGGGGCAACTGCAAAACATCTTGGATTTAGTAGCCAATTCCACATGAATTTCCAAACCAATAATCGGAATCAGCTCCATATCCGTATTTAATTAAGGAAAATAAAATAAAAATTCACTGCGTATCTTTTTCTGAGATCCGCCCGACCGGGACGGACTCAAAAAAGCTTTAGGAGTTTATCCCGACTTGTCGTGGTTCCATTTTTATTTTAGTATCTTTTAGATTTTCGTACACAATAATCGGTGTGAGTGTCATAATCGGCAGAAAAAGAAAATAAAACAAGAACATTAATCCAAGGGACATCCAATAACCGCTAATCATTCCGGAGTCTAACAAAAAGTAGCGACCCGGAGTAAGAATTATCCAGCTGCATACAGAAAAAATTACGATGTATACCACTGATGGAGCAATCAAATTCCACAATACTGAACCAAATCGTCCTACTACCAGATTGCGACTGGCTTTAAGCGCTGCCAGTGGTTTTTGGTTGTCAATAATAACTGCCAATGGCGCGAAATAAAACCAAATCGCAAAAATTATACCGGGAATAAGTAAGAGTAAAGAGCCACCCAAGACAATCAAAGTTAAAAGAAAACTGGCGATTAAAAATGGTATGAAAACTTTTATTGCGGCCTTAAATTCATTTGGAACAGTATCCGGTGTTTCATGGCGATACAATTTTCTTAAGACTCGGGTCATAGTGATTGAAACAACAACGAATAGACCAATTAATGCTAGTTGCGTGGCCGCGATAGCGATTATGGCAAATACTCCGGACAATATATTTTGGAAAAAGGGAATGCTTAATACGGCGTTTAAAGCCAAAAGTATCCAGCCTGCCATGCTGAGAGCAATGTATTTGGCGATTTCGCGAAAATTGTCTCGATAGGTTTGCAGAGTCTGGCGAATTATTTCACTGACTGTTATAAGCATATATTAATTATTTTTTGAATAATTTGAATAAAAGGAAGCAATTTTGATTCTAATGCTGACCAAATTAAACAGTGGGTAGCTTCAATCGAAAGCAACTTTTCGTCCGGAGCGCATTCAATTACTTGGTAACTCGGAAATTTTTTAGCTAAATGTAGGTAACTGGCTTCGGCTTGACGCAGATGATTAATGTCATCCTCATGAATATCGCGTTTTTTGCCTTGGAGATATTCACGTCCGACCGCGGTTTTTTGGTCAACCAGACGTTGGGAAATTTCCGGACTAACATGCAAAATAAGACTATAATCAGGCCGTGGAATATGGAAAATAGTATACTCCAATTCGTCAATCCAAGCAAAAAATTTTTCCCGCTCTTGTTCATCAGCGATTTTGCCGCCATTATGCGCCATATTTGACCCCACATAGCGATTGGCAATGACGATTTTGCCTTCGGCCAGCCACTGACGGATTTGTGGCGCGGCCGCGTAGCGATCAATGGCAAAAAAAACCGAAGCGGGGTATGGCCCAACTTCTTCGGCTGTTCCCAATTTTCCATTTAAATAATCTTCCACCATTGTACAACTCCGTTCGCCATAACGCGGGAAATTAATAACTTCAACTGGATAATTTTTCTGTTTTAGCCGCGCTACCAAAAGTTCTGTTTGGGTCCCTTTGCCCGATCCATCCGTGCCTTCGATCGTGATAAAAAGCCCCTTACTCATATTTATGAAATATTTTTTTCTAAAATATCAAATATTCCCAGTAGTTTTTTGAGCAGATTTGTGTCTTTAGTCTCGCCATTGTCATCAAAAGCGCTCCAAGGACGAGGAAGACATACTTCGCTATATAGTGGAATCATCCGCAGTTCAATGACTACCTGACGTAGTTGTTCAACGGCTCGCGTACCGCCCGCTCCGCCACCATAGCCAACAAATGAAACCGGCTTTCCGTTCCATTCAGAAAATAAATGGTCAAGAGCATTTTTAAGTACGCCTGGATACCCATGATTATATTCCGGCGTTACTATAATAAATCCATCAAACGAACTGATTTTTTCACTCCAGGCGCGAGTTTGTGGGTCATCATAGTTGCCATTAATAATTTCGCCTGGGGAGTCGGGACTATCAAAAAATGGTAATGGCCAGTCGCGTAAATCGATCAATTCATAGTGTGCCGCTGTTTGCTCGTTGGTGTGGTTATATACCCAAGTGGCGACCTTGTCTCCCTCACGTCCTTGGCGTGTGCTGCCAAGAATGATTCCTACATGTTTCATAGTTTTTTTGGTTAAATAATCAAATTTAGGTCTTGGTAAAAAATGTAATCTCAAAACCTTCTGGATCCGCTATTTTAAACGATGTGTCTCCCCAAACATTATCTCTAATACCGTAGATAACAGTATCAGAATTTTGAAATTTTTTAAATAATTCCCAAACATCGGAGACCTCAAGTGAAAGATCGCAACCAACGATTGGTTGGTATTTCTTTTCTGGCGAAAGAAGTTCTATTGTTGCTCCGCCAGTGTCAAACATCACTCCTTTGTCATTTTCACCGCGATTCCATTCTTTGGTAACCGGCCAATCCATTATTGTTTCATAAAAATGTCTAACCAAATCAAAATTTTTGGGGTAAAGTTTTAACCTGAATTCCCTAATTTCTGTGAGTTCGTTCCGTTTTTTATTCATAGTGGCTGTATTGTATCGTGGCGGTTGGGTGTAGTCAATGGGGTTTGGGTCTAACTTTATAGTTTACAGTTGACAGTAAACTGTAAACTATGTATACTGTGCATATGAAAACTACTACCGCAACAAAAATTATCAGCTATCTTGGCGCTCATTCTCAGGCAACTGCCAAGGAATTGGCGGATGTGACTGGTATTAGCCGGCAGGCATTGTTTCGGCAACTAGGCAAGTTGCAGATGCAAGATCAGATATATAAAATTGGTACGCCGCCGGAGGTTTTTTATTTGCTTAAACAGAAGATTATCGAGGATCATCGTGATCACACTGAAATTGATCCGGCAACTAAAATATATATAGATAAAAATTACTTGTTTATTACTCCAACGGGAGAGCGTCTGGAAGGATTGGTTGGTTTTATTGATTGGTGTAGAAAAACCAAACAACCGGTTGAAAAAACCGCTCAGGAATATGTAAAAACTCTTGGGAAATATAATGCCTATAAAAAGAATGGTCTTATTGACGGCACGGTTAAACTCAAAACCACCTTTGGTCATTCTTCAATGCATAAATTATATTATCTTGATTTTTACAGCATTGAACGGTTTGGAAAAACCAAACTTGGTCAACTACTTCTTTATGCCAAACAGAGTCAAAATCGTCACCTTATCAAGGAGCTTATTGTTGATATTAAACCAGCGATTGCACAATTGATTAAAAAAAATAACATTGAAGCGATTGGATTTATTCCGCCTACAGTCAAACGCGAGGTGCAATTTATGAAAGAATTAGAGCGCCAGCTTCATTTTAAGGTCGCCAAAATTTCTATTTTTAAAATCAGAAATGGAATTTCTGTCCCACAAAAAACACTTAATAAATTGGAAGATAGAATTGAAAATGCAAAAAAAACCATGGTGGTGGATACGACCAAACAGTATAAAAATATTTTGTTAATTGATGATGCCGTTGGTTCAGGCGCGACCCTCAATGAAATCGCGGCACAGATAAAAACAAAGGGTGTTGGCAGTGGCAAGATCTTTGGCCTGGCGGTTACGGGGAGTTTTAAGGGTTTTGATGTGATTAGTGAGGTTTAATTTTGGAACAATTTTTTTAAGATGTTAATGACATCTTTTTTTACCTGATCGTTGGATTCATAATGAATGACCGTCATGCCTGCTTCATTAGACGCATCAAGATTTTTTTTGTTATCGTCTATATACAAAATTTCTTCGGGCTTGAGATTGATTTTTTCCGCTATTATTTTGTATGTTTCAGTGTCATTCTTCTTTAATCCAAGACGGGCAGCACTAAAAATATATTTGAAAATACCTTGCATTTTGGGTTGCAAGGCGGGATGTTCTTGAATATATTCTGATGTAAAAACATAAACAGGGATTTGCTCGCGGATGGTTTGGTAAAAAGCAAGTAAATCTTCATTTAATCGGAAATATTCCCAAAAATTGTAATCGCCGAGCCCTGACAAATTTCTGTGCAAAGCATTAAGCCCGCCAACGTAATTTTCATCGGCTGGAGATAAGATCACTCGGGAAAAATCACTAACCAATGCTTTTATCATATGTTTATTTATTAACAATAAGTGAGGTTTGTATGTTGTTAATTGTATGTTTTGCCCAAGTTGATTGCTTTGTAGTAGGATGATCATTTAGGATTCTGTTTTTGAGTTTATATTTTGGATGAAACATAATGTGATGTCTTTGTTGGAGCATATAACGTAATTTTGATTCGCGCAAAATTCGCGTAAAAAAATTTGGGTTATTTCTGCTGATAAATTTCCCTTAAATTAACTTATTAAAACCCTCTAATTCCAGAAGTGATTTTTTGGTTTTTAATGATCCGGAAAAACCGCCAAGTTTGCCATTTGATGTTATTACGCGGTGACAGGGGATAATAGTACACAGAGGATTTTTACCAGTGGCATTGCCGGCCGCGCGGTAAGCATTTTTGTGGCCGATTTTTTGTGTCAGTTTTTGGTATGACCAGGTTTTTCCATAAGGAATTTTTTTGATCGCGCGCCAAATTTTTTCTTGGAATGCGGTGCCGGCAAAAGCGAGGGGAATATCAAATGAAGGGCGTGTTCCGGTAAAATATTCTTCCAGTTGGGAAATGACGTGTTGTATAATTGGATTATGTTGCGACGCGGCACCTCGCCTGACAAAAGAAATCTTGGTGAGGGCTGAATCCGTTGCTGTGATTTTTAACCAACCAACAGGGGAATGGTGGTAGGCGATGAAGGTGAGCCGCATATTCATTATGTGCTACGTCGGAGTCAACATAGTAGCAGTATTTTGGTTAGTATACTTGTAAGTAGTATACCGTACGAGTATACTAATCCTCATTAGTGATTTTTTTATTATATGTTAGCCAAAAAAACCATACTATTTTGGAATATTTTATCTATATGCCAAATTTTTCGATGAAGCCCTCGTGTGTCGCTAGCACAACGGGGGCTTCTGTTTGGTTCATCCCTTCGCCTCCTCTTGTTGAGGACTTCTGTCAAAGTAAAAGATGTCGATCATCCCCACCGAACTGGTGCTGATGAACACCTCACCTGGCTTCAGCCCCTGCTGGTTGAGGAAATCAAGGGCGTACTTCGGAAGGCTGAGTCTTATGTGCTTCCACATGACGAATCATCTCCTTTTTGTTCACTCTGAGCAAAAATAATATAACATGAAAAGAAAATTTTCAAAAGAGTTTTTATAAATTTGTGACTAATTTTGCCTCTAAAAATTCCATTATAAATTTTTTCATTTCAGGCCTGTCTGCAAAAGGATTTTTTCCTTTTGCATCATTTCCACAATAAGCGAATCCCAGAAGATGTGCGGTAATGACTTCGCACATTTCTTCGCTTATAGCTGTTTTTTCTATATGAATATTCTCTGGATCTTTTTTAAATTTTCTGTCCGCGTCCCTGTATGTTCCTGCATACTCAGAAATTGGTGAGGATTGTTCTGCTAATTTTTGAAAATTTGAAATTGCTTCTGAACCGGTAATTAATTTTCCATCGGGAAATTTTAATGTGTAGTTTTGTATATAAAGCAGAGGTTGCACGATAGTATGGCCAACTTCATGAATAAATCCCTGTGAAGAAACCAGTTTTCGGACTTTTTCATTAGCCATTTCTTGTGGAATTTCATACAAGGAAATATCCGCCTTTAAAATCTTTGATTCTCCTAAATCTAAATGCATGTAATTAGTACGGGCTGGGATTATTGAGGTGGGGGATAATGCGTCTGCTTGGTTGGCTGTATTTAGTTTTTCACCTGTTTGATCTTTGATAAACCATTCGGTTGGCTGGCCAATAATTTTTCTAAGAATTGATCTTTCTCTGGCATTTTCCGGAAACAAAAAGAAAAGGCGTCCTAGTTCTCGCGGGGATAATTCGATTAATTGTTGATTTTCAATAGGATAGGGTAAGTCTGTATCAGCAAGATGCGGAGGCAATTCTATCCCAGAATTTCCATACCATTTTAAAGTTTCTGCCATGTCGAGACCCGGATTGTATACTTCATGTTCAGCCATATGTGGTTTGTCTATGAAATTTTTATATAAGTAAAAAATCCAAATCCTTCGTGTTCTTCCCGTTCGGTTTCACGCCAAATGTTTTTATCAATCTCCGGGAAAAAAGCGTCGCCGTCAATTATTTGGTGAATTTCGGTGATGTATAATGTATCGGCCGCGTCAATTGTTTGGCGATAAATTTCCGCGCCGCCAATGACCATTATTTCTTCGGCTTGATGCGCGGCGATTGCGTCGGAGATAGTAGTGTAAATTTTTACTCCGGCCGGGACAACATAATCGGTTTGGCGAGTAATGACAATGTTCGTTCGTTTTGGTAATGGGCGGAATTTTTCCGGCAAAGATTCCCAGGTTTTGCGACCCATTAAAACAGTTTTACCCAGAGTCAGTTTTTTGAAGTGCGCCAGATCTTCAGGCAAATACCAAGGGAGAGCGCCACTTTTGCCAATGCAATTATTGGCCGCGATCGCGGCGATGAGGGATAAAGACATAGAAAAAATTAAAACTCTAATTCATTTATTAGACCGCAATTTCAAAACCAATCCGCGGATGACTGGCATAACTGATAACTTTGGTATCATCGTATTTCCAATTGAAAATTGAAGTAAAATTTTCAGTTTCCAAATGAGCGAGTGGATATTGATTTGGGTCGCGGTTTAATTGTTCGCGCGCGCCGTCAAGATGATTTTTGTAAATGTGCACATCAGCCAAAAAACCAACGAGTTTGCCTTCTTTGAGTCCGGTTTCTTTGGCCAGTAAATGTAAAAGTAACGCATAACTCGCTATATTAAATGGCAAGCCAAGCATGGTATCTACGGAACGTTGATTCCATAATAAATTTAATCGTCCGTTAATAACCGTCACTTGATACGAATAATGGCAAGGCGGCAAAGCCATTTCTCCCAACATAGTCGCGTTCCAAGAATTAACAATCATGCGACGATCATTGGAATTTGATTTGAGAGTTTCAATTACGCGTTGGAGTTGATCTACGCCTTGGCCAGTGTAATTTGTGTCATAATTATAATAAGACGCGCCAAAATGTCGCCATTGGAAACCATAAACTGGACCGAGATCGCGTTCTTCATTCATTCTTTTTTTACTACCTTCATCGTGTCCATACGGCGCTTTGCTTGGCCGTGCCCATTCATCCCAGATATGATTATTGCGATCGCGAAGCCATTGTTTGTCCGTGATGCCTTTAATAAAAAATTCTAATTCACTGGCAATTATTTTGAATGGCATTTTTTTTGTGGTTAAAAGCGGGAAGCCTTTGGCCATATCATGTTCAAAAATTGCGCCCGCAATGGCGATCGTGCCTACGCCTGTGCGATCATCTTTAACTTCGCCAGTTTCCAGAATTTTTTTAACAATATCCAAATAGGCTTGCATAAAATTTTTGTTATCCGGTACTGCCAAATCCGCCGCGATTTGGTTCGGTCATTTCCACGACTTCTTCCCATTCCATTTGATCAACGCGCAAAAATGCGGCTTGGCCAACACGTTCCCCACGTTCAACATGCACTTCACTATCCGTAAAATTATACACTTGATACAAAATTTCATCGGCTGGCCCGCAATAATCTTGGTCAATAATGCCAAAGCCCTGCAACAGTGACAAGCCTTTTTTAATCGCTGTGCTGGAGCGCGTGACAATAGCTAGTAAATATCCAGTCGGAATTTTTATTATTAAATTGGTCGGAATTTTGGCAATGGTTTTGGCCGGAATTATAATGTCAATTCGGCTGTATAAATCAAAAGCGGCTGCGCCTAGGGTTTGATAAGCGGGCAAAGGCAGGGAAGTGTCAACTCGTTTTATTTTAATTAACACACTAATTAATTTTTTTTATAATTTCTTCAATTTGCGCAAATAATTCTTCTTTGGTTCCATTGTTATCAATCGTAAAATCAGTCTCCGCCGCGATTTCTTTTATTTTTTGTTCTGATTCTTGCTGACCTTCCGCTTGAAATTCTTCCCATGTTTTTTGGGCATCATCCGGATTTTCGTGGCGTTGAATAATTCGTTCAAAACGAGTTCGTTCATTTGTGTTTATGGCAATCATATGAAAACTTTCTAGTTTACGAAGATATACAATATCACTCGGCCGACGGATACCCTCGGTAATAATAATTGAGGCATTTGACGCGGCCACATCTTGGGCAATGACTTTGGACATAATATCTTCGCCATAGGTTTGGCGTACAAAAGTGGACAGACTCTGCAAATTGGCGCGTTCCGGCTCCACATGAATACGTTTTAGAATATCGCGGAGCATATCAGAAAAACGAAAAGTCACGGCATTATGCTTTTCTTTTAGATATTCAGTAACGGTTGATTTTCCGGCTGCCATTTCACCGGCTAGACCAAGGATTATTTTATTTTCCATATTATTTTTCTTGCGCCCATTCAGAAACATATTGCCGATATTTCACCTTAGCTGCGTCAAATAAACGACGTGCGGCCACAAATACATCCACTTCATGATATTTGTCACTTTCAAAAATAACTTCCACAATGCCATTTTGGATCAATGCTTTGGCGCATTCATTGCAGGGAAATAAGGTTGAATACAATTTTCCGCCTTTGGTGGAAACATTGGAATTATAAATTGCGTTTTCTTCGGCATGACAAACATACGCGTATTTGGTGTTGAGAAAATCACCTTCGCGTTCCCAAGTCAGTTGGTCGTTTTCAATTCCGCGAGGCAGACCGTTATAGCCAAGACCAACGACAACATTGTTTTGGTCCACCACGACTGCTCCAACTTGGGTGCTGGGATCTTTGGAACGTTCGGCAATGACCCTCGCCATGCGCATAAAACATTCGTCCCAAGAAATGTAATTTTGGCGTGCGGTCTGCATAAATTCAGTGTATTTTATTGTACCACTTCCACTTTTACACTCGGACCCATGGCACTGGTCAGAAATAAGGCTTTGAGATAAGTTCCTTTGGTGCCATTTGGCTTAACACGTTTGAGCGCGTCCACAAAAGCCGTAATATTTTCTTTTAATTGCGCATCGGTAAAGCTAACTTTGCCAATAGCTTGATGCACATTGGCACCACTGTCGTTTTTAAATGCGGCTTTGCCTTTTTTCAGTTCAGTCACTAATTTTTTAATATCAGTGCCAACTGTGTCGGTTTTGGGATTAGGCATCAAGCCTTTTGGCCCCAGAATTTTCGCGGCCATGGCCATTTTTGGCATCATGTCCGGAGTGGCCACGGCGATATCAAATTCAATTTTAAGAGAGCCATCTTTGATTTTTTTAATTTCTTCTTCGCCGTAAACAAAATCCGCGCCGGCTTCTTGCGCGCTTTTTTCATTGTTTGTGCCAACGAAAGCGGCGATTTTTTTGGTTTTTCCCGTGCCGTGCGGCAAATTCACTGTTGCGCGAATTTGTTGGTCACTTTTGGCCGGATCAATTCCCAAACAAACATGAACTTCAACCGAAGCATCAAATTTTACTGTACTGGTTTGTTTGACGAGCGTTATGGCTTCGTCGAGTTGGTAGATTTTGGTCTTATCGACCAAGGCAATGGCTGTCTGCATGCGTTTTGACATAGTATTCTTAATTGTGGTCATAGCCCCTAAATGGTTAGGGTTCCACATAAATAATGTGTCTATTTATATCGCAGTTAAGGCTTTTTGTCAAACTTCGTATTTTTTTAACATGGCCGCAGAGGCCGTTAATTTCTTTTGTTCTTGTTTTGAGAGAATCAGAGGCCAAATTTTTTCCACACCAGCGCGACCCAAAATAGCGGGCACTCCAAGTACAATGTTGTCCACGTCGTTCCAATTCTCAACCAATATACTTATCGGTAAAATTTTTTTCTGATCAAACAGTACTGCCTCGATAATGTCTGCCGTGATGAGACCGATTCCATAGAATGTCGCGTTTTTGCGACTGATAATTTCATAGGCTTCTTGACGCACTCGTGTTTCAATTTCAGTGCGAGCATGGGCTGTAAGTAATTTGAGTTTGGCAGTCGGAATTCCTCCGATTGTGACTGAGCTCCATGCTACAAATTCACTGTTGCCATGTTCACCGAGCACAAAACCGTGGACATTTTGGGCACTGATTTTAAATAAGTGCGACAATTCAGTGCGTAGGCGGGCAGTATCGAGTGCAGTGCCGGTTCCAAATACACGACCCCGCGGCAATTGTGTAAGACGAATTGCTTCTGCTGTAAGCGCATCCACTGGGTTGGCCACAATAATAACTATGGCCGTGTTTTTAAATCGTGCAATTTTTTTAAAAACTGATTTTAAGATATTGCGATTTTTTGTCGCCAGGTCCAGACGTGTTTCGCCCGGTGCTTGTGGCGCGCCGGCTGTGTACACAATAATATCGGCGTCGCGGGCGCTCGCAAAATCCGTGCCTTTTACGCAGCCTGTTTCCACAAAACACATACCATCAGCGATATCCATTACTTCGCCTTCTTCTTTTTTTACATTAATATCAATCAAACTGATTTCTGCCGCGAGATTTTTGAGAGTCGCGACATAGGCGATTGTCGAACCGACTGAACCAGCGCCGATAATTGCGATTTTAGTGGCCAAAGGCTTTTTGTTATCCATAAAATTTTTTATAATCTGAATAATTTCAGATTTAGTATACAAAAAACTCGCGGAATAAGCGAGCTTTTGTACGGATTTGATTTTCAGAGGTTAATTTTTATTCGACAGTAACGCCCATTTGTTTGGCCGTACCTTCCACCATTTTCATGGCTCCCTCTACAGTATTACTGTTCAAATCTGACATTTTTTTTTCGGCAATTTCACGAACTTGTTTTTTGCTGATTTTACCAACTTTATTTTTGTTTGGAGTACCCGAGCCTTTTTTAATGTTGGCTGCCATTTTAATGAGCTCGGAAACCGGTGCCACTTTCATGATAAAAGTAAAACTGCGATCTTCGTATACCGTAATTATTACGGGGACGATTTCGCCTTTACGATCTTGGGTTTTTTCATTGAATTCTTTACAAAAACCTTGAATGTTGACGCCATGCTGGCCAAGCGCCGGACCGACCGGAGGCGCTGGATTGGCCGCTCCGCCCACGATTTGTAGTTTAATCTGCGCGTTAATTTTTTTTGCCATATTGTATTTAGATTCGTAATAGTATATTAAATTTTATTACCTGCGGATTCGCAGGCCGCTCGCCTAACAACTGGCTCGCTGTCGCACACTGTCCTCGGTAACAAAATTTAATATACTATTACTTTATTATTTTGGTAAAAACTGTTGAGAAGCCCTTGATACAAGATCAAGGCAACAGAGAATACTTATATTTTTTTAACTTGTAGCGCATCCAATTCCACCGGAGTTTCGCGACCGAACATATTTACCAGCACTTTTATTTTACCGCGTGATTCATCAACCGCGTTTACTTTACCTTCAAAATTTTTGAATGGACCGTCAATGATTTTGACCGGATCGTTTATTGCCACATCAATTTTGTGCGTGGGCATTTCTACGGTGATGCGATTCATCAGCGCTGTCATTTCTTTTTCATCAATCGGAGTTGGGACAGTTCCCGAACCCACAAAACCGGTGACGTTCGGAGTATTGCGGACAACATACCACGAATCATCGGTCACGATCATTTGTACGAGCACATATCCGGGAAAGATTTTTTCTTCGATGACGTTGCGCTTGCCGCCTTTGATTTTTATTTTTTTTTCTTTGGGCACCATTACTTCGGCGATTTTGTCTTGCATATCAAAAGACTCAATGCGTTGTTCCAAATTGTGTTTTACATTTTCTTCGTAACCGCTGTAGGTGTGAATCACATACCAGCGCATTCCCAGATTGGGATTTTGTTTTCCCATAGACAAATTATTTGATAATATAATCTAGGCCTTTGTTAAGACCAAGATCCATAACCATAAAGAAAATGGCCACGCCAGCACTTAAAGCAAAGACCGCAATCGTGTAATTAATTGTTTGTTTTCGTGATAACCATTGAACTTTTTTAAGTTCTTCAATGGCTTCTTTAATATAGGCTACTATTTTCATAAACAAATGAGTGGGGAAGAATATAATTTTTGGAACTAAAAAAGGCCTACGGCCGATTTGTTGGTAGCACTATATATAAAAATGAGAGGATTGTCAATGTTGATAAAAGTGGATAACTACACATCCAAATTCTGGACATTTTTAGCGTGCGTTTGGATGAATTTTTTGCGCGGAGCAACTTCGCTGCCCATAAGAATATCAAAAATTTCATTGGCGCGTTCCGCGTCTTCAATTGTGACTTGTTTGATGACGCGATTGGCCGGATTCATCGTGGTTTCCCATAGTTGCTCCGGATTCATTTCTCCCAAACCTTTATAGCGTTGAATGGCAAAACCAGAGGATTTTTTGTTTTCCGTCACTTTTGTTTCCGAACTCGCGATTTCGTCGGTTTCTTCTTCTGCCACTTGAATATCTTCGGCTTTCAGATTATTTTTTTGCAAAAATTTATCTAAAGCTTCGGCATCATAGAGCCAAGTTGTTTCTTTGCCTTTTTTGGCGCTGTACAACGGTGGTTGAGCAATAAAAATATGTCCTTGATAAATCAGATCTGGGAAATAACGGAAAAATAATGTTAAAAGTAGAGTACGAATATGCGCGCCGTCAACATCCGCATCAGTCATAATGACAATGCGATTGTAACGTAGTTTGGTAATGTCAAACATTTCGCCAATGTTCGTGCCCATTGCAATAATAAGGGATTTTAATTCATTGTTCGTCAGAATTTTATCCAAACGCGCGCGTTCCACATTTAAAACTTTTCCGCGCAAAGGAAGAATGGCTTGGATATTACGGTCGCGGCCTTGCTTGGCACTATTATGGACAAAAATACCACTCGCGAGCGCGAAATTATGGGTGTTTGGAATTTCAATATCGTATACAGGAATTTTTTGTGATATTTTTTTAATTGCAATAATTCGGTGATTGTATAATTTTACGGCTTCAGTTAATCGGTTTGCGTCATCGGCGAAAAATCGTTTACGAAGTGTTTCCAATTTTAAATAATTTTTGTTTTGACGGATATTACGTCGGGTCATATCGTAGTTTTGTATCGTGCCCTCTTTTTTATACACATCAGACAATAATTTCATTGATGTGGCGTAATACACTTGGTCATATGCGGCTTTACGTTTTTGACGGAATTCAGGAGTCCACTGAGCATGGGTTTCGTGCGCACGCCAGATTCGTAAATTTTCATTATTCCATTGCGCCTTAGCTTTATGGCGCAATACTTCTTTTTGTTCAGGATGATTTTCAAAGAATTTTTTTACACGACCAGCCTGTGTAATTCTATGATTCGTATCCGCCCAATAGATTATTTGTTGTTGATTTAGCAACTCATTATTTTTTTGACGATAACCGGCATTTGAATTATAAAAATTCAAAAAAATATCTCCCATTTGTTTTTTATAAACCGGGTTGGCCCACTGTCCTTTGGCTCGAGCGCTTAATAGTGGAGACATTTTTTTCATGGTTCGGCTAATTTTCGCGCGATATTCAGAAGTTCTTTTTAAAATATTTAATTTGGCAATCACATCGGGACGGTGTAATGTTTTTTTGATGTGTGTTCGATGAATGGTCAAATGTTCTTCAGAAGAAATCAAACGAACATTATCCGGATTGTTGTTACGTTTATTGAAATCAACATGATGACGATGGCCTTTTTCAATTTTTTTATACGCATTATGCTGTAGGTTGTAAGCATCGGACAATAGATGGGTGAAAATCCAGCGATTATCTTTTGGATCAAATACTAATTCATAGCCTTCAATCGTGATTCGTTTTCCTTTTCGAGAAATTTGGCGGTATAAGGGCATTAATGAATCTTTGTTAGTTAATTCGGCGACAACTTTGTATGAACCATCACGTGTCATAAAACGATGGTCAGGTGTACAGATTATTTTTTCATCAGAATCAAGCGTAATTTCTGTTACCTCAGCTTTGGCCTTGGTTTGACGTGGGGAAAGAATTTTTTCAATCCCAATGCGGCCATCTTCAAGAATAGTGTAGCAATAATTTTGTTTGCCTAGTTTTTCTTCTTCAATCAGTTCCAAAAAAGATAAACTGCGGCCATCAGCCAAAGCAACTTTAGTATCACCAGAAAAACAGCCTCCGGCACTATCGCCTTCCACAATGAATAATTCAGAAATACTGGCGTCGCGGCTGGAGCAATCAGCCAATTTTCCCGGCAAAGTAAATCCTTCCAACGCACTTTTGCGCAAGACCGTATCGCGTGCCATTTTGGCGGCGGCGCGAGCGCGGGCCGCGATAATACATTTGGCGAGAATTGCTTCGGCATCCTTGGGATGTTCTTCCAAAAAAATCGCAAAGTGATCACCAAAAACTTGTTCTACGGCCGGTTTAACTTCGGGATTACCTAGTTTGGCTTTGGTTTGGCCTTCAAATTGTGGATTGGGAATTTTAACGGAAATAATCGCGGTTAAGCCTTCGCGCACGTCTTCTCCGGTCAAACTCGCGTCTTTTTCTTTTAAAATACTTTTGTTGCGGGCGTAATTATTTATGGTTCTGGTTAAAGCCAGACGAAAGCCGGCCACGTGCATGCCGCCATCCGGATTCGCGATATTATTGGCGAACGCAAAAAGCGATTCATTATAATCGTCTGTGTATTGTAGGGCGATTTCCACCAACACATCATCCACTTTTTTTTCAATATAAAAAACCGTTTCATTTTTAATTTCCCGATTTTTATTAATGTGTTTGGTGTAGCTGGCAATGCCTCCTTCAAAATAAAATTGATAGGTGGTATTGAAAGGAAGTGCGGAAACATCTTTCTTTTTTTCCTCGGCACTGCGTTCATCATGTAAAATAAGATGAATGCCTTTGGTTAAATAGGCTTGTTGACGAACATGGTCAATAATGTATTTCCAATCAAAATCAAGCGTTTCAAAAATTGACGCGTCCGGATGAAACATGATCGTGGTGCCGGTAGTTTTACTGTTGCCAATTGCTTTGACTTTTCCTTGCGGTTTGCCTATTTTATAATTTTGTTCCCAGATTTTGCCATCGCGATGAATAATCGCTTTTAAATCCGTGGAAAGCGCGTTTACCACTGATGCTCCCACGCCGTGCAAACCACCGGATACCTTATATCCGCTGGCATCGCCGCCAAATTTACCGCCGGCGTGGAGAGTGGTGAGAACCAAATCCAAAGCACTGACTTTTTTGAGAGGATGAATGTCAACCGGAATACCACGGCCATTATCACTGACCGAAACCCAGTGATCAGGCAACAACTTTACCGTGATGGTATCGCAGTGGCCGGCCATGGATTCGTCCATGGAATTGTCCACAATTTCCCAAATCATGTGATGCAAACCAGTCGCGCCGGTAGAACCGATATACATGCCCGGACGTTTGCGCACTGCTTCCAATCCTTCAAGAACAGTTATATTTTTCGCGCTGTAATCTTTTTGGTTCGACGAGCTCACCATAAATTTTTCTTCTTTAGTCATAAATTTTTGAATAGTACAGGCACAGCGTATCATATTTGAAGATGTCGAGCAAGCAGATATGGCGTGGTCAGGTTTTTTTCGCTATACTTACCTCATCCTTTTTTTGTATGTTCAAAAATCCTCCGGAAAAACCTGTTGAAAAAAAATTGATCGATAATTTTTCACGTTATACTGATCCAACTGGTGAATTTACCAATCGTGATTTGCAAATGGGTGAATGGTATGTGAAACATCGAATAATGTTGCGCGAAATAGTGGTAACAATTCTGGCCATTATCATTGTGATATTTGGCGGGTATAGTTTGTATCGCATAATTGAGTATACTTTTTTTGGCTATCGTCATGATGAACGCGTGCGCGCTGATTTAACCAAAACAACGATTCCTGTAAAAACATTACATAATTCTGTTTCCGCTACTCCGCTTAGTATTGATTCGGTGTCAGTCTATCCGAGTACTCCGGGAAAATATGATTTTGTGGCCATGGTTCAAAATCTAAATGATCGCTGGTTGGCACGCGTAACCTATGTTTTTTCTTGGGACGGCGGTGAAACACTCTCAATGGAAAGTGTGGTTTTGCCCAACAAAAAAATGCCGCTTATGGCTATAGGTGTTCCCCGTGACTCTGCGCCGGATACTGCTCGACTGGTAATTAAAACCATTGATTGGCAGAATCTGGATAATCATAATTATTCCGATCCTGCTAAATTCGTGGCGGAGCGAACTGATTTTACGACTGAAGATTTGGTTTTTAGTCCAGCCAATTCTATTGCGGGAAACGCGATTAATCAAATAAAATTTAATCTCAAAAATAATACGGGGTATGCTTATTGGGAAGTGCCATTTGCCGTCGTGCTTAAAAAAGGCGATGTTGTGGTGGGAGTAAAGCGATTTATTGTTGATTCTTTGGAGGCCGGTGAAAAACGTTTAATTCAATTGTCTTCTTTGGTTGATGGACTGGATGTGGATGCGATTGAATTGTATCCTGATCTTGATATTTTGGATCAAGAAAATTATCAAAAACCAAAAGATGATTTATGATACTGCGTTCGCTCGCGGAATTTAGCCGACGAATTGACTGGTTTTTGGTTGTGGCCGCAGTTGGTCTAACGGGCATTGGTCTGGTGACTATTTACAGTGTTGATTTATCACGGGGAACAGCCTTGCCATTTTTTTCAACCCAAGTTATATCTCTCATCATCAGTTTAACTGTCATGTTTAGTGCGGCTTGGATTCATCACAGCCGTTATGAGCGTGGCGCTCAATTGATTTTTTTTCTAACACTCATCGTACTTATCGCGGTTTTATTTTTTGGCGTTTCCATTCGCGGTACGCGTGGTTGGTTTCGAGTGGCCGGATTTTCATTTCAGCCGGTTGAGATCGCCAAAGTAGCTTTGATAATTTTTTTGGCCTGGCGAATAGAACGTTCGGGACGACAATTTAATCAGCCTGGATTTCTGTGGGGAACAGCTATTATGGCTGGATTCCTGATAATTCCGGTTTTGTTGCAACCGGATTTGGGTTCGGCCGTGGTTTTGTTGGCGATTTGGTTGGGACTTATTTTATTGGCCGGGATTCGTACTCGATACATTATGACTTTATTTATTATTGGAATTGGAGTCATGATTATTGGTTGGATGTTTTTATTTAAGGATTATCAAAAAGAGCGGGTGCTGACTTTTATCAATCCGGCTCTTGATCCTTTGGGCGCGGGTTATAATGTGAATCAGTCAATGATCGCCATTGGGTCGGGCAAATTTTTTGGCCGCGGTTTGGGTTTTGGTTCCCAAAGTCAGTTGCATTTTTTGCCCGAAGCGCAAACTGATTTTGCGATTTCCGTGATTGGTGAGGAATTGGGTTTTGTGGGTTTGATTTTAGTTTTAGGTCTGTACGCCATTTTATTAATTCGTTTGGTTTTCATCGCGCATCAGGCTCGAGCTGATTTTAGGGCGTATACTGTGGCTGGGATTATCATTTTGTTTTCGGTGCAGTTGACGGTAAATATGGGCGCGGCTTTGGGTATTTTGCCGGTGACTGGTGTAACTCTGCCGTTTATTAGTTATGGCGGTTCATCATTAATTACCAATTATCTGCTTTTGGGTATAGCCCTGAGTATTAATCGCCAGGCCAAAACAGCTTGACTTAATTTTTAATTTTTGATATATTCGTGACTGCTTATGAAGCAAGAATTACCAGCCAATCCAGCTCATTCAATTCGCGATCTTAAAAATTGCCGTGTGTGTGGCAGTAATTATGGCGCGGACAAAATTCGTTTGATCGACCGAAACGAGATTGGAGCCGTGGCGCACATTACTTGTTCGGTATGCGTGCATTCAGCTTTGGTTTTCTTTGGGAAAACCGCTCATGGATTGGGATTCCTCGGTATGATGACTGATTTAAATTTTGCCGATGCGGAACGATTTCGCGGCCGGCCAAAAATTTCCGAAAATTTTCTTTATGCAGCCAATGAGTGTTTGACCACAAAATCCCGTCAGCTTGTGGCGGCAATTTATTATCAATGATTATTTGGTAAATTAATGTTTTAAAATGGTATGTCATTTTCTCTTAATGCAAAAACTCGCGTCGGCGGCAAGCCAAATGAGGTTCGGTCACTGGGTGAAATTCCCGCTGTGGTTTATGGTGGCGATCGTCCGGCTGAGACCGTGGTTTCAGTTTTAACTACTGAATTTACACGTTTATATAATCAAACCGGTGAATCCACTTTGATTGATTTTTCCATTGATGGCGCTGCGCCGGTAAAAGTTTTGGTGCAAGCCGTGCAATTGGATCCGGTCAAAAGTTTGCCCGTGCATATTGATTTTCGTCAAATTAACATGAACAAATCAATGGAAGTGGATGTGGAATTGAATTTTGTCGGCGAAGCTCCGGCCGTAAAAGATTTGGCCGGTACTTTAACCAAAAATTTGGATTCGGTCACTGTTACCTGTCTGCCAAAAGATTTGGTTAGCGAATTAACCGTTGATTTATCATTACTGAAGACGTTTGATGACTCTATCCGAGTTAAAGATTTAGTGGCCCCGATTGGTATTACGATTGAAACTGATCCGGAACAAACGATTGCCAAAGTAACGCCGCCTCTGTCTGAAGAAGAATTGAAAGCGTTGGAAGAGCCGGTCGCTGTTGATTTAACAGCCATTGAAGTGGAAAAGAAAGGTAAAAAAGAAGAAGATGGTGCGGAGGCGACTGCGACTGAACCGGCTAAAAAAGAATAATGGTTCTACTTCCCTCGACTTCGCTCGGGACAAGTCGTTCACCATAAATAAGTCAATTTAAAACGATCTCGATTAATTGGGATCGTTTTTTTATAGACCATTATGAATTTTTGGCATATAATCATTGTATGAAAAAAAATAAAAAGTACCAATTAACTAAATTTAAATCTCGTTATTGGTATTTTATCGTCCCGGTTTTTGTATTGATTTTTTACGCATTATTTTTTTCTTCATCAAAAAAGATTTTTGTCGCTGAAAAAAAAGATTTTAAAAAAGTAAAAATAGCGGAAAATATTTGTGAACAGCGTAGTCGTCTCAATGGCATTTGTATAAATTTTAATGAATCTGGTCGTGCATTTGTTGGAGTGATGATTGAAAATCATCCGGTGGCTCGTCCGCAAGCTGGTTTGGCAGAAGCCAGTGTGGTATACGAAGCATTGGTGGAAGGGAATTACACGCGTTTTTTGGCTTTTTTTGATTATGCTGAAAAAATAAATAAAGTTGGTCCGGTACGGAGCGCGCGACCATATTATCTGGATTGGCTCAATGAATGGGGGAATCCATTATATATGCATGTGGGCGGATCTCCCGAAGCTTTGCAGAAAATTGTGGCGCAGAAAATTTTTGATGCCAATGAATTTTATCATGCCAAAAGTTATTGGCGTGATAGTTCACAGTCTGCGCCTCACAATGTGTATACTGATTCGGGAAAATGGACAGAATTTCGACAATCGGATTTTTTAAATTTTTCGAGTTGGAATTTTGTAACCAGTAGTACGCCATGCCTCATACATTGTTTGACTCATATTCGAATTTCCTATTCATCCGAGACTGATGTTCAGTGGGATTTTAATACGACTACAACACGATTTGTTCGTTACCATGGCAATACAAAACATGTGACTGAAGAAGGAGAAATCGTGGCTGACACGATAATCATTCAAGAAATTAAAACAAAAGTGATTGATGGTGAAGGTCGTCTGGCGTTGCAGACAATTGGGGAAGGGCAAGCCGTGGTTGCGTATGATGGAAAAAAAATTAATGCGACGTGGAAAAAAGAATCATTCAAGAGTCGGACGCGATTTTTTGATGGTACAGGCGTGGAAATTTTATTAAAGCCGGGCAAAATTTGGCTAGAAATTGTGCCAAATTTTTCTGTTATTGAATTTACTCAGTTATGATAAAAAAATTTTTTGTGTCAGCGCTGCCCATGCTTGTGGTATTTTTATTTGATAATGTTGTCAATAATTCGTTGGGATTGTATGACCGCTGGCGCTGGCTTGATATTCCCATGCATTTGTTGGGAGGAGTGGTTGCGGCTTGGAGTTGTCACCGATTTTATAAAAAAATAAAAAATGAAATTAACATTAAACCTCTTTTCGCGCGTTTGTGGTTGTATGTCGGCACGACTGCGATCATTGGAATTTTGTGGGAGGTGTATGAATTTTTAGTTCACGTTGTTACGAGAATTATTACTCAGCCGAGTGTGGGAGATACGGTGCATGATTTGGTGAATGATCTGATTGGCGCGGTTTTGTTTTGCGGTTTGATTTTCTTGTTTGATAAAAATAAAAAAAAAATGATTAAACGAGAGTGATAACCACTAACCGATCTTGTTCCGCGAGATCGGTTTTTATTTCAATTAAAGCCGTGGAAAAATATGCTTGTATTATTTTTTTAATCGCATCTTTTTGCGCGGGATCGATTTCCAAAAATATCTGGATTTGATTTTTTATTTTTACGCTAGTTAAATGTTGTTTTATCTGTTCTAATAATTTTTCGTATAATCCCAATCCGTTGTTATTGGCCACCAAAGCCAAACGCGGTTCATACTGAATTGTTGGTTCTTTCTTGAATTGTTCGGCCCTAAGATAGGGGAGATTGGCGGTTATTATAACAAATGACTCAGGTAAATCCATTGAGGGCAAAATGGATTTCCCTCGACTCAACTCGGGATAAACACCATAAATAGGTTCAAGCAAATTGCCGTGCAAAAAGGTAATATCAACGTTGTTTTGACTGGCATTTTTTTGGGCGATGCGCAACGCTGATGAAGAAATATCAGTGGTAATAACGCGGATTTTTTTTTGAGCATTTTTAATAATGGAAATGGGAATACAGCCCGAACCAGTGCCGACATCTATCAGAACTACATTGTGATTGGCATTTTTAATTATTTCCAAAACCGCTTCCACCATTATCTCGGTTTCCGGTCGTGGTATCAAGGTATTTTTATTTACCAAAAAATCAAGACCGAAAAATTCTTTGTGGCCGAGTAAATAGGCGAGGGGAATTCCACGTTGTCTTTTTTTTAACAAACGAATGAAGCGAAATTTTTGCCACCATGACAGTCTAATCTCGGGATGAGCCAACACGAATTCGCGCGGTTTTTTTAAAACAAACGCCAACAAAATTTCCGCGTCGCGGGGATCACTGTTAGAGGAGTATGGTAGCGAATTTATTAATTTGATCAGATGATTTAAAACAAATTAATCCGCTTCAATCGTTGTTCTCCAACCATCATACTCACCGTTACACTCGACGGCAATTTTCCATAAATAAATCACATATTCATTTACGCTTTCCAAGTCCACTTTATCCACTCTCTTGATATGTAAGATGAATGGGAATTTTTTCTCTGATTCGTCAAATTTTTGTTCAACTATATCAAAATCATCTTTTTTAATTTTTGAGATAAATTTATCTCTATCTTTTTCTGTTTCAAAATATATCCAATGATCAACCGCTCGCTCTTTTTTTAAAATATCTCCTCCTTTTTTTAGTTCGTCTATTATTTGACGATTACTTATTCTTTGTAATTCTTCTGGCTTAGGATATAAAAAGTCAAAATAATAACTCCAATTTTTGTCCTCTTTTGAACCAATAGTAAAATTATATTTTGGATAGACAGCCATAACTTCAGAAATTGCCTTATCATAAAGTTTAGTCTGATCAACATAGAAATAAAAATCCCTACGTCCGTCAGAAGTCAGACGTCCGGCATACGTTGATTTAAATTTTGCAGTTATTTTATTAACCAAATCTTTTCCAATAATACCAAGAATTCCACTCTCCTCTTGTGAAGAAAGTCCATTTTTATCAGGATTGTTCATGGTGATGGAAATCCAGATTAAGTTTGACTCATTTTTTATTGGGGCAATTTTATGCAAACCAAGGTCAACAAATATTGAACTTACTTTATCATCGACATTGCTAAAATAAAATTCCCATTTTTCCTGATATTCATTTTCAGGTTGTAAATTTTTTGACTGTTGATTTATCTCCGATTTGTTGAAAATTTTTTTAAAAAGCCCCATAGAAATTACTGTTATTATAAGTCCCATTAAAATTATGGGTATAATTATTTTTATTCTATTTTTAATCATATCGTTCGCCAGTCTTTTCCGCATAATCAGCCGCGCGTAACGCGGAAATAATCGGTTCCAAATTACCGTTTAAAATCGTGGGGATATTATTCCAGCTCTCGTGAATGCGATGATCCGTAATTCGATCTTGAGGAAAATTATATGTGCGAATTTTTTCACTGCGATCGCCCGTGCCGATTTGATTTTTTCGCGCCGCATCAGTTTTGGCTTTTTTCCCCGCTTGTTGAGTTTCATACAGCCGCGCGCGCAAAACTTCCATGGCCTTGAGGCGATTTTGTTGTTGCGAACGTTCATCTTGGCATTGCACAATCATTCCTGTGGGAATGTGGACAATGCGAACGGCCGAATATGTGGTGTTGACTGATTGGCCGCCTTTTCCGCCGGCCATAAAAGTATCAATACGCAAATTTTTTGGATCAATTACCAATTCTGTTTCTTCAATTTCGGGAAGGACTGCCACGCTGACTGTTGAGGTGTGAATCCGGCCGGCTTTTTCCGTTTCGGGCACGCGCTGAACACGATGTACTCCCATTTCGTACTTCATTGATTTGTATACGTCGCGTCCTTTGATGGAAAAAATCACTTCTTTGTATCCGCCAATACCAATATGGCTTTCATCAATTAATCCCACTTGCCAGTTTTGACTTTCAGCGTATTTCATATATAAGCGCATCATTTCGGCCGCGAATAGGGCGGATTCATCTCCGCCCGCGCCCGCGCGGATTTCCACAATGACGTTTTTTTTGTCCATGGGATCGGTGGGACGAATTAGTTCGGCCAATTCCGCTTCTAATTTTTGTATTTTTTCTTTTAAAGAATTTAATTCTGTTCGTGCCATTTCCGCCATTTCGTCAGTTCCTTGTGATAATTTTTCCGTGGCGATTAGTTCCGTTTCAATTTTTTCCAATGTTAATATTTTTTCGCATACTGGTTTCAAATCAGTGTATTCACTGGAAGCGGTTTTTAATTTTTCTTGATTATTAATGACAACCGGATCTTGCAAAGCGGTTTCCAATGATAAAAATTTATTTTTTAGGTCAAGGTATTTTTGGATCATATTTTTTAAATTCAATTAACACTTTAAGGAAATCAAATTAAACTAATTAAAACCAAATCATTATTAATTTCAGTAGTAGTTAATTTTCTTTTCAGTAAAACTCGCTATTCTTTTACTCTCCCAGTCTCTATCCTTATTGATAGCTAATATATTCTTTCCAAGCAAGAGGAAAGAAAGCTCATACACATTACTGAAAAAGAAAATTAACTACTACTGAAATTACCCCAATGCCCAATGCAACACCAGAACATTCAATGTACTAATAAGCAAAATGGAGACGAATATACTTTTGCTGAAAGCTGAGTATATTGACTTACTGAGAATGCATAATCCGTTAGACTATCAGTTGAACAAAAGGATATCGTCGAATTTTGCTTACATGTTAGCACGAATGAAGTTTGATTACGACTTAGGAGACGGAGTTTTTATGAGTTAGTAAAAGCGAAGTTTGCCGATAATATAGAAAGAACAAAGTTTTTTGAAAACAAAAACAGGCCAGCGACCTGTTTTCAATTGTACTTAACTATTTAGCTACTTCAGCCTTTGTTTCAGCGTTAGCTTTTGTTTTGCGCGCAGCAGTTTTGACTTTCTTGCCTTTGCGTGTTTCGGCCGCGGCATTGACCTTACTCATTTTTTCTTGGAATTTTTCCACGCGACGAGCCGTGTCAACCAGACGTTCTTGGCCAGTATAAAATGGATGACAAGCGCTGCAAATTTCCATGCGCAGGTTTTCTTTGGTTGAACCGGTTACAAAAGAATTGCCACAGGCGCAGGTTACGGTAACATTTGACGAATATTTAGGGTGAATTTTTTCTTTCATACAAAATAATAATGAGCGCACTATAGCATATTGATTTTATTCTTGTCAATACAGTTTTGGTCATTCAGCCCTCGATTCTATTTACCTGAAGAGATAAACAAAGTGGAGGGCGGCTCGCGGATCTGCTGGGGAGATCGACGCGAGCCAGAGGTGGAAGCTAGTCAGTGCGCGCAGGCCACAGTGGCTTGATGTAGTAGATGTCGCCGCGATGGTGGCCGGCATCTTCGTAAGTCAAACCGAGCGAGTCGAGGATGGCGTCAAGTCCTTCTTCACATCGCGTATCCATGATCTTGGTCGTTACTTTTCGATCTACGGTTCCCATGGTTGGGATCAAGATCATACCGCGGCACTCCTTCATGATGAAAGCGAGGACTTGGCCAAAGTCCGCATCTTTAATCACTAGGTTGAAAGGAGTGATAGTATCGAAGTCAGGATTCGAACATTTCGCGAGCTCGTCTGCAAGCCTGTTGTTCTCTTCCTCGCTGAATCTGATTATCTCGCTTGTTCGGAAGAACACACGGATAATCTCGGCCTCAAGTTTGTGGATCGTATTGGCCTGCTGAGCAACGGTCGATTCGTACTCAGCAGTTACGTCCCTCAACCTGTTCATGAGCAAAATCTGGCCAATGGACTGAGTAATAATTGCCACGATTAAAATAAATCGGACAAAACCATCTGACGGCTTTTGCACTTTTGTCTCCTTTTTTGTTTAAGTCACTAGGCAATAATAGCTCAAAATCAATTTTTGTCAATTGCCGTTTGACAAAAAGCGTAGTCTTTATTACACTAGCCCCACTTATTTATCCCTCACTCTTCGATACGTCGTAGTCCTGATTATATCCGGGCCAAGGCGCTTCATTTTCCTCTTTCCGACCACTCGGAAGGTTACGAAGAGGAGGAACAAGGAAAAATTATGAAAACTCCGACAATTCTGGAAATGCTCCAGGCCGGCGCCCACTTTGGGCATCATGTGTCACGCTGGCATCCTCAGATGAAGCCGTTCATTTTTACTGAACGCAATCGTATTCATATTTTAAATTTGGAAAAAACCGAAGCGCAGTTAAACACGGTTTTACCGGCCATTAAACAAATGGCGGCCGAAGGCAAACAGATTTTGTTTGTTACTACCAAACCACAGGCACGCGAACTGGTTAAACAAGCGGCGATTGATTGTGGTATGCCTTATTTGACTGAACGTTGGTTGGGCGGCATGTTGACAAATTTTTCGGAAATCAAAAAATTAATCAAAAAATACATTTCTTTGAAAGACAAACAGGCCAAAGGCGAATTGTCCAATTATACTAAAAAAGAACAATTGGAAATTTCCAAAGAACTGGAAAAAATGGATACGTTTCTCGCCGGTCTTGTTACGTTGGATCGCATGCCCGATGCTTTATTTATTCCTTCGGTTCAGCGAGAAAAAACCGCCATGACTGAAGCCGGCAAGACAGGAGTGGAAATTATCGGTATTTGCGATACCAATGCCAATCCGACTAAAGTGACTCATGTGATTCCGGCCAATGATGACGCGGTCAAATCAATCACTATTATGGTGCATTTGGTTCGCGACGCAATAAATGAAGGTAAACTTGCCCAAAAATCAGCTTAATTTATTTTTTTAAATTTATTATCTATGGCAATTACTGCCAGTGATGTTGCCAAACTCCGCGCTCAAACCGGAGCCGGCATACTTGATTGTAAAAAAGCATTGGAAGAAACAAATGGTGATTTTGAAACTGCTATTGATTTACTTCGTAAAAGAGGAATAACTAAAGCGGCCAAACGCGCGGACAAAGTCGCGGCTGAAGGCACAGTGATTAGCTATATTCATGGCGCAGGTAGAATTGGTGTTTTGGTTGAAGTAAATTGTGAAACGGATTTTGTGGCACGTACTGACAGTTTTAAAAATTTAGCGATGGATATTGCCATGCACATTGCCGCGGTCGCGCCAAAATATCTAAGTCGTGAGGAAGTTTCAGTCGAAGAATTGGAACGTGAAAAAGCCGTGTATCGGGATCAACTGGCGAATGAAGGCAAACCAGCGGAAATGCTGGAAAAAATTGTAGAAGGAAAACTGGCAAAATTTTACGCGGAAATTTGTTTGCTCGAACAAATTTTTATTAAAGATGAAACCAAAACAATTGAAGGTTTGTTAAATGAAAAAGTGGGGGAAATTGGTGAAAAAATTACCATACGTCGTTTTGCTCGTTATGAGCTTGGTGAAGGGATTGAAAAACCAGTGGTTGATTTTGTGGCTGAAGTCGGAAATGAATTGAATAAATAATCTACTCGCACTTGTCCACAGTTTTTAAATCTCCTGCGTAAAGTAGGAGATTTTTGTATCGTTTCTTATTTAATAATTTGTTATACTACATAGGCTTTATTCCAGCGTCCTTTTATGTTATTGAATAGAAAGAAATATAGACTTTCTTACCTAGCCTCAATTACTGCGTTTATTACGGTTTGCAATTTAATCCTTGGACCGTTGTTCTTTAGTTTTGAAAGTAATGTTATTCCCAAAGTAAAAGCCGCGGCCGTTACTTGGGTTGCAGGTGCTACGGGAACATGGGAAACCGGAACGAACTGGAGTAGTGGCGTTGTTCCCACCACTGCGGATGATGTGACTATTTCCAGTTCAACTGGCAATATTGTGGTAACTTTGTCAACGGGACAAACGGCTAATTTTGCGTCACTTATCGTGGGCGGTGACAGTACCAGATACGCGACAACTACTTTTGTGGGCAATATTGGCACTGCCGTTAGTACTACTATTGCCACCAAAGGAACCATAATACAAAAAAATACCGCCACTCAAACATTAACCGGAAATTTAACGATCCAAAGCGGAGGAGTTTTGACTCATGAAGCCAATACCACTGCGCAAGATTACGAACTTGATTTCAGTGTTGCGTCTGTTAATATCCAATCTGGCGGTAAAATTGATACTGATGGTAAAGGATATTCCGGTGGCGCTAGTGGTAGTAATGGTAATGGAACTGGCGGCGGAATTGGTGTTGGTAGTGGACGGGGTGGCGGAGGAGCCCATGGTGGCGATGGTGGAATCGGCGGTGATGCAGTTGGTGGAACAGGATATTGTGATATTAGCAGTCCGGCAACAATTGGTTCGGGAGGTGGTGGTGGTGGACAAGAGAAAAGCGGTACAGCGGGTGGTGGTGTTATTATTTTGAATGCCTCAGGAACGGCCACAATTAATGGCACTATTACGGCTGATGGTACAAACGGAACTGATAATGGCGGTTCTGGTGCCGGCGGTGGTGTAAAGATTGTGGCTGGTACTATTACCGGAACTCCCGAAAGTTTTACGGTTACAGGTGGAGTTTCATCTGGTAGCGGTGCGGCTGGTGGCGGTGGTGGCTGTGTGCTTCTAAATTACACAACGTCCAATAGTATTTCTCCGACCACGACGATAATCATGTCCGGTGGTGCCGGTGGTGGTACTGGATATCGCGGTGGCGCAGGTGTTACTTATGTGAAACAAGTCGGTACAAACGGTGATTTATATTCAATTAACAGTGGTACCTCCGGAGCCGGCTCAACGCAAGGAACCACTTCTCTTACGGTTGATTCGGTTACATTAACAACCAGTCCGACATATATTGTTCCCACGGGGAAAACTTTGGTTGTTCGTAATAGTAATCCATTTGTTGCTGGTGACGCAACAGGTATTCTTCAGGTAAATTCCGGAGCTACTTTTACTCCAACGTCCACAACTGATTTTGTAATAGCGAGTTCCACACTTCAAATCTTGAGAGGATCTACTATAACATCTTCATCCAGTCTTGATGTGATTCTTGAATACGGTGGTACGCTTGATATGCGTTATTTCACCACGTCTTCAAACGCGTTTCCACTGGACACACTCTATGTTAAAAATGGCGGTCTTGTTACTCATGGCGCCAATACTACGACTCAGGCTCATGTTATTAATTTGTCATTTACTTCTTCCACTATTGCGACCGGAGGTTCAATTAATGTTGATGGTAAAGGATATTCCGGTGGCGCTAGTGGTAGTAATGGTAATGGAACTGGCGGCGGAATTGGTGTTGGCAGTGGACAAGGTGGTGGTGGTGCTCATGCCGGTGCCGGTGGTACCACTGGTGAAGCTGCTGGTGGTTCAGCGTATTGTGTTACCAGTAATCCTGGAACTCTAGGTTCGGGTGGTGGTGGTGGTGGACAAAGCACGTATGGCACGGCAGGTGGAGGTTTGGTTATACTGTCTGCTAGCGGTGCTCTTACTGTTGCCGGTACTATAACTGCCGGTGGAACATCAAGCACGGGTAGAGGAGGAGCCGGCGGAGCTGGCGGAGTAAAGATAACCGCGGATGTTGTGGCGGGCACACCGCAAAGTTTTATCACTGTGGGTGGAAATGGAACTAGTTCTGTTGCCGGTGGCGGTGGTGGCTGTATTTATATTCTTTATACGACGAGTAATTCCATCGCAGCGGGCAATATATCGGTTGCCGGTGGTACTTCAGTTTCAGGCGGCGGGTTTAATGGTGGCACGGGTAATTTTACTGCCACTCAAAATAATTCCGCTCCGACTGCGGCCGGTTTTCCTTTTTCAAACGCCAGTACCGCTCAAACAGGAACGTTTAATCCCACGTTATTAACGACGACAACACCATCATTTTCCGCATTATATATTGATTCCGATGCTTCCGACACCGCGACCAAAGCTCATATTCAAATGAGTACCAGTTCTTCGTTTACCACCATTAGTCATTGGGATTCCGGATCATCGGGAAATACTATCACGAGCTGTACTCAAGGCAATCGTTGTCAGGATTTAAAATATGGCAATTTTGGTACTGCTCCCACCACGAATTTATCTTTGAACGACGATGCTGATGAAAATTCGCAAACAGTATATTATTGGCGGCTGCATTATTTTGATACGGCCGGTGCCATCGGGAGTTATTCCACCACTACGGCCACATTTACTTTGCTTGATATTCCCAATGAACCAAGCGGTATGGCTGCCGGATCAATAACAGCCAGTGCAGCCACTCTGAGTTGGACTGATAATTCCAGTATAGAAAGTAATTATTTAGTCCAAGTGTCGGGAGATGGAGGAACGACATTTGCCACGGCTACGTCAACTGCGGCCAGCGCGACCAGTATTACGACCAGCACATTAAGCGCCAATACTTCATATCTGTACCGAGTTGCCGCTCAAAATAGCGTTGGTACTTCAACTTATAGTACATCGAGTGCGTTTTATACTCTAGCCAATATTCCCACGTCATTAACTATTCAAACTACGGGTGTGAATGGTGTACTCCAAGCAAGTTGGAGTGCCAATAGTAATCCGGCCGGCACATCATATTATGTGGAAGAAACCGGTAACACGAGTATTAATTCCGGTTTGATAACTGATACGTCTTATACATTTAGCGGTTTAACTGCCGGACAAACATACACGTTTCATGTAAAGGCGCGCAATGGTTCAGCGATCGATACTGCTTACACTGATTCAGTTTCAGCCACGCTGCCTAGTAGTGGAGCGGCTGCGCCATCGTCACCTCCGGCAATTCCTCCTCCACCGCCAATTCCTTTTCCTTTTGGTGATTTTCCACCGGATATTCCGATTCAAGAATTTGCTCCAACCGGATTAATTAAAATTGTTTCAGCGGTTGGTGGCGAGCTTGATATTCTTAATCAAGCTGGTTTGTCTTCGCCCTATGAAGTAAATTCATCAGCTAAAGTTGTCGCTGTTAATGGCGCGAGTGATTTGTTGAATTTACAATCGCCGTTTACTTTTAATTTTTCTTTTGCTTTTGATAAACATCCGCTTGATGCCACGGTAAATTCCCAACGGCAAATATTTTCCAAAGGCGATGCCTATAATTTTGGTTTTCTGCCTATTAATAATGATGCCGCGATTTCTCAGGGAACCTGTTTTTTTGTCAATAATCAAACAAATAAAGTTTGTGATAATATATTTGGTCGTCAAGCATTTAAAATCAAATCTCCGTATAATTATCGCGTTGTTTGGAATGGTAATACGTTGGAATTATACGAAGGAAATTCTAAACTTGACACTAAAAAAATTAATTCGATTTCTAAGAGCGTCGATCCTCTTATTGTGGGAGGTCGTCAATTTACCAACGGTCAATATACGATTAATACTTATTATCCGTCAACAATTTATGAAATGAGAATTAGTTCTGAACCACTCTTGATTTACACCAATAAACCAACTATAAAATTAAAAATTGATTCCAGTTATGCGCCACAATTCGCACTTAAAGAAAGTAACAATGCGCCTTCAGCGGATTTTAGCGCTACGTCATTTGAACCAACTAAATCGGAATTAACGTGGAATTTAAAAGGCGCGGATGGTAAAAAATGCGTCAATGCTCGTTTTAACAGTCAGCAGAAAAATTTTAAGTATGATACATACGCTTGTGTAATTTTAGATACGGCCAAACCAATCGCTGATTTTACTTTTGATAATGGATTAGACAGTACGGGGAAACAAATTTTATTGCCCCGTCTTTTTGGTGTTTCTGATCCTGACGCCAGTATTACCATAACTCAAAAGAAATCATTGTCGCTCGCGGCTGAAACAGCAAATCAAATTAATCTTAAAGCCAACAAAGATGGTTCTTGGATTTATGCGTTTAGTGAAAATTTCCAACCGGGCAATTATGCTTTTAGTGTTTCTGCCCAAGATTTGGCCGGCAACGTATCTGAACCAACCACCAAAAATGTGGTGATTGCCAAAACAACCGAAAAGCCAGTGGAACAGCCGCTCGTGCCCGAAGAAGAACCAAAGAAACCGGAATTACCTAAAGACGTGGATCCGGATGATGAAACGCCGATTGAAGATCAAGATAAACCGATAGAAAAACCAATCAAAATTCCAGCCGAAAAACCAATTGTGGATCCGGCTGATAATTCGGATGATGTTCCCAGTTCGGAAAATTCAGTTGGCTCTGGTGAAAAAAATGGAGAATTAACCAGTAACGGTAATGATGAAATCGGCAAGCTTGAACCAATAAATAATGTTCAATCAAGCGGCAAACTCCGGATTGGTGGAGAATTTTTGGCCGCGATTGCCAAAAATAAAAGCGTGAAGAAATTAGTGGATTTTGTTTCTCAAGAAAAAGTGCAAAAAGCCAATGTCCGAGCGGTTGTTCCGGTCGAGGCCGCGATTGGAGTGGTCAATGTTGCTGTCGGTTTTCAATTACCGCAGTTAATTAATTTGCTTCGCTATTTATTTGGCCAGCCAGCATTATTAGCTCGTCGTCGTAAACGGAAAAGTTGGGGCGTTGTCTATAATAGTTTTAGTAAATTGCCCGTTGATTTGGCAACTATCCGCTTGATTGAAGAAAAAACCGGACGCGTTCTGGCTTCGCAAGTAACAGATTTTAATGGACGATATTTTTTGTCCGCGGATCAAGGTCAATATCGACTGGAAATAATCAAACCGGGTTTTGTTGGATTTAGCGAACATTTGAAAGAAAAAGATGAAGATACGGCGTTTGTGAATTTGTATCACGGCGAAGCATTTTTTTCATCTCAGGAACAGTTTGAAATCAATTATAATATTCCGTTTGATCCGGTAGTAGAAGAAAAGCCGACTGTCCGGATTTTACGCGACAAATTTAGGGAAAAAATCCAGTATGCCTTCAGTTTTGTTGGTTTGGGAGCCAGTGTTATGTCGTTTGTGGCTACGCCTGGTTTTTTTACCGCGGGTTTTGTATTCTTGCATATAGGACTGTTTGTTATATTTTATGTTTTGGGTAATAAAAAATTGCCGCCATCTTGGGGCGTGGTGCGTGATTTGGTTGATAAATCTCCAATCGGTCGAGTAGTGGTGCGCGTCTTTGATTCCGCGTATAATAAGCTGGTCAATACTGCCGTGACCGATAGCAAAGGCCGTTATGCGATTTTAATCGGTCCGAGCATGTATTATGCCAGTTATGAAAAAGATGGTTTTGTCAAAAAACAAACATCTCTGCTTGATTATTCCAGCCAGAAAAATAAAGGAATGGGCGGAATTATTAATCGAGATGAAATCCTACAAAAAGTAGAAAGTAAAAAATAATTTTTAATTTAAAATATGTTGCGAATTGCCATCAATGGTTTTGGCCGCATTGGCCGACACGCGTTTAAAGTTATTCAAAATAAAAAGGGAATGGAAGTGGTCGCAATTAACGATCTCACCAGTTCCAAAATTTTAGCGCATTTGCTAAAACATGATACGGCTTATCCGGATGTGGAATATTCGGTAAAATTTGATGATAAGAATTTAATTATCGCGGGTAAAAAAATTCCGGTTTTTGCGGAAAAAGATCCGAGTTTGTTGCCGTGGAAAAAAATGAACGTTGATTTGGTTTTGGAATGCACGGGATTTTTTCGCGATGAGGAAGGTGCAGGTAAACATCTGACTGCCGGAGCAAAAAAAGTCATTATTTCCGCTCCAGCCAAAGGCGAAATTAAAACTTTAGTTAAAGGCGTGAATGATACAGAATATAAAGGCGAAAAAATTGTAAATAATGCGTCATGCACTACGAATTGCGCGGCGCCAGTAATGCTGGTTTTGGAAAAAGAATTTGGCATTGCCAAAGCGATGTTGACTACTGTTCATTCGTATACTGCTTCGCAGTCCCTACAAGATGGTCCCAATAAAGATTTACGCGAAGCGCGAGCCGCAGCGCAAAATATGATACCGACTTCAACGGGCGCGGCTGTGGCAGTGGCGCAGGCAATTCCCGAATTAAAAGGTAAGTTTGATGGCCTATCGATCCGTGTTCCTACCATTACTGTTTCATTGACCGATATTACCGCGCTTCTTAAATGTAGTGTAACCAAAGAAGAAATCAATGAAGCTATGAAGAAAGCCGAGAAAACCTATTTGAAAAATATTTTGGCTACAACTGACGAAGAATTAGTGTCCAGTGATTTTATTGGCAATCCATATTCGGCCATTGTGGATTTACATTTGACCAATGTGGTTGATGGAAATTTGGTTAAAGTTGTCGCGTGGTATGACAATGAATGGGGCTATGCCAATCGTTTGGTGGAAATGGCGCAGTTGGTGGGGAAAAAATAAAAAGGAATCTGTATGCCGATTAAGTCAATTAAAAATATCAAAAATTTAAAAGGAAAACGGGTTTTGGTTCGGGTTGATACGAATGTCCCAATTAAAAACGGAAAAGTAAAAGATGATACGCGTATTCGTGAAATTATTCCAATGCTTAAATTTTTAATTCAAAAAAAAGCCAAAGTAATTCTCGTGGCGCATTTGGGTCGGCCGGAAGGAAAGATCGTAAATGATCTACGGTTAGATCCCGTGGCCGAGCGTTTAGGTGAAATTCTTAAAAAAAATGTTATTAAACTGGATGATTTTATTGGTTCGGCGGTAGTCAAAGAAATTGCCGAAATGAAAAACGGACAAGTGCTGATGCTGGAAAATATTCGTTTTTCAGCGGATGAAAGTCCCTCTACACGCTCACTTCGTGGTGACTCAGTGGAACCAGGACAAGCCGGTATTAAAGGAACTTTGGCAAAAAAATTAGCGAGTTTGGGAGATATTTTTGTCCAAGAAGGTTTTTCGGTTTGTCATCGAGCGGATGCGTCTGTGGTCGGTGTGGCCAAATATGTGCCGAGTTATGCTGGATTACTTTTGGAAAAAGAAATTAAAAGTTTAAATCAGATTTTAAACAAGCCTAAACATCCGCTTTTAGCAATTATTGGTGGCGCGAAATTGGAAACTAAAATACCGGTTTTGCAAAATATCAGTCGCATTGCAGACGCGATTTTGGTTGGTGGCGGAATTGTTAATACTTTTTTATTAAGTTTGGGATATGAAGTCGGTGCATCGCTGGTTGATAAAAATCATTTGGCGATTGCCAAAAAATTGGCGTGTAAAAAGAATATTTTTTTGCCATTGGATGTAGTTGTCGGTACACGCGATGGTAAAGATTGGCGCGTGGTTTCGATTGAAAAAAAACCACATCGGATTTGCGAACCGGACGAAGCAATTTTTGATCTTGGTCCAGTCACGATTGAACATTTTTGTGTTAGTTTAACGACTGCCAAAACAATCGTCTGGAATGGAGCTTTGGGTTATTTTGAACGACCACCGTATAATGAAGCCACCAATGCTTTGGCAAAAATGCTGGCCAGTGTTTCTCGAAAAGGAGTATTTACCGTAGCCGGCGGAGGCGAAACACTGGAAGTTTTGGCCGCGCTTAAATTGACCAAAAAAATCAGTTTTGTTTCCACGGGCGGTGGCGCCATGCTGGAATTTTTATCCGGCAAAAAATTGCCGGGGATTAAAATTTTGGAAAAATAAATTATGTGGTATACTCCTATCATATTTTTACGAAAATAAAAATTCACTGCAAATCTTTTTCTGAGACCCTCACCCATTCGACTAACGCTCAGGGTATCGGGCTCAAAAAAGCTTTATCCGTTCCATTTTTATTTTAAATTCCCTAAAGCCCACATTAATTATCAATTTTTAAAATGTATGTCTGTCAAAAAAACTCCTGAATTAAACGATAGTCAAACAGGCTCACGGACAATGATGTCTGGTTACAGTGACATGGGACACAAACTAATGTGTACTCTTTTGGGAATTTTACTGGTGTACAGTATTGTTTTTGTCGGCACATTGATTCGTAATAATATCAGAAAATACCATACCATTGGCCGGGCAGAAAAAACCGAACGCACGATTACCGTTGAGGCCGATGGTAAAGTTACAGTTAGTCCGGATATTGCTCTGACCACCATGGGCATGAGTGCTGAAAGCAAAACCGTGGCCGAGGCGCAGAAAAAAAATACCGAAGTCATGAATAAATTATTGGAAAAATTAAATGCTTTGGGTGTGGACAAAAAAGATGTGCAAACTATAAATTACAGCATTTATCCCACGTATGATTACAAAGACGGTGTTCAAGTAATCCGTGGATATCAAGTGGATCAGTCCGTCACCATTAAAATTCGTGATTTGACCAAAGCCAACGATGTCATAGCTTTGGCCGGTGATGTCGGTGCCAATAGTGTAGGCGGTTTGCAATTTACGGTTGATGATCGGGAAATTTACAAAGCCAAAGCGCGTGATATGGCTTTGAAAAAAGTGGCACAAAAACGCGCGGCACTGGCAAGGTCGCTTGGTGTGCGTTTATCCAGCATTGTCAGTTATAATGAATATGATGGCGGCCAAAATGGGTATGGCGATTATGGTAAAGGCGGGATGGCTCCAATGAGTACTGCGCCTGGGCTTGAACATGGCACCAATGAAATTTCTATTCATGTTGGCGTTACATTTGAAGTTCAACAATAGTTCTAACGATGGAAACACGGTCTTCACATAAGCCGTGTTTTTGTTATACTAGACACAAACTAGATTATTTATATGAAAATTTTTATTACAAAAGTATTTGCCAGTGAAATTTTGGATTCTCGCGGCAATCCAACAGTACACGCCACGGTTATTTTATCCGACGGTTCAACTGGAATCGCGGCTGTGCCCAGTGGCGCTTCCACTGGAACACATGAAGCAGTTGAATTGCGCGATGGCGGCGGACGATATGGCGGCAAAGGGGTGTTGAAGGCAGTGAAAAATGTAAATAATATAATTGCCAAAGCGCTCGTTGGTGAAACGGCTGGGGATCAGCGCGTGCTGGATACTTTTTTAAATCAATTGGATGGCACTGACAATAAAAGTATATTGGGCGCAAACGCGATTTTGGCGGTTTCTTTGGCGCATGCTCGCGCCGTGGCGATAAGTCAAAATTTGCCGTTGTATGTTTGGATTCGGAAAAATTTCGCGCTCAAAGAAAAAATTTGGCGGATGCCGGTGCCGACCATGAATATCTTAAGTGGCGGACGACATAGTAACAATGGCTTGTCCATTCAGGAATTTATGATCGTGCCAATTCATCGCGTGTTGTCGGAACGAGTGCGTATTGGTGCTGAAATTTTTCATTCTTTGGCCAATCTTTTAAATAAAAAAGGCTTTAAAACCGGTGTGGGTGATGAAGGCGGTTTTGCTCCGGAACTGCCAAATAACGAGCAAGCTTTGAAATTAATAATGCAAGCAATTAAAGACGCGGGTTATGTGGCGGGTAAACAAGTGGCTCTGGCGCTGGATTTGGCCGCGTCGGAATTTTTTCGGCATAATAAATATTATATTGATAATAATCGCGATGGCTGTGAGGCGGATAAAATCATTGAAATGCTGCAATTGTGGTTGCGTCGCTATCCGATTGTGTCAATTGAAGATCCCTTGGCTGAAGATGATTGGGATAATTGGAAAAAATTAACCAAACGTTTGGGTAATGACGTTAATTTGGTTGGTGATGATTTGTTTGTAACCAATACCGCGCGGATTAAAATGGGAATTGATCAAGGCGTGGCGAACGCGGTTTTAATAAAATTAAATCAAATCGGCACGTTGACTGAAACCATTGACGCGATTTATTTGGCCAAAGATCACAAATATCGTGTTTCCGTGTCGCATCGTTCGGGTGAAACCGCAGATACGTTTATCGCGGATTTGGCCGTGGCCGTGAACGCGGAATTCATTAAAACCGGATCACTTTCGCGTTCGGAGCGTGTGGAAAAATATAATCGGTTAATGGAGATTGAAAGAGAAGTGGGATAAGTATTTTTTGAATAAAAAATCTATTTATTTCTCCCCATCCAGCATCACGCGTAAGAAAAATAAAGTTTCTGATTTCAGTTTTGCTTTGGCCCAGATTTTTTGTTTTTCAGTGAGGAGTTCGCCCAGTCCGTCCAGAATTTTACGGTCGTTTAATTTTTCCAGATTCGCAATCAGTTTTTCCAATAATTCACGATAGGGCATATTAACGCGATTTTCCACAAGACCTTTATTGATTGGCCAATTGTTTTGTTCAAAAAAATATACATCGAAAATATCGCGGTTGGTTTTGCCTAGTCTCTCGTACATCGCCATCAATTTATTGGCGAACATATCCGGTTGATCCATCACCAGCATCGAAATTCCCAAGTATGATTTAAGGGAATATTTTGAGCCGAAATTTCGTCGGTTGATTTCTATCTTTACATTTTGTGCGTTTTTTAATTTTTTACTATACGCCAAAATAAACAATAGATTAAATCTTTTTATATGAGCTTCTTTTATTACGCCGTATTTTACTATTATATTTTTAATTTGGTCAAAAATATACTCTTCTTTTGTCGCATCCAACAAATCAAAATCCAGATCAACGGAAAAACGATCCAAGCCATAAAATAAATATGCGGCCGTGCCGCCTTTGAAACCCAAAAATGGCGCAATGGATTTGTCGGCATAGATATCTTTCAGAATTTGCAATAAGATTTTTTTGTGCGTAGCCGGATTTAACATATATTTAGTTTGTTTTCAAAAAATTTTTATAATATTGTTTTATTTTCCTCTCCATTTTTTTATTTTCGTAGATATGCACCATAGCAAAAACTTTTTCCCAGTTCAGTGATGATAAATTGTCAAAATGATAATCCTTACTTCGATATACCGTGTCCAAGAAAGCCCGTTCAGGCGTGGCAATGGAATATTCGCGGCTTTGGTCAATACCCAATGGGTTGATGAGGGCATTTTTTTTTATGGTTTCAAAAGTATAGATTTGTCCGTCACACACAATTTCTCGTTTAACATACGAAGCCACAAAAATTTGATTGTAATATTGGAATGTCATACCTGAAGCTGCTAGTACAGTTTCAAAACTTATATATGAAGGGCGGAGTATATTGGTGGCCAGTTCTTTTCTGTCATAATTGGCGTCTTTGGCGTACAGACCGCGGCGTAGGCGGATCAACTTGCTTGTTTTAACATAATAATGCAATCGAACTTCGGTTGCTCCGATATTGGTGTCTTCCCACAATAAAAAAATATCAACTGTGGTAAAGACAGTCTTCTTTGATCGGAGTAGGATGTCCAAGAAGTCGCCTCGTTTTTTCGTTATATTCATATATTCTAACTGTATATTAGTCTAAGACTAATGTATAGTTAGAATATATCATATTTGGCCATTCAACGCAAACTCTCACCTGTGTATAAAATTTTCTTATTGTCAATACATTTTACTCGGGTTATACTATCCGCACTATGTCCACCAAAAAACAAATTTTTCCGATAACACCACTTGTTCTTATTATTCTTGATGGTTTTGGTTTGGCTGATCCCAAAATTTCGGGCAATGCGATTACTCCCAAAACTGCGCCGCATATTTTTTCCTATTTAAAAAAATATCCAAACGCGAAACTCAAAGCCAGTGGTCGCGATGTGGGATTATTTGCTAATCAAGAAGGGAATTCCGAAGCCGGACATTTTAATATTGGCGCGGGTAGAATCGTCAAGCAGGATTTAGTGCGAATTTCCGAAGCGATTAAAGACGGAACTTTTTACAAAAATGAAGCTTTTTTGCAGGCGATTCATTATGCGCATGAGCATAAAAGCACGTTGCATGTGATGGGACTTTTGACCAATGGCCAGAGCGCGCACGCGCATCCGCAACATGTGTACGCGTTATTGGAATTATTGCGTCGGCATAAAGTGGAGCGCGTTGCCCTTCATTTATTTACTGATGGACGTGATTCATCGCCGCATTCGGCCATAACGCATTTACGAAAATTGCGTAAATATTTGGCGCCGCATGAAAAAATAGCTAGTGTGATGGGTCGATTTTATGCCATGGATCGGAATAAAATTTGGAGTCGAACGGAAATCGCATATCGTGCTTTGGTTTTGGGAAAAGCTGAGCATACTGCCGCGAGCGCAGAAGAAGCCATTAGTGCAGGATACAATCGCGGCGAAACCGATGAGTACATTACGCCGACTATTATTGAAAAAGATGATAGGCCAATCGCGACGATTGGCGACCATGACGCGATTATTTTTTTTAACGCGCGGAGCGATCGGGCGCGACAGCTTACCAAAGCGTTTGTTCAGCCGCAATCTGAATTTAATGCAATAAATTCAGGGGTGTTTAAGCGCACTCAATTCCCCAAAAATATTCGTTTTGTGGCGATGACTGATTTTGGTCCGGATTTGCCGAATATCTTGACCGCTTTTCCCAGTCCTGATGTGGTGCATAGTTTGGTGTCTGCGATTGATGAACGATATAAACAATTATATATTTCGGAAACGGAAAAGTACGCGCACATTACATATTTTATAAATGGCGGTTATTCCACGGCAATTAACGGCGAGAAACGCGAACTGATTCCGTCGGGCGATACATATTCATATGCTGACAAGCCTGGTATGTGTTCGCGTGAAGTTACGAGTCGGATTCTTTCTCACTTAAAAAAACAAGAATACGATTTTATTGCGGTCAATTTTCCTAATGTTGATATGGTTGGTCACACCGGTGATTATCCGGCAACGTGCCAAGCGGTAAAAATAATTGACGGTCATGTGGCGCAAATTGTAACCGCAGTTATGCGTCAACATGGTGCGGTTGTCATTACGGCGGATCATGGCAACGCGGAAATGATGTATGATCCGGAAACAGGAGCAATGGATACGGAACATAGCACTAGTTTGGTTCCATTTATAATAATATCCGCGTCATTGCGTCATCATAAAATAATCAAATCCGGTCGTTTGGCCGATGTAGCGCCGACATTGTTGCGCTTGCTGGATATTCCTAAGCCAAAGGAAATGACGAGTAAATCTCTGATAAGTTAGTGGATAAATGTTTATTTTTTATTATCGTTAAGAAATATGAATCGTCCAAAACCATTGGTTCTCGCAATTTTAGATGGTTGGGGAGTAGCGCCTGATACAGCAGGCAATGCCATTGTGCGCGCCAAAACTCCCAATTTTCAAAAGTTTATTCGGGAATATCCCACAATGACTTTATTCGCTTCGGGCAATGAGGTTGGTTTATCGTTTGGCGAAATGGGAAATTCCGAAGTTGGGCATTTGAATATTGGCGCGGGACGCGTGTATTATCAGACACTGCCGCGCTTAAACAAAAGTATTGCCGATCATAGTTTTTTTGATAATAAAGCATTTCTGGAAGCGGCTGAACAAGTCAAGAAAAATAAATCCAATCTCCATTTAATCGGGCTCGTGGGTCCGGGCAATGTTCACGCCAGTCAAGATCATTTGGACGCACTTTTGAAATTTGCCAAACAGCAAAAAATTAAAAATGTATTTGTGCATGCTATTCTGGACGGACGCGATGCTACGTTTAACAGTGGTGTGGATTTTATTAAAAAATTGCAGGCGACGATGAAAGATATTGGTGTGGGTAAAATCGCCACATTGTCCGGCCGATATTTTGGAATGGATCGTGATAATCGCTGGGATAGAGTGGAAAAAGCCTATCGCGCAATTGTTAGTGGTATCGCGGATGTTTATGCCAAAGATCCGATTAAAGCCATCAAAGAATCGTATGCCAAAGAAGTTTATGATGAGGAATTTGTGCCAACAGTCATTGGCGAAGAAGGCGAACCAATGGCAAAAATTTCCGACGATGATAGTGTAATATTTTTTAATTTTCGGCCGGATCGCGCACGCCAATTAACGCAAGCGTTTGTTTTGCCGACATTCACGAAATTTGAACGCGAGTATTTAAAAAAATTATGTTTTGTGACCATGACGGAATATGAAAAAGAATTGCCCGTAACAGTGGCGTTTCCGCCGAATGTTGTCGTCAATTGTTTGGCGCAAACCATCAGTGACGCGGGATTAAAACAATACCATATTGCGGAAACGGAAAAATACGCGCATATTACATTTTTTTTGAACGGCACGATTGAAGAGGCTTTTTCGCACGAAGATCGTAAAATTATTCCATCGCCAAAAGTCGCTTCGTATGATAAAGCGCCGGAAATGTCCGCGGCCGCGTTGACCAAAGATGTTGTTAAAATTATTGAGGGTGGCAAGTATGATGTTATAATGTTGAATTTGGCGAATCCCGATATGGTGGCGCATACTGGGGATACCAAAGCGACGATAAAAGGAGTGGAAATGGTGGATAAATGTTTGGGCGATATTGCGGCGCATACTTTGGCGCATCATGGCGTAATGCTAATTACCGCGGATCATGGTAATGCCGAGGAATTGGTGAATTTACAAACCAATGAACGCGATAAAGAACATAGTACGAATCCGGTTCCGTTTATTATTATTGGCGAAGAATATCACGGAAAAACCGGTCCGGCCGGCGATCCGCCCGATGGTGATTTGAGTTTGTTGCATCCGGTTGGCATGTTGGCCGATGTCGCGCCGACGGTTTTGAGTATTTTGGGGATTAAACAGCCAAAAGAAATGACGGGGCGGGCGTTGACATAAGATAACTTAATTTTGAAGATATCAAATCACTACATTACACTAAATTTGGTGATTGCATTATCTATATTACATTAAATTTAGTGATTGGTGTCAAATGTTCAAAAATAGTGTCGTCTATTTTAGTTGGATTTTAATTGTTGCTTCAAATGTGCAATTACACTTTCTTCCACGGCGCGCAAAGTACGACCATCAGAAACAACAAATGAGGCATTGGTTTTATGGCCTTTTGGTTGGTAGAGCGCCAACAACGAAAGCGCGTCAAACGGTTCGCGCGTGCGTAAAAGTCCGTGGATGAGAACACCATCTTTAATTTCCGGATGCTCATGCAACAATAAAATAAATTTCGCGGCCGGCGCCGTGGTGATTAATTCGTCAACAATGGAATGCAATTCATTTTCCCGCGCGCCGGAACGGGCAAAATCTTCGCGCGTAATGGTTGACCACGCCAAACCAATGTTGTCATCGTATTGCAAATGCGATAAAGCCGCGCCCCATAACCGGAACGTGGCGATTGATTTAGTTTGATACAAATGCTTAATAATGGCGCCGCGATCCGCGCCCAAATGCACGAGTTCTGAAGCGGCCGCAAGCGTGGCCGGACGAATCTGTCCATCACGAAAACTGTTCGTGCCCGCGATCATGCCGGTCAAAAGTGCGTTGGCGATTTCCGGCACAAGTTCTTCTTTATATAATTCTCGTAATAATCCGAATAATAATTCCGCCGTCGTACTTTTGATTGTTTCCACTATATTTAATTGGCCGTACTGTTCATTCGCGGCCGAATTATCAATGTTAACGATTGGTGTTTTAAAAAAGAAATCCGTGTTATTGGCGTACAAATCACCAAGCGAAATTAAATCCGGAGTGTTTATAGTTATGATTAAATCATAGGTAAAATCCGATTGCGCCGTGCGGATATTATCTTTGGATAATGTCCCGTGTTCCGGAGTTATAAAAACGCGCAGTTTTTTATCCTGCACGTCATAACTTAATTCTTTGATACCCGTATTGGCGACGTCAATATGAAGAATGAATTTTTGCAAGTGATCAATTTTATTTTTTATTTTATCCACGCCAACGAGAAAACGAAAATTACTCGGCATTTTAAAATCAGGCGCAACAATATCCGCGCGTTTTCCCAAACGTTCAAATAAGCGCGCCAAAGCCGTGGCACTACCAATAGTATCGCCGTTTGCTTCCGGTCGAAATGTGATCAAAATTCTATCTTTTTCCGTGACCAGTTGTTTAAATTGTTCTTGTGTGTTTAATGCCATATAAATACCCTTTAAGTTGATACTTAAAGGAATAAAAGAGTTTATCACGAGCATTTTTTTCTGTCAATCGTAATATGTACGGTCTTTTTGGCTTAATTGTGCCAAATTATTGCATTTTTTTTATCGATTAGTTATTATATGTATACCTGTATAAAGAATAAGAAAAAATTTATCCGGAGATTATGTCGGAAATGCCTAAAAGTTACGATCCGAAATTATACGAAGATTCCATTTATAAACAGTGGGAAGAGAGTGGTTTTTTTAATCCGGATAATTTGAATGGCGAGCCATATTCTATTATGATGCCGCCACCCAATGTGACCGGTGTTTTGCATTTAGGCCATGCTTTGGAAAATGCTTTGCTGGATACGATGGCACGTTACCAAAGGATGTTGGGTAAAAAAGTTTTGCTCGTGCCGGGCACAGACCATGCGGCTTTGCCAACACAAGCAAAAGTGGAAAAACTGCTCATGCAAGAGGGTATTAAAAATCCGCGTCAAGAATTTGGTCGGGAAAAATTAGTGGAAAAAATTAAAGAATTTGCCGAAAATTCAAAATCTACGATTTTAAGTCAAGTAAAAAAAATGGGAACGAGTTGTGATTGGTCACGATTGGCTTACACTTTTGATGAAGATCGAAGTAAGGCAGTGAATGAAATGTTCAAACGCATGTATGATGATGGACTTATTTATCGCGGATATCGCGTAGTGAATTGGTCGGTTACCGGACAATCCACTTGTTCGGATGACGAAGTGGTTCACGTTGAACGGGCGGCAAAATTATATACTTTTAAATATAACAAAGATTTTCCGATTACGATTGCCACTACTCGTCCGGAGACAAAATTGGGGGATACGGCCGTGGCTGTGAATCCAAAAGATGATCGGTATCAAAAGTATGTTGGTAAAACATATCATATTGATGTTGGCGCGGCTAAGCTGTTAGAAATAAAAATCATTGCTGATGACGGAGTTGAAATGAATTTTGGCACAGGCGCGCTTGGTGTGACGCCGGCGCACAGTCCGATTGATTTTGAAATGTACGAGAAACAAAAAGCCAAGGGTGATCCGATTGGTATAGTGCCGGTTATTGGTTTGGATGGTAAAATGACCGAAGCCGCTGGTAAAAATTACCAAGGTTTAACAGTTGAGGTTGCGCGCGAAAAATTTGTCCAGTGGCTCAAAGCAAATAATCTGTTGGAAAAAGAAGAAGAGATTGTTCAGAATGTGGGAACTTCTGATCGTTTTGGCGATGTAATTGAGGCGATTCCGATGACGCAGTGGTGGCTGAATATGCGTCAAGAAATTCCGGGACGGAGCAAAAGTCTCAAAGATTTGCTGCGCGAAGCAGTCACGACTGGTTTGGAAAATAATCCGGAACAAACAGTTTACATAACTCCGGATCGGTTTAAGAAATTATATCTTGACAGAATTGATAATCTTCGAGATTGGTGTTTGTCGCGACAAATTTGGTGGGGACATCGGATTCCAGTGTGGTACCGTTCGACTTCATTCGATTCCGCTCGTGATAAATCGCTCACGGCAGGTCATGAGGAAATTTTTTGTGGCACAACCGATCCCAAAGGTGATGGTTGGGAACAAGATCCGGATACTCTTGATACTTGGTTCAGTTCCGGCTTGTGGACATTTTCAACTCTTGGCTGGCCCCCTCGACAAGCTCCCTCGACTTGGTTCGAGACAAGTCGGGATAAACCGAATGATTTGGAAACATTTCATCCCACGAGTTGGATCCAGATGGGATATGAGATTCGGGATTTATGGATGCTGCGAATGATTCTTATGAGTAGTTACGCGCTCAAACAAATTCCTTTTAAAAATGTTTATTTTCATGGCATGTTACGCGATGAATCCGGCAAGAAATTTTCCAAATCATCGGGAAATAATATTGATCCGCTTGATGTGATACAGCACTATGGAACCGATGCGTTGCGCTGGAGTGTTCTCAGCGGTATTGCTCCGGGCAATGATTCTAAATTTTATGAAGAAAAAATTGTCGGCGCGCGTAACTTGGTAAATAAATTGTGGAATATCGCGCGTTTTATTTCTACAACGGCAAAAATAACAACAAGCAATTCAATTCCGACCGCTGTTACTTTATCTGATCAATGGATTCTCGCACGACTTAATGAAACGGTTAAAACCGTCACAGAAAATATTGAAAAATATAATTTTTCGTACGCGGGCGAAGCTCTGCGTGATTTTACCTGGAATGATTTGGCGGATTGGTATTTGGAAATTGCCAAAATTGAAAGCAAGAAAGATGAAATTCTAAATTATATTTTGCCGACGCTTTTGAAATTATGGCATCCGTATATGCCGTTTGTGACCGAAGCGATTTGGCAAGAAATGTTTGGTGGAGAAAAAATGCTGATGGTGGAAAAGTGGCCGGCCTTGTTTGATATTGCCGCGAGCAATGTCGTACAACCTGATTTTACGATTATTCAGTCCATTATCACTGCCATCCGTGCGGTTAGAGCTGAACACAAAATTGAACCGGCAAAAAAAATATCAGTCACCGTTAAAACCAGCGATAAAAAATTATTTGTCGCCAATGAGGAAGTAATAATTGGTCTGGCGCGTTTAGATAATTTGGTATTTGACGCGGGTTATCAAAAAAATAATTCTACCGTTGGTTTTGTGATTGCCGGTATGGAAATATTTGTTGATCTGTCAGGCGCAGTTGATGTAGTCAAAGAGCGCGAACAATTGCAAAATGAAATCAGCCGGATTGAGCCATATATTGAGTCTTTGGAAAAGAAATTAAGCAATCAAGAATTTACGCAAAACGCGCCGGCCGAAGTGGTTGAAGCCGAACAGAAAAAATTAAACGAAGCCAAAGAAAAATTAGCCAAACTAATCAATCAACAAAAACAGTTACTGTAATAGTATCTATTATGCCGGATCTGACTGAACAGAAATCTATCGCTACCCCCCCTGATTCTCATGATTTTGAGTTAGCACCCGCTGACCATATTGAAAAAATTAACGGTGAGGATATTTTGGTATTTCTTGATAATTACGATGAACGTTTAAAAAATGAGATATCGCGTGTTAGAGAAGCGTTAAATAGAGATTCTAGTCTAACCGATATTATGAAATTGGTTTCGGACATTCGTAAATTGGGTCAAGAAATTCGTCTGGAAGCAAAAAAATTAGAGACTTCGGATACAAACGGATATGTCCGTCATGACGCGAATAACATATTGAGTTGGTCAGTGATGTCATTGCAAGATTTTGCACGTTATCTGGACACAACCGATGAAGTATCGTTCAAAGAAAAATTATTGATTGAATTAGAAGACGCGCAGAAAAGTTGGTTGGTGTATAAATTAATTATGCAAGATGTGGGGTTTCGTTACCAAGATGGAGAGAATATGGTTTCAGCTGTGACCGCGCGTTTTGATCAGGAACGTGATACTGCCGATTTGGTTACCGCTCTCAAACAGCTTTTGAAAAAAAAGTTAGATGAATCAAAAATATTCATTGATATTGATCCCAATAGTGCGGACTTAAAAATAGCCACCCCGCATGGTTTGATCTTGAATATGATTCAAAATTCATTGAGCAATGCTATGGCGGAAAATGTTGGAGCGCGTTCATTTATTTTTCAGATTAAACAAGTGGAAAATGAATTGGTTTTTTCTTTATATGATGACGGTGTGGGCATGCCGGCGGAATCATTACAAAGAGATAATGAAAAATTTATTTGTAAAAAAGGCACAAGCGGAAAAGGGAGCACTGGCCTTGGTTTGGCATTTGCAGACAAGCGTTTGGCTCAAGCCCAGGCCACGCTTATTATTACGTCGCGACAAAAATTAATGTCAGAAAGTTATGACGCAATTCACTCGTTTCCTCCAGTCATAGCGGTTAAACTTGAGTCAATTGAATTGGATCGGAAAGAAGGTACATACTCCACTTGTTTCCAAATTAGAGTTCCGATTATCTAATTTTATTTTTTTATGTCTTTCAGCATTAAAATTATCACCCAGACAACCAACCGAGCTGAATTGAAAATCATTGCCAATGAAGGATTTGGTGATATGATAAAAGCAGTGGTGGATTTGCGTCGTTCGGTAATGGCGGTGGGCGCTGAATTGCATGTCGACGAAGAACAGTTATTATTGCAAAACAATTCGCACCAGGAAGATTTGTGGGGAATTAACTTGTATCCCGATGTCTCGGATGATTCATGGCTTGAGTTTGATTCCATGATTAATATTCGTCCAAAGCAGAATAATCGGACGCGGGCAGTGCACGATCCGACGATCCAACAAAAAATCATTTCCGTGGTACAATTATTAGTGAAAGATTTTTAATCTATGCCGCAAGATATTCCGAGCATTACAATTCACCAAGATTTGGCCGCGGGTCGTTGGCAAAAGATGACACTCTGTGAACAGCTCGGCAACATCGGGAGCGAAGTCAGTCGCGCCCTTAATTGGCAAGAGCGTGGGAATGAAGAGCAATCGTGGCGCGCGTTTGACCGAGCTTTGGAACTTTTTTCTTTAACGCAAACTGACAAGCGTTGGTTTGGTCGATTACAAGAAGTAGCGCGCGCCAAAGAAGTTTTTGGTGATTTTTTTATTGGTAGCAATGAATATCAATCAAGCAAAGAATCCATAATAAAATATTTTGATGCGTTTGCGATTGTAGCGCGACGTTAATATTAAAAATAATTTTATGATTTCCACTGACCAGCAAAAAATTCAAGAATTACTTACCCGCGGTGTTAGTGAGGTAATTGTCCACGAAGAATTGGAAAAAAAATTAATGTCCGGCAAAAAATTGCGGATTAAATTCGGGATAGATCCTACTGGGGCTGAACTCCATATTGGACACGCAGTGCCACTGCGAAAATTGCGTCAATTTCAGGATATGGGTCACCAAATAATTCTACTCATTGGTGATTATACTGCAATGATTGGGGATCCTACCGGTCGTAGTCAAACCAGACCAATTTTGGCGCTGGAACAAATAAAAACCAATATGCAGACTTATGTTGAACAAGCGTCTTTAGTTCTCAATATGTCCAATGTTGAGATTCGTCATAACAGTGAATGGTATGGAGCGGAAAATTTTACTCATCTTTTGATGGATTTGTCTTCAAAAATTACCGTGGCGCGAGTTTTGGAGCGGGATGATTTTAAGAAACGCATGAGTGAAGGATCTGACATTCAAATGCAAGAAATTTTATATCCTTTATTGCAAGGCTATGATTCCGTGGCGCTTAAAGCTGATGTTGAACTGGGCGGTTCTGACCAAAAATTTAATCTTTTGATGGGACGAAAATTACAAAAGCGTTACGATCAGCCAGAACAAGATGTTATCACTGTTCCTTTGCTGGAAGGAACAGACGGAGAGAAAAAAATGAGTAAATCGTACGGTAATTATATTGCTTTACGCGATTCACCCGAGGAGATGTATGGCAAGGTTTTGTCTATTCCCGACGCATTGATTTTTAAATATTTTGAATTGGCGACCGATGCGACACTGCTTCAAATTGAAGATTATAAAAAACAGCTGGCGGCTGGCGCAAATCCACGCGATATAAAAATGAAACTGGCTTTGGCCATTACTTCGCTTTATCATGGTGAAAACGGCGCGCGTGTCGGGCAAGAATATTTTCAATCAACAATTCAAAATAAAGAACGCCCCGACGAAATTCCCGAACTCAAACCAACTGCGTATGATCCGGTAACTGTTTTGGTTGAGGCTGGATTTTGTAAAAGTAAATCTGAAGCAAAGCGTGAAATTGACGGCGGAGGAGTAAAATTGAATGACAAAAAAGTTGTCGGATATGACGCGCCAATAAAATCCGGCGACATAATCCAAAAAGGTAAAAGGTTTTTTGTTAAAATAATTTGATTTTTTTGAACCAGCGCCGTGTACATTTTATTACTTATGATTCAAGAAATTAAAAAAAATATTATTGATCTTCTCACTGCCGCCGGAGTCATGGGCGATATTGAATTATCATCACCACCAAAACCAGAGATGGGGGATTTTGCCTTTGCTTGTTTTGGAATCGCGAAAGAAAAAGGGGAGAATCCGGCTACAGCGGCAAAAAACTTAGTAGAAAAAATTTCTCCGCCAGTCGACGGAGAAGAAGATTTAATAGTCAAAGTTCAGGCCTTTGGCCCATATGTAAATTTTTTTGTTGATTCCCAAGAACTTGCCAAGACAGTTTTAAAAAATATTTTGGAAAATAAAAAATTTGGCACGCACACGTTTGGCCAAGGCCAGACAATTCTCGTAGAATACGCTTGTCCTAACCCCATGAAAGTTTTTCATTTGGGACATTTGCGTAATCTCATTACGGGCGAAGCCATGGCGCGAATCCTCGAAAACGCGGGTTATGACGTTAAACGAGTTAATTACCAAGGCGATGTGGGAATGCATATTGCCAAATCATTGTGGGGCATAAACCAGATGAATGATGTTTTTGCCAGCATGAAAAATAAATCAGTGGAGGAGCAGGTCGCATTTTTAGGTAAAGCCTACGCGCTTGGCGCCACCAAATTTGAAGAAGACGCTGCCACGCAAGCGGAAATTTTGGAATACAATCGTAAAATATATGAACATGATTGGGAAATTCAGGATGTTTATCAAACCGCGCGCGTTTGGAGTTTAGAGTATTTCGATACGATTTACACAAAGCTTGGCACGCGCTTTGATCGTCTTTATTTTGAATCAGAAGTCTTTAATGAGGGTAAAAAAATGGTTTTGGACGGACTGGAAAAAGGGATTTTTAAAAAAAGTGATGGCGCGATTATTTTTCCGGGAAGTGAATGTGGTTTGCATGACCGCGTTTTTATTAACAGTCAAGGATTTCCTACGTATGAAGCCAAAGATCTGGGTTTGGCAAAATTGCATTTTACGGAATACAAACCGGATAAAGTAATTCACGTGGTGGGAAAAGAGCAAACTGAATATTTTAAAGTAGTTTTTCAAGCTCTGTCCGTCATATTGCCAAAAACTAAAGATAAGGAACTTCATTTAGTTGGCGGTTATTTGCAATTGAAAGGCGATGAAAAAATGAGTTCGCGTAAAGGCAATGTAATTTCCGGCGACGAATTGGTTATGTCTGTGGAAAACAATGTGCGGAAAATTATGGCTGAACGCGATATTCAACACAAAGAATTTATCGTAAATAAAGTCAGCATCGCGGCCCTTAAATACACTATGTTGCGAGTGAATGCTTCCGAAGATATGGCATTTGATGTGCAAGAATCGGTCAGTATTTCGGGTGATAGCGGATCTTATGTCCTTTATATTGTAACGCGAATTCGGAGTTTGTTGGTCAAAGCCGGTGTTTTGCCTAATAGTATTGAATTAAATGTGTCCGTTAAAATTCCCGAGGAAATAGGCGCGGAAGAAAAACAATTGTTATTGGTACTTGCTCGATTTTCCGAAGTTACTCAGCAAGCTGTAAATGAATTTAATCCGTCAGTGATTACCAAATATGTGTTTGCGCTCGCGCAGGCGTTTAATGTTTTTTATCAGACTTGTTCGGTTCTTGACGCGGCCACGGAACAAAAACAATTTAGATTGTATTTGGCACAGGCAGTGGCGCGCGTTATGACTGATGGTTTGTATCTTTTGGGAATTGAAACGGTGGAAGAAATGTAAAAAATTAATTTAATATTGTCGCCATCCGCGCGATGCGGTATACTATCAAAGTCCATTAATTTTTTTGTCTAATAATTTTTATAATTATATGTTTCCCAAATCGCCCGCTGAAAATAAAATGGTTTCGCATGATGCGGTTAGTCGTGGATCGGATGATGTCGAGACGGTTGTTGGTCCTTCGGTTGTCGTGGAAGGTGATTTTGCATCCGAAGGCAATATTTTGGTTAAAGGGACAGTTTCAGGCAGTGTCAAAACCGCCCGCTTGTTAACGGTTGAGCCGGGCGCAAAAATAATGGCCAATGTGAAGGCCGGTGACGCAGTTGTGGCCGGTGAAGTTCGTGGTAGTATTAAAGTGGAACAACAGCTGGAACTTACCGCTTCGGCTCGAGTTTTAGGCGATATTCAGTGTCAAATTTTAGTGGTCGCGGCTGGCGCATTATTGCAAGGTAAAGTGGCGATGAAAGGTTTGGAAGGCGCGAGCACTGAGCCAAATGATCGTCGTCGTGTGGCTCGCGGTGGCCGAGTTCGCGGTGAAGAAGAAATGACTGAAGATTCGGCCGAGGTCTAAGACCGTGTTATGTATGTTTATTTATATGATCAGTTTCTTAAAGAGAAGCGCTTTTCCGAAGCGCTTAAATCCGTTGAAACCAGATTGACAGATTACGGTATCGCTGGTAGGATATTGCGGTTACAACATTTTACTTCGGCCGAGAGTATTATTACTGATTCCGTGCAAAAAGGCGCCAAAACAATTGTGGTTGTTGGCAATGACGAAACATTTGCCAAAGTATTGTCGCGTGGCGCGGCTTATCCGGTTTTGTACGGTTTTATTCCAATTGGACCAAAAAATTCCATTGCGAATGTGCTGGGAATTCCCAGCACGGAAGAAGCCGCGGATATTTTGGCGCGTCGGCGCAAAGTGTATTTGGATGTTGGCTGGTTTAATAATCGGTATTTTATTTCCCAGCTTCATATTCCGCCACATCCAATTGTCGTGGAATATGATGAACGGTTTAAAGTTTCAAGCACGAGCCAAAAAATGGAATTGGTGGTGTGTAATTTGCAACCGTATTTTTGGCAAAATCAAGGCAAGCATATGGTTGTTCATCCGCAAGATGGAAAATTGGAAGCATTTTTGCGGCCGATCAAAAAAACCAGTTGGTTTAAACGTGAAGAGTACGAAGATCCGAGTATTTTTCCATTTGAAGAAATGGTAGTCTCTAGTACAACTCCGTTCGCCGTAGAAGCTGATGGCAAAACATCCAAGGAAATTAAAATTACCATCAAGTTGGCCAAGAATCGGATTGAGATGATTGTGGGGAAGGAACGAAAATTTTAAAATTAAAAAGCGCGGGTGGCGTAATGGTAGCCGCACTACCTTGAGGTGGTAGCGTCCGCAAGGGCATGGAAGTTCGACTCTTCTCCCGCGCACAACAAATAGGAAAATTTTAAAGTTCAAACGCTCCACTATCACACCTCATTTTTGGTCTAAAGTATCCTCGTTGATCTTGAAAAAGCAGTTTGTCCAAATAATCAAAACAGCCGTATTTATTTCCGGCATCTTTGGCCGGACTGGTTGGCGCTAGCCGATGTGTTTTGGTGGGACCACCATTAAATTCCAGTGGAAATAATAATGGATTGGTATTTATTTTGTCGCCGCTAATAGGAGTAAAACAACTGTTATCGGAAATCACATTATTTCCATCGGATTTAATTGAATAAATGCAATTTTTACCTTCGCTCGCAATAATGCTATTTTTTATTTTAAAATCAGTGCCGGGAACATTCACTACAAAAAATGTGTGTCCCACTGAAACTCCGGCCGCATCTGAATTTGCTATCGTCGGTATCTTTACTGTATTTTTTGCCACGGTCACATTGGCCAAATAGGTTTTGGAATATGCTCCGGCATAGATTGCTCCGCCATGAGCAAAGACAAAACTTTCCGCATTAGTGTAACCATACGACGTTGCTTCATTTCCGCTAATCGTACTATTCGTGATATAGAATTTACTGGAAGATTCCAAATACATTCCCGCTCCTTGCGCTTTGCCATACAATGTTTTTTCTTGCAATGTGGTTTCCACTTTGTTGCCATAAATGCTGGAACCTTCAATATCTGTCCGAATAATCGCCGTGCTGTATATGCCACCACCACGCGCGTTGGCCGATCCTTTACTTATTTTTGAACTGGTAAACGCGTAATTATTGAATATGGTTGAATTGAGAATTGTTAGTTTGTTGGCATTATAAATTCCCGCTCCTTGCGCCTCCACATCTTTTCCTTTGATGATCAAACCGTTGCGTGGTCCGATTTCCGAATTAATTAAGTAAAGCGATGCCGTGCTCCCATTATAAATTCCCGCGCCGCGAATCGTGGTGTTTTTGTCCAGGCTGTTTTGCTCTATATTATTCTGATAGATTTTGACCGCGAACAATTCCAATATGCCTTGATTATGGATTCCCGCGCCTTGCAGTGTTGACGAAGCGGATAAATAACCGTTCGTGATACGCAGATTATTTATTACGACATGAGCATTTTTGGCAATGGCAAAAATTCGACCGGTTTTTTGGGCATCAATAATGGCCGTGCCGTTTATCGTCATATCAACGTTGGTATCAGGCGAATCATTTCCCTTTATCAATAATTCGCCGACAAGATTTATTTTTTCAATTGTGGGAGAAATGGTGATAACATCAGTTTCGTTGTTGGTATTTGCGACTTCAATAGCGCCACGCAATGTACAGGTCTCAGTGCACAAATCTGTGTCCCCGCTATCATTTACTAGAAATATTTTGGCCGCGGTATTTTGAACAAGAAAAAAATTGACAATAAAAAATATTAGGGCTGAAAAAATCAGTCTCATATAAAGAAATTTAAATAGTTAAATAAAAAAAAACTTTTTGTGCGCAAAAACACAAAAAGTTCAGGAGGATTCTTTAGCAATGAATGTATTATAATTAAAAATTTTAATGAAGTCAATAGACTTGAATAGAACAGGTTAGGGATGTTTAATTTGACACATTTTCTAAATTTGGTATAATTTAGTCAGTTAATTGACCATATTTAAACTAATTTAGTCAATATGTATATTCCACAAAAACAATTGGAAAATCTGTCTCGTTATGTTAAGCCGGGTAAAGCCGTAGTGATTTTTGGTCCTCGCCGTACCGGAAAAACAACCTTAGTAAAGAAATTTTTAGCAAATTATTCCGCTAAATATTTATTTGTTACCGGTGAGGATATTAATATACGGGAATATTTGAGCAGTGAATCGATCGAGAAATTAAAAAGTTTTATTGGTAGTAATAAGCTTGTGGTCATTGACGAGGCACAAAAAATTCCGCAAATAGGTTTGAATATAAAACTAATTATTGATCATCTGCCTGAAGTCGCAGTGATTGCGACCGGTTCATCAGCGTTTGATCTTGCTCGCAATTTGGGTGAACCTCTCACTGGTAGAAAGTATACGCTTAAGCAATATCCACTGGCGCAACTAGAGATAGCCCAAATTGAAAATCTGGCAGAAACAAATGCGCACTTAGAAGACAGGCTCATATATGGTTCATATCCCGAAGTGGTCATCGAGTCTGGAAGAGAAGAGCGACAAATATACCTCAAAGATATTGTACAATCATATTTGTATAAAGATATTCTTGAGCTGGATGGTTTGCGTTATGCTCATAAAATAGTTCAATTATTACAGCTTCTAGCCTTTCAAATTGGAAAAGAAGTCTCCTATTCCGAATTAGCCACACAGCTTGGGTTCAGCAAAAATACCGTGGAAAAATATCTTGACCTTTTGGAAAAGAATTTTGTGGTCTATCGTCTGACCGGCTTTAGCCGTAATTTGCGTAAAGAATTACGCAAAAGTCATCGCTATTATTTTTATGATAATGGTATACGCAACGCGCTCATTAATAATTTTAATACCATTAGCGTGCGCGACGATATCGGTATGCTGTGGGAAAATTATCTAATTAGTGAACGTCTAAAGAAACAAGAATATCACGGCTTATTGAGTAATAATTATTTTTGGCGCACGTATGATCAACAAGAAATTGATTTCATTGAAGAAAGAGCAGGTAAACTTTTTGGCTATGAGATGAAATGGAAGTTTAAAAAAGTGAAACCGCCAAAATCGTGGTTGGATGCATACCCTAATTCTGAATTTGTGATAATTTCTCCTGAAAATTATTTGGATTTTATTACATAGTTTGTTATACTCCCATCCACATTAATCTCCTCATTTAATTCCCTATGACGCTCATAAAGCCATTGATTACCACCACCCTTTTAATGGGCAGTATCGTGACTTTTTTTTCTCACGTTAATTCACCCGTTGTTACTAATGAAACCATTACGAAAAAAACAGCGAATGAAATAAAAGTCGCTCCTTTTTTTATTGCCAATAACGGCCAAATTGATGATGATGTCCATTTTTATGTCAAAGGAAGTCAACATTCTTTCTTTCTAAAAGAGAGTGGAGAAGCAGTTACTCGCAGTATTTATAAAGAAGATAAAAAAGAAAATTCCGATTCTGTTTTACCCGGAGTGGAAACTGCAAATGCCCAAACCGTTCGCGAAGTAGGATTTACTCAAACATTTATTGGAGCAAACAGAGGAGTATTGCCAAAGGCAGGAGAACGAGCGATTCCGATTCTTAATTTCTTTACTGGCAACAAAAAAACAACCGAAGTTCCCACGTATAATGATTTTACCTATAAAAATCTGTATGATGGAATTGATTTGACCTATCGGGTATCCAAGGAAAACAAAGTTAAATACGATTTGATTGTTGGGGCAGGAGTTGATCCCCGCAACATTGTGATGCAGTTTGCCGGTGTGCAAGATTTGTTTGTTGATTTTGAAGGTAATTTGCAGATGAAAACCCCTGCCCAGACATTTACCCAGCACAAACCCTACGTGTACCAGTTGGTTAATGGTGTTGAGCAAGCTGTCGCGGGATCTTATAAAGTCAATATAAGCAATAATACCGTCAGTTTTGCTCTCGGTAATTACAATCTCGGTCTTCCACTTATTATCGATCCGGTCTTGGATCAGTTGGGTGCAAGTACGTTGTATGGAGGGTCTGGTGCAGATAGTATAAATAGTCTTGTTCGAAACAGTTCAGATCAAATTTATGTGACAGGTTCCACAGATGATAGCACTACTGATTTGCCGGTCATTTCCGGAGGATATGACATCTCTCACAATGGCGGTAATGATGCATTTGTTGCTCGGTTTGATAATAATCTGGAAGATCTCACGTATGCTACTTATATTGGTGGATCTAGTAGTGAATATGGTGAGGATATTGCGCTTGATACTAACGGAAAGGTAGTTATGGTTGGGCATACAAATAGTGGAGCATCATATCCAACAACCGCTGGATCATATTCAAGTTCCTCCGCTGGTGGTTTTAATATCCTTGTTTCGCGATTTTCCGCCAATTTAGCTGACCTCGAAGCATCTTCCCGATTTGGAGGAAGTGAGACCGATACTGCCTATGGATTATATATTAACAGTAGTAATATAATCTATATTTTAGGCAGCACTGGCAGCTCCAACTTTCCGGAAGTTAATGGAAATTACCAAAGCTCGTATGGAGGAGGCGAAGGAGATGTATTTGTAGCAAAGTTACCAAGTGATTTAACCTCTCTTGAATCTACCTATCTGGGTGGCGCGGCTGGTGACTATATTTATAGCGGGAATGCTCCACTTGTAGCAGATAGCAGTGGTAATATTTATGTTGGTGGTTACACTTTTTCAAGTGATTTTCCCACAACCGGCAGTGCCTACGATACTACATTTAGTGGTTCGAATTATGAGGCCTTTATTAGTAAGTTCTCATCTGATTTAACATCTCTTTCCGCTTCCACTTATTTTGGGTCTACCGGTGTTAGTCGGGTTGTAGATTTAATTTTCGATTCAAATGGTGCTCTATATGCATCTATAGTAGTTGTTGGTACTGTGTCAACAACTCCAGATGTACTGCAGACAGATGCGTCAAAAGGATACATCGGCAAGTTTACGTCTAATTTACAGACACTAAGTGTTGGCACCTATTTTGGTGGTGCTGGTGTAAATGTTTACCCGCGAACAATGACACTAGACAGCAGCGATAACGTTTATATTGCTGGAATTGTCTCTAGCACTATTTTCGCCACTACATCCGGCGCCTATGATACGTCGTATAATGGTGGTGCCTACGATGGTTTTGTTTCAAAAATAACCGCTAATTTGCAGACATTATCCGAATCAACGTACATTGGAGGTAGTGGAGAGGATTATATACTTGCTATAGCATTAAATGTGGATCAGGACAATGTGTTTGTAGCAGGATATTCCGATGATTCCACTACTGATTACCCCACAACAGGAGATGCGTATGATACCACACATAATGGACTTGCGGATGGGTTTATAACTATTTTTGGAGCAATAGGAGGTATACAGGGCGGTGGTGGCGGAAGCAGTGTTCCGGAGTTTTCAACCTACATATATCTGATAACTTTGTTCTGGTGCGGGTATCTGTTGTTCAAAAAATTTAACCCGCAATTTGTCTAGCTTGACACATACACGTTTTTCCTGCTAGGTTTCCTTTGTTCGTTATACCATAAATCACTTATTCCTCGGGGCTCAACTTCGAGGTAATTCATCAATATGAAACGAAGTTTTTTTCTTAGACCTCTTCTGGTTATTTTTTTGGTTTTCGTCAGCCTAGCACCCAGTGGAACACTACTGGCCGGCAATGGTTTGGAAAATCAGACCGGATTCGACCAATACGAACAGGGCAAGATATTGGTAAAATTTTCTTCTGATCTTGGTCTTGATTTGTTGGAAGGGGATTCGGCGGAAAAACGAATAAGAGGAGGAAAGCTACTATTTGTTGGAAATACCAAGCACAAACGCGATGCCAACTCTATTTTGAATAATCAATGGATAGAATCCATTGAGCCATTTTTCAAAGGTGCTCATTATTCAGCGCGCTTGATCAGGGCAAAAGATGGAACAATGACTTTGCAAGAGATAGAAAAAACGCGTATCAATACTCTGCGACAAGCTCGCAATTTGGTTCCTTTGCCTGTCGCGCAGACCGTTACTACGTTGTCCAATATTTACCAAATTACTTTGCGTGCCGATAAATTTCAAAATACAAAACGATTCGTAGATTTTCTGTCGGCACAGCCATACATTGAATTCGCGGAACAGCTCGATCTTCCCACATTGGGAATTTCTACCGTGCCAAATGATCCGCTGTATCCGGATCAATGGACACATAATAACACTGCTTTTAATGATGGTACGCCCGGAGCTGATATCAATACACAAGAAGCTTGGGATACTGCCACCGGCACTTCCACAGTAATCGTAGCCGTTCTTGACAGCGGTATTACTCCACATAGTGAATTTTCCGATCGTTTGCTCGATGGTACTGCATACTATGGCGACACTACGGACAAAGGTAAAAATGATATTTCCAATTCATCTCCCGATGGTCATGGTACGCAGGTCGCGGGCATCATAGGCGCGGAAGGTAACAATGGTCAGGGACTCGCTGGAATATGTTGGAGCTGTAAAATGATTCCAATTCGCATTGTTGATTCAGGTGGATCAGGTAGCAAATTCAATCTTGCTGCCGGTATTGGCGACGCGGTATCCATGGGCGCGGATGTCATAAACATGAGTATCGGTTATTCAAACGGTACAGCCACTCTGCAAGCCGCGGTACAAAATGCGTTCGCGGCAGGTGTTACCATGGTCGCGTCGAGAGGTAATTATAATTTCAGCAATCCTCAATTCAGTTCAAATGTCGCGCCGGTATTTCCCGCCAGTTATCCGGAAGTAATATCCGTGGGTGGCTTGAGTCCTTGCGATCAGCGTAAATCAGCTTCTTCATGCGACGGGGAAAATTGGTTCGAGAGTATGTACGCGGACACCTTATCAATTTTGGCTCCGGGAACAAAAGTTGATACTACGAGCAAAAATGGTGGCTATGTGAATAATTTTAACGGTACCTCAGCCTCGGCTCCGGAAGTCAGTGGTGTAGTAGCCCTCATGTTATCTGTCAATCCTACGCTTACTCCTACGCAAGTAAGACAAGTTTTAGAGAGTACCGCGGTTGATCTCGGATCTGCCGGATATGATTCTGAACATGGATACGGAAAAGTAAATGCCGAGGCTGCAGTGTTAGCGGCGCAAGCATTGTTGCCTGTTTCCGCGCCCACATTGCTGGCCCAATGGAATTTTGATGAGCAAACATGGAATGGCGCGAACGCGGTTACAGATAGCGTAAACGCAAATCATGCCACTGCCTTTGGTGGAGCGTATCCTACCAGTAGTCCGGAAGTGGCGAGTGGTACAGCCGCTGTATTTGATGGAATTGATGATTATATAAAGACGCCGATTGTGTTTACCTCGCAAGGCGCGTTGAGTATCAGCGCGTGGTACAAAACAAATAATATCGGCAAAGATCGTATGGCAGTTGTGGGAGGCAATGCCGGCGGACGATTTGAAATGTATGTGCATCAGGGTAAGCCCGGATGTCGTGTCTGGAAAAATGGAGAAAAATCAATATACGCGACAGAGCAATTTACAGGTGACTGGCATCATGTGGTATGTGTCCAAGATTACAGTGTCGGACAGACTCGGCTATATGTTGATGGCATACTGCGCGCAACGACGGCAAGCGCTTCAGATAGCGGAGGTGGATATTGGCATATAGGTCGTTCAGGATCAGCTTTGGCTTCGTCGTTTCAGGGTATGATTGATCGTGTTGGCATGTACAGCCAGACACTTGATGACGCGGATGTGCAAACTTTGTACACACAACAAAATATCTACAGTCCTGTGGCGCAAACAGACACTTCTCTACTTGGTGAATGGAAATTTGAACAATCCGCATGGACAAGCGCCACAGGTCAAGTGATTGATTCCAGTTCAAACAATAATCACGCGACAGCGCAAGGCGGGATACAGCCAAGTACCGTCGCAGGTGTTCAAAATACCGCGGCGAATTTTGATGGAATCAATGACGCCATTCTCACCCCTGTATCTTTTTCCAATGCGAATGATCTAACCATTTCCGCGTGGTACAAGACAGACAACGCGTCACAACAGCGTATGACGCTTATGGGCGGTAACACCGGCGGGCGCTTTGAAATGTATGTACATCAAGGCAAGCCCGGATGTCGCGTGTGGGATACGGCTGACCGCTCCATTTACGCGCCACAAGCATCAGTAGGTATATGGACTCATGTGGCTTGTATTCAGCGCTATGGCGCCTCTCCTTCGACAGAGTTGTATGTAAACGGCGTATTCATTACTTCCACTCCACGCAGTTCTGTCGCGGCCGGAGGCGCGTGGTATATCGGTCGTTCCGGTTCAAGCATCGCTAACTATTTTAATGGTACCATAGACCATCCCATCATACGCGCCCGTGCTATAAGCTCTGCCGAAATAACCGCATTATATAATAGTACAATCGTCGATTATCCTATAGTTACTTTTGATCCTGCATTGACCGCATGGTACAAATTCAATGAAACCGCTTGGACCGGTCAAATGGGGGATGTCTTTGACGCTACGGGGAAAAATCCGGCTCAATCAAAAAATGGAGTTTCGCAGACAGTCAAATTGGATACGGACAAGGTCGCGACATTTGACGGTGTGAATGATTTTATTTCAACACCAAATAAATTCACATCAAATGCTTCGATAACTCTTTCCGCGTGGGTCAAAACATCAAATCAGACAAAAAAGCGTATGACCGTTGTTGGAGACAATGTAGGCGGGCGCTTTGAAGTATATGTTGATCAAGGCAAACCGGGATGTCGTGTGTGGACTACGAAAGATATGAGTATATTTTCAAATTCGACGATAGACGGGCAATGGCATCATATTATATGCGTGCTCGATTATGCCTCTGGACAGACTCGTCTCTATGTGGATGGCGTGCTTCAGAAGCAGGTCAACGGTGTCTCTGTGTCCGCTGGGGGTTATTTCTCTGTTGGAAAGTCAGGATCCGCCCTCGCTACTTATTACGAAGGATCGGTAGATAATGTTCAATTATACAGTAAGGCTTTCACTGACGCGGAAGCTGCTACTTTGTTTGGACAGGGATAATGAGAAGAGGAATAAGTTTATAAATATATCCTATAAACAGGAGCAAAAATAACAACGATCCAATACCGCTATGGAATGCTTGGATGGCAAATTCAGGAGAATAATACGCGCCAACCAACAAGATAAGAAGCACACGGATGGTATTTAGTATATACGTTGCCAACAATCCAAGAATAAATAAGACAATGCTTCGTATTATATATATTTTGTGATGCAAAATAAGCATAAGAACAGCAATCGAATACAGGGTGGTAAACGCAGTCATGGAATAGATTCCGGCGCACGGAGCTCCAATGTATATATCAAATTCTTTAATAATAACATGATATGTATTCGGTTCTATACTATACGGCACGTGCAGCCAGGGAAGTACGATACCTAATAAAAATATGGTACCGCCCGAAAGATATGGCCAAATATAATCAGTCAGAAGAAAAGCGCAAAAAAGCGGGAAAATAATAAGCGTGGAAAAAATCAATTCAAATTTGAATCGTCCGGCGAAATGTGTACCAAAAATAGCGAGAAAAATAAGGACATGAGTAACAAAAATAGTTATTAAATATATCGCATAGCGATCAATTTCTTTTTGCCCAAAAGAAAAAATCCATGGTAGATGAGTGTAGATAAATAACAAAAGTCCAACGCAGAAAATAGTTTCTATTTTATTTTGTTTAAAATATTTAATTGAACGAATTTTTTTGGCCGATAGCGCCAGTACGATTGCGAGTATGACAAATCCAATATAACGCAAAAATCCATCGTTGAAAATTATTTTATAATAAATACTTTTTTCTACAATAAAATTAAAGGCAAAACGATTGACTGTATATAAAATGCAAAAAAGCATTATGCGTATAACAATCTGACTTAGATGATTTTGTTTGAGAGTGTTCCAATCAATTTCAATAAATTTCATATCCCATATCATACCGTACTTGCTGCGGTATTGGCTAGGGTACTAAAAATACGTGGAATTAAACCACGTATTTTTATACTTCTACCATATAAGCCGAATTTTGTCCTTCGACTCGACCTTCGGTCTCGCTCAGGACAAGTCCCTGTATAATTAAGGATTTATCATGAGCGAGCGAAGCGAGTCGAATGATGATCATTTCTCTTGTCCCGATGTTACCATCGGGATCAAATAACGAGCTAACTTTTCGAATCCAGACAAGTCGGGAAACGCTGCTCTTTCTCCAGGTAGGGTTTGCCATGTTGTCATGTTGCCATAACAGAAGTATGGTAGCTTTTGACTCGAGGACAAAAACATCCATACACTTTTCACGTTTCACCACGAAGTGGTGACCCTGAGTGAACGAAGTGAATCGAAGGGTATCCTTCGACCTCGCTCAGGATAATCACTTCGCGATTAGTATTGTCTCTGTGGCACTATCCCGTACGCCGCGTTACCGCGTCGCAGGTGGATGTTATCCATTACCTTTTCCAATTGAATGGGCGGAGTTCGGACTTTCCTAACCTCGACTTTACGTCGGAGCTCGATCATCTTGGTAGAAGCGAGGGAATAATAGGATAAAGTTGGATAAAAGTCAAGATTCATTTTATTTTTGATTTTCCTTTTTGATGGTTGACCGTAACGGATAATTGGGCTACTCTTATAGTAATAAATCTTATGAAAAAATCAGAAATCATCCTGATGTTCATCCAGTTGCCCTTGGATTTTATTTTGTTACTTTTGGCTGGCTGGTCAGCCTATTGGTTGCGGTTTTCCGATTGGGCAGTGGCTTGGCGACCAGTGTTGTTTAATCTAACGTTTGACAATTTTACCAGCATGCTCGTAGTTGTGGCCGTGGTATGGATTTTAATTTTTGCGTTGAGTGGCTTATATTCCACTGATCCCAACCGAAAATTATTGCCTGATTTGGCGCGAGTGCTACTTGGTTGTTCCGCCGGATTGTCAGCTGTTGCGGTCTATGTTTTGTTTAGGCAAACACCGTTTGATTCGCGTTTTTTAGTTGTTTTTGGTTGGGGATTTGCAGTTTCGTATGTGTGTTTTGGTCGCTTAGTTATGCGCGGATTTAAAGCTTTACTGTATCGGTCTAACATTGGTTTGCGTTGCGTGGTTTTGATCGGGGAAAATAATAGCACAGAATCAATTGTCAGTGTGTTGACCACGAGACGCGAATTAGGATATGACGTGCTTGGTGTGTACGAGCATCTTGATGAGCCAACTTCGCGCATTTTGGCCGAACTTGATTTGGATGAAATTATTTTTTTGAATCCGCGCGCGCACGAAGATGAAGCTTTACGTGCAATTGATTTGTGCAATGAGCGTCATATCGTATTTAAATATTCAGCGGATTTGTTCGCAACGTATTCTTCGCATATGCGCGTGCAGCCGTTGGCCGGTGTGCCGATTGTTGAATTAAAGCGCACGGCCCTTGATGGGTGGGGCCGGGTGTTAAAGCGCGTCACGGATATTGTGGTGAGCGCAGTATTAATTATAATTTTGGCACCAGTAATGCTCGCGGTTGCTTTCATTATCTGGTGTGAAACCGGTCGGCCAATTATTTATAAAAATGAACGGGTGGGTATTCGCGGCCAGAATTTTTTTACGTTTAAATTTCGTTCAATGTATCAAAAAGATTCGACCGGATCGCAATTTGGGGCGGATGGTGAAAAAGCCGAAGCGCGTGAACAAGAATTAATTAAAAAACAAAACAGTAAAGCCGGTCCGATTTATAAAATTGCCAATGATCCGCGCGTTACGCCATTTGGGCGTTGGTTGCGACAGTGGAGTTTGGATGAATTACCACAATTTTTTAATGTGTTGAGTGGATCAATGAGTTTGGTTGGTCCGCGTCCGCATCAGCCACGCGAAGTTGGTCAATATCACGCCGAACACAAGCGGGTTTTAATTATCAAACCAGGCATTTCCGGCTTGGCGCAAATTTCCGGACGCAGTGATTTGTCATTTACCGATGAAATTCGTTTGGATGTTTTTTATATTGAGCATTGGAGTTTATTTTTAGATTTGGTAATTTTTTTTAAAACTCCGTTTATTTTGTTCAAAAAACGACGAGTTTTATGAAAGTGGCTTTGGTGCATGATTATTTAAGTCAGGATGGCGGAGCGGAAAGGGTTTTGCGTGCGTTTCATGAATTGTGGCCCGATGCGCCGATTTTTGTTTTGTTTTGCGAGCCGGGGAATGTTCCCGGTTTTGCTGACGCGCAAATTCATGAATCATTTTTGCGTTGGCTACCGTTTGGTCGGACCAAATATCAATGGTATTTGCCCTGGATGCCGATTGCGACCGAGCGTCATAATTTACATGATTTTGATGTCGTGATTTCTTCCACGAGCGCGTTTGCCAAAGGGGTTTTGACTCGACCGGATACGCTGCACATTTCTTATTGTCACACTCCCACGCGATATTTATGGACTGACACGCATGAATACATTGCTGATCTTAAATATAATCGTTTGGTCAAAGCGGTTTTGCCAAAATTAATTCATAAATTACGGCTGTGGGATAAAATGAGCGTTGACCGGGTGGATTATTTTGTGGCTAATTCCGGCACGGTACATTCACGGATTCAAAAATATTATCGGCGCGACAGCGATGTTATATATCCGCCGGTTGATACGCATATTTTTCAGCCCGCGGAATCAATCGGCGATTATTTTGTGTCGGGCGGACGATTGGTTCCGTACAAGCGTTTCGATCTTTTGGTGCGTGTGTTTAACCGATTAGGAAAGCCACTTAAAATTTTTGGGATTGGGCCGGAATTGTCAAAATTACAGGCGCAGGCAAAATCAAATATTCAATTTTTGGGGCGAATTTCTGAAATGGAAAAGGCTGATTTGTTGGCAAAGGCTCAAGCATTTTTGCATCCGCAAATTGAAGATTTGGGGATTACTCCTTTGGAGTCAATGGCCGCGGGCAGACCGGTGATTGCCTATGGCGTGGGAGGGGCAACGGAAACTGTAATTCCGGGCGAAACCGGCGTCTTGTTTCATGAACAAAATTGGGAAACCATTTTTGATACGGTATTGCGTTTTGATCCCACGGCGTGGAACAGTCAAAAAATTAGAAGTTGGGCGGAGCGCTTCAGTGTTTTTCATTTTAAAGAACGTTTTCATTCGTACGTAGATAATAAATACGCGGTGTTTCAAAACGAACGTGCGCGCTGTCAGTTGGAAGTGCGTTAAGAATGGGCATATGTGTTAAAAATAAGTATGCGTGTTAATTTGCCGCTATGAATATTGCGATGGATATTCGCGTGCTCGCGACTATGCCCCGAACCGGAGTAGGGGAATATACGTTTGAACTGCTTAACGCGATTTTTTTATTGTCTCCCCAGAATACCTATTTTTTACTTTCCAGCGGCTGCAAAAAATTTTTTATGCCGCCGGAATGGCAAAAACCAAATATTATTTTGATACATTTGTCTTTTTCCAATCGATTGCTGAATATACTAATGTTTTTATTTAAGTGGCCGCGTTTGACTGATTGGCCTCGTCTTGCCAGATGGCCGCATTTGAATAAAAAATGTGTTCCAAAATTTGATGTTTTGTATATTCCCAATTTTAATTTTGCTCCACTTGATCCGACGGTTAAAACTATAGTCATGGTTCATGATATTAGCTTTGCTTTATTTCCCCAATTTTTTTCGTGGAAACAGCGTCTTTGGCATTGGGCTTTGCGACCGAAACATTTATTACAAACAGCTGATCAGATTATCATGCCTTCACATAATACGCGGCGCGATGTAATTGAATATTTTGGTATTGAAGAAAAAAAAGTTACGACTCTGTATCCCGGATTATGTTCAGAATTTTTTGCTCCGAATGAAGCAGAAATTTATCGAGTTAAAAATAAATATAATTTGCCAGACAATTATATTTTATTTTTAGGCACGCTTGAACCGCGCAAAAATGTGGCGGCGATTATTTATGCGTTTCAAGAATTACATCGCACTAATGCACTGGCTCGCGATTTAAAATTAGTGATTGCTGGCGCGCTGGGCTGGAAAAATTCAGAGGTAAAAAAAATGATTGCGGCTGACAAACATATTGTTTCAATTGGGTATATTGATGAAAAAGATAAGCATGCCCTGTACAAACTCGCTCGCGTGTTTGTGTATCCCAGTTTTTATGAGGGTTTTGGTTTGCCGGTTTTGGAAGCGATGGCCACGGGAACACCGGTTATTACCAGTAATCGGTCTTCGTTAGTTGAAGTGGCTGGCACGGCCGCGTATCTGGTTAATCCGGATCGGATTGATGAATTAGTTACTGGTTTGGAAAGATTTTTGTTTGATTCCGAATTACATAATTTGTATAAAACTCGCGGTTTGGTACAAGCGCAAAAATTTTCTTGGGAGCGAACGGCTCGAGAATTTATGACTAATTTGATTTCAGAACCTAATTAAACACATCAAGGAAATTAAAATTAAAGTTAACTTAACCTGCGGTTATCGTCAATATTCGTTCGGTTCTCAATCATCCCAACCGCGCCGCTCGCTCGCAGTATATACTCAGTGAATGGCTCGCTCCCTACATTGTCCGCTCGGCTTTGATTATATATAGTATAGATTCAGCCTCGCGTCCAAATCCCGACATGTCGGGACGTTATGGGATAATTGCCAACCTCACTAATACAACTACGTAAGATTCAATGAGTCATTGAATCAAACTGGAACTGAATCCTCTTTTTCTGAAAGCTGAGTATATTGACTTACTGAGAATGCATAATCCGTTAGACTATCAGTTGAAAAAAAGAGGATCAGTGAAGTTTGATTAAGACTTGGGAAAGGGAGTTTTAATACGATTTAGTAAAAACAAAAACCACCCAACCTCCTTCACAAGTGCCCAATAATTTTGGATGCTTATGATGATTTTTGGGTGGTTTTTGCTGTAAGGGGCAACGTCACCCCAACCCGACCGACAAGGCCAGAGTTGGGGTGACGAAGCTGGGGGGTGGCCGGGCATTGCCCAAGCCAGTCGTTCAGCCGCGGGGGTGGTTCATCCCCGCGGGCGCGCAGCCTTCCCACGAAGTGGGAGCGCCGATCGTTGTGAAGTGAACCTCCACGTCGATCCCTTGTTGTCCTTCGATCTGGCGCTTTTCGGCAGTGGCGAGGAAGATCTCGCGACGGCTCTTGCCGCCGTGATACTTCACGCGCTTCTGCACGAACAAGTGCCTGTGGGGCTGCAAGGGACGCCCCCTCCCATCGAATTGACCGATCAAATTCTTCAAAATCCCTCCAGGGATTTTCGTGGTATTTTTTCAACCACGGTTAGAGTTGAGAATGCCCATCATCTTACAGCGCGGGCATTTTTTTGTCAACCCGAGTTGTGGATTGGTGGTTATTTTTAACCCAGCCATTCTTTTTTAAAATCAAGAAAATTATCAACATTGATTGCCTGACGCATATCGCGCATTAAATTAAGAAAAAAATGAAGATTATGTAAAGTCGCCAAACGATAAGCGAGCATTTCATTGGCGCGAAAAAGATGATGCACATAAGCGCGCGAATGATTTAAACAAGTAAAACATAAACATTCTGGATCAATTGGCTGGGAATCATTTCTAAACTGCGCGTTCGTAATGCTAATTTTTAAATTTGGATCGATTTTTTTGTGAACATATAACGTCCCATTGCGCGCAATGCGTGTGGGTGCCACGCAATCAAACATATCAATGCCGCGTTCCACCGCGACAAACAAATCCGCCGGCGAATATCCCAAGCCCATGGTGTAGCGTGGTTTTTCTGCCGGTAAAAATGGCGTAACCCAATCAATAATATCCGCAGTTGCGGCCATATTATAGCCAATTGATTCGCCACCAATCGCAATCCCATCAAAATTTTGCGCGGCAATAAATTTGGCGGAAGTCTCGCGTAAATGTTTATGATTCGCGCCTTGAATAATGCCAAATAAAAAACGTTTATAATCAGTTGGTTTAAATTTTTGGTGTGCTTCCATCGAGCGCGTAGCCCAACGATGCGTGCGCTCCATGGCTTCCATTGTGTATTTTTTATCCGCCGTGTCAGAAGTACATTCATCAAAGGCCATAATAATATCCGCGCCGATTTTATGCTGCGTGGCAATGGCCGATTCCGGAGTAAAGCGATGTGTTGAACCATCAATATGTGAGCGAAACGTCACTCCATCTTCATCAATCGCCACTAATTTTCCTTGTGTATCATTTTCCGCAATGTCGCCGCTTTTTTCTTTTTGTGTTCCTAAACTAAAAACTTGAAAACCACCGCTATCGGTTAAAATTGGCCGATCCCAGTGCATAAATTTGTGCAAGCCGCCAAATTCCGCGATCAAATCTTCGCCCGGACGCAAATGCAAATGATAGGTATTGCCCAAAATAATTTCCGCATCTAAATTTTGCAGATCAGTTTGATCCAGACTTTTAACCGTGGCTTGCGTGCCAACCGGCATAAAAACCGGAGTTTGAATATCGCCGTGTTCAGTATGAACAACACCGGTTCGGGCGCGAGAATTTTTGTCATTATGAGTGAGGGTAAAAAATGTGTTCATATTTTTTTAAAACTCGGGTGAAAAATTATACTACCATAATTTGACATCCGCATCAACTAATTCGTATAGTTATAATAATGCATTCGGCTGGTTGACCAAGTGCAAAATCCAACGCCAGGAGGATGAATGGCGAAACAATCGCCAAAACCCGGTCGCCGGAATTGGCCGCAACAGACTACGCGGCATCACATGGTGCCGCGCTGTCGGTGTCGGCTGCGTGACGGTCAACATCGTGGTAATGTCAAAAAAATACCGCGACAAGATCACGAAGCGTGGCACACTCTCTTTGGGGAAATGATGCCCCACGAGGTGGTGGCGTACATCGTCATCACACTCGCGGAAAGAGGTTATTTCAACGAGGTTCACTTGGAGGCGCATTGGGAGGGCGCGACCTACAAGTTTGATCTGGACGCACCGAAGCAAGCTGAACCTATTATGGCGGTTCGGCGTCGCTTCAACAAGGTTGACTGGGAACGAGTGTTCGGAACCGTGACTTGGTTTTCGGCTGCCACGCAAGTGGTGCGAGACTGGTCGCCAGCCGGATACTTTTCTTTCGTCAACATCGTAGCCACGCCCGAAGAGCGCTACGCGTTTTTTTGTGGCGAAGAGGCTGTGTAGTCCTACCTATTGGGTCCCGACAATGTCGGGACCCCTCCTTTCTTCTGCAGTCTTTCCCGACTGTTTTATTTTTTTATGTTTGCTATACTGAAGCGACTATGAAACGGTCTTACTTTTCACTGTTTAATGTAACAAGTTTGGGAATAATTATCCTATTATTTTTGGCTACTTTATGGTTGTGGCGGGGATTTTGGCGTAATCAACAATTTGATCAAGCAGTGGAAAAACAAGTGACGGCCGAACGAAACGCGTCGGAATATGCGTTACCAACCAAATTAGCTACGACAACTACAATCGATTCAATCTCTGAGATTCCAACAACTTCCGCGGCTCAAATTATTATTGCTGCAAACACTGTTTCCACTACGCCTGAGGAAAAAATTGAAAATAATAATTCTGCTTCACACGTCGCGATTTCACCGTTAACCGGAGCGCTTACTTTGGGCGAGGATGATGTTAATTTAATCGTGCCGTATGCTTCGCAAGCGCCGGAAAGAAATTGGGATCAGCCTTGGCAGGACGCGTGTGAAGAAGCGGCGTTGTTAATGTTGGACGCCTATTACAAAGGATATGGTTTAAGTCCGTTGTCGGCCAAAGATGAAATGCAAAAAATGATTGATTGGGAAACTGAACAAGGTTGGGGAGGAAGTGTGGATATTGAACATATTAAAAAAATCGCGAACGATTATCTTAATTTTAAAAAGAAAATTATAATTGTGGAAAATCCCAGTGTGGAACAAATTAAAAAATTTATTGATGTCGGTAATCCGGTTTTGGTCGTGGCCGATGGTAAAGTTTTGCCGAATAAATATTATGCCAATGGTGGCCCGATGTATCATGCGCTCATAATTCGTGGATATACTGCGGACAAATTTATTACCAATGATCCGGGAGTAAATCGCGGCGCGAATTTTGTTTTTCCGATTGAAGCGGTAATGAATGCGCTTCATGATTGGAATGATGGGGATGTGAAAAATGGACGCAAAGTTATTTTGGTGCTGGAATAATATGATCGATTACAAACAAGAATTAAATGAAGAACAACTAAAAGTCGTAGAGCGAGGCGATGGACCGTGTTTAGTTCTGGCCGGAGCGGGAAGCGGGAAAACGCGCACAATTACGTATCGCGTGGCGTATTTGTTGGAGCAAGGTATTCGACCGGATGAAATTTTATTGGTGACTTTTACGAATAAGGCGGCGCGCGAAATGGTGCACCGGATTCAGGAATTGCCAATTAGCATTGAGAAATTCATTTTGAGTAAAGCCGAAGGAAAAATTTTTTTGCCGTGGAGCGGCACATTTCATCACATAGCGTTTCGCTTGTTAAAACAATACGCGTCGCTCATTGGATATGCGAATAATTTTACGGTGCTTGACGCGGAAGACAGCAAAGATATTTTGAAATTGTGTTTGAAAATGGAAGGAGTGGACAGAACGCAAAAAAGATTTCCCTCCGCGAACGTCATACATTCATTAATCAGTTACGCGCGGAACGCGGAACGCGCGTTGACTGAAATAATCATGGAACGTCATCCGCAATGGGTTGATGTGGCTGACACATTGGGAAGAATTGCTGGTGATTATGATAAAAGAAAACGAACGGCGAATACGATGGATTTTGACGATTTGTTGGTAAATTTGTATCGTTTGCTCATTGGGCAGCAATCATTGGCGCATAAATTGGCTACGCAGTTTTGCTATGTTTTAGTGGATGAATATCAGGATACGAATAAAATACAGGCTTCAATTATTCGCGTGCTATCATCCGTACATCGCAATATTTTGGTAGTGGGAGACGATGCCCAAAGTATTTATTCGTTTCGTGCGGCGGACATTCAAAACATTTTGGATTTTGAAATCCGTTATCCGGGCGCGGCCATTTTTCGATTGGAAACCAATTATCGTTCCACGCCGGATATTTTGGAAGTGGCCAATGAAGTGATTGCCAATAATACCAAACAATATCAAAAAAAATTAAAAAGTATTCGGGAAAAATTTACGCGTCCGGAAATCCATTGTTTTGCGGATCAGAGTGAAGAAGCGGAATTTATTGCCGAACGCATTGTGGAATTGCACGATGAAGGCGTAGCGCTGGCGCACATCGCGGTTTTATTTCGCGCCGCGTTTCACACCCACGCTTTGGAATTGGAATTAAATAAACGAAATATTCCGTACGAATATCGCGGGGGTTTGCGTTTTTTTGAACGCGCACACGTGAAAGATGTATTGGCTTTTTTGCGTTTGTACAATAATCCGCGTGACACGGTAGCGTGGTCACGTGCTTTATCCATGCAAGTGGGGATTGGGCCGGGAACTGTGGAAAAAATCATTGCGCGCGCGTTGGCATTAATGGGAAATGATTCTCAATCAGCTCAATCAATTGATGCGTCTTTTTTTGATGAGATTGGTTTATCATTGCCGTCTCGCGCGCGCGTTGGTTGGAATGATTTTGTTTTAATGTGGCAGAGAATGGTGCGTGATGAAGATAATAATCCCGGAAGTTTAATTACTGCACTTCTGGATTCAAAATATGCGGATTATTTGGAAGCGGAATATCCGGATTATCGTGAGCGGCGCGAAGATTTACAACAATTGGCGCATTTGGCGGAACGCGAAGAAGATTTGGGAAAATTTTTAGCGGAATCGGTTTTGCAAGAACAATTCGCGTGGCCAAGCGGAACGCCGGATGGTTCGGCTTCGACATCAGTCGGAAATGATGAAAGAATTATTTTGTCTACGATTCACCAAGCCAAAGGTTTGGAATGGGAAGCAGTCTTTATATTAAATGTTGCAGCCGGACAATTTCCCAGTGAGCGTTCCACGCAAGAAGCCAATGGTTTGGAAGAAGAACGCCGTTTATTTTATGTGGCTGTCACGCGCGCGAAAAAATATTTGTATTTGTCGTATCCTTTAACCGGTAATTTACATAGTTATTTACAAGGCCCCAGTCAATTTTTAGGGGAAATTTCTCAGGATAATGTTGAGACGTATGGCAATTCGGTTTCCAGCACCAGTTTTTTTGATCCGAGTGACGCGGTTGATGATATAAAATACGTAGCCGAACCGGAAAATAATCGGAATGATGACAGTGAAGACGTACCATTTCATTCCAAACCTCGTCCAAAAAGTTTTTTGAAAAGTATTGATGAATTATAAAAATGTAGACTAAAAATCCGATTCAACATCGGATCTTTAAGTGGTGGACCAGACGGGGTTTGAACCCGCATTCCTATTTTTGCAGAACAGTGTTTTAACCAATTAAACTACTGGCCCATGATCCACCATTTTTAACCATAGCATAAACGACATTAAGAAAACCTTAAATTTTTGATTGGTTGTTTATAAACTGTGTATAAAACAATAAAACCTCCAAATTAGGAGGTTTTATTGTGCAAAAATAGGTAATGCCAGTATTGGCAACACTGTTCTTTAATTTGAGTATATCAGAAAAAAATCCTCTGTCAACTGTCAAACTTAAGATTGACAATTTTTTTATTTTCTATATACTAGACCCAATAATTCAGCTACTAAAATATTCAATATGCGTTTTGATGGAATTTACGAAAAGACGATTGTCATTGTAAAGCCGGATGGAGTTCAGCGCGGTTTGGTCGGTGAAGTTCTTAAGCGTTTGGAAATGAAAGGCCTTAAATTAGTGGGCATGAAAATGGCTTATTTGAATGAAGCAAAATTACGCGAACATTACGCGCATCATGTAGAAAAACCATTTTACCCCGGCTTGGAAGCATTCATGAAATCCAGTCCGGTGACGATTATGTGTTTGGAAGGCAAAGACGCAGCGGGCGCAGTTCGGGTGATCGCGGGTGTAACCAATGCTGGCAAAGCTGATGGAGGAACAATTCGCGGTGATTTGGCTATGGGAATGTGCAATGTTGTCCATTGTTCCGATTCAGCTGAATCCGCTAGAGACGAAATAATGCGTTTTTTTAGTGAAGACGAAATTTTTGATTATAATAAAACTGAATACTTGCATGTGTATATGGAAGATGAACGGAAGTAGTGCTTGCATCGAGCGAACGTAGTGAGTCCTTCGACTTCGCTCAGGATAAATCGAAGTGTGGATAACTGGCTTGACCCATTTCAAAACCTGCGTTACAGTTATATAAGTATGTTGCAAACAGCAATACACAATTTAATTCTCATCATTAAGCGTTGTCTCTTTATTGTAGACATGCCTTTTGCATTTGTATATGTGCGGGGTATCGGGGTGACATGCTTTGATGGTGAAAATTGTGGTTGCAGTGGCAACTGCTAACAACCAGAACAAAAGTAAATCATCCCGACGTAGTCGGGATGATTTTTTTTGAGAATAGTTCTTTAAAAAATAGGCAACAGAGGAAAACACCAACCCATGTATTGATTAAGAAAAATTCTTGCTCGATACATCGGTTGGTGATGTGTGGGACCGAGGGGGTTCTGTGCAATGCTGACCATGTTGGGGTTAAATTCCCCTGTACGAGGTTCTTCGATGAGTAATTCTTCGATTTCTTCGGGGCAAGAGCTCCTGCTTCAACAGCCGACGACTCTCGCTCCGACGAGCATGACCGGTACGATGACTCCGCTGACGGGGGGGGACGACAAGACTGGCCGACGCTTGCGTCGCAAGCCGTCTCGCGCCGACGTCGTCGCGCGTGAACTGTTCGAGGAGCGGAAGTGGGGAGAGCGCTCTTTCTAAGAGTTACTCCTTACGACTGTTCCGGGGTTGGCCACAGTTCCTCTGTTGCCTTCCCTCCATTAAACATTGCTGTGTTTAGCGGAGGGAATTTTCCACTTAATTTTAATTTGACACAAAAATTAAGTTATTTTATACTCAAAATAGATCCTGCCATACACACAGCAAATCTTATTCTACATATCATTGTCATGGGAAGCTTATATCGCTCTAGTCCGTGGACTAGGGTTGCGGCCACCCACCTATTTTATAGGGATAATGATTTTGCTGTTCTGGCCGGATCCAAAAGATCTCCCGACACGTCGGGGATTTTTTGTTTATACTTAGCTGACCTGTGATGAGCTCCTCGACTCCACTCGGAGTAAACCCATTCGAACCAGTCGAAGGATTACTTGAAAAATTAATAAATAAAGAGTACGATGCAATCGTATTTAATCTAATGAGGGCGCATAGCTCAGTGGTTAGAGCACGTCGCTTATAACGACGGGGTCGATGGTTCAAGTCCATCTGCGCCTACTGAAATTTGAGAGTTTTTTATCGGGCTGTAGCGCAGTTGGTAGCGCGTATGCATGGGGTGCATGAGGTCGCAGGTTCGAGTCCTGTCAGCCCGACCAATTTATAAATTATATTTGCATTATTAATTTTTTTTATGTCCGATTCCGAAACGAAATTCCACCAAGATCCCGGCGTTTCAAGTATTGATACCGAAGATTCAGAATCCACAGCCATGATTATCGCCCAAAAATGGGCGGCCGGAATTCCGGCTGAAGATCGCGATTTGAAAGAATGGACTCCGGAACAAATGGAAGGACTTCTTTATATAAAAAATATTAGTGCGGAAAATAGCGGGAGTCATACTTTTGCCACCACGGATTATTTGGGCAATTTGCCTCATTCTGTATTTGAGGCTTTATATGATGAAGCCAAAACCAAAAACGATGTGTCCAGAGTATGTAGAGAAATAGCCGCAGATCCACTGTTCGCAGCCAATCAGATACATAAAATCAGAATTCTTGGTGAAAAAGGATTACCTGAATCTGTTGTTCGAGCAGTACAATTAATAATTATTAGTGAAGGCCAAAAACCCGGAGTTCATATTTTTGGTGAATTGGCCGATAGCATTGATGCGGCAGAAACTAAAGACGATATAATTCCTATTTTAAATGGACCCATCCGTGATGAATTAAAATCTCTCGAAGGTCGCGCGCGCGACAATGTTCGACGCGAAGCGGTTCATCTTTTGATTGGATTATTGTCGCCATAATTTGTCGATAATCCTGAATAGTAGTATTAATTATCTATAAAAATTTTGCTGCTTTTTCTAAGTCTGTGGTTGAAGCTTCATATTTTTTGCCAATTTTATATACTTTAGCAAGAAATTCCGGTAAATTACCTCGAGCCTCATTCTTTGCTGTATCTAATTCTATTTTTAATTCACCCTTTTGTCCCGGAAATATAGCCTTTTGCGCAATATTAAAAATTGTTTCCGCTAAAGTACTTTTCAAAAGATCAATATCTTCAATATCATATTGACCTTCAGGTAGAAGATCAAAGAGTAAATCCGTTTTCCTGCTTATGTCATATCGAAGTTGTAAGGATTCTTTTCTTGATTTTTCTCTTTCTGGTGCTGGTCTAATATTGATTGGTTCTAGTTGTCCACCTGCGCCTAACTCTCTTCTAAACCGAGTACTCCCCGTGGGTGCTAGTGTTTGCGATCCTGGTTTACCACCATCTCTTAATCCCACTCTGCGAGAAGTAAGTGGTGGTTTTTGTGGTCTTTTTATTTTTTGTGGCACAATAATTTTCGGTTCGGGTGTTTGAGGCTGTATATTAACGAATAAATCTTCCGCTCCTCCACCAGTATCTTCTGTTTCTGCTCCATAAGTTGGTACAACAAGTCTTGGGGCAGGTTTTACTCCTGCGTCTGCCGGTTTTGATTCTTCTTTCTTATTATCCTTATTAGTAACAACGCCAACAACAGTCAATACGCCAGTGACAATGGCCAATTTTCTAATATTATTACGAAGTCCACCCCAAAATCCGGCTCTAATCGGTTTATTTTGTTCTTCTTTTGTGAGAGGTTGTCGAGAAGGATTAGCGTCTAGCTCATTTTCAAGTTCATCATCTGATCTTTTATCAGATCCGGACCACGCATCTAGAATTTCATCACTGTCTTCATCTTTAAAATTCTCGTATAAATCAGGTTTATATTTTTTAGCGTCTGTAGGACTGGCATCGTTATATTCTTCATGCTTTTTTCTGAATTTTTCTCTTAGTTTTTCCATTTTCCTTTCCGTGTCTATGGCGCCTATTTCTTCTTTTTTTCTCATTAATTCTTTCATGAGTATTTTGGCTTCGGATATCATTGCTTCTAGCTCTTGTTCAAGATCCTCTTTTGAATTTTTTTGTTCGGGAATTGTAGAAAAATTGTCCATTGCAGGCACTGTGTCATGTTGGGGTTCAAGATCAGGATTTGTTTGAGCTTCAAGATCAGGTTCAGTAGCTTCTTCATTATCAACTGCAATATCCGTGGAAATTCCACTTGAATTTTCGGTTTTTTTATTTTGAGCTATTCTTTTTTCGACATATTTTTTGAATTGTTCCAAAATAACTTTGAAGTCGCTAGGTTTAAAGTCATCGGAGGCATTGACTTTGGTGTCTTCGTGATGAGTTTCTAAGGCTCCTCCTTTTTTTCTATTCCAACCGTTTGCTTCATATTGAGTATAACCAGTGAGTTTTCCTCTTTTGTCGTAACTAAATTCGATTCCGTATTTGAGTCCTCTACTTCCTTTTTCCTCCTCAAGACTCAAATGAAAAATAAAAGGGTTTGGATTATCTCTGCTAATAGCCGTTGGTCCGGAGGCTCTATCTTCTTTGGTCATTACAAAGGGATTAAAAAGAGGTAAATCAGGAATATCAAAGTCTACTTGGCTGTCATCTGCTAAAATAATTTGTTTTTTTTCTGTATCAATAGAACTCAAAAGCGGTGCTGGCCACTCAGGAGTTTTTGGTTCTTGGTCAGGAGCGTTAGATGTCGGAAGAATTACTGCTTCCACTACTTCATGTACTTCATGGGGAAGCGGAGGCGGCGTAGTATTGGTTACTTCTTCCAGATCGCTATCTTCAAGTTCAATTACATTTTTAGGAGGGATTGTTGTTTCATTAGTTTTCAATCCCATTCCCTTTACTATATTTCTGGTAATTTTGCGTTGAGCTTGTAATCTTTCGTCTAATTTTCTTTTTGCCTCCAATTTTTTTAATTCTAACAGTGGCTCTTTGGCATCCTCTATAATTTTTGCTATATCTTTTTTTGCTTTTGTATATTTATTTTTTACACCGTACCAGTAATCTTCAGTACCAGTTCCGATTGAATCTTTTTTAGTATATTCAATAAGTTCACTGATTAAATCAATTGATAATTTTACATCTTCCATGCCGTCTGTTAGTCTATCCAAAGATTTCTGAAGATCCGGTGATTTTACAATATCACTAAACACTGAAAATTCTTTTTCCAACGAGTCATAGTCCTTCCTTAAACTAGAATATTTTTCTTCCCATTCGCGTAACATTGCTTGATCTTTATTATCTACCGATACTGATCCGGTTGGTTCATTCGCTTCGTCTGCAAAAACTGGCAAAGATTCTTCAGTGTCTGTTACCAGATGAAGTCCTGCTGGATGAAGCTCTGGTTTTATTTCAGGATCTCCTATACTAGGATCTGTTTTAAATATTGGTACTTCATTTGTACGTCTAGCCATATAAAATTTTTGATTTAAAAGTATTTTAATTGTACCACTTATTAAAAGATAGGGCAAAATTTATTATTTGAATAATAAAAAAATCCTCGATTAAAAGGATTTTTTGTTTCTCATTGATGTGAGACTAAACGGGAAATTTTGGATTAAGCGGCTTTTTTGGCCAAGGTTTTGAGACAACGAGTGCACAGCCAAACACCGTTTACTTTTTGCAAATTTATTTTTTGGCGGCGAATGGTTTTGATGTTGGAATGGCTGCGAGTCGCTGATTTTTGCGAACGCTTAAAGCACAGGTTACAGGTGAGTGACATATATGTAGAGTTGTCAAAAATATAATTTGGGGCTATTATATAGGGAGTTTAATTTATTGTCAAGCCGAATGTATGGATTTTTTTTCTTTGGGGCTTTATTTTTTGGTGACCGTGCCATCGGCGATTTTTCATGAATATATGCATGGTTGGACTGCGGATCAGCTGGGGGATCCGACGGCGCGTTATGCTGGCCGTTTGACTTTGGATCCACGTTCGCACATTGATCTGTTTGGCACGATTTTGTTGCCGATTTTACTGTCCATAAGTTCGGGCGGCAGTTTTTTGTTCGCGTACGCCAAACCAGTACCGTACAATCCATATAATTTAAAAAATCAACGCTGGGGACCGTTGGCCGTTGGTTTGGCCGGGCCAGTGGCGAATTTTATGTTGGCAGTGGTGTTTGCGTTTATTGCGCGTATGGTTCCGGTCGGGGAAATGATGCGTCAATTTTTTCACATTATCATTATTACGAATTTGTCGCTCATGGTTTTTAATTTGGTGCCGATTCCGCCGCTCGATGGTTCCAAAATTTTATATTTATTTTTGCCCGTTGATTCGCCAATCGCGCAATTTTTGGAACGGTATGGATTTTTTGTTTTGTTGATTTTTGTTTTTTATTTTTCTTCCATAATTTCACCGATTATTTTTTGGCTGTTTGGTATTTTGATGGGGTTTTAGGTATTGACAATGTTAAAAATTTCAGTATAATAAATGGATATGGTAGCAAAAACAATTAAAAAAGTAGTTAAAGGTTTCCCCGTCTTAATTCATCCTGACGAATCCGGTGGTTTTTGGGTTGAGTGTCCTTCATTTGGTGGTTGTTATTCGGAAGGTGATACTGTTGAAGATGCAATGAAAAATATTGAGGAAGTAATTGAACTTTGTTTAGAATTACAGGAAGAAGAAAACCGGCCGGAATTTTCGCATTCCAATTCTAGTTCTAGTTTTAATCCTTTGCCAATTTAATAAATATGGGTATCTTAGGAGGGGTTTCTGGTGATATTGTCATCAGAAAATTAGAGCGTATCGGATATTATATTGTGCGCCAAAAAGGGAGTCATGTTCGGTTATTGCACAATAATTCTTTGAATTTTCCGCCTGTAAGCGTGCCTTTACATAAAGAATTAAGAATCGGCACGCTTAAACAGATAATCAAAAGAGCAAATTTAACTGTTGAAGAATTTATTAAGTTATAAAAAAATCCTCCAGAAAAGAGGATTTTTTATTTTCCTTAATCTTCATTCAAGATAAAAATTAAGGGGATTGGGCAAGAGAGTCGGCGACGGAGGTCGCGGCAACAGGTTGCCCGAGGGAGGGAGAATGGTGGGGCAGGTCTGAGACGGCTACTTGTTCATGTAGTAGTCTCGACCCTTGTAGGCGGTGAACTCTTTGTAACGGGTTTCGTTCACCGGCGACGCATCGTACAGCCGCTTTTGCGCTTCGTACGGCTCGTAGTCGTAAGGGTTGAGCCTGGCGTAGTCGGCGCACTCCATCGACTGGACGTTGACGGACACACAGGTCTTCATCCCGTTCTTGTCGAAGTCGAGCGACAGCTTCCCGGTGAACTCCCGGCCATCGCACTGGGTCTGACCCAGCCCGTAGCGGAGGTCATCGTAGAGCTGTCGCACACCCCGCTCCTCACTGTAACTGTAGAAGGAGCCGCATTTCTCGTACTGGGCGACGACCCCCTGTGTCGTCTTGGAGTTGTTGATAGTGCCGGCGCAGCTCAGGCCGGACAAGATGAAGAGCGCGAGAAGCAAACGACTCATAAATCTCCTTAATCTGGACATCGAGTCCAGGTTGAGATGACGAGTCTTTGTGACTCGTATCCAACCTATTGATTTCAACTAAGATTAAAATTAATAGGTTGGCGACGACTGTTCGGATCAGTCGTCGAGTTGTTGTTATCATCTGGGATAGTGACCCTGTGTCACTTTCGCCAGTATGAATCCAAGAACGAGTGACTATAACAGAAAGAGAGAGATTACAATGGAAGTCTTGGGGATAACTAAATATGCTTATTTGAAAATAATTTGTCAGATATTTGACATATTTTCCCTCTTTCTATATAATCCTCGCATCCTTTAAATAAAGGAAAAAGAACGGAGTAACTCTGTCCCCTCGACAAATCGACAAAAGCTCGGGGCAAGCTGGGGCGAAGCAAATCACGCGCTGATTTAGACGTTCGGAAAAACTATATTTTTATAGTCCCGAACCGAGCGCATGCTCGGATTTTTATTTAAAATTTTCATTTTGTAGCTATGCCAACAATGAACCAAATTTTACGCAAAGGTCGCACGCCGCTCAAGCGTAAATCACAATCACCGGCCATGCAATTTACCTATGATTCTTTGCATCGTAAACGCACGGAATTAAAGCGGGGTGCTCCATTTAAACGTGGAGTTTGTACCAAGGTTTATACGACCACTCCCAAAAAACCAAACTCGGCTTTGCGTAAAGTCGCCAAAGTTCGCTTGAGTAATGGCAGTGAAATCATTGCCTATATTCCGGGTGAAGGACACAATTTACAAGAACACTCCATTGTGCTTATTCGTGGCGGTAAAGTGAAAGATTTGCCCGGTGTTCGGTACCACATTGTTCGTGGAGTCTACGACACTCAAGGCGTAGCCAATCGTAAACGCAGTCGTTCGGTTTATGGTGCCAAGCGTCCCAAAGCAGTTAAAGTAGCTAAGAAATAGTTCGACACAAGCTCACTACAAGTAAAATCACTATAAAATAATAATATGCCTCGTGGAAAATCTGTACCTAAACGCGAAATTTTACCGGATCCAAAATACGGTAATTTGCTGGTGGCCAAATTTACCAATTTTATCATGAGTTGCGGTAAAAAAAATACGGCGCAACGAGTGGTCTATGGCGCTTTGGAAATATTGGCGGCCAAAAAACAGGGGAATGCTCTGGAATTATTTGAGCGTTTACTGGAAACGGTTCGTCCGCAAGTGGAAGTCCGGTCTCGTCGCGTGGGTGGTGCCAATTATCAAGTTCCAATGCCAGTGTCCGGCAGTCGCCAAAATGCCATGGCTTTCCGTTGGATTATTACGGCGGCGCGGGCGCGCAAAGGTCATACTATGCAAGAAAAATTGGCTGGAGAATTTATGGATATTTTGGAAGGTGTTGGCGGCACGATTAAGAAAAAAGAAGATGTGCATCGCATGGCGGAATCAAATAAAGCGTTTGCCCACTTTGCTCGCTTTAATCGTAAATAATCAGACTTTATGCCCCGAGATTATTCTTTAGAAAAAACCCGAAATATCGGCATCATGGCGCACATTGATGCCGGCAAAACCACGACAACGGAACGTGTTCTGTTTTATACCGGCCGCAAACATAAAATCGGTGAAGTGCACGAAGGCGCGGCCGAAATGGATTGGATGGAACAAGAAAAGGAACGAGGTATTACCATTACGAGCGCGGCCACCACTTGTTTTTGGAAAGATCATCGCATTAATATTATTGATACGCCGGGCCATGTGGATTTTACGGTTGAAGTGGAGCGTAGTTTGCGCGTGTTGGATGGAGCAGTGGCTTTATTTGACGGTTCACAAGGCGTGGAACCGCAATCGGAAACCGTCTGGCGTCAAGCGGACAAATATCGTGTGCCCCGCATTTGTTTTGTTAATAAAATGGATAAAATCGGCGCGGATTTTTACATGAGTTTAAAATCAATTAAAGATCGTTTGGCCAAAAAAGCTTGTGCTATCCAATTGCCGATTGGTCAAGAATCAACCTTTTCCGCGATTATTGATTTAATTGAACAAAAAGCCTTTAAATTTGACGGTGATCATGGCATGAATATTACTACTTTTGACATTCCGGCGGATATGCTGGATTTGGTAAAAGAACATCGCGCTGAACTTTTGGAAAAAGTCGCGGAAGCTAACGATGATTTAATGAATAAATTTTTGAATGGTGAAGAATTTACGATTGAAGAAATTCGCGGCGCGATTCGTACTTTGGTTTTGCGCGATGAAATGTATCCGGTGATGTGTGGCTCGGCTTTGGGTAACAAAGGTGTTCAATTAATGTTGGACGCGGTTACATATTATTTGCCTTCGCCATCGGACGTTCCCACAACGTTTGGCACTGATCCGCAGGATGAAGAAAATAAAGTGGAAATTCATCCGGTGGATGATGAACCATTTGTGGGTTTGGCATTTAAAATCGCCACCGATCCATTTGTGGGAAAATTGATTTTTTTTCGCGTTTATTCCGGTAAATTATCCGCCGGAACTTATGTGGTCAATACTCGTACCGGTTCCAAAGAACGCATCAGTCGTATTGTGCGGATGCATGCGAACGCGCGCGAAGATGTGAGCGAAGTTTTTGCCGGTGAAATCGCGGCCGCGATTGGTCTTAAAAATACTATTACGGGCGATACGATTTGCGATGAGAAACGTGAAGTTTTATTGGAAAATATTACATTTCCCGAGCCGGTTATTCATATTGCGATTGAACCCAAAACCAAAGGCGATCAAGAAAGAATGGGAATGGCCATGCAAAAATTGGCCGAAGAAGATCCGACTTTCCGAATTCACACAGACGAAGAAACTTTGCAAACCATTATTTCCGGAATGGGTGAACTGCATTTGGAAATTATTGTGGATCGCATGAAGCGTGAATTTAATGTGGAGGCCAATGTTGGCGCTCCGCAAGTCGCGTACAAAGAAACCATTCGCCAGAGCGCGGAAGCCGAAGGAAAATATATTAAACAATCGGGTGGCCGTGGTCAATATGGTCATTGTTGGTTGCGCATTGAACCACTGGAAGAAGGTAAAGGTTTTGAATTTGTGGATGAAATTAAAGGCGGTCTGATTCCGCGCGAATATATTGCCCCGATTGAAAAGGGTGTGAAAGAAGCGGTCAGTAAGGGCGTTGTCGCCGGCTATCCTCTGGTTGATGTTAAAGCCACTGTATTTGATGGCAGTTATCACGAAGTTGACTCCAGTGAAATCGCGTTTAAAATGGCGGGAAACATTGCGTTTCAAGAAGCGGCCAAAAAAGCGCGGCCGGTTATTTTGGAACCAATGATGGCTGTGGAAGTTATTACTCCGGAAGAATATATGGGTGATGTAATTGGGGACTTGTCTGCCAAACGCGGTCAAATTCAAGAAATGACTGATCGAGGTCAATCAAAAATCGTCAAAGCCATGGTTCCACTTTCCAGTATGTTTGGTTATGCCACTGCTTTGCGTTCTATGTCGCAAGGTCGCGCCAGTTATACCATGGAATTTCATCATTATTCCGAATGTCCCAAAAATATTGAAGCGGAGATTGTGGCGGGTAAAAAATAATTCTAGTTTTGATTTTAAAAACTCTGCTCATAAAGCAGGGTTTTTTGTTCACACTAATAATTTGCTTAATTTAATTGTCGTGATATACTTTTTTTACGCGATTTTTCTTTAATTTTTTTATTTATCTTTTAATCTTTAATATGAATATGCCGAATTTTAAAAAAATCAGCAAAAAATTTATCCACTGTTCTGTCGTGATTTCAACGATAGTCTGGTCTCTTGGTTTGGTCGTTCTGCCAATTTCCGTTTCAGCGGCTGTTGTTTGTCCTAATTTAGGTTCAGGAAGAATCGTTAAATTCGGTGCCAAAGGCCAAATATCCATTATCAGTGACTCGTATCGTTGGGAATTTACCAGCAAAGCCGCATTTGCCACATGGTCAACGGCCGCGGTCAAAACCATCAATGTCGCCTGCGCGGAAAAATATCCCAAAGCCGGTGTTGTGGGATATCGTCCCGGATCAGTTCTTCTGAAACCGGTTGATCAGCCCGGAGTTTTTGCTGTTGGGCCAAACAACATGGTGTATAATTTACCGAATACTGACATCGCCAAAGCTCTTTATGGGGCTAATTGGAAAAAATTAATTAAAAATTCTGCGCTAACGGAATTTGATTTGTTTACTGAAGGTGATGATTTAACCGGTTTACAATTGCATGATGGCATGTTGGTAAAAGAAAAAAATGATAAGTTTGTCCATTATGTTTGGGATGGAAAATTAAGATATGTGAAAGGTAATTTGCCGGCTATTCTGCGTAAGAATGTTCGGATCGTTTCCGCTGAATTATTTGATTCAGTGGAAGTTGGCGATAGTATAAAAGTCGCGGATATACTGAATATTCCCATTCCGCAAACTATCATTGGTCCGTCGATTGAACCAATTAAAGAAATTACCGATACAATTAAGGATACTGTCAAAACTGATACCACTAAAACCACTGACAGTAACTCGGTGACAAAAGATGGTTTGGTTTATCAAGATGCAAATTATACTGGAACTTTTCCCGCTCCGGAAGGCGTAGTTGTGAAAGGTTATTATGGCAAAGATGAATATCAAGAACCAGCCGGATCAGGAGCTTATCGTTTTAATATTTTAACCAACGCGAAACGAGAATTGGTTTGTTTGGATAAAACTAGGACTGTACAAGGAAGCAAAGGTTCAAGTTGGGAATCCGGTTATGCCTATGGTCGGGTGCGCGGAGAACAAGAATCCAAATTAATTATTCCGTATTTTGACGATACACCAATCAATGTCTCTGGTGATGTCAATTATTTTGCGGAAGGCTATCGTCAAGGTTATTTTGAATCATTCAATGGTCAGAGAGCGGTATTTTATTATGATTGCGATGAATTCAAAAAACTTGATTTGAGTAAATATGACACAGACGGCTGGTATCAGAACACTGAATTATCCGGAGCGTCTAGTGTTAAAGCTGTGTATTTGCCGATGCGTGGTGTCCAATATAAAAAAGATCCGACTAATCCCAAAAGTCTTTTGAGTAGTAAAAATGTGAATACTTGGAGTGTGCCAATCGGAGAAAGAGGTTTTGAAAAAAGTGTTCATAATACGGGCAAAGCTCCTTTGAATTTTTCGCGCATTGATTTGTATGAGTCGGATTTTGACGCGACCGAAGCAATTATGCCACTGGAAGGCGCGAAAGGTATGACTGAAGCCGTGGCCAATTTGTATCAGAATTTTTTCAAGACCGATTTCACTCTGAAAACAAATTGTTCTCTGACTGCGTCAAATATCAGTTATCAGACCTATGGTGGTAATCGTTTTGGCTTGGTAACTTTTGTATCCATGTGTAAAGTCGGGACAAATACCAAAGTTTGGAAAAATCATGCGTTTGCCATTACTCAAGTTCCTGCAAAGACATGGCTGATTACTTCGTTTGTTAATAATGAAAATGTTAAAGCTAAAGATACGGACGAGCTTGATTTAGGAAGAGCGCAAATGAGTTCGGAATTTATTGGTCAATTCTTGGGTAAAATTCAACTCAAATAAACTTAATGTATCTTTTCATATGCCATTTTTTCTTCCCGTTGATTTTGAATCAGCTTTGCCGGAAAATATAAATGGTCGTTTGTCTGATGACCAATTAAAGGCCATTGAATTGATGTTGCGTGCACGGAAAATAACCGGCTATATTTTATTTTTTTGTGAATTGTTTCAAGTGGCGATTGCCGGTCCGGCATTTTTATTCAGTGAGTGGGGACCGACTCAAAGAGGATTACAGGCAATGATTGGAATTTACGCGTTCATTAGTTTTGCGGCCATGATTTGGGGATTGGTAATCATTAAAAAAGCCTCGGCCGCCAAACTTATCTTGGGTTCAATTAAGGTAACATTGGTAACGGGCACGCCCACAAAATATAATTACACGACAACGTATCGTTCTATGGGAGGCGCGACGCATTTGGCTACTTTAAAAGGAGGCTGGCTTAGTATTGCCGGAGTCAGTTACGGAGTTTTGCCCGGAGAATTATACAGCTCAATTCCACCGAATGAGGAAAGTGATTTTTATTATATCACTTTACCCATGACCGGATTTAAAAAATATTTAGTGGTTAACTTCTTTTAGAGGTTGCTTTGGCTCATTTTTACATCATGAAGTTTAACGTCATTACTATTTTTCCGGATCTCATTAAAAATTATACGGATGAGAGTATTTTGGGTCGCGCGCAGAAAAATAAAATAATTAAAGTGCGGGCAATCAATTTACGGGATTTTACCGTTGATCGCCATCATACGATTGATGATACGCCGTATGGCGGAGGAGCAGGAATGGTAATGAAACCCGAACCATTATATAAGACGCTCAAAAGTTTAGACGCGATTCCTTTTGCTAAGGCTGGTGGACTAACAAAAATTAAAAAATTATTTGGAGTCTTAGTTGGCAACTCTTCGACTTCGTTCAGAACAAGAAAACGAACGATTTTATTATCACCGCGCGGACGTCAATTTACTCAATCAATGGCTGAATCATTAAGCATATTAGACGAAATTACTTTTGTGTGCGGCCGTTATGAAGGAGTTGATGAGCGAGTTGTCGAATACATGGTGGATGAAGAAATTTCCCTTGGCCAGTATGTTTTGGCCGGCGGAGAATTGGGAGCCTTAGTAATTATTGAAGCCATTGCACGGTTATTGCCCGGAGTATTGGGTAATCCCGAATCATTAACTGAAGAAACCCTTGGTGATGACGCGGAATATCCGCAATACACCAAGCCAGCGGATTTTAGAGGTTGGAAAGTACCGGAAATTTTACTGTCCGGTGATCATAAAAAAATTGACGAGTGGCGCAAATCATTGCGAAAGAAAATACAATAAGTTATCCCCAGTTTGCTCATTATCTAATCTATTGACAGCTTATCTTTCAACAGATACAATGGCCAAGCACTTAAATTCCCTACAAATTAGCTTGCTTTAAGTCCAGAAAAGGATGTAGTCCCGACAAAAGTCGGGATGTCGCCTCCGGCTCCAGATACTGAGGTAAAAAGAGTAACCTCCGCGGTTCTCTTTTTCATTATTAAGGGTTTGAGTTTGTCCATTACAATTTACACAACAATTGCAATCTGCAACAAATTGCAATTACGATAAGGTTCACATTATAAATGTGACAAGAAACAATAATCGTCTATCCAAAATCAAGATCAACTCCTTTCTGATTTATCAGAGAGGGTTACTCCAATAATCCTTCGGGATTTATTTGAGAGTTTGATCCTGGCTCAGGACGAATGTTGGCGGCGTGTATAAGGCATGCAAGTCGAGGGATCGATCGTAGCAATACGATACGGACCGGCAGACGGGAGAGTAACACATTGGTAACCTACCTCTAAGACGGGGATAGCCTTCCGAAAGGAAGATTAATACCCGATAGTAACGCGGGGACACAAGTCATTCGCGTTTAAAGATTTTTCGCTTAGAGCAGGGCCTATGGTCTATCAGCTAGTTGGTGAGGTAATGGCTCACCAAGGCGACGACGGATAGGGGACGTGAGAGCGTGATCCCCCTCACTGGGACTGAGAACTGCCCAGACACCTACGGGTGGCTGCAGTCAGGAATCTTCCGCAATGGACGAAAGTCTGACGGAGCGACGCCGCGTGCAGGATGAAGCCCTTTGGGGTGTAAACTGCTTTTATAGGGGACGAATTTGTGACGGTACCCTATGAATAAGAGGTTGCTAACTCTGTGCCAGCAGCAGCGGTAATACAGAGACCTCAAACATTGTCCGGATTCATTGGGCGTAAAGCGTCCGCAGGTTGCCATATAAGTTAGGGGTTAAATCTTCCGACCTAATCGGAAAACCGCTTCTAATACTGTATGGCTCGAGGTTGGGAGAGGCATATGGAACTGCCGGTGTAGTAGTAAAATGCGTTGATATCGGCAGGAACACCAAAGGCGAAGGCAATATGCTGGAACAACTCTGACACTCAGGGACGAAAGCGTGGGGAGCGAAAGGGATTAGATACCCCTGTAGTCCACGCCCTAAACTATGTGTGCTAGGTATTGGGAGTATCGACCCTCTCAGTGCCGTTTAAAAAAGCTAACGCGTTAAGCACACCGCCTGGGGAGTACGGCCGCAAGGCTAAAACTCAAAGGAATAGACGGGGACCCGCACAAGTGGAGGATCATGCGGTTTAATTCGATGGTACGCGACGAACCTTACCGGGGCTCAACTACTAGCTGCAAGCCTGATGAAAGTCGGGCCGCTTTTGAAGGTGCTAGATAGGTGCTGCATGGTTGCCGTCAGCTCGTGCCGTGAGGTGTACCCTTAAGTGGGGTAACGAGCGCAACCCTCGTTCTGTGTTAAATTTACACAGAGGACTGCCTGCGCAAGCAGGAGGAAGGTGAGGACGACGTCAAATCAGCATGGCTCTTACGTCCCGGGCTACACGCATGATACAATGGTTAGTACAGAGGGAAGCTAAGCCGCAAGGTGGAGCTAATCCCAGAAAGCTAATCTCAGTTCGGATTGTGGGCTGCAACTCGCCCACATGAAGCTGGATTCACTAGTAAACGCGCATCAGCCACGGCGCGTTGAATACGTTCTCGGGTCTTGTACTCACAATAAAAGCGCTGGGCAGTTTAATAATCTAGAGAGTTAAAATCTCTCCCTCTACAACGTCTGTAGAGCGTAGCCGAAAGATAGTCGTCTTCCGCGAGGGAGGCGGTGAAGGATCTGAAGGCAAATCACAGTCCAATCATAAAAAAACCGTATTGACCTTTGAATCGGCGGTGAGCAAAGGGAAAATACACTTACACAGGTTTGATTGGAATGCGAGGAATAGAATATTAAATAACCCCAGGAGATCTTATGCCGTTTTGATTATTATGATAGTATAATCAAATAATGTAACTTACACGGCATAAGAAGTCAGCTGAATCGTAGTAGTGTCGACTAGTCGACATGAAGGATTCTCTCGAATCATATGGAAAAAATAAATCCAAATTATATCGTTGGTCTAACGGACGGGGAAGGAAGTTTTACAGCTTATGTAAAAAATCCGGATATGTCCAAAGAGGTCAAGCGAAGAACAAAAGTTGAGCCAAGGTTTTATATCAAACTCATTGAGAAAGATAAAAAAATTCTCTATGAATTGAAAAAATTCTTTGGCTGTGGCAATGTTTATTTTCAAAAAGATAAACGAGCCAATCATCAAGATTGTTATCGCTATGAAGTCGCCAATAGAAATGATTTGCAGAAAATAATTATTCCATTTTTCAAAAGTAACTCTTTGAGATTACGCTCAAAGAGCCGTGACTTTGAATTTTTTTGCCGGATTATGGAGATGGTCATGAGAAATGACCACCTGAAAGACATAGGCCTCAGGAAAATCTTTAATCTCAAGCAAAAAATGCATTAGAGCTCGTCGTGTGCGGGAAATCCGCAGGCACGATGGGAACATCAATTCTAAGTTTCTAGAATATAATCGCCCGTCACACCACGAAAGTTGGCAATGCCCAAAGGCTCCCGCAAGGGGGACGAAGGCAGGGTCAATGATCAGGGTGAAGTCGTAACAAGGCATCCCTAGCGGAAGCTGGGGATGGATCACCTCCTTTCTGGAGTTAATTCCGAGGAATCGGAATAATTTCAACTACAGATGATTATCTTCTTGTCACATTTATAGAGTGAACTTATCGCAAAAAAAATCCCTCGTTGGAAAAACCAAGGGATTTTTTTATTTACAAAAATAAAAATTTAAAAAATTTGACAAACACAAACGGGGGGGGGGTATTATTACTGGGAATTTAATTCAGTAATAATTAATTTTATATGGGTGAAGGAATTTCACGAGGAATACAGCCGGGTACAGCAGAGTATGATGAGGTTAAGAGGAAATTAAATCAAGGAGGATTCCAGAAAGGTGCTGAGCGTGATGATAATGATGCTGCGGTATTTGTTGGAACCAGAGAAGAAGCGGCTATACATCGTCTTAGATTAGAATCAGAGGGAGCGCCATTTGCGGATTTGCGTTCGTATATCTCGGTAAATTCTTTTGTTGCGGCTGGGGCGGAAGAGATAAGAGAAGCTTTTTCTTTGGATGGGAATAATAATTTATCTGAAAGTTTTGAAAAGTATCCGCCTGGTTTATTCAAGTTTATTCATAATAAGCCAGATTTTACTATTCTTTTTAAGTCTAAAGATGGTTCTTTGAAAGAATGCACAATAGATATGAAACGTATCAGTGATATGGGTGATCCTGCGGCATCAGCAGTGGCTACTGGCCATGCTACTGATAATCCATCTGATATTACTATACGTTCTTTGTCTAATATTGGTTTTACTTTTTTTAATAGTATTCCAGGTACAAATCTTAGTGGTTGTTATGAAATAGTTTTACAACAACGCGCAAAGAAATTAGCTGCTGAAAAATCATCAGGCGCAGGATTTGAGTTTTGAGTTAATACGTATTCAGATTGAAACTTCCTCCTCGACTCTCCCCAGTGTTTATGCCGAGTCTGTCGAGGTGGAGTTTTTTGTATAAAATCCTTGACACGTTAATAAATTACAATCAACAAATTTTTGATATACTAAAAATGCTAGGGATGCCATGATTCTTATTTTTGAATTGAATTTTTATGAATGCAAATTTTTTGGATACAACAAAAGTTGCCCTGTTTAAAGGCAAACAAATTCGGAAGACCATATATAACAATGAGTGGTGGTTTTCGGTCGTGGACGTTTGCGCCATTCTCACCGAAAGCCCTGATCCGGGTGCTTACTGGAGAAAGTTTAAAGAAAGACTCATAGGAGAAGGAAGCGAAGTCGTGACATTTTGTCACGGGTTGAAATTGGAGGCTCCAGACGGCAAAATGCGAGAGACTGATTGTGCTGATGTTGAAGGTATTTTTCGTATCATTCAATCTGTCCCTTCTCCCAAAGCCGAGCCTTTCAAACGTTGGCTCGCCAAAGTCGGATTTGAACGAATCCAGGAAATAGAAAATCCAGAGTTAGCTACTAAGCGAACGCGGGTACTTTACAAACTTAAAGGCTACAATGACGACTGGATTGAAAAACGAATGCGCGGAATCGTGATCCGTGAAGAATTAACGGACGAATGGAAAAAACGTGGTGCTGATGAACGCAGAGATTATGAAATTTTGACCGCGGAAATTTCCAAAGCAACTTTTGGCGTAACTCCGAGCGAATACAAAGAATTGAAAGGAATTGAACGAGAAAATTTGCGTGATCACATGGATGACTTTGAATTAATTTTCAATATGCTCGGTGAGCGGGCAACGACCGAAATTCATCGGGTAGAAGATTCGCAGGGCGTACCAAAACTACAAACTGATGCGAAGGCTGGTGGAGATATTGCCGGTGGAGCAAGAAAGAATTTGGAAAAACGTCTAGGTCGATCCGTGGTTACAAACAAAAATTTTTTATCCAAGCCGGAAAGTGCAAAACGGATTGAGAAATAATATATAAGAATGCCATTTTTTGCTTTATTATCCCCACCTTGACGATTGACTGAAAATTGTCGTAGTATACATCCACCAAGTATTTTTATATGAATGAAAATTTTGAACGTGTTCTCAATCTAGCGCAGAAAACCAATAGTCGGTTGATTGTTTTTGATCGTACAGCTGGCAAACATCTGGTAGTTATGGGGATTGATGAATTTGAATCGTTGGTCACTGAGCCGGAAAAAAAGGAAAATATACCCAATGATAACGATGCTGACAAAGATCATGAATTGATCCAAAAATTAAATCAAGAAATTGCCGAATGGCGAAATAAAGCGCAAAAAAAAGAGGCGGAAAATGTTATTCATGATTTTAATGATTTGCCTGAAGAAATTTTAGAAGAACCAAAGTCAACTACGGAAAAAGAAGCGGTGGAAAAAGAAATATCAGAACCGCTTAATTCGCCAGCGGCATCGCTACTCCCTGCGGCATCATCGTCATGGCATAAATTTGGCGATGTCATGGCTCGTTATCAGCCCGCTCCCAAAATGCCGGAAATTCGATATGAGCCGGCCGAAACTCCACAAGCCGAGAAAACCGAATCTCTGGATGATGAACCGATTTTTTTTGAAGAGCCAGTGGAGTAAACTATCCCCAATTAAATAAACTTGTGCTCTTGACGGAAAAAAAGAGTTCCATTATAATCAAGGACGCTGTTAAGATAAAAAATATGTGGCTTATTTAAAGGTTTTTCACCTTTTTTAGTCTCTGATTATTTAATTAAAACAATATCGCTGGTTGACAAAACTTCATCGGGTCACCTCGATGAGTGCGATAGGTATAATCGTATGGCAGAATTTTTGCGGACCAAGCCCCATCTGAACGTTGGTACTATTGGCCACGTTGATCATGGCAAGACCACGACTACAGCGGCAATTTTAAAAGTTGCGGCCGCTCATGGAATGGTCGCTGATTTGAAAGAAGTTAATGATCTTGATAAAGCGCCGGAATCCAAAGCGCGCGGTATTACGATTGCCACTGCCCATGTTGAATACGAAACTAACAATCGCCACTATGCTCATGTTGATTGTCCTGGACATGCGGATTATGTCAAGAACATGATTACCGGAGCCGCTCAAATGGACGGCGCAATTTTGGTTGTTTCCGCGGCTGACGGTCCCATGCCTCAAACCCGCGAACATATTTTGCTTGCTCGTCAAGTTGGTGTTCCTTATATAGTTGTTTTCTTAAACAAAGTTGATCAGGTATCCGATCCAGAATTGATTGATTTGGTAGAAGAAGAAGTTCGTGATTTGCTTAAGAAATATGATTTTCCCGGAGACACCACGCCAATTATTCGTGGCTCAGCTCTTAAGGCTTTGGAAAATCCAACCGATGAAGCCTCGGCTAAACCGATTTTGGATCTTTTAAAAACTTTGGATGAATATATTCCTGAACCGATTCGTGATTTGGAAAAACCATTGCTCATGCCAATTGAAGATGTCTTTTCCATTGAAGGTCGTGGAACTGTTGTAACTGGTCGTATTGAACGTGGTCGGGTAAAAATTGGTGATGAAATTGAAATTGTCGGTATGCAAGCTGATACCATGAAGACTACAGTAACCGGCGTGGAAATGTTTAATAAATCTTTGCAAGAAGGTTTGGCCGGAGACAATGCCGGTATACTTTTGCGTGGTACTAAGAAAGACGATGTTATGCGTGGTATGGTTTTGGCTAAAACCGGATCAGTCAAACCTCATACTGAAATTGAAGCTGAAGTTTACGCTTTGACCAAAGAAGAAGGCGGACGTCACAAACCATTCTTTAATGGTTACAAACCACAGTTTTACATTCGTACAACCGATGTAACCGGCGATGTTACATTGCCAGCTGGCACAGAAATGGTTATGCCTGGCGACACGGCCAATCTTAAAATCAAATTAATTGTTCCAGTTGCTATTGAAGAAAAAATGCGTTTTTCCATTCGTGAAGGTGGAAAAACAGTCGGCGCTGGAGTAGTAACTAAAATTATTGCATAACTACTAATTTAAGTAGCCCTTCGACGTCGGGCTTGCCCTGAGCAAGCGAAGCGCGTCGAAGGGTTCGCTCTTTAATGTACATTACTAAATTATGTCAACGAAAACTGAAAAAAAAGATATTGTGGAAGTCCAGGGGGCTAACGTCAAGATGCGTATAAAAATTAAGGCCTATGATCATAAAATTATTGATATCGCCACGAAGACTATAATGGAAACAGCCGAACGCAATAATGTAATGGTAGTCGGTCCGGTTCCATTACCAACTCGGATTCAGAAATACAGTGTTAATCGCGCGACATTTGTACATAAAACAGCGCAAGAACAATATGAAATGCGTACTCATCAGCGTTTGATTGATATTGTTAATCCTTCTCCCAAAGCCATGGACGCGCTGATGAATCTGAATTTGCCCAGTGGAGTGGAATTAGAAATCAAGATGCTTTAAACAGTCAAAGTAAAGCTCTTGACAATCATTTAAGAAAATAGTAGACTAGCCACGTTAGTAAAAGTCAGAATTTAAAACAGATAAGATCTCCTTCGACCCCTCGACTACGCTCGGGGCAAGCTCGGGGAAAACATCTGGAGCGAATGTCCGACTTAGTATATAGGTGAAAAGATTAAAATTATTTACACAAGCCAAAATCACTTTGTGTGTTGGCTAGAAGGTAGACCAAATGTACATTCTTATGAATGTAATAGTGGTTTCTCTTCTAGTTTTTTTATAAACAAGTGAGTGAGGAAGAATAACATTAGAATAGAAAAGATAATCGTTTTGTATGAAGTTTATTCTTGGAAAAAAAATTGGGATGACACAGGTTTTTTTGGACAATGGTATTGTTGTTCCTGTAACGCGCGTTCAAGCCGGTCCTTGTGTTGTAACTCAAATAAAAACCAAAGATCATGATGGTGTTGATGCTGTTCAAATTGGTTTTGATAAACAAAAATTATTTCGTTTACATAAATCGGAAAAAGGACATTTGGCTGGAATCAATTGGGAGCCGGGTATTTCTGTTCGTTTTTTGCGTGAAGTTCCGCAAACAAGTTCAACACTCAAACGAGGTGATGTGTTTACGGTTGGTATATTTTCTACCGGTGAAAAAGTGGCGGTAATTGGTACTTCAAAAGGTAGAGGTTTCCAAGGCGTAGTTAAGCGTCATGGTTTTGCCGGTGGTCCGGCCAGTCATGGACACAAAGATAATTTGCGTATGCCCGGAAGTATTGGCGCGGGTGGTGTGCAACGCGTATTTAAAGATATGCGTATGGGCGGACATATGGGTGACGCGCAAATAACCGTTAAAAATTTAGAAATAGTTATGGTTAAACCAGAAGCCAATGAATTGTGGATTAAGGGCGCGATTCCCGGAGCTCGTAATGGTTTAGTTTTTGTTTCCACTGACAGTGGCTCGATTGAAATTGAACAACCACTAACAGAAAAAAGCGAAGCGAAAGCGATCGAAGAAATAACTAATGTTTAATCGGGGAATATGGCAAATGTAAAATTATTTTCCACAACAGGAAGCGAAAAAGGAATGGTTGATTTAGCTCCAGCCGTATTTGATGTGGCGCCCAAAATAGCGGTTGTTCATCAAGTGTATTTGGCTCATTTGGCCAATGCTCGAGAATCATGGGCTGATACCAAAGATCGCAGTCAAGTAAGTGGTGGTGGCAAAAAACCGTGGAAACAAAAGGGAACTGGACGGGCTCGCCATGGTTCGATTCGTTCGCCAATTTGGAAGGGCGGTGGCGTAACATTCGGTCCGTTGTCTGCTCGTAATTATACCCAAAAAATTAATAAGAAAACCAATACTTTGGCGGTGCGTATGTGTTTGTCCGATAAATGCGCCGAAGGCAAATTGGCAGTGGTTGATGTTTTTCCGGAAACAGGCAAAACAAAAAATATGAATCTTTTGCGCGCTCATTTGCCCGGCAAGAGTCGTTCGCTTTTGATAGTTACTGATGGCAAAAATGAACCGGTTCTGCGTGCGGCCGCAAATATGAAAAAGTTAGCGGTCATTCGCGCTAGTGATGTCAGTGTCGTTGATTTACTTAACCATCAGTTTGTAGTTGCCAGTGAAGCCGCGATTCGCGCTTTGGAAAAACGTTTAAAATAATTGTATGCCGATTTCTGTTTTGGTTCATCCTATTGTGAGTGAAAAAAGCACCAGAGCTGAAGCTGGCGGTGTGTATACTTTTGCCGTCACGATGCGCGCCACCAAAACGCAAATCTGCCAAGCAGTGGAAGTGGCTTATAAAGTGCGTCCAATTCAAATTCGTACTAGTGTTGTAGAAGGTAAAGCAACTCGATCGGCTCGGGGTATTGGCCGCAGAGTAAGTTGGAAAAAAGCCATTATCACTTTGCCCAAAGGCAAGACGATTTCTATTCATAGCGGCGTATAATGAGATTATTTTACGAATATGTCAGTTAAATTATACAAACCAACCACTAATGGACGCCGCCAAGCCAGTGCTTCGGATTTTTCTGATTTGACTGTTACCAAACCATTCAAGCCATTGGTTCGAATTTTGAAAAAGCATAGCGGACGTAATAATCAAGGTATTATTACTATTCGTCATCGCGGGGGTGGAGTCAAACGTTTGTACCGGATGATTGATTTCAAACAAACAAATTTTGATGTTTTTGGTACAGTTGCCACGATTGAATATGATCCCAATCGCGGTGCTCGTGTTGCTTTAATTGATTACGAGAATGACGTAAAAAGTTATATTATTGTTCCGCAAGGTTTGAAGGTTGGAGACAAAATTTTATCATCACAAAAAGCCATTGAACCAAATAATGGTTCACGAATGCCATTGGAATTTATCCCGACCGGTTTATTTGTATTCAATATTGAATTAACTCCTGGCAAAGGAGGACAATTGGTGCGTGGCGCCGGTGTGGGCGCTCAATTGCAAACTATTGAAGGCCGTTATGCTCAGATTAAAATGCCATCGGGCGAAGTTCGTTTAATTCTCAAAGAATGTTTGGCGACAGTGGGTCAAGTGGGAAATTCCGATCACAAATTGATACGCTTGGGTAAAGCGGGAAGAATGCGTCTCAAGGGTTGGCGTCCGGTTGTCCGTGGTAAAGTTATGAATCCGGTTGATCATCCACATGGTGGTGGTGAAGGACGTAATCCGATTGGTTTGAAAGGCGGTCCCAAAACTAAATGGGGTAAAAAAGCCATGGGTGTTAAATCTCGCCGTAATCATCTTAGTGATAAATTGATTATCGAACGACGCAAGAAACGCAAGAAATAAGTTAATTATTTAAAGTTGTATGTCACGAAGTTTAAAAAAAGGACCGTTTACCGATGTCAAACTAATGGCAAAGGTAACACGCGCCAAAGAAAAAAATGATCGTAAAGCGATTAAAACTTGGGCGCGCGCTTCAACTATTACACCGGAAATGGTGGGAATGTCGTTTGAAGTTCATAATGGCAAAAACTTTCTTAAAGTATTTGTGGAAGAAAATATGGTTGGACACAAACTGGGAGAATTTTCACCAACGCGCAAGTTTATCGCTCATGGTGGTAAAATGGCAAAAGAACAAAGCAAGACTGCGGCTGGCGCAAGTAGTACAGCGTCTACGTCCTCTGCTTCGACACCGGCACGAGGCGCGGCAGCTCCGGCTAAAAAGAAATAAGTTTATTTGATAATATGGAAACGACCGCAACTTTAAAAAATCTTCATTTGGCTCCGCGTAAAGTACGCTTGGTTACTGATCTCATTAAGGGAATGAGTGCTATTGAAGCGGCGCAACAATTGGAGTTTTCGCGTAAACACGCGGCGCGTTCGATTTTAAAATTACTTCGATCCGCGATTGCCAATGCCGAACATAATCATAAAATGGCGATTCAAACATTGATAATTAAAAATGCGGTTGTTGATGGCGGAGCCACGTTACATCGCTGGATGCCGCGCGCAATGGGTCGTGCCACACCAATTCGCAAAAGAACGTCTCACATTACGATCACATTAGTTGGAACAGAATCTAATTTAGAAACAGTTTCGGTCGAGCCAGTTGTGGTGAGCGAAGTCGAACCACAAACTAAGTAATATATGGGACACAAAGTTCACCCCAAAATTCATCGAATGCCAGTCCTTTTCCCTTGGACTTCTCGTTGGGTTATGAAAACCAATTACGCTGATACAGTGCGCGAAGATATACAGATGAGAGAATTTTTACAAAAGAAAGGGAAAGACGCGCAAATTGATTCTATCCATATCGAACGAAGTGCCAAAAATGTAACTATTACGATTTTTTCCGCTAAGCCAGGTGTATTGATTGGTCGCGGTGGACAAGGTTTGGATTTATTGCGCAAAAATATTGAACGTATGTTTTTGCACATGACGCGCAAAGTCAAGTTGAATATCCAAGAAGTCGCGTCTCCTTCATTGTCCGCGCAAATAGTGGCCGAAGGCGTGACCAAAGATATCGAAGCTCGTTTGCCGTTTCGTCGAGTAATCAAACAAAATATGGAACGAGTCATGAAAGCAGGCGCCCAAGGGGTTAAGATCGCTTTGGCCGGTCGTTTGAACGGCGTGGAAATCGCTCGTCGTGAAAAAATGGCGCAAGGAAAAATTCCCTTGATAACTTTTCGCAGTAATGTTGACTATGCCGGTATGACCGCCAAAACTTTGCAGGGCGCAATTGGGGTAAAGGTTTGGATTTATAAAGGTGAATCATTTGGTCGAGTGGATCGTTTGGCTGATGCCAATCAGATTACTTCCCAAAAGAAAGGCGCTTAATTTTATTGTATGTTGTTACCAAAAAAAGTAAAACATCGTAAATGGCACAAACCGCGTCGCGCTAAAAAAGGCGTGGCTACTCGTTTGACCACTGTGGCGTTTGGCAGCTTTGGTCTTAAATCAATGAATCATGCGTGGATTACTTCTCGCCAAATTGAAGCGGCTCGTCGCGTGTTGACTCGTTATGTGAAACGCGGAGGTAAGATTTGGATTCGAGTGTTTCCTGATCGTCCAGTCACTAAAAAAGGCAATGAAGTTCCCATGGGTGGAGGCAAAGGATCGCCGGATCATTATGTGAGCACGGTTAAACCAGGAACAGTATTATTTGAAATGGAAGGAATACCGGAAAAAGACGCGCGGACTGCTTTACTTTTGTCAGCGTATAAATTGCCGCTTAAGGCAAAGTTTGTTCTACGAGGTTAATTTTATTATATGAAGACGCAAGAACTTAACACCAAATCAACTGCTCAACATCGTCGTTTTGTTGGTATTGTTGTTCGGGCAAAAGCACAAAAAACCATTGCGATTGAAGTGGAACAAAAAATGATGCATCCCAAATATCGCAAACAATATACTCATACAACAACCTATCAAGTGCATGATGAAAATGCCGTGGCCAAAGTTGATGATACTGTGCTATTTGAGGAATGTCGACCAATCAGCAAAAATAAACGGTGGCGTTTAATTGAAGTGTTGGTTCGGCAAGCTCGCCATGAATAATTGTATATGATCCAACATCGAAGCATGTTAAAAGTAGCTGATAACACCGGAGCCAAAAAACTCATGTGTATTCGGGTGCTTGGCGGTTACAAAAAGCGTTTTGCTGTTCTTGGTGATATTATTACTTGCGCAGTCAAAGAAGCGGCTCCACGAGGCACTATTAAAAAAAGCGAAGTGGTTCATGCCGTGATTGTTCGCCAGCGCAAGGAAATGCGTCGCAAAGATGGCACCTATATTCGATTTGATGAAAATGCGGCCGTGATTATTGATCTAAAAAATAAAGAACCAAAAGGAACGCGTATTTTTGGCCCAATCGCTCGTGAATTACGAAGTCGCGGCTACCAAAAAATTATTTCCTTGGCTCCTGAAGTTCTCTAGAATTATATGAAGATTAAAAAAAATGACATAGTTAAAGTTTTGGCTGGGAAAGATCGAAATAAGACGGGTAAAGTCATCCAAATTTTGCTTGGCAAAAATGGAGAAGCCGGTGTTGTGGTTGAAGGCATTAATAAATTAAAAAAGCATTTGCGTTCGCGCAAAAATGGCGAAAAAGGTCAGGCTATTGAATTACCCGCACCGATCCCAATGTCTCGAGTTATGTTGATTGATCCCAAAACCAATAAACCAACTCGAATCAGTTATCGCCTGGAAGGAACAACCAAAGTTCGGGTCGCCAAAAAAAGCGGCGAAACAATTTCTTAAAATACTGTATGTCATCACGATTATATATTCGCTACAAAGAAACCATAGCATCTGCTCTAAAAGATCAGCTTGGTTATACTAATATTATGCAAGTTCCACGTGTGGAAAAAGTGGTGCTTAATGTTGGTTTTGGCCGACATGCCAAAGAAGAAAAATATATTGACAGTGTGGAACGCACTTTGACTTTGATTACGGGACAAAAACCAGTACGTAATAAATCCACCAAATCAATTTCCAATTTTAAAATTCGTGAAGGTATGGTGATTGGCGCGTCTGTTACGTTACGCGGTCAGCGAATGTATGAATTTTTGGATCGCTTGATTAGTTTGACATTACCGCGCGTACGCGATTTTCGCGGTTTAAATCCAAACAGTTTTGATGCGCGCGGCAATTATACGCTGGGATTCAAAGAACATTTGTCATTTCCCGAAATTACCGGAGCTGATATGGGCGAAGTTATTCATGGTTTGGAAATTACAGTTTGCTCCAATGCCAAAAATAAGAAAGAAGGTAACATGCTTTTGTCAGCGCTCGGTTTTCCCTTTCGTAAAAAATAAACGAATACAGTATGGCAACACAATCGCAAATCGCTCAATCAGCTCGCAAGCCAAAGTTTAGCACTCGTTTAGTTCGTCGTTGTTGGAAATGCGGTCGTAAACGCGGCTTTATGCGTAAGTTCAAATTGTGTCGCATTTGTTTTCGTGAATTCGCAAATTCCGGCCTCATCCCTGGGGTCAGAAAATCCAGTTGGTAATTTTCACTTTTGAATTTGAAATTTGTATGATGACCGATACTATAGCAGACATGCTTACACGCATCAGAAATGCTCAGCACGCTCGTAAGAACGCGGTTTTTATGCCGTATTCAAATTTGAAACGGACGATTGCCGAATTGTTGGAGCGCGAAGGATATGTGGGAGCAGTAGAAAAAACCACTGATACCAAACCACAGCTAACCATTCAATTAAAATATAGTGGTACAAAACCGGCCATTCAAGAAATAACTCGGATGAGTAAGCCTGGACATAGAATGTATCGCGGAGCAGATGAAATGCCCACTATTTTGAATGGATTTGGCGTGGCGATTGTATCAACTTCCAAGGGATTGATGACGAGTACCGAAGCGCGTAAACTTGGTTTGGGCGGTGAAATTATTTGTTCGGTTTATTAATGAAATTTGTATGTCAAGAATCGGTAAACAAATTATAAAAATTCCTGCTGGCGTGACCGTAACTATCACTACTGGTTATGTTATAGTAAAAGGTCCAAAAGGCGAATTAAACCGTCCGCTTAATCGTCTTGTGACTATTCTTGTTGAAAATGACACGGTTACTTTAACTGTTCCTCATCCTGAAGAAAAACGTGATCGTTCCTTGTGGGGAACTTGGGGTTCGCATATTTCCAATATGATAATTGGCGTAACCGAAGGCTTTAAAAAACAATTGGAAATTAATGGCGTTGGGTATCGCGTCGCTATGCAAGGCAAGGATTTAAAATTAGAAGTTGGTTTTTCCCATCCGGTTATTTTTTCCATTCCATTGGCTATTCAGGCCAGTGTGGAAAAAAATGTGATTACTTTGGTTAGTTTTGATAAAGAATTGTTAGGGACAACTGCCGCTGAATTGCGGGCAATACGCAAACCAGAGCCGTATAAAGGCAAAGGAATTAAATACACGACTGAAATTGTTCGCCGTAAAGCCGGTAAAACAGCCTCCAAAGGCGCTTAACATTTTATAATTACAGTACTATGAAACGGTCACGCACCAAACAAGCACAACGATCAAGCCGACAGGCACGGATTCGTGCTCGCATTGTTGGGACAAGTGAAAGACCGCGCTTGACCGTTTTTCGGAGTAATACCGGATTGTTTATTCAGTTAATTGATGATGCGCGCGGTGTTACTCTTGTCAGCGTTCACAGTAAAGGTGTCAAAGCAAATGCCGAAGGTTTAGCGGGAAAAATCGCAGTGGCCTTTACGGTTGGTAAAGAATTGGCCGAAAAAGCTAAAGCTCAAGGTGTAACTGAGGTGGTATTTGATCGAGCTGGATTCCGGTATCATGGTCGCGTTAAAGCAGTGGCAGACGGCGCTCGCGCCGGTGGTTTGGTTTTTTAGTTCGCGCTCACTATAAATATTATGGAAAAAGAAAAACGAAACAATCGCAGTCGCAAACCGGCCAAAGAAAAACCTGAATTTGATCAGTATATTGTGGATTTGGCTCGGGTAACGCGTGTGACGAAAGGTGGTAAACAGTTAAGTTTTCGTGCTTGTGTCTTGATCGGTGATCGTCATGGCCGAGTTGGCTATGGTGTGCAAAAGGGAAAAGATGTGCAGTTCGCCGTGGAAAAAGCTGTAAATAACGCCAAGAAACATATGATTACCGTTTCCATAGTTCGTGAAACTATTCCGCATCGAGTGGAAGCCAAATTCAAAGCGGCCAGAGTTATGCTTAAGCCTGCTCCTCGCGGATCCGGTATTATTGCCGGGAGTGTGGTGCGCAGTGTTTTGGAATTGGCCGGCGTGCCTAACGCATCTGCCAAAATGTTGGGCAAAACCAATAATAAAATTGCCAATATTAAAGCAGTGTTTGAAGCTTTATCACGGTTTAAAGTAAAATCTCGGCCAATCCGTCGTGAAGTTTTGGAAGATTTAAAAATTGTACCGACTACAGTTATTGATGCCGTTACCGACGTAGATACTGAATCGCCTAATTAATTTTATATGCCATTAGCTCCTCATACATTAAGTTCACAACGCACTAAATCCGCTAAACGAGTTGGTCGTGGCAATGCTTCTCAAAAAGGAACAACTGCCGGGCGCGGTACCAAAGGTCAAAAATCTCGTTCTGGCGGACGCGGTGGTTTGAAATTAAAAGGTCTGCGCAAAAATATAATGAAAATTCCCAAGTTGCGTGGTTTTAAGAGTTTTAAACCGCAAGCCCAAACCGTAACTTTGGCTAGAATCGAAGCCATGGTTAAGGCCGATCAATTTGTGACGCCAAAATGGTTGGTCGCCGCTCATATAGTGTCAAGTGCGGTATTGCCGGTTAAAATTGTAGCAACAGGCAAGATTACCAAACCGGTCATAATTAAAGATTGTTTGGTTTCAAAAGGCGCACTCGCGGCAATAGAAAAAGCCGGTGGAAAAATCGTCTCATAATCTATTTGCAATTTAATTGTATGATGGAAAAAATTCGTCGCGTGTGGCAGACCACAGCCTTGCGTAACAACATATTATTTGTTGTTGCCATGCTCGTTATTTTTCGCATTGCCGCGCATATTCCGGTTCCCGGAGTTAACACGGAAAATTTACGTCGTTTTTTGGAAGGCAATCAAATTTTGGGTTTGCTGAACATTTTTTCCGGCGGCACAATGGAAAATTTTTCCATTGTTTTAATGGGCGTTGGTCCATACATTACCGCTTCAATTATTTTTCAACTTTTGACCATGGTTATTCCCAGTTTGGAAGAGTTGTCCAAAGAAGGGGAATCAGGTCAGCAGAAAATTAATTTGTATACGCGTTTGGCCACAGTACCATTATCTTTTTTGCAAGCGTTTGGCATGATTAAACTTTTGTCCAACGCGCAATACGGAATCATTACTGATTTGTCAATGTTCAAGCTAGTGTCGATTATGATTACGGTTACTGCGGGCACGATTTTTTTGATGTGGATTGGTGAATTAATTACCGAACGAAAAGTTGGTAACGGAGTTTCATTGTTGATTTTTGCCGGAATTGTGGCTTCGTTGCCGCGCATGGTGCAGAGCGCGCTGGCTAACTATACTTCATCTGATGTGTATTTATATTTGGTTTATCTGGTTTTGACCATTGTAACTATTGTTGGGGTAGTAGTAATCAGTGAAGGTCAACGCAATATTCCCGTCAATTATGCCAAACAAATCCGCGGCAATCGTACTTTTGGCGGGGCCAAAACGCATTTGCCTTTGCGTTTGAATATGGCTGGAGTAATCCCCATTATTTTTGCGATTTCGGTAATTTTGTTTCCGTCAATGATCGCGCAATTTTTTGTAAATGGAACTGGCAGAAGCGCGCAATTGGCGCAATGGGTAGTGAGTGTGCTCAGTGATACAAGTGCTGTTTACGCAATTCTTTATTTTTCGTTAGTTGTTGGTTTTACCTATTTTTATACCGCGGTTATTTTTCATCCGCAAAAAATGTCCGAAAATTTACAACGTCAAGGCGCGTTTATTCCGGGAATTCGTCCCGGTCGGGAAACGGGCGAATATCTGGGCAAAACTATGAGTCGTTTATTGTTACCAGGCTCTTTGTTTTTGGGCTTGATTGCGGTTTTGCCCTTGATTGTTCGTTCATTCACTGGCGCGCAGTCACTGGCGATTGGCGGCACGAGTTTGCTGATTGTGGTGAGTGTGGCGATTGAAACAACCAAACAAATTGAAGCGCAATTGACGATGTACGAATACGATCGGGTTTAATCTTCCCTATTGAATTATTTTCCATAATCTAATACTATACAGAGTATATTAATTACTCTTATTTTTATTATATGAACCGGTTAAAGATTTTTTTATTCTGTTTAATCATAGTTTTTTCTTTGAGCTGGGGAGCGACTTCTTTGGCGCAATCAGAAGCGGCACGGCAAGATGAATCAGTGACCAATGAAGATTTGCGAGTAAATCAGGCTCGTATTTTGCCTGATAATCCTCTGTATGCTCTAAAAAGAATCGGCCGAAATGTGCGTCGGGCTTTGGCGTTTGGTCAGGCAAAAAAAGTTGAGTATGATATACAAGATACCAATCAAGAGTTGGCTGATTTGACGCGTTTACTGGATGAAAAAGGAGAAAAAGTTTCCGATGCAGTGTTAAAAGGATTTGAGCGCGTGGACAAGCGTTTTGCCAGAATTGCCGAGCAAGCTCCTGGTTTGGCCAAAGAAGACGCTGTAACCAGAAATAACGTTGTTGAGCATTTAGTGGATTCGGAAATGAAACGACAAAAACTTTTTGCGTATATTGAAAGCAAGACCGATGACGAACGAGTACTCGAACGTGTTTTAGAAATTCGTAATCGGATGATTGAACGAGTGGGCGATGTACTGGAAGATGTTAAAACAGACGAAGATTTGTTTGACAGAGTTTTGAAAAATCAAACTGGCAGTGAATTCAAAGATTTGCGTAATCTGGAAGTATTAAAACGGATCGAAGATCAAGTGCCCGAACAAGCGCGTGGTGCTATCCAAAAAGCGCAGGAAAATGCTTTTAAACGTTTACAGGAACATGTCGGCCAATTTAAGAATGACGAAGAGTGGACGCGATTGAATGCTTATATGCATGATTTTGGTGGTGATCAAGTTGTTCGTTTTGAGCTTTTGGACAAATTTGAAGATAATTTTGTTGGCAATGAAATTCCGGATCAGGCCAGAGCAAATATCAAAGACGCGCGCGATTTTTCCGCTCGAGCATTTCAGGATAAATTTGAAAAAATGGAAAATATAGTGCAAGACGAAACTCGTCTTAGTCGGATTCGCGAAAACATGATGGATAGATTTCAGGTAAAAGAAGGAAGCGAAAAAAAGGAATTTCAAATAGGTCTGATGGACGATATGTCCGATCGTTTTGAAATGATGGCCAAATTTAAAAGTAATATTCAATCGGAAAGACTGGAAAAAGAAATGGACATTGTAGAAGGAAAACAAATAGATTTATTTGTCCAAGCTTTTCCCGATGCTGAGAAAGATGCGGAAAGAGCCAAACAAGTAATATCAGAGATTCGGATTGCGGCCGCGGATGGAGATTTCAAAAAAGTAAAATTGCTGGAAAAAGTCGTCGGCGAGATAAAAGAAAAAACCATGGGCGATCCGCAGAAACGTTCTTTGGTGGAACAAATGGAAGTGGCGCAGAGCATGGCAGAGCAAGGTTTTGTGGAACATTTGCGCCAAGGAACGGCCGGATCTTTTGACGCCGTAGTATCCGACGATCCGAGTCATGTACAATTTTTACAGAAATTAAAAGTAGAATTTGCGGCGCATCCCGAAGATTTTGGTGGGAATGCCGGAGAAGGGAATGAAATTTTTGACCGTGCCATAGACAAACAAGTCAAGCATTTTACACAGGAAGACGCGCGCCAAAAAGGCCTTATTCCCGTTCCCGAAGGAGTTGACCAAAGTCCTAATTCCGGCTCTAAACCAGGAACCAGTGATCTGGAAAGAAAAGGACTTATCCCTGTCCCTGAAGGCTTTGATCCGGGACCAGTTGGTCTTGATGGACGAAGTATCAAAGATACTGCTCCTGGCGGAAATCCTCTGCCTCAACCAGCACCGAAGAAAGTATTAAAATTAGCACCAAAATCAGCGCCAAAACCAGTATCAAAGCCAGTCGAAAAATCGGCTCCTGATTCCGGCTCTAAACCGGGAACCAGTGAGTTAGAAAAGAAGGGACTTATTCCTGTGCCAGAAGGTTTTGATCCGGGTCCGGTTGGTAGCACCGGGCCAGGAAGTGATTTGGAAAAACGTGGTTTGATTCCCGTTCCCGAAGGAGTTGACCAAAGTCCTAATTCCGGCTCTAAACCAGGAACCAGTGATCTGGAAAGAAAAGGACTTATCCCTGTCCCTGAAGGCTTTGATCCGGGACCAGTTGGTCTTGATGGACGAAGTATCAAAGATACTGCTCCTGGCGGAAATCCTCTGCCTCAACCAGCACCGAAGAAAGTATTAAAATTAGCACCAAAATCAGCGCCAAAACCAGTATCAAAGCCAGTCGAAAAATCGGCTCCTGATTCCGGCTCTAAACCGGGAACCAGTGAGTTAGAAAAGAAGGGACTTATTCCTGTGCCAGAAGGTTTTGATCCGGGTCCGGTTGGTAGCACCGGGCCAGGAAGTGATTTGGAAAAACGTGGTTTGATTCCCGTTCCCGAAGGAGTTGACCAAAGTCCTAATTCCGGCTCTAAACCAGGAACCAGTGATCTGGAAAGAAAAGGACTTATCCCTGTCCCTGAAGGCTTTGATCCGGGACCAGTTGGTCTTGATGGACGAAGTATCAAAGATACTGCTCCTGGCGGAAATCCTCTGCCACAACCGGCACCACAACCATCGCCAAGTCCACGATCCGGTGGAAGTGATTTGGAACAAAAAGGCCTTATTCCAGTACCAATCGGTGACACTGCTCCGGGCGGAAATGTTGGTCCCAGTCCGGCTCCAGTCCTTTCCCAACCTAGTTCCGGAGTAGACAATACCAAAACTCGCGCGGTTATTCCCGCACCCAAAGGCTTTGATCCGGGTCCGGTTGGACGTAGTAGTCCACTATCCAGATAATTAATTTCGGTTTGTTAATTTCAAATATGGGCTTGTTTTTTTCCTCTCCTGAAGAAAAATATTCCAAAGTTCGACATCCGGTCATGGAAATTGAACTGCGTAAACTGGTCTCTCGATCGGGAGGATCATTGACGCAACAAGATGAATCGACGATTGAAACGGCTCTTTTGCATAAGAAACACGAGCACGAAGATAAATTATCTTTGCGTGATGTGTATTTGGTTTTGCATACGCTAAAAAATAAGCAGGAGATTAGTATTTTTGATGAGAAAAAAGTCATGAAAGAGTTTGAGGATTTTTTTGCGAGTCATCATTAAAAAATAAATCAATTTAAATCAACTGAATTTCAGTAGTAGGTAATTTTCTTTTCAGTAAAACTCGCTATTCTCATACTCTCCTAGTCTCTATCCTTATTGACATCTCATCTACTCTAACCAAGTAAGTGGTAAGAAAGCTCATGCACATTACTGAAAACAAAATTACCTATTACTGAAATTACCCTAATGCAACAGCGAAACAATCGACTAAACTAATAAGCAAAATGGAGACGAATATACTTTTGCTGAAAGCTGAGTATGATGACTTACTGAGAATGCATAATCCGTTAGACTATCAGTTGAACAAAAGGATATCGTCGAATTTTGCTTAAGTCTTAGGGAAAACTGATTTTGTTTAATATCAAAAATAAAAAATATGTCAGTCAATAAAAAAATAATTATTTTGTTGGGTGTGCCGGGAAGTGGCAAAGGAACACAAGCGCGTTTTTTGGTTGATGATTGGGGAATGGCGCATGTTTCCACTGGTGATTTGTTGCGCGCGTTGGAAGTTGACCCAAATGGCGATGACAATGATAAACAAAAATTAGCGGATATGAAAGCGGGTAAATTAGTGGCGGATGATTTGATTTATAAATTGGCGTTTGCGGAAATTGAACGGAATTTGGCGCTGGGGAAAAGCGTGGTGTTGGATGGCGCGATTCGTTCGGTTGAGCAAGCGCAAAAATATAATGAATTTTTTATAGCGCAAGGTGTAAATGATTCAGTTTTGGCAATTGAATTGACACTTTCCGATGATTTGAGTTTTAAGCGTTTAATCAAACGCAAAGTTTGCGCTGATTGCGCGGATATTATTCCGTATGCGGTTGATAATGAAACCAAAACAAAATGTGAAAAATGCGGTGGAAAATTAATAACGCGTGGCGATGATAATCCAACAACTGCCCAAAAACGGATTGAGGAACAAGGGAATGCCAAACTTCAGCCGATTGTGGCATATTATCGCGCGGGCGGACATTTGGTTTCCGTGGATGGCAGTCAACCAATTTTGGATGTTGATACGCAGGTTAAGAAAATTTTGACTGATTAATTTATTAAGGAAATTAAAATAAAAATTCACTGCGTATCTTTTTCTGAGATCCGCCCGACCGGGACGGACTCAAAAAAGCTACATCCGTTCCATTTTTATTTTAATCCATAAAAATGCAGAAGCCGGGTCGTTGTTGGAAACGCCCGGCTTTTTGCTCCTTACGGATCTGCCGTACTTGCGAAGGCAGATCGTCTCCGGACAGGACGTCCGGAGGACCCGAGTTCCCCGACGTGAAGTCGGGGGCGGGGATTAGTGGGGGAGATATTCATCCCGCTCCAGGATGTCGTTGGCCTGTTGGAGGCCTTCGCGAGGAGAGATCTCTCTTTCCTCAATCCGGTGCGCGATCATCTTCAGCTCTCCCGACTGGATCTGAAGTCTATTGTCGTCGTTATCCCACACTTTCGCCGCGATCTCTAGGATCGTCAGCGCCGTGGGATGCGTGGCCACGTGCCACGAAGTCCCTACTCGGATTGGTGTTCCCACCATGGGGGGTCTCCCTCCTTTTGACTTTTTTGGACGAAAGCTTTCATTGTGCCAGTCTGATACCAACCAAGAAAGCGTGGTCATTATATAGGGAATACTCTATTTGTCAATAGCTTTTTTATTTTCAAATTACCTTTATGGACTTGTTTTTTTGATTCAAAATGATAAACTAAGCCCGTATGTATACTAAAAAACTTAAAATTAAATTACCTGCCTCAAGTAGCTCTCAATATGATCTTAACGATTACGTCTTTGCCGATAAATTAGCTGACAACAATACTCCTTTTGTATCACACACAATAGAAATTTGGCGACATAAAAAAAGCCGTAAAAAAGTGGTTGTAAAAAAGGTTAGGCACGGCTGTGAACATTCTCTTGTCGCGGATTTAATTGGTCAAAGATTTTTTTCTTTAGCTAATTTACCAGTGCCCAAAACTTCCTTGGTAAAATTTCAAGGCAGATACTGTCTAGTAGAAGAATTTTTGTATGGTTATTCAAATTCTCCCGATCCGTTAGTATTACCAAAACATCATGAAAATAATCGAGTTGTAAAGTCTGGTATAATATGGGATATATGGTTGGGTCACTACGATCGCCAACCTTATAATTTTATGTTCAAAGGGAAAGATGTTATTTTTATTGATTTTGGTGGTAGCCTTACGTCCAGCCCTAGCGGACAGATAAAGGGATTTTATTCTACAGTGTCTGACCAAGAAATTTTGCGTTGTGTGAGAGCTTTTCAGGGCAATCAACCTGTAAATGCAGCGTATGGGAAAGTAATTTCAGTTATAGCTGGAGCATATAATCCTCTTATCTTGGATAAACATTTGATTAAAATTTTAATAAAAAAGTTAGCAAAAATCACAGACGAACAAATTGATACAATCGTCGACGAGGCAAGTATGCCTTTTATCAAAAAAAATTCTAGAAGAATTGAAAGAATTCTAAAGACCCTAAGCCTGAAGCTGAAAATACCACTAGAAAAATTGCATTATAGACACTATCATCGAAATTTTTTTGAAGCCCAAGAAACCTATCAAATTATTCATGATAATTTCAACAATGATGAAAGTCAATATTTGAAGTGGGCTCTTAAAGAAAGAAGAAATAGTATTGTTCATAAATTTTCTAATATTTAGTTATGGCTGAAATGACAGAATCAAAAATTCTATCAATGCCAGGCGAACATGAGCGGTCAGAAAAATTTACGCGTATTTTTCAATTTATTCCAACCCGTATTGAAAACGGGAAAGAATTCGATGGTATTCCTATATCATTGACCGTGGTTGGTAGAGAAGATGGGGAACCAAATGAGGAAAAAGAGTTAATGGGTGGAATTGTCGCGGATATATCAGCCAAACATCTTGCTGAAATTCAAAACCAGGGAAAAATTGTGCTTTGGAATATGGCGACAGGAAAGACATTTGATTGGCGTCGTCATCTTAAAGATGCATTTGCTAAACATGGTGTTGACCCCACACGTATTATAGTAATGGCAAAGGAAGACTGCTGGGATAAGGATGGAAAGCATATGCCACCAGGAGATAGTTTGGATTTTAGAGGAAAGAGAATTGAATCTTTCCACAAACTATTTGACATTGAACCCAGAAACGTCAGTGTTTGCCCTGAAGGTGAAATAGAAGGTAATCTCTTTGTGCCTGATTACGGTATGTCTCCCCAAGATGGTGTTGACTATATGAATCAAACATGGATGCAACTTATTAATTCTGGTAAGGTAGAAAGCTATACTACAAGTGGAGTTGGCAAAGATCTTCATATTGCTGAAATGCAAATTAATAATATGGGAATTGACCGTTCTTTAGAACAGATGCCGTTTTTTGCTCTTCCTGAATCTGATTATAGTCATGCACGTGGTCACTTTAAATGGGATAAAGACGGTACGCAATTTTATCCGCAAAGTAATGTTTTTGTTGATTTACAAGAGGATGGGGATTTTGCTCCTGCTGGGCGAGCGGAAGAATATCATGGTTTTGGAACTGTAATGGGTATGGGTTGGAGAGCTATTACAGAAACGAAAGGTGGCGCCTTATTTGCGTTTGATACCAAAGATAAAGCCTTGGCCGCTCGTATGGCTCTTGAGGGTGCATTTTCTGGTAGAATTGTGGATCAGCAGGGTGCTGATGTCGCACGTATTACTAGGGATAGAGGCGAGGGAGATGAAATTTGGGAAGATCTTTCTTCTTTTGCTCTTGATCTAGAGAGAGAAGGTATTCTTGAATCAGGTATAGTGGAAAAAATTGGTTTAGACAATAATTTATCACTCGTTGATCAGTTATTACGGGCAATATATAGCTCGTATGAAGCTAAGAGAATTTTGGCTAAAAATATTGAACAACGACAAAAATACTTTGAGCCTTTGTGGCGTTTCGTAAATCGCTATGTGGGCAAACGATCACCCCTATCGCAACAAATAAGATTGTTGGTATCGCGCGGTGTTAAGATTGATTTTGTTATGACAACCGATGCCGCCACTCAACTCCCTCTGCCTGTTCAAGATTAATTTGATAATCAAAATTTTATGAGTAATAAAGTCGGATTTTTGCAAAAGGTACATTTTGACTTTGTTGCTGATTTTTTAAAAGATAAAATTAGAGTATTATTGGAGGTTAATACTAATGGAACGACGGATCATCTTATTGATGTTAGTAAACATTCTTTTTATCTACAGCGTTGGATTGAAGACATGACTTTTTTTGGTTGGCCTGAAGTGAGTCAAACCTTAAAAAAAGAATTTTTGAAAAACTTTGGTACAGAAGAAATACTGCACGAAATTTTTATAAAGAATTTTTTGCGAGCACTACCGTTGTTATCAGGTAGGCAAATTTTGGGAGAGAATACCTATACTGTATTAAATCAGAATGTATACTATCGAAGCTGTATTGGCGAGTGGTATGAAATATCTCCCGAAGAAGTTTTTTTGTTGCTTCCTGAATTATCAAAACCAGTAAATAATTTTTTGAAGGAAAATTTGGACAGCACATATACTATGACTGTTTATGATAACTTATTTACAGATTGGCAAAAGAAAGATTGGGATTTTCGTCTCAAGGAAGACCTATTAGTTTTTAAAGAAGGCGTAAACACGCCCGATGAATATTTTGCGTTATCAAATACACAAATAAAAAATATTTTAAAAACTCCGCCGTCCTTTAGAGCCATTCAATCAAGTCACAAACAAGATATACATTATTTGGAACGTCTGGTTAAGGTATCTTTTAAAATTATACAATTTGTTAATAAACTTCGTGATAAATCTGTTTACCCGTTGTATATATTACGTGACGGGATGATGTTCGCCGAGACTCAGAAAATATTTGATTTATTGCAACACGAAACTACCTACAGTGGCCAAGTTATGATCGGGAGAAAACTCTTGAGTATTTCTGGGCAGGATGAAGTATATTGGCATTTGGTAGTTGAAGCATTATACACTGCACTTTATACAGTACATACTGATTTTGATTTATTTTATAGAGAATATACCAAACAAATGCGCGATTTGGAAAATACGAATCAAGGTTTACATGAACTTTTTATGCGGTTGATCCCTTATCTGGAATCTCATATAGATGAAGCATTGCGGTACGGCTTAAAGATTGTAATTGTAGATACTGGTTTGCAGGGTTCAGTTAATATGCTGGTTAAATATCTTATTGATTCTTATATTTTACCAAAGACAAAAATCCGAAATGAATGCGATATCTTTATGTGTGTTGTGGGAGAATGGTTTAAGGAGGTCTATGCTGGGAAATTTGCCGATAATTATTATCCAATGATGAGAGATATTGAGATTTTTTATAGAAGTGAGCATATATATCAATATAAAAGTGGAAGTTTTATGAATGGTAAATTGGAGGTTGAAATGGGAAAGAAAGAGGATCAATCAAGAGCCAATTTTGAGCTTATTGTACTTGCTGTAACTTCAATCCTTATGCATGAAAAGGGATTTATTGGCAATGATAGCCATTAATTTTTCAATATGTACACCAAAAAACCACAAGAAATTGAATTGATAATTGAAGGCGGAAAATTAATGGGCGAAATTTTGGAAAAATTGGCCGGACTGATTAAGCCTGGTGTTTCGGCCTGGGAAATTGATGTTCTGGCTGAACAATTGATTTTGGAAGCGGGTGGCAAGCCGGCATTTAAAGGCTATCGCACGCGCAAAACCGATCCGCCGTTTCCCTCCACAGTTTGTTTTTCCATTAACCAAGAATTGGTGCATGGCATTCCGCGTCAAGATAAAATAGTCAAAGATGGTGATATTGTGAGTTTGGATATTGGTATGGAATATCCCGTATTTAAAACGACAGCGGGTAAAGCCGATAAAGGATATTTTACTGATACAGCGCTGACGGTCGCGGTGGGAAAAATTCCCCAAGAAGTTGAGAAATTAATGGCAGTGACGCGTGAAGCATTGGAAGTTGGCATTCGTGCGGCGCAGGTTGGCAAGACAGTGGCGGATATTGGCCGGGCGATTCAAACATACGTGGAAAGCGAAGGAAAATATGGAATTGTGCGGGATTTGGTTGGTCATGGCGTAGGTCATGCGGTGCACGAAGCGCCGCGCGTGCCCAATTATTATGATAAAGATTTAGAAAACTGGATTTTACAACCGGGTGTGGTGATTGCGATTGAGCCTATGATTGCGCTCGGGAGTGAACGAGTGGACATTGCGCGCGATGGTTGGACGATTTTTACGCGCGATAAAAGTTTGAATGCGCATTTTGAACACACTATTATAATTGCAAAAGATGGGCCGATAGTGGCGACGAGACGTCCAAATGAATTTTTGTAATATGAATATTTTGGGAATTGATTTTGGCAAAAAGCGGATTGGTTTGGCCTGGATGCAGATGGGATTGGATGTGGTTTTGCCGTTTGGAATTATTGAACATAAAAATGCCGTGGCGGAAATCGTACGATTGTGTGAAGCAGAAAAAATTGGAAAAATAATTTGCGGTTTGCCACTTGGTTTGGATGGAAAAGAAAATGCGAATACTGTCGCCGTACGCGATTTTGTCGCGCAATTAAAAAATAGCAGTGTTTGTCCAGTTGAATTCATTGACGAACGATTCAGTTCTGCGGCCGCGGATAGAATTTCCGGCGACGCGAGTCGCGATGAAAAAGCCGCGATGATTATTTTGCAGATATATCTTGATCGTGCTAACTCATAAAAATTCCGTTTTTCCTAGCTCTTAAGCAAACTTCGTGAGACCGTTTTTCTCGACCCTCGACCGTGCTCGGGAATCGAGAAAAAGATCTCACTCCAGTTTGCTTCAAAGATTAATTGAATCTTTTGCCGTTGCATTGGTATATCTTAACTCACGATTGCAACACCAAACATCCACTATACTAATAAGCAAAATGGAGACGAATATACTTTTGCTGAAAGCTGAGTATGATTACTTGTTTAGAATGCATAATCCGTTAGACTATCAGTTGAACAAAAGGATATCGTCGAATTTTGCTTACTAGGGAGTAAGGTGAAGTTTGCTTACGAGTTAGAACGAATGAAATTTGATTACGACTTATAAAAAACAAGGTTTTATTGTATGAAAGCAATTGTACTGAGCCGTCGATCGCATCGCGAATATGATGAAATTATTTCTTTGTATACGTATGATAATGGTCGAGTGGAAGTTTTGGCAAAAGGCAATAAAAAAATTGTCAGCAAACAATCGCCATTTTTGGAACCTTTTTCCATAATTGAATGTGCCATTATCCCTGGCCGCGAAATTGATCATCTGGCCAAAACGCAATCAGTGGAATATTTTCCCCGCATCAGACAAGATGAATTTAAAAGTAGGGCAGGAATATGGGCAGCAACTTTGACGCGTGCGCTTACTCCTGAGCATGTTCCGGACAAACACATTTTTTTTGCGCTTAAAAATTGGTTGGAATTTTTAGAAAAAATTGATAATGCGTCGCCAATTATATTGGATGCGTTTGCGATTGTCCTCATGAGATTGCTTGGTTTTATTCCGCAATTGGAAGAGTGCGTTATTTGTCACAAAGAATTTAAAATTATTGCGCACGATTTTTTGGCTAATGAAAATAAACTTGAGCCGGGCATATATTATGCGGGAGGCGGATTGGTTTGCGGTCAGTGTCGATTGTTAAAACAAAATATAGGGGAGGAAATCGCTGTCTTGGGTTTACAAGAATTAAGCGCTTTATCTCTTTTGGTAAAAGGCGATTGGCGATTGATCGTTGATTTTGAAATTGAGAAGTCCGAATCCATACGACTTCACGAAGTCGTATATAAATTTGTTCTCTATCATTCCGAAGTTCCTCTGCGTAATTGGGGTTTTTTGTTTACCATGAGCGAGCTAGCGAGTCGAATGGTTACTTGAATCTCCAAGCAAAGTATAGTACACTAAACAAAAGTATTCATTTGAAATTTTTATGGTAATAGTCAAAATAGATCGGATGGCAGGAACTCTTGGTCAAACAATAGTAATTGAAGGCTGGCTCTACAATGTTCGTTCATCTGGCTCTATTACTTTTTTGGAATTGCGCGATGGATCGGGTTTTGTGCAAGCTGTAGTTGTTAAGGATTCGGTTTCAAATGAGGTTTGGGAAGCAACGCAAAAATTAACCCAAGAATCATCGCTTCGCGTTACTGGTTTGGTGGCGTCGCATCCCAAAAAAGAAAATGTCTTTGAGTTGCAAGTAACCGCCATTGAAATTATTGCAATCGCGCCGGAATATCCGATCGCGCTCAAAGATCATGGTCCGGAATTTTTATTTGATAATCGTGATTTGTATTTGCGTGCCAAAACGCCATGGGCCGTGCTACGTATTCGCAATCAGATGTTTTTGTCCATTACGAATTTTTTTCACGAGCAGGGATTTATTCGCTTTGACACGCCGATTTTGCAACCCACGAGTTGTGAAGATACTACGCAACTGTTTCAATTGGATTATTATGGCGAGCCAATGTATTTGACGCAGTCAGGGCAATTGTACAGTGAGGCCGGAATAATGGCTTTTGGTAAAGTCTATGATTTTGGTCCGGTTTTCCGGGCGGAAAAAAGCAAAACTCGGCATCATTTGTCCGAGTTGTGGATGATGGATGCGGAAATGGCGTTTTTTGATCAGGCGATGAATATGGATACGCAAGAAAAAATGATCAAACGAATGGTCGGCGATGTGCTCAAAAATTGCGTGGAAGAGTTGGTAATTTTGGAACGTGATACGACTATATTGCAAAAATTAGTCAATGAGCCTTTTGTGCATTTAAAACATAGTGAAGCCAAAGAAATTTTAGCGGCCGATGGTTTTACGATTGATAAACTGGATGACATGGGCACGGAAGAGGAAATTTATTTGGGTAATAAATATAAATTACCGATTTTCATTGAAGATTATCCGTTTGCAGTGAAGGCATTTTATATGAAAAGTTATGTGGATGAAGCCGGAGTGAAGCGCGCGCATAACGCGGATTTGATTGCGCCGGAAGAAGGCAGAGAAATTATTGGCGGAAGTCAGCGCGAAGATAATTATGACACGCTTCTCAATGAAATTTTAACGCGCAATTATCCGCGCGCCGAATATGAATGGTATTTGAATACGCGTAAATTCGGATCGGTGCCGCATAGTGGTTTTGGGATTGGTCTTGAACGCACTGTGCGCTGGATTACGCGCGCGCATCATATTCGCGAATGTATTCCGTTTGCGCGCATGGTTAATCGCAACAGGCCGTGATTTTTTGTCAAATACACTAGTTCAATTCAACATTAATTTCAGTAGTAGGTAATTTTCTTTTTCAGTAAAACTCGCTATTCTTTTACCCTCCCAGTCTCTATCCTTATTGATATATTAAATCTACTTTAACCAAGTAAGTAGTAAGAAAGCTCATACACATTACTGAAAAAGAAAATTACCTACTACTGAAATTACCCTAATACAACAGCGAAACACTCGGTCTACTGAATAATCAAACTGGAGTGAGATCTTTTTCTCGATGCCCGAGCACGGTCGAGGGTCGAGAAAAATGGTCTCACGAAGTTTGCTTAAGAGTTAGTACGAATGAAGTTTGATTAAGACTTAGAATAATAGTAGGGCTGGTGCTTATGAATAAAAAAAATGAAATACCCGAATTATTTTTTGAACGTCTTGTAAAAATGACGGGTTTTTCCGTTGCCACGGAAATAAAAAAAACTTTTGTGGAGCGGCCAACAACATTTCGCGTTAACACGATAAAAGGCAATCGGACTCAAGTTTTGGAATCTTTGCGCTCGGTCGGTTTTAAAGTAGATATTGTTTCGTGGCTTCCCGAGGCGTTTATTTTGCGTAACAAAACAAAACGTAATTTGACAGAGACTGATTTATACAAAGAGGGAAAAATATACATCCAAAGTTTGGCCAGTATGGTGTCGCCGCTTGTGCTGGATCCGCAATCCGGAGAAAAAATTTTGGATTTAACCGCTGCGCCGGGCAGTAAAACTTCGCAAATTGCGGCTATGATGAAATGTCAGGGCGAACTAATGGCCAATGATAATAATAAAATTCGTTTTTTTAAATTAAAGCACAATATGGAGCTGTTGGGCGTTTCACAAGCAGATTGGAAATTTACTCTGCGGATGGAACACGGCGCTCAATTGGCCGGTGAATTCCCTGCATATTTTGACAAAATTTTGCTGGATGCGCCGTGCAGTGCCGAAGCCAGATTTGTGGATGATGAACCGAAAACTTATGGTTATTGGAGTGAACATAAAATAAAAGAAATGGCTTTTAAACAACGAACTTTGCTCCTCTCAGCTTGGAACGCGCTTAAACCGGGAGGCATTTTGGTTTATTCCACGTGTACTTTTGCGCCCGAAGAAAATGAATTGCAGATTGCCCGATTGTTGGAGCGTATGCCCGATGCCAAGCTTTTGCCCGTGGAATTGCCTGGACTCAAAAAAATTTCGCCTCTAGTAAAATGGAAAGAAAAATTATTACCAAAAGAGTTGACTCAGTGTTATCGCATTTTACCAACCAAAGAAATTGAAGGATTTTTTATTGCAAAAATTATCAAACAAAAAGATCCCGAACGGGATCAATTTGCTGATAAGTAGCTTTCAGCCAATAGTTCACTGGCTGTTACCCTATGATTATTATCATATACTATTTATATTTATGTGTCAAATTTTTTTATACCAAAAACCCTACGCTATGTAGGGTTTTGTAGTGGTGGACCGACGGGGACTTGAACCCCGGACGCTACTTATCAAGGGTAGAATTTTACCAGTTAAACTATCGGCCCATAATCCACCATCTATAACCATAACACAAACAACCTTAAGAAAGTCTTAAATTTTAAAAGTTATTCACAAATTATCCCCAATATTTTGAAACATTTATAAAGAGCTGTTTTTTGTCTTCATCTGTGTTATAATAATTTCATAAAGAATTTACTGATTTACATGAACTCGCATCTCCGCTCCATGCTCGGACGACTGCAGTTATTGGCACAGAAAATTTGTCCCGCGTCGGGATCATCTTGGCGCACTCCGTGGATGGTATTTTTTGGTATATTGTTTTTGGGATTTTTTCTTTTAACCATTTCTCCGGCCAATGCTCAGTTCGAAACTGTAACCAATATTTTTATTATCGGCGCGGCGCATATTATGATTGTCGTCGCCAATATTGCCATTGGTTTAACTATTTTCTTTTTGCGTTTTTTCATCATGCTGGCCAGTTACAACAATTATATTGATGTTGACGTGGTGCAATTGGGCTGGATAATGGTGCGGGATGTGGCCAATATGTTTTTTGTCGTCGCGCTGTTGGTCATAGCCTTTGGCACTATTTTGGGTTTGGAAGAATATGAATGGAAAAAGAATTTGGTTAAACTTATTCTCGCCGCGATTTTAATTAATTTCAGCAATTTGATTTGCCAGCTGCTTATAGATGTTTCCCATGTTTTTAGCATTACTTTTTTGAATGCCATTTCGGCTACGGCCGGAGGCAATCTGATTAACATGTTCAAATTGGATCAAATAACGGCTTTGGCCGGTGCGGATGATACATCGGGGATTGATATTGAATTGTTGGCCGCGGCTATACCGGCCATGATGTTCGCGCTTATGGCCGCGGCCGCGCTGGGATCATACGTGTATGTTATGGCGGCGCGAGTGGTGGCATTGTGGGCTTTGATTATTTTTTCCCCGCTCGCTTTTATTTTTGGCGTTTTGCCCAAGACCAAAGGATATGCGGAAAAATGGTGGACTGAATTTAACAATAACATAATTGTCGTGCCGATAATGGTGTTTTTTTTGTGGCTGTCGTTTGCCACGTTGGGTTTGGGTAATATTGCGGAACAAATTCAAACTGGTTTGCCCGCGGGTGTCCAGATAGATGGAGCGCAACAAGGTAAAACTGAATATAAGAAGACATCGTTATCATTATCCAAAGTAACCAGTTGGGAAAATATGGCCAGTTTTTTGGTTGCTTTTGCGTTTTTGATGCGCGGCATTCAAGAAACCGAACAAACCGGAGTTACTGGAGCCGGAGCCATCGGCTCGGCCGTGGATTTTGCCAAAAAAGTCGGTACCATTGCCAGTGGGTATGCGGCGGGGAGATGGTTGGCGGGGAAGACGAGGGATGGAGTAGTTGGTGGATCCAAATGGGTGGGCAAAGAACTTGGTGTACATCTGGCCAAACGGGCCGGAGTTTACGATGTTCCCGAGCGAGTCGGTAATTGGTGGAAAGCCAGAGGCGTGGCATTTGATAAACGAAGAAGCGAAGGTCCGCTTAGTGGTGTTGTCGATTCAAAAGAAGTAGGAGAAGGTGATCAAACTAAAGATGAAACGAAAAAATTGACCGATGAACAAGTTAAGGCTGGTTGGTCAATGAGGTTTGATAGAGAAAAAAATAAAACTGTTGCCGAACAATGGGGTGTATTGAAAGATAAGGATGGAAATCCCAAATACAAAAGTGGTTATCAAAAATTTCTCTCTCGTCGTCACGAAAAAATAATCGCTTCTCGCAAGACTTTGGAAAAAACCGAAGGAGAATTTAAAGATAATGAAGAATTAATGGGGAAGCGTACTGAGGCTCAGTCGTTTGTTACCGGTGCAGAAAGGAGAGAGAATAGAAAATTAGAAAAAGAAGGTTTTGTTGTCAAAGACTATGATCGTGTCAAGCGTGGTATGCTTGAAATTGAAGAAGAACGGGCATCAGCAAAAACAGCCGAGTTTAAGAATAGAGGTAAAATGATTGCTCTTGGTAGCCAACGTCTAAAGGCAGAAGGAGGAAAACCTCTTGGTTTTCAAGAAGGCGGGACAGTTGCCGAGCAAATTGCGGGTCACAAAACCCGAGCGGAATTCTTTGAATCACGAGTTAACCAAATTCTCAAAACCGCAGAAAGTAAATATAAAGGCAGTGCAGCCGGTAAACGATTTTTGGAAGGAAAAATTCAAGCCGATTTGGAAATAAAGGCTCAAGAAGCAAAGACTAAAGAATTACAAGCAGGCGCCACGACGAGAATAGCTTTGACCGATACCACTGATGTTTTAGCGCGTACAATAGAGGCGGAAAAAGCCGCGCATTTAGAAGAACAAAGATTGGCAAGAGTCCAAAAAGCCGAAGAAAGAGAATTTTACAAAGGCGATCATGGCCAAGAAGAATTGCGTGAAGAAGCGGTTTTGAAAGAACAAATCGCGGCCAGTGAAGCGGGAATAAAAAAAGAAGAGGCTGAAGCCAAACGCGAAGTTGCTGAAGGTACAGGCAGTGGAGACGAAGCGAAAGAGCGAGAACACCTCTTTAAAGTAGCTCAAGACGAGAAAATCGCGGCGACAAAACAAGCAGGTGTTCGGGAATCTTTAGCGACCAGTGTTGAAAAAAAGGCTGAATTGGTCTATGAGACATCAGACCCAGGTAAAGAAGAAAAAGAAAAAGAATTAACTGCCAAAGAAACCATTGCCGCCACCGAAGGAAAAATAAAGAAAGAAGAGGCTACTAGAAAAGCCGTACTTGCCACAGAAGACAGTAATGAATACAAGTTACAAATGGCGGAGAGGATTGCGGCGGAAAAAGGCGCAAAGTTGGAAGAGGGGAAGGTCGCGCTTGCAGAAAAAGAGGCCACCAAAGCGTATGTTTCTGGTACAGGTGCAGATACAATTACCCAAACCAAAGAAGTTGAATTAAAAACAAAAGCCGAAGACGCGGAAATTAAACAACGTGAAGCCGAGGCAGACAGACAAGCGGCCAATAATTTAAAAGAAGTGTTTGCTAGAATCAATTTTTCGGAACAAGCAACAAAAGCGGCTGAAGATTTTGTAAAAAATATTAAAGAAGAAGACCTGAGAGATAAATTTAAATCAGCTTCTGAGCAAATGAAGGGATGGATGAAATTAGACGCCACGGCTTTGGCCACGGAAATTGAAAAATTTAAGACTGCCGGTCATACTCAAGGAATTGACGCGTATGTAGTGGCGTTGGGTCAAGCTCAATTGTTAAAAGTAACTACGAGTGATTCCGGTATTCGCCATAAACAAGCCGAGGATGCGGCGTCTGACGGTTTTGTGAATAAATCTCGGTATGGAACCACTACTGCCTCAACTGCCTATTCTGATTTTTCCGATACCAAATTAAAGGATTATAAAAAACTGGAACGCACCGCCGCCATGAAAAAAGCCACCGATGTCCATGCTTTTTTAATGCACCAAAAAGAAAATTTGCCAGCGGGTCAAGAACTTGATCTTGATCAAACAGCGGAATTATATGCTGCCAGTTCTTATTTACAATCAGAAGCATGGAATGATGATCAGGCGGCGTATACATACTCTATGTTTGAAAAATTACAAAGACATCAAGCCGAAGTAGCGAATAAAGGAAGTTCAACTGTCATGAAAACTGATGAAGCAGCACAGTGGACCACTATGGCGAAACAATATACTAGGTTGGGCTGGCTTGATAACAATGTTATTGATGCTGGTGGTAATTTTGTATTGGATAATGAGAAAAAAGCAGATGGTACTGATGTCATTGATAAAACAAATGGAAAAGTAGTCAAAAAGGGGAAAGCCATTGCCAAAAAATATACACGACAAAAAGCCGCGGATATGCAGAATTTAGCTGTTACAGGCGGTGATGTAAATTTAGTGGTTGCCCATCACCAAATTTCTGAAGCGGTTGATGCCAATGCTCGGGATGTTGAAAATGCTAAGCTTGAAGCAAGAAGTAGGATTATTGCGGATAAGAAAAGTGCTAATACAACATTAACAGACGAAACGGCCGCTGCATCGGCGGAAAAAGAAATTGAATCCGCAATGGCAGCTGCGGGTAAAGCTACAGCAAAAAATTATTGGGAATTGGCGGATGTTATTTTGAAATTAGGAACTAACACAACAGGCATCGTCGATGCTGCTGCTTTGAAAGTACGTTATGAAGAACATTCTGATTTGCTTCAAGACGCCACCAAATCATACAAAGGTTTTGCACATGCCACCGGCCATGAAAAATTAGGTGGAAACCAAGGATTTGATGAAGAGGCTGATTCCTATCGTTTTATGACGGTAAGAGAGGGTCAGGCAGAAGTTCGGGCTGATCGGGTAAAAATGAAAACTCGCCAAATCTTAAATGGAGATCAGTATCATAGTAATGGTGGTGAATTAGATTTGGATACAGGGATAATTGATAATTTCTTGGAAGACACGCTTAATCTTACTATTGGTAAAATTACCCGATACCTTGATATGGTTGATATGCCTGAACGTTCTTTGAAAGGCGCGTTCTATTTACATAAAAATGAACAAGCAAAAGTAGTGCAAGGTACGGAAGGTGCTTTAAAAGATAAAAAAGTTGCGGTGTTGGGTGGAAATAAAGCCATGCAAAAATTTGAAGCCGATGGTGATGTTGATGAAGAAAGTAAGACAAAGCATATGATGACACGTGGTGTTGTACCGGCTTTAATGTCAGGTCATAGAGGTTGGGCAGTCGCAGCCAGTAAATTATATGGCGGTCATGTTGTGGAGGCCGACGCTCAAAAAGGGACAATAAATATGCGGGTCGGTAATAAAGAATTTGCAACTACGAAGAATGCGGCTGAACATGTTATTACTAATTTGGAATCAGATAAAGATTACTTTAAGGGTAGCGATCTTTATGGTCAAGAAAAAAGAATATTAGAGGCCATGAATCAGATTATCGCGGATTTTAATTCTGCACCTGCACCTGCATCTGCTGTTGATACTGCTGCTGCTGGTGAAGATGATACTCCTCCTACTTAACAAATAATCTAGACTAATTTTATGGATACTACACCATTAAAGAATCTGATTGATTGGTATAAAAAATATTCTCTAAGACAGGGAGAGACTTTTATATTGGAATTTTTTGAAAAATCAAAAAATAAGTCTGACTCTCCAGTGAATAATTTAGAAAAAATTATTCGTAGTCTGGTTGAATTTGTCACTGAATCAAAAAAAAATCCGGAAGAATTCTTTTTATTTCCAAATGACAAAATCATTATTAGTAGTCTTGCGACCGTTGACAAAGATTATATCCATTCTGTTGTGCCAGTTATGTGGTATGGTCTTGGTTTGCAAACCGGAGATTATGATTTGTGGGAACCGGAACAGATTATCAAAGAATGTGAAGAGGTTTTTTCCGGCGCGGTTGATAATGTTCCGGTTCTTATACGCAACATCCGCGAAGTCGGAAAGAACGAGGATGCTATAAATTTTTGCCAGAAATTTATTAACCAGTTTATTCTGCTTGATAAATGCACAATAATCACAGAATTAAATTGGCATAATTCTTTGATAATAGCGATTGCGCTTAATACGGTATATGAACGACTATATCAGCTTTCCGAAGACGAGCAAAAAATTATTCTTCAACACAGTCTTTATGTCGCTTTGTGCGCGGGCATCAATGTGCAAACGAGTCTGCAGGCTGTCTTGTATCACACCAAAACTATTTTTAGTTTTATTGCCACGTATGAACGACTGACACAGATTTTAGAAGAAAGTAATGAAACGGTGATTCAAATTAATGAAAATTCTATTCAAACTCTGGGGAGTTTGTGGAATGATTATTGTGAAAAAAATAAAAATGATTGGTCGGATATAAAAAAATTAAAATTTTTTTCTGACAGTCTGACAACCAATGAATTTCAGAAAGAAAAAATATTTGCAGGTTTTAAGATACTCCTTGATCTTAAGACAGCGGTTTTGCAACAAAAAAATTACAGTGATGATTATAATGAATCCGAAGAGTTTCGCAATGATGTCATTAAATTAATTTTTTGGTTTGGAATCGGTGACGCCGGTTACGATGATCTAAAAAAATATTTTCAACAGACAGAAAAAAAAGTTTCTATTACTGCTTTTGTAAAAAGGCTAGTTGAAATTATTGGTCTACAAGATATGGAACAAATTGAAAATGTACTTCTTTTTTCTGGATTACTTCGCGAATTAAACTGGATGCCGGAAGATGACAACTTAATCAGTTTCCACGAATCCACCTCCCAATTCCATTGGAATCAAGAATTATTATCCTAATATGCCCGCTCCATTATTTTCCTATTGCCAAAATAATCCGCTCAAAAATGTCTCTGCTTTGGAGCGGCTTATTATGGCAGTTGAGCCTAGTGCGATTACGGATACCGCGCTTAGTGGTGTCGTGGAATACGCGGCTTTGATTCTTTCCGGTTTGCGCGATTTGGAACCGCGCGGATTGGCCGACAGTTATGTTACGCAAGTTTTGGGATTTATTGACACAAAACTTGTGGAGCAAGTGGCGACTGATCCAGCCAAATCCGCGAGTAATGATCTCAATGAATTGGCAGTGGAATTGCTCCACTCTGCGGCCGCGATTGGCGTGGTGGAAGAAATTACGCCGTATACGGTTGAAGAATTGACCGAGATTATCAACAGTTCTGACGTTGATTTTAATCATGCTATTTTGGCCTTCACTATTGGCTACGCGATTGTGAGTGGAGAAAAAGATTATGGATCTCTATTAATGCACATTCTCATGAATCATAAAGATGAAGAATTGCAAACGCCATACGAATGGATGGATGCGTTTTTGCTCGGTTTATTAATTCATAGTGCGTGGAGTTATTTTCCCGATGCCACGGATCGTGAACAGCAATTCATACTCCAACATTATTTTTATTATGCCATTATCATGGGCGTGCCGGTACAAAGTTGGTTGAATGTGGCGTTTGCTGCCAATCCCAAATTATTGCCGCATATATTGATGCAAAAATTAAGCAGTTCGCAAGAAGTGATTCCGGAGAATTCCGGATTAAGCAGTAGTGCGGATTTTGCCAATGTCATACGCGATTATATGTCTGCAGTCAATCAAAATTCCATTCCCACTTTGGCCGCGGAAAAATTTTTGGGCAAATGGTATGGCAATGACGCGCAGGGAAATCAATATCGTCTATGGTTGCGCGCCGCGCTTGGTACTGCCTATCGTTTGCAAACGCGGAATTTGTAATGCGATTTTTTTGTGATATACTTCAATTAATTTAATTTTAAAAGGAGGGATATGAATTACAATCAAAATAATTTTGCTTTTATTGACAGCCAAAATTTACATTTTGGAATTTTGGAACAAGGTTGGAAGATTGATTATCGAAAATTTCGTAATTATTTAAGGAATAAATACGATATTACAAAAGTTTTTATGTTTATGGGGTATTTACCCTCAGAACAAGCTTTATATACATTTCTTAGACAATCAGGGTTTACGTTAATCTTCAAACATGTGTCTAAGTTACTTGACGGTTCGGTAAAAGGTAATTGCGACGGTGAGATGATTTTACAAGCTATGATAGAGTATCCGAATTATCACCAAGCTTTGCTCATTACAGGGGATGGGGATTTTGTATGTTTGATAAAATATTTACAAAAACAGAATAAATTGTTGCAAGTAATTGCTCCAACATTAGAAAATTGTTCTAAATTTATTCGTGAAGTTGCCGGTAAAAAATTATTGTTTTTTAACGATTTACAATCAAAATTGTCATATAAAGACAAAAAGACCCTATAAAGACAAAACAGTATAGGGGCATTCTTGCTGGGAAGGACCATACAAAGACAAAACAGTGTACAGGATATTCCCTCATGATTACTTTCTAAAGTATACAACACTACAAATAGTTGTCAAGCCAAGTTATGCCCAATCAACCCACAATTCTCGTAAAAAAATCCGACGGAACGACAATCCGGATGACTCTTGACGAAGTCAAAAAAATGAAGGCGGAGAAAAAAGCAGATAATCCTTTGTTGCCACAAGAATTAGAGACAGCACCAGAAACAGTGATCAAAAAAGCTGTGGAAATGTTAAAAACTCCGGAATTGGAACCGGCACCAGTGGAATTTTTATTAAAAGCCAGCGCCGAGCCACATCTTTTGCATGAAGAAATAGAATCGCACGAAGTTACCAGACCGGAATTAGTGACCGCGGTTTCGTACGATCGCACGGTTGACGCCGTGCTTAAAAATGCTCGCTTAACTCCGAGTCCGGAACTAATGCCGCGATTTCAGTCACTCATTATGTCGCTTATAAAAGGCGTGCGTACTGTGGCGCAAGTAATGGAATACGCGAGCGCGCCGCTTCTGCGCGGAGGTTTGGCACTTTCGATCGCCGAGGCAGAACGTCTTGCCACGGCTTTGAACACACAAACCGGTTTGCCCAATAACCGATCGATTATTATTCCCAAACCCATGACTGCGCCTGCCTCCACGCCCTCAAACATTCAGGGATCAGTCAAAAATAATCCAACTTCAAATCGTCCTCACAACACAGGCGCGGCTTTTGTCCAAATGCATGATGTGCAAGCGCCGCAGTCCGCGCCAAGCACAAGCAATAAAGCAGTCATGGGTCCTATAGAAGAAATGAAAATTTTTTCTCTCCTTGATTGGCGTCGTCTCGCGGCTACGCCGGATAAAGCCAAAGAAATAATTTTAAGTAAATTTTCCGGCTGGAAAGATGAATCATTTTTTTTGTATCGTGATACCAGATTGGCCTGGTTGGAATCGCCATTGGTGCGCGAATATCAAGAAAAAGTTATCACTGCCATCAATCAAAGTACGCGTTTGTCTGATATGGCTTCCGGATTTGCGGTGAAAAAAACCCTGACACCGGCTGACATTGCCGCGCTCGTTGAAGTGAATAGGGTACTTGCGGTATAATACTCCTACGGCCATGTAATCAAATTTTTACCGCATGCAACAATTTGTTGTTCCACAATTTATTGAAGTGGAAGATAAAATTTTCGGGCCGATTACGACTCGGCAATTTTTAATTTTATTGGCCGCGGGCACAGCCATATTTTTGTCGTATCGGTTTGGCGATTTGGCTTTATTTATTTTTACGGTTGTTTTTGTCGGCGGTTTTTCCGCGATTTTGGCTTTTGTAAAAGTGAATGGTCAAAATTTTCATTATTTTTTGCTGAATATTATACAAACCATGCGCAAACCATCATTGCGCATTTGGCAAAAAAGTTACAATAAAGAAGAACTGAATTATTTGCGCAAGCGCGATGCCGATATTAAAATAGAGCCGCTCATCGTGGTCACAGCAGTAAAAAAAGATCGGATTCGCGACTTGGCTCTGTTGGTTAATACGGGCGGTTTTTACAAGCCCGAGGAATAGCGCGCGTTCACCATAAATATGTCTGACGAAAAAATGAGAAAAAAAACCAAAAAACGGCCTTCATCACAGGCTCATTTGCCCATCGCGGAAATCAAAGACAGCGTGGTGATTTTAAAAGACGGCACATTGCGCGCGGTTATTTTGGTTTCCAGTTTGAATTTTGCTCTAAAATCCGAAGATGAACAAAATGCGATTATTTCCGCGTACGTTGGTTTTCTTAATTCACTGGATTTTCCAATTCAAATTGTAGTCCAATCGCGCAAATTGCAAATCAAACCCTATTTGGAAAAATTGCAGGGGATTGAACGGACACAAACCAATGAATTGTTGCGCATCCAAACCGCGGATTATCGCGCGTTTGTGGAAGAGTTGGTGGAGATCGGGCAGATTATGACCAAACGTTATTATGTCATTGTGCCCTATGATCCGCTGAATAATCGGCGCAAGAATTTTTGGGCACGATTTAAAGAAGCGCTTAAACCGGGAATTACCATTCGTTTGCGTGAAGAGCGATTTCAGACACGCAAAAGTGAAATTGATTTGCGTTTGCGTCACATTATTGGCGGACTGTCCGGCATGGGACTCACCACAGTTCAGCTGGATACGCAATCTTTGATTGAATTATATTATTCCACTTACAATCCGGATATCGCTTTTGCCGAAACATTGGGCACGATTGGCGATCTCCAAATTGAAGATATTTCATAAGTATGCCATTTAAACCCATTGCCACCAATAAAAAAGGAATCAGTTCGGCAGCGCCGGACATTGAGAAAAAAAAACTGCAAAAAGAATTGATTACTTTGGAAGAAGAACGGGTGTATCGCGAAGGCACGGTGGCCATTCGCGATTTGGTCGCGCCGTCCGCACTATCGGTTCAGTCCAATTTTGTGCAATTGGGCACGACTTTTTTGCGTACGATTTTTGTGATTACGTATCCGCGTTATATGTCAGTCGGCTGGAGTTCGCCGATTTTAAATTTAAATTTGACCATGGATTTGGCTATGTTTTTTTATCCGGTCAATTCGGAAATTATTTTAAAACAGCTCAAGAAAAAAGTTGGCGCGCTGGAAGCGCAATTGTCCGGTGACGCGGAAAAAGGCGCGGCGCGTGATCCGTTGCGCGAAACTGCTTTGCGCGATATTGAACAACTGCGCGATGATTTAACGCAAGGCGTGGAACATTTTTTTCAATTTGCTTTTTACGTTACGCTTTACAGCCAAGACAAAAAAGAATTGGATAAAGTTACGGAAGACATTCAGAATATTTTTGGTTCCAAATTAATTTACAGCAAAAATGTTTTGTATCAGGCCGAACAAGGTTTTACTTCAACGTTGCCGCTGGGGATTGATGAGTTGACGATTTCTTTTAACATGAATTCCTCGCCGATCGCGGCCTCGTTTCCGTTTATTTCCTCGGAATTAAGCAGTGATGATGGAATTTTGTATGGCATCAATCGCCATAATAACAGTTTAATTTTGTTTGATCGTTTTTCTTTGCAAAATGCCAATATGGTGGTTTTTGCCACTTCCGGAGCGGGAAAATCTTATGCTATTAAATTGGAAGTTTTGCGTAGTTTAATGATGGGAACTGACGTGATTGTGATTGATCCGGAAATGGAATATGAGCATTTGGCCGAGGCGGTTGGCGGAACTTATATCAGTATTTCTTTGGCTTCGGAAAGCAAAGTCAATCCGTTTGATTTGCCGCGTCCGGTTGGTCAGCAAATTTCCACCGAAGATATTATTCGCAGCGCAGTAATTACGATGAAAGGTTTGTTGCGGATTATGTTTGGCACACTGACGCCGCAGGAAGATTCAATTTTGGATCGCGCGCTTTTGGAAACGTACGCGAAAAAAGACATTACAGCTACAGTTGATCTGACCACAGTCGAGCCGCCGATTATGCAGGATTTGCTGGATATTTTGGAAGGCATGACGGGCGCGGAAGTATTGGTTTTAAAATTGCGCAAATATACCGAAGGCACGTTTGCCGGATTATTCAATTCTCCGACCAATGTGAATGTGACCAATCAATTGGTTATTTTTAGCGTGCGTGATTTGGAAGATGAATTGCGGCCAATGGCGATTTATACGTTGGTGAATTATATTTGGAATTTAGTTCGTTCCGAACAAAAACGGAGAATTTTGATTATTGATGAAGCGTGGTGGCTTATGAGTCACGAGGATTCGGCCAAATTCATTTACGCGCTCGTGAAGCGTTGTCGCAAATATTATTTGGGTGTGACGACCATTACCCAGGATGTGAATGATTTTTTACGTTCGCCATACGGACAGGCGATTGTAACCAATTCGGCTTTGCAACTTTTGCTCCGTCAATCACCCGCGGCCGTGGATATGATTCAACGCGTGTTTATGTTGACCGAAGGAGAAAAATATTTGCTTTTGGAAGGCGCGGTCGGTGAAGGCATATTTTTTGCCGGCAATAAACACGCGGCCATCAAAGTCGTGGCGTCTTATACCGAAGATCAACTCATCACGTCTGATCCCAAACAATTATTGGAAATTGAAAAAGCCAAAAAAGAATTTGAAGAACAAATGGGAAAATAATCCAATGCAACACCAAAACATCCACTATACCAATAAGCAAAATGGAGACGAATATACTTTTGCTGAAAGCTGAGTATATTGACTTGTTGAGAATGCATAATCCGTCAGACTATCAGTTGAACAAAAGGATATCGTTGAATTTTGCTTAAGACTTAGAATAAATAAAGTTTGATTAAGACTTAGAAAATGGAGTTTGATTACGAGGGAATAAGATGCTATACTAAATACATATGATGACTCTCCGCAAACGCATTTTTATCATTAACATTATCGTTACGGCCATAATTTTGGCAATTTTTTTGTATTTGGTATATGGTCGCGAATCTGACACTAGTATAATAACTTCTGACAGCGAATCCGAAACATCGCCTACAGCGCCAAAAACCATTACCAATCAAGATAAAACCAACATAACAAAACCAGCCATCGCCAAACCGATTTTAGCTTTGCCGGCGTATTCCGAAGAATTATACGTCCGTCAACTAGCCAAAATTTTTGTGGAACGTTTTGCCAGTTATTCCACGCAAAATGATAATAATAATATCACTGATTCACTTGATTTGGCGACAGTTAGTATGCAAACTTGGATGAAAACACAGCTAAAGCCGGGAAGTCGAGATTATGAAGGCGTGGTAACTCAAGTTCTGGCTTCTTCGGTTAAAGAAAAAACCGCTTCCAGCGCCACTGTTGACTTGCAAATTCAACAAAATTTTGAACAAAAAACCGCCACAGCCGTTGGCGCTACGCAAAAAGAAATGCGTCAAAAAAAAGGAACGGTTAAATTGCTTAAAATTGGCGATCAATGGAAAATTGATGGTCTGTATTGGGAATAATAGTATGAAGGAGGGGATGAAAAAACTAACTGATTTTTTACTGGATTGCGTATTTCCTTATTTTTGTTTACAATGCGGCGCATCTGATGTTTATTTTTGCTTTCTTTGTCGACAAGCCGATTGGTTTAAAAATCCGACGGGAATTTTTGTGCATGGCAACGAGATTGATTCTTCCTTAACTCGAATCATCAGTTTGACTAAATATAATTCGGAAGTTGACGCGGCACGACTGATTGAGGATTTTAAATATGGTTTTATAAATCAGGCCAGTACGGAAATTAACGTCTGGCTAAAAAATACCGCGTGGTTAAATAAAGAAATCGCAGATTGTGATTTAATAATTCCCGTGCCACTGCATCGCCGTCGTTTTGCCGAACGAGGATTTAATCAAGCGGAAATTATTGCCGGTTTTATGAGTACGATTATACATCGTCCGATTGATTTTTTGTCTTTAATTCGTGCTAAATCAACCAAACAACAAGCCAAACTGGGTCGCGAAAAACGACTGAAGAATGTGATTGACGCCTTTGTCTGCAAAAATAAAGAAAAAATTGTCGGCCAAAATATTTTGTTGGTTGACGATGTGTACACCACCGGCGCTACATTGGAGGAATGCGCTAAAGTTTTATTGGCGACGGGCGCGAAAAATGTTTCCAGTTTTACTTTGGCTCACGGCTAATAATTCCAGAAATAATATTTAATTATATTGTGCCTCAACACTGCAATGTTTGCCATTGCCGATTATCACATGATCGATCAAATGAATTCCCATTATTTTGCCGGCGGCAATCAGTTGTTCGGTTATTTCTATATCAGCCGCGCTGGGAGTAACAATTCCCGATGGATGATTGTGTACCAAAATTACAGCCGCGGCTCCGTATTCCACGGCTGGTTTAAATACTTCGCGCGGATGGATCAAATTGGCATTGATTGTGCCAATCGATAAAACTTCATCATGAATTACGCGATAATGAGAATTTAAATAAATGCCGCGCAGATGTTCTTTGGGCAAGCGTTCCATATCGCGCGCATAATTAAATACATCTTTGGCTGTGCGCACCATTGTCAATCCGCTTTTATTTTTTTGGAAAAAGCGTCGACCAAGTTCACCACATGCTACGATCTGCGCGGCTTTGTGAATGGGAATTTCCAAGTCTGTTGCCAGCGTGGCCGGATTGGTTTGGGCGGACAATGCTCGCTCGCCATATTCCTTGACTACGCGCGCTGACATCGCCAATACATCTTCTTTTGTAGAGCCGGTGTTAATAATTACTGCCAAAAGTTCTTGTACGGTCAAATTGCTTGGACCATATTTGAGCAATTTTTCGCGCGGTTTGTCTTCGCTGGGCATGTCTTTGATGCGCAAAAAATACGTACGACCACTGGACAAAGCATCGGCTTCCAGCAAAATCAAACCGGTTTCGGGAATTGTATACGTATTCGTTTGAATATTCATAAGGAAAAATTAAACATTACCAATGTAATCCTCAGTATCATATCACGAAAAAAAATCTCCAGCAATGTGGTTTACCCTGAGCTTGTCGAAGGGAATTGTCCACATTTTTGGGGATAAATATCATTTTTCCATTATTGACAAGAGTGATTTTTAATTATAAAATAAAAATACTATGAAACAAATTTGGGATAAATTAAAAGAACATGACAAGCGATTTGACCAGATTGATGGTCAAATTGATTTTTTGGCCATTAAAGTGTTGGAACATGACGATAGGTTGCAAAGAATTGAAGAAAATATGGCAACCAAAGCCGATTTGCGGACAATTTCCGATACTCTTGATAAATTAGTCGGATTAGCCCTCAAAAAAGATCAGGAAGTAACTTTTTTGACCCATAGTGTAAAAGGGTTATGGAATAAATTTGAAGAGTATGATCTAGATATAAAGCAAATGAAATTATTGTTAGAATTAGGTTAAGAGAAATAAAAAAATAATAGGTTAAATAAATTAACACCTTGGATGGTGTTAATTTTATGGCTGGCGGAGAGGGAGGGATTCGAACCCTCGAGGGATTTGACTCCCTGCAGCTTTAGCAAAGCTGTACGATCGGCCACTCTGACACCTCTCCATTTTTTATTTTTTTTGCTTGCTCTGAGCGATCCCGACATAGTCGGGAGAGTCGAAGGGCGGAGAGATAGAGATTCGAACTCTAGAGGCTCTTGCGAGCCCGGCAGTTTAGTAAACTGCTGCCTTAAACCACTCGGCCATCTCTCCATAAATTCTGATATTGTGGGCTTGCCCTGAGCGAGCGACTTGTGGTGAGCGGAGTCGAAACCAAGCGAGTCGAAGGGCGGAGAGAGTGAGATTCGAACTCACGGAGGACTTGCATCCTCAACAGTTTTCAAGACTGTCGCCTTAAACCACTCAGCCATCTCTCCAGAACTTTATCCTATAAACAGAAAAACTATAGCAAAATTAAGTATTTTTCGCAAGTGTATTGTGCCGTGATTTTTGCCATGATATACTCAAGTTGAACTATGGCTCAACACATAAAAAAAAGTTATTTGCTTCCATTAGTTAAAAATTTTGTTGAACCTGATTATAGCTTGGCTCAAACCTGGCCATTTGGTGATGAACATTGGAGCACGGCGGAAACCGAAGGTAAATTGGCAGTTGACGTAATTGAAACCGAAACATCCATCATTGTAATTACCACTATTGCCGGAGCCCGCTTGGAAGCAATCGAAGTTTTTGCCCACAATGATATAATTACTATTCGTGGTCGTCGTGATGCTCCTATTGCAGTCGAAGACGGAGTTGAATTTATTCATACTGAATGTTTTTGGGGACCGTTTTCCCGAACCATTGTTTTGCCCGCGGAAATTAAAGCCGAACAAGCGCGCGCTGAATATAAAAATGGCGTGTTGACAATTCGCATTCCCAAGCGTAAAGTTGATACCAAGATTTCCGTAAAAATTATTGAGGAATAAAGTGGGAGTTTTATGTGGCGAGAGTATAAAAATTATGCGTGGATTTAGAATAATCTTGATAACATCCACTTTTTTATTATTGGCCGGTCTGGGAACAGTGGCTAGTTTTGCTTTTTTTTATCAAGATAGAATTTTGCCTTCTCTCTCCATTGGATCGGTTGATGTCGGTGGTAAAACAGAATCGGAAGTGCGTCGCATTATTCAAGAACATTATAATAAAACGATTAAATCCGGAATTAATGTTTTGTATGACAAAGGTCAAGGCAATGAGGAAATAGTGGTTGTCGTACCAGTGCAGTTTGATCTTGACGCGGCCGCGCGCGCTGTGATGCGTTATGGAAAAGAGGGGAATTATTTAAATCGCGGTTTTCAGGTTATTTTAAGTTATTTCGGTCAAGCCAGCATCGTCTTGCCCGGCTTGTCAGTCACACAGACTGATATTGAGTCAGCCATTCGGACAAAACTCTCACCATTTGAACAACTCGCGCGCAATGCTGAATTGAAGATTACCAATCTTGATCCTTTAAAATATACTATTTCAGCCTCAAATCCCGGAGTGGTTTTTAATTATAATGAAATTGGTGCCGGAGTTTTGCGCAATTGGAAACAATTATTGCCGGCTCGTGTTCAACTTTCATCTCAAATTGATTATCCAAATCTGACAGAAATTGAAATCGCGAGTGTGGCTTCAAATATGGCGGTAATTTTTTCCACGCCAATCAACTTAACTTATTATGACGCGCACACGAAACGTTCATATCAATGGTCAATAAAGCGTCAGCAAATTGTCGATTGGATTAATCCTATCAAGAATGAAAATAATTTGATTCAATTGACTTTGGCAACTGATCCGTTGACAGCGTTTATTTCGAGTACGATTAAAGCGGTCGTGGATGTGCCAGCTCTTGACGCGGTTTTCAAACTAAATACTTCCACCACAAAAGTCATTCAATTTGTCGGTGCTCGTCCAGGTGTCACTGTCGATGTTCCCGCTACACAGCGTGGCGTGGCCTTGCTTTTTAATAAACGTCAAAACGGAGAAACAGTCACTTCCACTCCGCTCATAATTTCCAAAGTCGAGCCAAAAATAAAAACCGAAGACACAAATAATTTGGGAATTAAAGAAATTTTAGGCGTTGGTTTTTCCAATTTTTCCGGCAGTCCGAAGAATCGAATTTTAAATATCAAAAACGCGGTCATGAATAAATTGAATGGCACATTGGTTGCGCCCGACACTGAATTTTCATTGGTCAAGACATTAAGTCCATTTACGTTAGAAGCCGGATATTTACCTGAATTGGTTATTAAAGGCGATCGCATAACTCCGGAAATCGCTGGCGGACTGTGTCAAGTTGGCACGACGATGTTTAGGAGTACGATGAATTCCGGTTTACCCGTTACTGCACGGACGAATCATGGTTTGGTGGTTTCTTACTATAATGATCCGGCCAATGGAAATCCGGGAACAGACGCCACGATTTATGATCCATCGCCTGATTTTCGTTTCAAAAATGATACTGGCCGCCATCTTTTGATTACCACTGACATGAAAACTAAAACCGGTGAACTGACATTTACGATTTGGGGGACAAATGATGGTCGGAAAGGCTATTATACGCCGCCAAAAGTTTTGTCTCGGATTCCGGCGCCTGAGTTTCAAACTATTGAAACCGATGATTTGCCTCCGGGTAAAAAAGAATGTCAAAGCGTTCATCCCGGAGCAGTTGCTACGTTTAATTATATTCGTGAATTGGCCAGTGGTGAACGTGAAGTTCGTGAATTTAAAAGCGTGTATCGCGCTGTTTCGGCTCGCTGTTTTGTAGGGAAAGATCCCAATAAACCAACTTGTCCTGAAGGCGAACCAAATTGCGCACCTCCCCCGACAATCGGGGAACAAACTTCGCCAACGGTTGACACTGAAAAACCACTGGCCGATGTTTCTCCTCCAATCCCAATTGCTGAATAAATTTTTCTTCTTAACTTAAAAAATTTAGGTATATGTTAAAACTTTTAAGCAAGATGGTTTTATTTGTATTTATAGTCTTACTATTTTCTCTATCTTTTACATCTTTCACACTTGCTATTTCGGTTTCAGAGTCTAATATCGACACTACGTACATGGTGGAGGATATGGTCGTGGATAGTTCGGGCAATATTCATACTGTTGTTATCCAATCAGTCAGCCAAACGGCGAATAATTTAGTATACAAAAAATATAATGGATCAAGTTGGAGTGCGACAACTGTTAGTAGCACGGTGAATATATCTTACTATGCCAGTATAAAACTGGATTCCAGTGGTAATCCGGGGATTGCTTTTGCTGAATGGAATAGTGGTGTTGGAACACGAGCACTTTATTATAAGAAATATAATGGCAGTACTTGGGGAACAACAGTTGAAGTCGAAACAGGAATGGACAATGCTTCCGGAAGACCGGCATTGGAATTTTACAAAGAAGACGTGGATGCAAACTATCCCACGATTTTCACTTGTCACGGATCTACGTATATTGTAGAAGAACATAAAGCGACTGGCAGCGGAACAGAACCAACTTTTGCCGCTCCCGCGAGTGTTTCCAATAACAATGACCATGATTGTTCGTCAATTGATGCGCATATTTCCGCGACAGATTATAGAGAAATTGTTATATCCCCAAAAGGTAGTCCCGGCACGACTGCATACGCTTTAAGTAATGATGGAAGTGGCTGGAATGCTAGCACTCTTTTTACCAGTGTTGATGTTATAAATGGCAGTGTGATTTTTTTGGATTATGATGGCAGTGAATATCATGCGGTAATAATAGATGATGCTTCGGCCAGCACTACGGATAATATTCTATATAGTAAAATGTCAGGCGGAAGCTGGTCGGCACAAGAAACAGTCGTTTCCGGAGCGCGACTTGGTCAAAATTATGTTGATATAGTTGCTGATACGGACAATTCTATTCCGTATGTTCTTTATTTTGACAATGCCAACAATCTGCTTAAATATTCCTACAAACAAAATGGAAGCTGGACAGCCGGTACAATTGACAGTGGATTTAGCTTGGGGACAATGCAAGGAGATTATAATAATTTTGTCGCCGGAGATTATTATTCCGGAGGATCAAAATTGATTGTTTTGGGTACACAATATTTGTCTGGTCCACCCAAATCATTTGAATTCAATAAATACGATTTAACCGGTCTCCCCACTCAAAGTCAAGAGGGTTCGGGAGTGCCGGAATTTAGCACCTATATGTATACTCTAATTCTTATTATGGGATTTGGTTTTTTATACAGACGTTTTGGAGGAGAATTTTCTTTAAGATAAATTTGAATCAATGGAAAGGGGTGGCCACTAAGGCTATCCCCAGACAGAACTTGACAAAAGTTCTGGGTTTTGGTATTGTTCTGCGTTACATTGTAATCTTGTGTCCACTATCTCGACTTAGTCGGGACGAGCGAGGATATAGGGTATGTGCGTGTTTCTTCCTTAAGTAGGATAGCAAATAAGTATTACCCTGTATCCACGACAAGCATGGAGGTGTGAAGTAGGGAAGAGCAGGCTCACGCTCGCCTTTACCTATGTCACACCTTCTTGGATACGGGTAGGTTTATCCTATATAAAAAAAGCCTTCTTCGACACGGGTTTATCCCGAGCTTGTCGAGGGAGGCTTTTGTTTATATGACTTTATCCGCCAAACCATAGGCCACGGCTTCGGTTGGATCCATAAAATGATCGCGATCAGTGTCTTGTTCTATGCGACTGATTGGTTGTCCGGTATGATCAGCCAAGATTTGATTGAGTCGGTCTTTAATTTTTAAAATGCGTTCGGCGTGAATTTTGATATCACTGGCTTGGCCTTGCGCGCCGCCCAATACTTGATGAATCATAATTTCGCTGTTGGGCAAACAAAAACGTTTGCCTTTTTGACCGGCGGCCAAAAGCACTGATGCCATGCTCGCGGCCAAACCAATACAAATGGTGGAAACATCGGATTTTATATATTTCATGGTGTCATAAATCGCCATGCCGGCTGTGACCGATCCACCCGGGGAATTGATGTACAATTTGATATCTTTTTCCGGATCTTGGTTTTCCAAAAATAAAAGTTGCGCAATCACAATATTGGCCACATGATCATCAATTTCCGTGCCCAAAAAAATGATCCGGTCTTTGAGCAGGCGCGAATAAATATCATACGCGCGCTCGCCGGACGATGTTTTTTCAATGACAGTGGGGATGAGATATTGGGCGGTGGGCGCAATGGTATTTTTAATACTGGTATTATTCATATATATCGTGATTTCCTATATGTATAAAAATTACTTCGTTATTATTTCTGAATTGAAATATTATACGTAGTTTGTATGTTAAACGAAAAGACCATAAATCCAACAGATGTCCCTTTAGTTTGTGAGTTTGCAATGTATTGTCAAATGGATTTATGCAAAATATTTTTTCTTTTTCTTTAGCAGTTGCCTTTGTTTCATCGGTACATTTTTTATACTCCCGAATAAAAGATTTTGCATAATAAATATATAGCATACCCCCCCTTTTTTTATTTTAATTATCCAAATCTTTTAGTGAAGACAGATGATAAATTCTACCTTTTTTTATATCGCGCATTGACGGCCATAATTTCCACAACAAAATATATGGACTAATGGCGTGACGGAATCGAAAATATAACCCACTACGATTGGGGATTTTATTTTTCCGTGTATCGAGATTACACTGTAGAGTCGCAGTTATTTGTTCCATATATTCATATCATACGGTAAAAAAATTCATTCGTCAAACGGTCGTTGCCATTTCTTTTTTAAATCCACAGCCCTTGGTCGCACACTTAACCGTTCCTTTGGCGCCAAAGATAAGCGGAGCATAACACTGTGGACACATTTCTCCGGTTGGTTTGGTTGGTAAAATATTTTTGCATTCCGGATACTGATTGCAACTGTAAAAAATTCCACGTTTGCCTTTTTTCCCCACAAATTCTCCGACTTTACAAAGATTGCACATCACACCGGTTTTATTTTCTTTCTTTTTAATGTTTTTGCATTCGGGATATCCACTGCAACCAAGGAATGAACCAAAACGACCACGTTTGAGCGCCATTGGTTTGCCGCATTTTTCACAAACTTCTTTGATTTCATTGGCGAGCTCGGCCGCTTCTGCACTTCCTGGAATTGGTTTGGTGCTTTTGCACGTGGGATAATTAGTGCAGGCAATGAATTTTCCAAATCGGCCGATTTTTATGACCATGGCACTTTGGCATTTCGGACAAATTTCATCGGTTTTTTCCTCGGTAATATCTTTTTTAACCAATGTTTCGGTTTTTTCAACAAGATTTTTGTGGAAAGGTTCATAAAATGTGGCGATAATCGGTTGCCAATCTTTGGTGCCTTCGGCAATCGCGTCCAAATTTTCTTCCATTTTGGCGGTAAATTGATAATCCACAATATCGCCGAAATGTTCAACCAACAAATCATTGACCACGAGCGCGATGTCAGTGGGTTTAAAGCGTTTATGTTCATCGCGTTCCACATAATTGCGATCTTCAATTGTGGCAATCGTTGGCGCGTACGTTGATGGCCGGCCGATGCCATATTCTTCCAAGGCTTTGACTAAAGTAGCGTCCGAATAACGCGCGGCTGGTTCGGTAAAATGTTGTTCTTTTTTTAATTCTGTGCAGGGAATAATCGCGTTGATTTTTAAATCCGGCAAAATCGTTTCCGTGCCAGTGTCGGGCATAATCGCCAGCCAGCCGGGAAAAAGAAGGGTTTGGCCGGTGGCGCGGAAAATATACGGATTACTGGCAATATCCACGCTTACTCGATTGAGTTTGGCCGCAGTCATTTGCGTGGCAACTGCGCGTTGCCAAATTAAACTGTACAATCTTAATTGATCGTTGCTCAAGTATTGTTTAATTGATTCCGGCGATAATCCGGCTTCGGTCGGGCGAATCGCTTCGTGCGCTTCTTGTGCGTTTTTGGATTTGGTGGCATAACGACGTGGTTTTTCCAGTGCGTAATCAGAACCGAATTTTTGCATTACAAATTCACGCGCGTCAGTCGTGAATTTTTCCGACATATTAAGCGAATCCGTACGCATGTAAGTGATAAGACCGGTATGTCCGGCCGCGCCCAATTCCACGCCTTCATATAATTGTTGCGCCAAACGCATAGTATTTTTGGCGGAATATCCCAAACGTTGATTCGCGGTTTGTTGCAGTGTGGACGTAGTAAATGGTGGTGGCGGAACACGCGCGGCTTCTTTTTTTATAACGTCTTTAATGGTAAATGTCTTACCGACTAATTCGCTGATTATTTTTTGCGCTTCAATTTCAGTTTCAATACTCAATTTATGTAATTTTTTGTCTCCTATCGCAATGAGTGTTGCCGGAAATTCGTGCGGATGCGCATTAAAAATTCCAATAATACTCCAATATTCTTGGGTTTTAAAGGCTTGAATTTCTCGTTCTCGCTCCACCACCAAACGTACGGCCACTGATTGCACGCGTCCGGCGGATAATCCACGCGTTACTTTTTTCCACAAAAATGGGGATAATTCATAGCCAACCAAACGATCAAGTACGCGACGCGCTTGTTGTGCGTCTACTAATTTTTGATCAATGTGGCGCGGATTGGCAATCGCCGTATCCAGCGCGTGTTTGGTAATTTCATGAAATACTATTCGCTCGGCAGTTTCAACCGGAATGTTGCAGACGTGAGCCAAGTGCCAGGAAATGGCTTCTCCTTCCCGATCTTCATCAGTCGCGAATATAATGCGGTCGCTTTTTTTTGCCAAGTCTTTTAATTTTTTTACTTGCGCGGCTTTTTCTTTGGGAATTATATATGTTGGCAAAAAAGTTCCGCCCTCAATGTCAATGCCGATTTTGCTTTTGGGCAAATCACGAATATGACCGAAAGATGACTCGACTGTGTAGCCGCGTCCCAGAAATTTAGTAATAGTTTTGGCTTTGGCCGGAGATTCAACGATAACCAATGTTTTCATATTTCGGTTGACTCAATATAAATATCGCGTAGAGCATAGTGGATATTTAGCTGATTGTCAATTAAGCTATTTTTTTTGTATTGTTATTTTTGATTAATGTCGGTCGCAATTCTCCGCTTAGATAAATTGACCCAGTGACAAGAATAATACCTTTAGTTTCAGCTTGTTTTTTTGACCAAGCCACGGCTTCGATTGGATCAAGAAAAATTTCAGTTTTTATTTCCGGAGAATATTTTTTTACGATTTTTTGCATGGCATCAAGATTCAGCGTTTTTCTGAATACATTCGTGATATTTTTAGTGCAGGCTACGGACGTTGGTTTAAGAGTTAGGAGTTTTTTAATCATGATATTTGTTTTTTTGTCGCCGGAAAATCCCATGACCAAATGAATTGGTTTATCGCCCAAAACCAGTCGTAATTTTTTTATTGTTTCAATCGTAGCGGAAATTTTTTGCGGATTATGCGCGCCGTCTAAAATGATATGCGGATTATTTTGTATGATTTCAAATCTAATCGGCTGGACGGTTTTTTTTAGTCCGGTTTTGATGGCGGTTTGATTAATGCCAAAATGCTTGGCAACTGTAATGGCCAATGCCGCGTTTCGTGCCTGATGCATGCCAAGAGCTTTAATTTCATAATTATTTCCGCGGTATGTAAAATTCGTGCTTATTTCAGAAATGGAAATTGATTTTTTTTCAGCCGAGGATAAATGAGAATGTATGACTATGGCTTTTTTATGATCCGCGGCTTTTTTTATGATTTTTAAAACAGCGCTACTTTCACTCATCGTAAAAACCGGCGCGTTGGTGGTAATGATGCCGGCTTTTTCGGCGGCAATTTGAGAAATAGTCGTGCCCAAATGTTTGGTGTGATCCAACCCAATGTCAGTAATAATGGCGGCATCTTTTCGTGGTATTATATTTGTGGAATCAATTCGTCCGCCCATCCCAACTTCCAGTACCGCACAATCGACTTTTTTTCTAGCAAAATAATGCAGAGCCATAACCGTATAAATTTCAAACAATGATGGCACGTCATATGGACTCGTGCGGATGTATGTTTCCAATGCTGTTTTAATTTCTTGCACTAAAATAATAAATTCGGTTTTTGATATTGGTTTATTATTAATTTGCCAGCGTTCTCGAATATCACTGATATAGGGAGATAAAAATAAGCCGGTTTTGCGTCCGGCACATTGCCAAATTGAACTTAAATACGCGCAAACCGAACCTTTACCACTGGTTCCCGCCACATGCAAATAATGAGGAATTTTTTTCTCCGGATTATGCAATATATCCAGCAAAAATTGCGTTCGTTTAAAAAAATGATTATCCGAGTCATTATTTTTGTTCGCGCTATCCGAATATTCCCGTCGATTGATGGTTTTGAAAGAATCAAGTAATTGGATGGCATTCTGATAATTCATAAGAAGAGACGCGTTGACTGATTTTTTAATTCATCATTTTTTATTTTAAGAGCATATATATCGATTTCCCAGAATGGCCTGTATCATCCCTTTAATTTCCATTTCCGTCAAGAGGACAGCCACATGATGGGCGGGCAGATTAAGTTTTTGGACAATCGCATCACCAGTTTGCGGTTCGTTTGCCAGAAACGCCATAATTATATTTTCGATTGGGTTTGAGGAAATAGGTACTGTACTCTGCGATTTCTTTTTTTGATTAAGATTAAAAACCGCACGCAAATCATTGACGCTGGTAATTATGGTGGCACCGTCTTTAATTAAATTATTCGGACCAACACCAACAAGTGAAAAAATAGAATGAGGAACTGCCAATACTTCGCGGCCTTGCTCCAGTGCGCAGCTGGCAGTGATGAGTGCGCCGGATTTAATTCCGGCTTCAATAACGAGTGTCGCTTTGGCTAAACCGGAAATAATCCGGTTACGTTTGGGAAAAGTATAATTGGTTGAAGCAGTGCCTGGGGGATATTCAGTAATTACGGCTCCGCCTGAAGCAATAATTTGTTCACTGATTTTTTTTCGCTCCGCGAATAATTCATTGCTATCAAATCCCGCGCCCAAAACTGCGATGGTGTAAGCATTAACATTGAGAGCGGCTTGATGAGCAAAACTGTCTATGCCATAGGCCAAACCGGAAACAATGCCGATTTCCTTGGCAAACGGCTCGACAATTTTTTCGATAATTTGTTTTCCAACAAAAGTATTTTGGCGTGTGCCGACCACGGCTAAGAGCGGTTGATTGTTTTTTAATTGTCCTTGAACAAACAATGTGTATGGCGGATCAAAAATTGCCGCGAGTAATGGCGGATAATCAGGATCGACAATGGTAATAATTCGCGCGTTGGCTTTTTTTAGATCATTTTCGCATTTTTGTTCATCAAGACTGTCTCGCCAGACAATAAATTTATCAAGTGTTTCTTTTGGCCACTTTAATTTTTGTAAATCAGATTTTTGCGTTTGCCAAAAATTATCAAGCGAACCAAATAGCGCGATGATAGTTTTGTAACGCGGCACACTGATGTGCAGCCAAAAAGCCAGAAGTCCCTCCTTGGTCATAATTTATATAATTTTTTTAAGAGCCGCGACCGCTTTTTCAATTGATTGATGAGCAGTTCGTCGTTCCAATAAACTGAATTTTTTTAAAACAAAATGCGCCATATCAGACATTTTTTTAGGATCGGTGCTGGCAATTCCCACGCGGAGTCGGGTAAAATTTTGCGTGCCCAGTTCAGCTACAATGGAAATTACGCCGTTATGTCCGGCTGAGCCGCGATTAGTTTGAATTTTCATTTCTCCCAAAACAATATCTTTATCATCGTGCACGACGATAATTGATTCGGGATCAATTTTATAAAAGCTGGTCGCTAGTTGCACGGCAATGCCGGACGCGTTCATGTACGTAAGCGGTTTCAGCAGAATAACTGTTTCCGTGCCAATCGTCCCTTTACAGATCTCCGCGTTGCATTTTTTGCTGATTTCCCAGCCTGACCATTGGGCTTCGTTCGCAGTGAATTTTTTTAATTCATCCAATATTATAAACCCAACATTGTGTCGAGTTTTTTGATATTGTTTGCCTGGATTGCCAAGACCGACGACCAGTTTCATATTTCGATAGTTCAGCGAGTTCACTACAAGTAAACTCAATATAAATATTATCGTTTCATTTTGGTTAATTTAATCACAATGGGCGCGCCGATAAAATTAAACTGTTCACGCAATTTATTTTCAATAAAATGAACGTAGGACAAATGGAGCGATGTCTGATATTTGATAAACAATTCAAAAATCGGCGGTGCCGCATTTATTTGACTAAGGCCAAGTAATCCCGGTTGACGCGTCCCTTTGCCTTTGGCCGGTTTGTGCAATCGTTTGATCGTGCGGAAAAATTCATCCAGCTCCTTGGAATCAATGATGGTTTTGCGCGCTGCGTTTACTTCCAATAGTAATGGAAAAATTTGATGGACGCGATAACCGGTTTTGCCGCTCACCATTACAATCGGCGCGAATTTAAGATGAGGGAAATGCTGATAAATTTTTTCTTTTACGTCTTGACGATGCGCATCAGAAACATCATCGGTCAGATCCCATTTGTTCAGCACGATAATAACACTGCGACTGTGCCGTTCCAACAGTCCGCCAAGTTGTAAATCTTGGCTTGATAATGCTTCATTCGCATCAAGCACCAAAAGAACAATATCTGATCGTTCAATTGATTCCAGACTTTTGTGCACTCCTTGATTTTCCAATCCGCCTTCCACTCGTGATTTGCGACGAATACCGGCCGTGTCAACAAAGGTAATGTGATGTTTTATTTTGTCTGCTTCATAGACAAGAGTCGTATCAAATGATTCACGCGTCGTGTGTGCGATGGGACTGACAATTACTTTTTCTTCGCCGATTAATTTATTGAAGAGAGATGATTTTCCCACGTTTGGTTTGCCGATTAAGGCTACACGCAGGGGATTTTTTGGCTCCACGAGAGATAAAATTTTTGGTCGCTTATTTTTTTTACCAAGAGCGGTGTACAATACATCCAAAAAATCACCTACGCCTCGACCACTGGCGGCAGAAACAGCCAAAGGTGAACCAAGACCAAGACCAAGCCATTCTTGATTGTAAATTTCCAATTCATATTTGGGTTTATCGCATTTGTTGGCAACGAAAATAATCGGAATATTTTTGCCTAGAAAGCGTTGGCGGATTTTTTTTATCAGTTCTAGTTCTTGGGGCAAAATACCCACTTGTGTGTCAGCGACAAATACAATCGCGTCAGCCAACTGGAGCGCGCTGTCTGCTTGCGCCAAAATTTCTTCGGCAAAAAATTCATTTTCCGCTGTATCTTGTCCGCCCGTGTCAATGATTTTGATGTTTTTACCGCGCCACAAAACTTCGCCTTCATTATTGGTACGCGTGGTTCCGGCAACATTGGAAACCAAGGCTTTGCTATCTTCGATTACGCGATTGAACAAGCTGGATTTACCGACGTTGGCTCGACCGATAATCACGGCGATTGGTAAATTGCGTGTTGGTTTGGTTGTTGGAGTTGCCATATAATTAATCAATAAAATCATCGCCGAGCATAATTAAAATATCGGTCGAAGTGGATGGATGAATGGTCGAAGGAATATTTTGGGTGGTGGAAATTTTTAATTCATCAACCAATATATCCAGTATTGTTGACGGCGTATTTTTTTGCAAGACATATATTTTGCTTTGGCTGATTGGTTTTTCTTGAGTATTGTTGACGGTAGTAATTGCAATGGATCGAAATTCCAAACGCCGACGGACTCTCGCGGCCAATCCCGCGTTCCATGTGCCGTTTTGAATTTCCAAAATCGGTTCTACGGTTTTTGGCGCAAAAGTTTCAACCGGATTTTTTTCTTTATTTTTAATATCCGCGTTGAAAAAAGGATTTTCCGCTGACGCGTTCGTGAGGGCAATTGCTTTGTTTGGATCACCATTAAAAATTAATTTAATGGAGTCATTGATGGCGTTAAAATTATCGGTTTTGGGATACAAGATGTATGCGCCGCTTGAGGTAAATGTGCTTTTCAGAAAGCCATCGGGATTGGAATCCAAAACTAGAGAAATGATGCGGCCGGTATCAAGTGTTTGGCCTGTTTTTGCCAAAGAAACCAATTCGTCAAATTCCATGTTGGTCGTCAAATGCGATTCAAGTGAATTCATAATATTGTTCGCGCGAAGGGGATTGAGGTATGTTCCAATGTCAGATAATTTTTGCTTAAGAGCCAAAAGAATTTTTTGTTGTCGTCGAGCCCGTGCAAAATCCGATCCCTCGTTGTTATTGCCATGTCGGGAGCGTGCGAATGTGAGGGCAGTTTGTCCATCCATGGTTTGCTCTCCAGCGGTAAATGACACTGTTTGGTATTCGTCATAGGGCGCCGGAAACATGGGATCGGTAAAACTGCGATCCACGGTTACCGTTACCCCATCCAGTTCATTAATTATTTCCGCAAAGGCTTTGAAATCCAATCGAATGTAGTAGGGAATGTCAATGTTGAATGTTTGGGAAATGAGTTCTGTGGCCGCGGCCGCGCCCCAATTGGGTTTTTTTAACTCGCCATAGGCATTGACATGATTGATTTTTTGGTAACCATAACCGGGAATATCCACGCCCAAATCGCGAGGAATGGAAATTAAAGCCACTTGTTTGGTGGATGGTTTGATGCTGGCAATCATTATCGTGTCAGTTAGGAATGGTCCATCGTGACCTGGCCCGCCCATTCCCAAAAGCAAAATATTTATCCGATCAGTTTTGGCTCCAGCCAGATTTGAATTTCCTGTTTCACTGTTACCAAAGGCGATGTAACTTATTTTTTTCAATAAACTTTTTGGTTTTTTGGGTTCTAGAGTTACTCCGGCACGGATTGTATCTGTTGTAACAGTTAAACTATTATACCACCACATGCTTCCAGCCAGCAAAAATATCGCCAGCAACAAAAAAAGCGCTTTCTTGCGGCGTCCTTTTCCCTCTTTAGCCAATTCATTCGGTTCAAAATCGCGAGGCGGATGATTTGACGGTTCTTCAACCTCGCTCATAAAATTAATCGCATGTGGCACCATAGCTTTAACACTATAACGGATTTTTTTGGTTTTGGCAAGGGATTTTTAGGAGAGTTATTATCCTGATTTGACACACAAAACAAGATGTGGAATAATTCTTTCATAATTTATTAACTAAAATTCTATGTCAGGTCCAGAAGGATCAGGAGAATCATGTCCACAATGTAACCAACCAAAGTTTGCTTGTAAATGTCCCAAGACTACGGCAGAAGCACAGGGAGGTCAAGCACCAGAAATTTCGGCAAATTTACAGGATCAAGATACTGCATCAAATGAAAAATATCCAAGACCTGGTTCTCCTGAAGCACAAGAACTTCATCGTTTACACGAAGAATTTTATAGAAATAATGGAGGACCTACCCCAAGAGAAGCTGGGTTAGAACAGTTACAATATAATTGGCAACAAGAAGAAATATTGGGTGTACCGCGTGATCAAAGAGGGAAGGAACAATATGAAAATCCAAATAGTAGACAGAATCTTACTGATAAAGCGTTTTTTCAGACACCAGAGGCCGTAGCAGAATTCGAAAAGAATGGATGGACTCTACCAAAAAGTGGAGTTGATGAGAATAAATAATAAAAGAAAGATTTTTAACCGGTTATTTCTACATAGCCGGTTTTTTTATATCGTTGACAAAAAGAATAATTTGGAGAATAATTAAAACATAAGAGGCCACATCTTCGCCGAATTTTTTGATTCGACGAGGTTTTTTATTTTACAAAAGAAAATTTTAAAATTAATATGGAGGTTCAGTTTTTTGATAAAAAAATAGAAGAATTTATTGATCATTTAGATAATATTGTTAATCCGAAAGTATTTCGGGTAATTGCTCTTTTGGAAGAATTTGGACCAAGTCTAGGAATGCCGCAAAGTAAGAAAATTGGTCAGCGACTGTTTGAGCTCAGGATACTTGGTAAACAGCATATTCGTATTATATATACTTTTCATCGAGATTCGGCGATCTTGTTGCATGGATTTATTAAAAAATCAGAAAAAATTCCTCTGAAAGAAATTTGCCTTGCCAAAGCTAAATTATCGGTTCTTGACAGAAGATAACATATACGTTATATTAATCTATATGAAAAACTTTTCAACTTTTAGGGAGGAACAGTTCAAAAAAAAACCAGGTCTTCGGGAGGCCTATGAAGCCCTTGGGCCGGAATATGAGTTAATTGCTCAGCTTATTCGGAAGCGTCTTAATAAAGGCCTAACTCAATCAGCCTTGGCCAAAAAAATTGGAACAAAACAGTCGGCGATTGCTCGTTTGGAGTCAGGAAACTATAACGCTTCGATTGCTTTCTTGGAAAAAGTTGCCAAGGCGCTGGATGCAAAGCTGGTCGTTTCAATTTTATAGATTTTATTTTTACAAAATTGTGGTATACTTCTCATTATCGTAAAGATACGACCACTATGCCGCAAATAATTGGAAAAGAAGGAAGTACTGTTTTAACCGGCCAAATTTTGCATACTTGGGAAGTTTCCGAGTATGAACAGCATGATCGGCCGATGCGCTGGTATCTCATTATGTTGGTGCTTGGTCTATTTTTGGTTGGTTACGGCCTGTTTACCAATAATTTTTTGTTTGCGCTGATTGTTATATTGTTTTCCATTATTATTTTTTTGCAATCGCATCAGATTCCGCATCGTGTGCCGTTTAGCATCACTGATCTTGGTGTTCTCGTCAACAATCGCTTTTATATGTATTCCGAGTTTATGGATTTTTATATAATTTATAATCCACCGCAGGTAAAAACATTATTTTTGGAACCGGAAAGTACTTTTCGTCCGCGCTTGCGTGTGTTGCTTGGAGAAGAGGATCCCAATGAAATTAAATTTACGCTTCGCCAGTTTTTGTCGGAAAATGTGACCAAAGAAGAAGAGCCGTTATCGGACAAGATGGCGCGGGAATGGATGATACATTGACGGGTTGGAAATTTTTTGCTATAGTCACTGCGTTTTACCGCGTCTAAAATACGCAAAACGCACCCGTCGTTCAATGGATAGGACAAGAGTTTGCGGAACTCTAGATCTAAGTTCGATTCTTAGCGGGTGCACCGATTATTATTGATTTGTTCTGACGTATTCAAGAAGTTCGCACAATGAATCTCCAAACTCCCATTACACAATTGAATAAAGTGGGGGATGTGTTGAGCTCTCGTTTGAAACGTCTGGGAATTTTTTGCGTACAGGATTTATTATATTATTTTCCGTTTCGGTACGAAGACTTTAGTGAATTGGCCAAAATTGCGGATTTGGTTGAAGGAAAACAAGTAACAGTGCAGGCGAAAATTGAATTGATTATGACGCGACGAAGTCCGCGCAAGCGAACAGTGTTAACTGAAGCCATGGTCTCGGATGAAAGTGGTCAGCTTCGCATTATTTGGTTTGGTCAGCCCTTTATTGCTCAAAATTTGCACGTTGGAGATGAAATTTATTTTTCCGGAAAAGTAACGCGCGATCGGTTGGGGTTACAAATGATTAGTCCGGAATACGAAAAAGTAAAAATTGAGACTGCGCATACAGCGCGAATTGTGCCTTTGTATCCTTTAACTGAAGGCATAACGCATAAACAGATGCGGTATTGGTTGAGGCAAGTAATTCATTTGGCCGAAACAATAGAGGATTGGTTGCCACTGGAAATTTTAAAAAAAGCGAGTTTACCTGGACTTGGGAAAGCCATGCGCGGCATTCATTTTCCGGAAAATGAAGAAGATTTGAAAATAAGCACAGCGCGACTTAAGTTTGATGAGTTGTATATTTTGCAATTGCGAGCGGAAATGATGCGGCAATTATTGGCGCGATCCGTTGCGCCCCGCATAAAATTTGTGACCGAGCCAATTAAAAAATTTGTGGCTGATTTGCCATTCACTTTAACCAATGATCAAAAAGTCGCGGCGTGGGAAATTTTTAAAGATTTGGAACGCGCGACACCAATGAATAGATTGTTGGAAGGAGATGTGGGTTCGGGAAAAACTGTGGTCGCGGCGCTGGCAATGTATTTGGCGATTGAAAATGGTTATCAATGTGCGCTCATGGCGCCGACGGAAATTTTGGCTACGCAACATTATGCGACAATTACAAAATTATTGGATAAAAAAATTACTTCGATTGGTTTGTTGACGGGCAGTACTAAACCAAAAGAAAAAATCACGATTGGCGCGCGATTGGAGGCGGGAGAAATTTCAATTATTATCGGCACGCATGCGTTGTTGTCTGAAAGCGTGCAATTTAAAAATTTGGGCTTGGTGATTGTGGATGAACAACATCGGTTTGGTGTGGATCAACGCCGGAAAATGCGCGCACATAATAATGACGATACAGCGCCGCATTTTTTGAGCATGACTGCCACGCCGATTCCGCGTTCTTTTGCACTGACGTTATTTGGCGATTTGGATGTGTCCATTATTAAACAAATGCCGGTCGGTCGCAAACCAATAAAAACACGCGTGGTCGCGCCGCATAATCGCGAGAAAGCGTACGCGTTTATTCGCGAGGAAATAAAAAAAGGCAGACAGTGTTTTGTGATTTGTCCGTTGATTCAAGAAGATACTACTTCTGTTCCAACTCAGTCAAAATTATTGCGTGGCGAACAAAAAACAGTTTTAAAAGAATATGAACATTTGTCCAAAGAAATTTTTCCGAATTTACGCGTGGGATTTTTGCATGGCAAAATGAAGGCGAAAGAAAAAAATACGACAATGCAAAAATTTGCTAATGGCGAAACCGATATTTTAGTTGCGACTTCGGTTGTGGAAGTTGGTGTCAATATTCCCAATGCCAGCGTGATGATGATTGAAGGCGCGGAACGATTTGGTTTGGCGCAATTGCATCAATTTCGCGGACGCGTGGGAAGAGCGGAACATCAATCATATTGTTTTTTATTTACTGACAATGACACACAAAAAGTCACGGAGCGTTTGGCTTTATTTGAAAAAACTTTGGATGGTTTTGCCCTCGCTGAATATGATTTGGAAACGCGCGGGCCGGGCGAAGTATACGGCACTGCTCAAAGTGGTATGATGAATCTGCGTTTGGCCACGATGCGTGACATTGGTCTGATAAAACTGGCACGCGAACTGGCGCGCGGGACAAATTTTACGAAATTTTTACAATTAAAAGAAAAAGTAAAAGAATGGGAAGAAAGGACGCATTTGGAATAAGGTATATTTGCTCATATATCTTCCGTTTGATACACTAAGTAACGGTTTTATTTTTGGTTTAGTTTTTTATGAATTCCATTCCGATCGCTTTAACCTACGATGATGTTTTAATTGTGCCGCGACGTTCCGGTCTTAATTCACGCAGTGAAGCCGTGACAACAACGCGGTTAACCAAGAAAATAAATTTGCATATTCCATTGGTCAGCGCGAATATGGACACGGTGACTGAATCGCAAATGGCGATTGCGTTGGCGCGATTGGGCGGGATTGGAATTTTGCATCGCTTTATGACGATTGAAGAAAATATCGAAGAAGTAAAACGAGTTAAGCGCGCGCAAAATTTTGTGGTTCGCGATCCATACAGCATTGATCCGAATAAAACAATTGGTCAAGCCAAAGAATTTATTGCCAAATGCGGTGTAACGGGTTTGGTAGTGGCGAATGATGATGGACGTTTGCACGGGATTCTTTCGCGTCGAGATATGATGTTTGCGGAAAATGACCACGCACTTGTTTCGGAAATTATGACGCCGCGTGCCAAATTAATTGTGGGTGTTCCATCAACCACATTTGAAGAAGCCAAAAATATTTTTGCGCAAAATAAAATAGAAAAATTGCCGCTTGTGGATGAAGACAATAAAATTATTGGTTTAATTACCAGTGATGATATTCGGTTGAGGATTGATTATCCATTGGCTAATACTGATGAGAAAGGCAATCTTTTGGTGGGCGCTTCAATTGGCGTGAAAGGGGATTATATTGAGCGCGCGCAAGAATTAATTAAAGCCGGAGTGGATGTGCTGGTGATTGATATTGCGCACGGACACTCGGATTTAATGTTTGACGCGATTAAAAATGTTCGCGCGGCTTGCACAGATGTGCAATTGATTGCAGGTAATATCGCGACAAGCGGAGCGGCGCAAGAATTATGTGAAGCCGGAGTTGATGGTTTAAAAGTGGGAGTGGGTCCGGGAACAATTTGCATTACTCGTTTGGTGACCGGATGTGGCGTGCCGCAATTATCCGCGGTGATGAATGTGGCCGCGACCGCACAAAAATATAATGTTCCGGTAATTGCGGACGGAGGAATTCAAAAATCCGGTGATATTGTAAAAGCGATTGGTGCGGGTGCGGATACGGTTATGCTGGGCGGATCTTTGGCTGGAACACATGAAAGTCCCGGTCTGATAATTAATCGCGATGGCAAGAAATATAAAGTTTGCCGCGGTAGCGCCAGTTTTGCGATTGCTGAACGTAGGCAAAAAGTGGGGCAAGAAAAAAAGGAAATGAATGAAGTTACGCCAGAAGGCGTGGAAGCAGTTGTGCCGTATAAAGGGTATTTGGCGGAAATTGTCGGTCAATTTATTGGTGGTTTAAAATCAGGGATGAGCTATACCAATTCGCGAACGATTGGTGAATTGCAAAAAAATTGTGATTTTGTGCGGATTACGAACGCGGGTTTGCGCGAAAGCGGGCCGCATGATTTGCAGGATGTGCGCTAGAACTTGAATAAACTAGAAGCTGAATAACTATTTAAGACTAAAAACAATTAATTTTTTTGGTGAGGGGGCTCCGACTTCATGTCGGAGCCCCCTTTTTGTTCTTCCTCCTTTCTTCGCTAGGCGAAGTTCCCGTAGTAGCTCATGACGTGACCGAAGCCTCCGCGTGGCGAAGCGCGTCGGTGATGCTCGTTGTCGTCAGATCCCCCCTTCTTCTTAGGGGGATCCACGATCGGCGACCGGTTTGTGGACAGGCTCCGCGGCGGACGGTAGGGGGTTCCATCGGCCGAGGGGATGTCCTCGGCACGTCGGAGGGGGTTTCCCTTGTCATCCAGCGTCGCGGCACGAAATCTTTCCATGGTCAATGATCCTTGTGTCCCGACTTCGTCGGGACGGTTTGAGATGAAGAAGATTATAAATAATTGTGATGCTTTTGTCAATAATTTTAGGCTAAAAAATTTTAAAAAAATGTTCGGTTTGACTTTTTTGCTTTTTTATTTTATTCTTTGAACAGATTGTTTTAATTTGGCTGAACAATGAGGGGTTGTTTGGTCAACTAAGGGGTTTTTTCAATGAAGGTTTTGATGGTCACCCTGACTACCAAGAACAGCCGTGGAGAGGACATCCATTTCTCGATCTCGAAGGAGGGCGCGCGGGAGGCCGGAATCCTCCCTGATTCTCGATCCTGGGATCGTGCCCAGGGTGTCTCGGCGGGAAACCGCCAGTACATGAAGCGCCTCGTTCGTCGACTCGACGAGATCGGATCGTAAGCGATCCGAACCAACGCCGTTGATTCGCCGCCACTCGCGGATCCGGCACGATCGTTCTTCATCAAGTAGCCCACCAGTTTCTGTCCCACCTTTGTTCCTTCCTCGGGCTCAGACTTCACGTCCGAGCCCTCCCACCAAAATTAAAACTCTCCGAGATTGTCGGAGGGTTTTTTTATGACAATAAATACATCAAGGAAATCAATTTAAATCGAATCAATTTAAGTCGACTTAAAATAAATCAAATCAACATGAATTTCAGTAATAGGTAATTTTCTTTTCAGTAAAACTCGCTATTCTTCTCCTCTCCTCGTCTCTATCCTTATTGATATATTAAATCTACTTTAACCAAGTAAGCGGAAAGAAAGCTCGTACACATTACTAAAAAGAAAATTACCTACTACTGAAATTACCCCAATGCAACACCGAAAAATTTAATATACCTAATAAGCAAACTGGAGTGAGATCTTTTTCTCGATGCCCGAGCCTGTTTACCCTGAGCTTGTCGAAGGGTCGAGGGTCGAGAAAAACGGTCTCACGAAGTTTGCTTAAGACTTAGAAAGCTGAGTATAATGACTTGTTAAGAATGCATAATCCGTTAGACTATCAGTTGAACAAAAGGATATCGTCGAATTTTGTTTAAGACTTAGAAAATGGAGTTTGCTTATGAGCAAACAAAGCATGAATTTTGATTACAATTTGGCATATAAAAAATATAAAAGTCCAGTGTTTACCGGACTTTTATATGACACGTAGAAGTTTTGCCAATGAAGCACTGGCTCACTACCCTTTAATGTAAATTATATCAAGATTTATTATTTTGTCAAATAAAAAACACAACGAGAAGTTGTGATTTTTAGGTGGTGGACCTGACGGGAATCGAACCCGTTCTACTACGTGTCAAGGGTAGTGTGCTCAACCAGATACACCACAGGCCCTAGGTCCACCATGTACTACCATAACATAAACCACATTAAGAAAGTCTTAAGTTTTTGTAGTTATCCACAAAGTATGCACAAAAACAATAAAACTCCTTTTTGAGGAGCTTTATTGTACGAATATAGAATTGTTACTGTAGTGCAGGTTGATAATATCCTTATAAACTATAATATAGTAAGAAAATTATTTGTCAAGTATGTGTAATCAACTCCGCGATATTTTTTACGCCGATTATTTTTAATCCCGATTTATCGTAATTTTTCCCTTCTGATAATTTGGGATTGGGATTTATTTCGACAGTCGTGGAATTTTTAGTAGAACTCGCGGCCGTAATCACGCGACGCATCCCAAGATTGGCGGATTCTTTAATTCTTTTTTCCGCTTGGGAAACTCTGCGCACTTCGCCGCCCAAACCAACTTCACCAAAAACTACCAGATCCGCGCCCAATGCCTTATCTTTATATGAACTCGCAATTGCCAAACAAACCGTCAAATCCGCGGCCGGCTCGCCGGCATTAATTCCCCCGACAACATTAATGTGAATGTCATATTGTCCGAGCGACAAACCCGCGCGTTTTTCCAGAACCGCAACCAAAACGTGAAGTCGATTCAAATCAAAACCACTGGCTTTGCGCACGGGATAGCCAAAGACAGTTTTGTTGACGAGCGCTTGAATTTCCACGAGCATGGGACGTGTTCCTTCCATTAAACAAGTCAAAATACTGCCGGACACGGCTTCACCCCGATCCGCAATAAACGCGGCCGAGGAGTTTTTTACTTCCACCAAACCATGTTCTTGCATAGCAAAAATCCCCACTTCATCCGTGGCGCCAAACCGATTTTTTACCGTGCGCAATAAACGATAACTGTGATGGCGTTCACCTTCCAAATAAAGAACCGTGTCCACCAAATGTTCCAAAGTTTTGGGTCCGGCCACAGTGCCTTCTTTGGTGACATGCCCAATAATAACAATCGCAGTATTCGTTGATTTGGCAGTTTCCAAAAGTTTTACAGTCGCGGCGCGGACTTGATTGGGATTGCCGGCTTCGCCGAGCACATCATGGGAAGTAATTGTTTGGATAGAATCAATAACTGCGAGGGTTGGTTTTTCCGCGGTTATGGTCGCGCAGATTGTTTCCACGTTGGTTTCATTGCCTAAACGAAAATTTATTTTTTTTGTAAACAAACGATCCGCGCGCAATTTTATTTGTCCGACTGATTCTTCGCCGGATAAATATAAAGTAGGGGAGATGAGTGTGGCGAGTTGTAATGCCAGTGTTGATTTGCCAATTCCCGGTTCGCCACCAAGCAAAATTAAACTGCCCGGCACAATTCCACCGCCGAGTACGCGGTCAAGTTCAGACAGGCCAGTCGCGATACGCGGCGTATTTTCGCCTTTAATTTCATCCAGAGAAACAGTTTTTGCAGCCGCGGTTTTATTTTTTTCTGTTTCAGATTTTTTGACCGCGGATTCGCTAATCGTTCCCCATTGCCCGCATTCCAAACAGCGCCCAATCCATTTTTGGTATTGCGCGTCGCAGTGGGAACAGAGGAAGATGGTGGTGGATTTGGGCATACCTACTAAGATGTTAGAAATATCAGCCTGATCCTCCATGATCCTCGGTCGCAATTTTGTCCTCTTCTTCTGTCAGTTGTTTTCCATGTTCCAAAGGGCATATTTTATAATACCACAAAGCCCGAGCCATGGCAGGATCACTGACGCGGTTGCATTTAAAGGCTTCGGTAATAGTGGGTTTATTAATACATTTACCTGTGCCTCCACTAGTTATCAATCGAACTCCAGCCTCAAGTCCCGTGTCAGGATTTAGTAAATCAGTGACCGTATACCAACGATCGTACATATTAACCGCCCACTCAGAACCAAGTGGACCATTTATCTTTTTTGCTTCAAAACCACCCCCTTCTGGGAAAATAGTAATGCCCATAAAAAAACCATGAGAAAATCTCCAATCAATGTCATAGTCTGGTGGATTGCTAAAATCGTTTCCTGTTTTGCCACCATGGTAATGCAAGTCATCATTTGATTGTCCTCCACCGGTTTTTTTTGGACTGGCAGGGTAATTGTTCCAATATTTTTTTCCACCTAAATCGTACTGAGATTCGTTCATTGGTGTAAAAGCGACACCTTTATATGTTACACCGGACATTAAAAATTTTTTTCTAGCAAGGACAGGTTTGTTATTATTTTGATAACCCTCATCGCCTCCGAGTATTAAAGTTGACGCACCACCCTTTTCATTTCCCGATTCTTTATTGGCCCAAGCCCAGGCGTAACAGGCGTCTATCTTTAATTTTTCGGCAAGGTCAGCGATATTTTGGTTTGTAATTTTTCCGCTTGCCTTAGCTGGAATACTGTTGTGATGAAAATTAGTATCGCTCACCAAAGTACCATTAGAATTCATTTGATTTATATATTGCGTAAAATCGGCTTGACGCGCATATAAAACTTTTAAGTTTCTAAATTGAACAAGTTCCGGATTAATGGTAAAGAGAATAACATAAGAAGTTGAGCTGATTAATAATCCGGTAACTGCTTGCACAATCATATTTTTGCCCGATGACTTGCTGTTTCCACTCGTATCGGGAATCGTAAATAAAAATCCGCCAATTATAATCCGAACAAGACAAAAAATTCCGGCAATAACCACTAAATATTTGTAGACTGCGGCCAGATATTCTCCCAGAAAAGGAATATTCAAATAAGTGTTTCCCAAATCATCGCCACTTAATTCTCCCTCAATAGTTATATCAGAAAAATTAAGGCCGGGGATTTTTATTTTTGGTTGAGGTTTTTGTAATAATTGCCGAAGTTCATCCTCGGATAATGATGTATTTTTAATGGCGTGCGCAACATCACTTGATGCGGTCGCATCGGTGGCCGGCGCGGTTTTATCAGCCTCGATACTTATGGGGTATTTTGTTCCTTGTACAGAGCCAACACAAAAATGAAGGGCGTGAGCATCATCAATTCCACCATCATTTTTACATTCCCATGTTTCGTCGGCTGTGGATTTGCCATAAGCGTTTTCACAATCAACATTTTTATTACACACGCAAATATTAGCATTTGCTCCATCGAGATCACTGTCTTCACAATCCAATTTATTTGGACAATCAGAGTTGCTAACCCAATTTTTACATTGTTTTCCAATTCCATATTCGAGGGCTTTGGGATCAGTAGTTACAACAGGATTGTTTTTTGGAGCAGACGCAGGCAGAGGTACATCCTTGCCATACGCCGCGCTCATTACCGCTTTGAAAAGTAAAGCATGGCCAGCGTCATTGGTGTGTAGAGCATTATTACCCAAACCAGTATCAATCGCATCATCGCCGTTTTTGTCAATAAGAGCAGCATAATCAATATAAATATCAACTTTAGTTTTGAACCACGCATTATTTTTTTTGAGATTTTCACTCCACAGAGGAGTCCATGCGCCCCAACCTTTGAAAGGTTGGGCGCCGACACCAATTATACGCATGCCTTCTTTTTTTGCCTCAGTAATAATCTTATCTAGATCCGCTTGATTTTTGACTGTAGTATTTTCCAAACCATTTAATCCCGCGTATAATATAAGTTCTTTAAAACCATTATTAGCAACTCCTCCTTGCATGGTAAATTGTTCTAAAAAATAAGTGGAATTTGTACTAAGTTTGGCGAAACAAGTAAAATTGTAATCAGGCAAAGCTTTCTTAAGTTGCATGACAAAACCATTCGTCACATTATTTTTTTCAGGTTTTGAACCAATACAACCATCATCGAACGTTGATGAACCAACAACCGCTACATTAGTTTTGGCCAAGGCTGTTAAAGGAAAAAAAATAAAAGCAAAAGTAAGAATGATAATTTGTAATGCTCTATACTTCATATTTAACATTCAAATTAATTACTTTTGATGGCCAATATATCCGCCCATCCCTCCACTGTCTCCGCCTCTTCAACTTGTTTATTATCCACAAAAAAAGTCGGTACGGCTTGAATGTTTAATTGCAAGGCCAGATTTTTGTTTTGAAAAATATAATTTTCGGTTGCAGGCGCGGCCAGACATTTTTCCAAATCAGTCGAATCCAAAGCAATATCAACCGCGATTTTTTTTAAAGTTGCGTCTGATAATTGATCGTTTAAAATAAATGCCTGATTTTTAAATTCAGTGAATTTTTTTTGACTATGCGCGCAAAAACCATATTTCAAAGCTAATTCACTGGGATAAGGAAAACGCGTTACGGGTAATCCTTTCCAAATAATTTTTATGGCATTGGGATGCTTGGCCACCAATTGCGTGAGGATTTCATCATACTGTTTACAGCGATGACAACCAAAATCTTCAAACGCGACAATTGTTTTGCCCGCGCGTTTTTGGCCGATAATAGGATCAGTGATGGAAAATGGAATGGAAAATTCCGGTGGTTTTTCTCCATCAGACGACGAGGTATTTTTTTTGGGAAAAAGTGGTTCGTAACGGAGAACTTGGATAAAGAGAGCAAAACCAACAACTAAAAGAGCGGGAATAAAAATCAATATCATTTTTTTTATACTCATATTGTCGTTACTTTAAACGCTCCGGATTTATTTTTATCAGTTATATAGAGTGATTGTCCATCTTCGCTCACGGAAATAGTGTCTACGGTAAAATTATTTTCCGTGGGAATTTCGGTTTTTATGCCCGTAACCGTGTCAATTTTATACAAGATGTCGGGTGTTTGGTTGGCAATGGCTGGCGCAAATCCCGCACCAGTATCCAGTTGTTCGGGGACTCCGCAATAAATAAATCGTTCATCGCCCATAGCGCATTTGCTGGCCCAAGTTTGGACGTTTAACAGTTTACGATTTCCCCCCACTGAATCCGGCTTAGCATCCACAATCCATAATTCCGGTTTGAAATCACTGTTCGCGCTGTATACGCTATGCAAAAGTTTGGTTCCTTCTTTTGACCATTTGGTTTGGAGTCCACGACCTTCCACCACCAATCCGCGAAAATTTTCTTTGTTTAATCCTACCAATAAAATTTGTTGGCGATCATCGCCCAGCGGTTCGCCCGTGCGAGACAAGGCCACCACTTGCCGGTTCGGTGACCAATCCATAATTACTTTATCTTGATTTGTGCCCATTGGTTCAATCAAACGGACACTACTGCCATCGGGCGCGGCCGTAATGATCCAGCGATTTTCCGGCGCAATCCCAATACTTTTGGCCGCGATTTGGTCGCCTTGCGGTGAAAAAGAAAATTCATCCCAATGTTTGGGCAAAGTAACTTGTTTTTTTGTTTCAAAATTATAGTAAATGTTTGCGCCGTCAGGATACTGGATAATGCTTTCGTTATTTTTTGGTGACCATGCCACGTCTTTGACATTATAAAATACTTGGTCATCCAAAGTTACAACAGTTCCGTTGGAATCGATTTTATAAAATTTTCCATCTTCGGAATTGTAAAATTTGGTTGTTCCGCCGACTGTGGTAACACTGCGCACGGGAGTTTCCACAACTGTGCTGACGCGATCAAAGGTATAATTGGTTGTTATTTTTTTCGGAGTTTCGATAATTTCCTCAGAAACAAAAGTAGGTTGATTGGTTTGGCTGGTTGGCAAATTGGCCGGAGCAGTGTCAGGCGTGATTGGTTTTCCTTCGCCGGCAGTGGGAAAGGCGTTTTGTCCGACAGTGGGTTTTTTTCCGATTGGCGCGGTGGACAGTGGCGTGGTTTTGCGAAAAAAAACAAAATAAATGGCGTAGGCCATGAGTGCGGAAACAAGGAGAAAAAGAATAATTAATAAAATGCGTTTTTTGTCCATAGTTGTACTCCCTAAAGTTAGACGGCGGATTGTTGTTTAGAACGTTGTTGTTTTAATGTAGTCAGCAGTGATTGATTTATTATTCTAAACCGTTGTTGAGCCAATTTGGCAATTTGCTGGCTGATATTTTTTAATTTTTTTCGTTTTTCATCACGTTCTTTTTTCTTTTTTTCCATTTTTTTATCAAGATCTGCAATTTTTAGGTCTACGGCTTTCCTGAGAACTTGGGGGATATTGGAAGCAGTCCAAACCATGGGCGCAATCGGGACAATGAAGAGAAAAATAATCGTCGCGGCCAGAATTGCGGCTAAAACTTTTATGAGAATTTCAATTGCCAATAATGTCCAGCTGGCAATGGTTAATGCTTTGTGTTCTCGTTCCAAGGGCTTAAGAAATTCATCGATGGTTTTGATTTCTTTTTGTAATTTTTTTTTGTCTTGGTTAAGTTGTTCGGCTTTTTTGTCTATCTCAGCGATTAACTGTTTGTTCCGTCGTTCATTAAACTTTTGCATTAGTATACCACGTTGTTGGAGATTTTGTCCGCTCGTTTGTTGTTGAGTCGCATTTTGGTTTGGATCTGTTGTAGTTTGGTTTTGTGGCTGGCCTGATTGGGAATTTTGATTTTGTCCCGACGCGTTGGGATTAGTTTGTCCTGATGCTTGTTCTTGATTCTGTCCATTTTGTCCGCGTGGTTGGGGATGGCCGGCATCATCTGTCTTAACCAGTGGTTCGCCAAGCGAAGCTTGATCGTCTTGGTTGGCAGTCATGGGATTTTTTTCCGGTTCCGGTGGTTTTTCTTCGGGAGTTGGTTCTTCCGGCTTTTTTTCTCCCTCCGATTCTCTTTCTTTTGCTTTTTCCGGCGCGTCTTCTTTTGATTTGGCGTCGTCCTCTTCTTTTTTTCTCTCTTCATCAGCTGACGGATTTGATTTGTCTGATTCAGTTTTTCCACCTTCAGGAGTTGGTGCTCCTTGTTTTGTTTTTTCCTGTTCTCTTTCTGGTTGTTTTTCTTCCGGTGTTTCTCCAGGATTTTCTGCATTAGTTGGAGTTTCAGTCGGAGAAGGAGTTGCTTCCTCTTCTGGTTTTGTTTCGGCTTGTTCAGAATTTGGTGTTGATTCGGCATTTTTATTCGCGGAACGATTATCGGCTGCTTTATCCGCGCCTTGTTGCATTCGATCTTTTTTTTGTGGAGCCCCTCGACTTCCCTCGACTCCGCTCGGGACAAGTTGCTCGGGGTAAACTGGTTCGGCTTGATCCGGTTCAACATCAGAATCATCAGGTATTTCTTGGTCATCATTGGCCGCTTCATCTGTTGACAGTGAGTCTGCCGAATCTGTTGGATCAGCGCCAAAAGAATTAATTGCATCCGTTGGATTTATGCCACTATCAGGCATTTCCACATTATCATTGGCCGCGCTGTTTATGTTAAATTCATCAGCCAATAATTCTTCTGCTTCTTTTTCCGCAATTGTTTCCGCAACCGCATTTGCCACTTCTTGATCCAGCATTTCTTTGGTTTCCATTTCTAAATTAGTGTTTGCCGCCACTTGATCCACCATTTGTCGGCCAATTTGGGCAATCAAATCAGTTACTTTAGTCAGTCCTGATCCGCGTATTTCACTGGAGCTGACGGTTTTTTTTAAAATATTTTCCGCTTGATTATTTTGGCCGCTCAAATAATCGCCGACTCCTTGGGAAATTGGATCGGGTTTTGCTGGATCTGGTTTACGTTGGGGTAAAGCCACAGCCGAATTCAAAAATTTATAATGCGCTCACTGCGCGCAAAAGTTTGGCGCAATCGCGGTAATAATGCGTGATGAGTTCTTTGGTTCTCATGTCTTCGGTCGCGCTTTTTTGATTATGTAAATCCACGATAAAAATTGTTGTCTGCTCCGCGCGCAATTTAATAAGACGATCCGTGATTTGATTTCTGTTTTCGATTGGCGCGGCCAAAAGTCGTTGTTTCCAATAACTTAATTCTTCATCAATATGTTTTAATCGTTGTTCTTTTTTCAAACCACGAGTTTGTTGATGGCGATTTTTGGCAAATTGATGCGCGCGCGCTTGATCGGTCGTGGGCACTATATTATTTAAGTACATAGGCCTCATGCTCTTGAGTCAACGTATAATGAGATTTGCGTCCTCGAGTTTTCGTTTGTTTTTTTAATAATTCAATTATCAGTTCAGGCACAATGCGTTCAATTAAATTCTGCACGGGTCGCGCTCCCAGATCCGGGTGATATGACTCTTTAGCCAATGCCGCCAGTACGGTTTGATCAGCCGAAATGCTTAAACTTTTGGCAGTCATAAGTTCACGACTGAGCTGGGCAATTTGCTGGGCGATTATTTGTTCAATCGTATCTTTATTGAGTGGCGCGAAAATACAGAGTTTATCCAAGCGACTCATAATAGCCGCTCCCAATTCTTCTTTGACCGCGGCAGTGATTTTTTTGTCTGTATCCGTGCCATAGATTGCGCCAATTGCGCTTTCGCCAAAACCAAAGCCATTGGTTTTGAAAATTTCCGCACCAATGTTCGCGGTCATAATTATAATCGCGTGATTAAAATGGACTTTTTTGCCGCCCGCGTCAGTAAGTTCACCTTCGTCTAAAATTTGCAATAATAGCCGACGCACATCAGCATGCGCTTTGTCTATTTCATCGAGTAAAATAATTGAATATGGCCGACGACGTAATTCATCGAATAAGCGATTGCGATCTTTGTACCCGACATAGCCGGCGGGTGAGCCCAAAATTTTGGCCACGCTGTGCGGCTCGGCAAATTCGCTCATGTCTAATTTTATCAGTGCTTTTTCATCATGGTATAAACCTTCGGCCAATAATTTGGCCAGTTCGGTTTTGCCTACGCCGCTCGGACCAACAAACAAAAATGAGGCAAATGGTTTTCCTTTGCGACCCAAACCCAAGTAACGTTCCTTCAGTGTGCGCACAATGTTGTCAATGACCATGTCTTGACCAACTAATAGTTTTTTAAGCATATCTTTGGCCTGATCAAGCATATCCCATTCACTGCTTTCCAATACCGCACGATCAACTCCCAAACGATCAGCCAACGTTGACACAATATCTGCCGGCGAAACTACTATGGGATTTTTTATATTTTTTTTAACCGTGAACTGACGAATTTTGACCGCGAGTTTTTTCATTTCGTTCTGTAATTTGCTTAAGGTTTTTTTGTATGTTTTGGCGCCATTGATATTTTTTGCTTCCAACGCCGCGGTTTTTTGTTTTTCTATTTCCGTGATTTTTCGTTCCAATTGAACTAATTTTTGACTCTCTGAATTTTTATATTTTTTAACTTTTACCGCGGCCGAGGCTTCGTCCAGCAAATCAATCGCTTTATCCGGCTGATACGCATCATGCAGATATTTGCCACTCAAAGCCACTGCAGTTTCAATCGCGGCCGGAGTAATGGTCAAATGATGAAATTCCTCATAATATTTTTTGACGCCGTTTAAAATAGCAATTGTCTGTGTTGTAGTTGGTTCAGCCACAAAGACCGGCTGAAAACGACGTTCCAAGGCCGGATCAGCCGCCACATATTTTTTATACTCATCGTACGTAGTCGCGCCAATGCAGTGTAATTGACCGCGAGCCAGAGCCGGCTTGAGAATATTCGCGGCATCAAGCGTTCCTTGATTGGAACCGGCTCCGATAATAGTATGCAGTTCATCAATAAACAAAATACTATGTTCGCTTCGTGACAACTCGTCAATCACTTGTTTTAAACGCGATTCAAATTCACCGCGATAAATTGTGCCCGCGATCATCAGCGTTAAATCAAGTGACAGAATTTTTTTGCGGCGCAAAATATCCGGCACATCATCGGCACAAATCCGTTTGGCCAAGCCTTCCACAATCGCGGTTTTGCCCACGCCCGGCTCGCCAATAAGAATAGGATTATTTTTGGTGCGTCGACAAAGAATATTTATCACTCGATTGATTTCTGTGTCGCGTCCAATCACCGGATCCAATTTTTTTTCTACTGCCTTGTCGGTTAAATTTACGGTAAAATATTGAACTGCGCTTTGTTCCGCTTTTTTCTTTTTACTTCCGCGCAAGGTATTTTCCGCCGCGTCATTTTGTTCATCAGCTTTATGAGTCAAAGAATCCATGGTTTCAATCATGTCATCAATCGTCGTGCTTTGGCCGCTGGTTTCCAACGCGGTTCTGACAAGTTTTGCCAATTCACCACGTTCAGTTTTGGCCTTGGAAAAAATAGTAGTTAATTCTTTGTCATCGTTTTCCAACAACGCCAGCAATAAATGTTCAGTGCCAATATAGCTGTGTCCGCGTTCAAACGCGATGAGGAGCGATTTTTCAATTGTCCGACTGGCTCCTTGGCTTAAATCAGGCAATGACGGTCGTCCGTCTTCGGTTTTTTCAATTGGCCGTCGTTCAGCGCTGTGCCGAATTTCTTCTACGGGAAAATTGGCTTTTTTTAAAATTTCCACAGCTACCGAACCCGGCTCTTCCATCAGGCCGATAAATAAGTGATATGGTTCCACTTGAGCCAAGTGGGCATTGTGCGCCAGAGAAATCGCACGCGCGATGACATTTTTGAGATGAGTGGAAAAATTGTCCAGCAGTTTTTGGGGGGTCATAATTTTGACTTTTAGGCGTTAGCTTTATACAATAACTATACTTTATTTAAATGAAAATTTCCAGCCCTTATAATATTGAAAGTATGAGAGAAGGTCTAAGTACTATATTGGCTCAAATCAAGGATAAAAAGGTTTTGTCCCCAGAGGCTCTTGTTAATCTCACGATTTGGCTCACCCGAGAAGATATGGCGGAATTTCGTGTCGAGATTTTTGACTTATTAAACCAGGGAAATTATGAACACTTAGAAGATGCTTTTTATACGCGAATTAAAGTTGGTACGGGAGGAATTAGGGGTATTATTGGTGTTGGATCAAATCGAATTAATCGTCGTACCATTGCTGAAGCCGCTCAAGCTTTGGCTGATTTTATTGCTGATTTTGGTGGAATCGCCAAACAGCATAGTGTAGTGATTGGATATGAAGCTCGAACCAATGCCAAAGAATTTGCTGAAATGTGTGCCGAAGTATTTGCGGCCAACGACATTAAATCATACATTTTTGATGGACTACGCGCCACGCCTGAAATTTCTTTTGCTGTCCGTTTTTTGGGAGCAACTGCGGGTGTGCAAATTACCGCTTCGCATAATCCTCGCACGGACAATGGTTTTAAATTTTATTGGTCAGATGGTGGGCAGGTGGTACCGCCATTGGATTTAAAGTTTATGGAGTTGGTACAAAAAGTTGATCGCATACAATACCTAAAGTTTAGTGACGGGTTAAGAAAAAATTTAATTACCTTTATTGGTAAGGAGATTGACGAGGTATATTATCAAGCGATTCACGGTTTATCGCTTTCTCAAAGTCGTTCAGCCACGATTGTATTTAGTCCGATTCATGGTGCGGGAATCATGAACGTTTTACCCGTACTGCGTAATGCAGGGTATATGGTTGAGGTTGTTCCGGAACAAGCTGTGCCTGATGCACAATTTCCAACGGCAAAAGGCGATTTGATAAATCCTGAATATGAGGAAGTCATGGAATTGCCTATAAAATTGGCGGAAAAATTAGAGTATGACTTGGCAATTAATTCTGATCCTGATGCCGATCGGATCGGTGTTGCCGCTAAGAAAAAAATGAACGAAAGTACTGTCCAATTTTTGACCGGTAATGAAATCGGCATTGCACTTGCTCACTTTATATTATCAGCCAGACAAGCGAAAGGAGAGTTAACTAGCCATCATTTGCTTGTGGAAACATATGTCACCACGTCGCTCATCGGTGACATTGCTCGGCGTTTCGGTATCACAGTTAAAGATGATTTATTGGTGGGATTTAAATTTATTGGTGAAGTGATTGAAAAATTAAGCGATAAAAAAGATTTTGTATTCGCGGCCGAAGAAAGTTTGGGATATCTAGCTGGTACGTTTGTCCGTGACAAAGATGCTGCGATTGCCGCTCTTTTATTGGCGGAGCTGGTATCCGAATGTAAAGATAAAGGCCAAACTTTAGTTGGTTATCTTGATGATATTTATCGTGTCTACGGTTATTACAAAAATCGTTTGCACATGGCCGAATTTCCCGGCAAAAAAGGTTTTCAAAATATTCGTCGTATTATGATTGGTTTTCGTCAGAAACCTCCGACTGATTTGGCTGGCATTCCGATTTTGAAAGTGCTTGATCGTTTACCAGAAGCACAGCGTTCCGCTGAAACTTACAAAGTAGGTGCAACGGGGGATCAATTGACATTTATTTTTTCCGCTGATGAAAAAACTCGGGTTACAGTTCGCCCATCGGGTACAGAACCAAAGGTAAAATTTTATATACAAGACCGTTCCGATGTTGTCGGTGATTTGGAGGAAACGCGTTTGCATACAGACGCACGGGTTAATCTGTTGACGTTTGATATCATTGAATATAGCCGGCAATTTGTGCGAGAAGATTAAAATTTTTAATGGTAAATACTGTGTCGGCCGATTTTATAAAAAATATATTTATTTTCTTTTTCAATTTTAAAAATTACTCGGTAGTCTCTGGTGATGGAAAAAGACCAATGTTCATTCCACGATCCGTTTAACTTATGAGTCTTTAGGCTAGAATTGAAAGGATCTACACGAAAAATATCCTCCCTTTCTTTGAATGATTGCTGTATATTTTTTGGACATTTTTTGTAAAGTCGACAAAAAATAGGTAAATAAATAATTTCCATACCCTCCTTAAAATAATTTAATCTTTATCTAAGTCAGCAAACGAATGAAGAATTTTACCTTTTCCGGCACGGAATTCTCGTTCGGCTAATTTGATATGTATTATATCCCACAGATAATACCAAAAATATTTTATCCGGTGCTGTAACAAAGCAAAACCCCTTAATTTTTTTGGTTTTATGTCAAACTGTGCTGATTGAAGAATTGATTGATTACTATAATTCATAAAAAAGTAGGCTACAATAATATATTTCGCATTATCTTTGTTGTCAAAGCTCTCGGACAAACGCGCAATAATTGAATAATTATTTTATGGCGCCAACTGGGAATGATAATTCTTTTATTTTTCATTAAACCAGCATAGGCGATTTCCGCCACAGAGCGCGCATTCATTACTCCGTTGTTTTTAAAAATTTCTGTTTTGTCAGCTCCGGCTCTATTTTGAAATGAAGTTTTTGTCGGTCCGGGACAAAGCGCGGAAACAGTCACGCCAGTGTGGCGAGTTTCTTCACTCAATGCTTCGGAAAGTGACAAGACGTATGCTTTGGTGGCAAAATATACGGCCATAAATGGCCCGGGCTGAAAGGCCGCGGTTGAAGCCACGTTTAAAATTTTACCGGACTTTCTCGCCATCATTTCCGGAAGAAATAAACGGCACAGCGACGTCAGCGCAGTTATATTCAATTGAATCATTTCAATATTTTTTTGGTCATTGGTTTCGGCAAATTCACCATAATCGCCAAAGCCTGCGTTGTTGACTAAAATTAAGGGAAAATGCGCACTGATCTTTTAATTTTCCGTCCTTTTTAAATAGTATTAATCCAAATCCGCAAGTGAATTGAGTTTTATTGCTTTCCCAGCTTTAAATTGTCGTTGGCTTATTTTTACGTTAATGTAATCTCTGGTATCGTACCAATGAAATTGCATACGATGCCATATATGAAGAAAAAACCCGACTTTTTTACGGTGAGTAATTGGTTTGGAAACGACCTGATTCACAATAACTAAATTCATAATATGAGAAAATATATTTTTACTATACCACAAATAATATATTAGTCAACCTGAAATTGTGAGGAAAAAATCGTTTTTGTTAAACCATCTCGCGTAATTGTTTGATCCGCTCAATAATCGGCGGATGCGTGGAAAAAAGATTGGTTAGATTTTTTCCTTTAAAAGGATTGGAAATAAATAAATGAGCCGTGGCCGTGGATGCGGTTTCCAGCGGTTGATTGGAAGCCGAAATTTTTTCCAGTGCCCGCGCCAAGCCTTCGGGATAACGGGTCAAAAGCGAACCAGAAGCATCTGCTAAAAATTCGCGTTTGCGCGACACTGCCAATTTGATGAGCTCGGCAATAATCGGTGACAAAAGAATTAAGACAAGGCCGGCAATCGCCAAAATCCCGCCGCTTTTATTGTCATTATCCGATGATCGTCGCCAATTGGAGTGTAAAAACCAATTAGCCATAAGGGAAATGGCGCCAACCAACACAATGACAATCGTCATGACGCGGATATCATAATTTTTGACATGCGATAATTCGTGCGCGATCACGCCTTCCAATTCTTCATTTTCCAACGCCTGAATAATTCCCGTAGTAAACGCAATTGATGAATGTTTGGGATCGCGTCCGGTGGCAAAGGCATTTAAAGCCGGGCTGTTAATGATATAAATTTTAGGCACGGGCAAGCCGGCAGTAATACACAAATTTTCCACTAAATTATACAAATAAGGATTGTCTTTTTTGGCGATGTGTCGCGCGCTAGTTGAACGCAAGGCAACTTTGTCACCATGATAATAACTGAATAATGTCATGACGAGTGAAATGAAAACAGCCAAAACAATCGCTTCCGATCCATAACCAAACCAGGTTTTCAAAACCCAACCAAGCCCGGTGATAAACGAGATGAAAATCAAAATTAAAATAATGGTGCGATGTTTGTTGGCGTCGATTTGGGAATACATATTAAAATTTAACCGTTACATTTTCTCGTTCAGTCGCATCGGCAATTTCAAAGAAATCAAATTTCACAAACTTAAGCGTGTTGCCAATCAGATTCGTGGGAAATACTTCCAGTTTAGTATTAAAGTCCCGTGTTTGGCCATTGTAAAAGCGGCGGGCGGCCATAATTTTATTTTCCGTGTCAGATAATTCATCCATGAGTTGCGCCACGTTCGTATTAGCTTTAAGATCAGGATAGGCTTCCATGCTAACGCGCAGATTGCCCAATAAATTACCAAGCATACTTTCAGCTTTGGCCAGATCAGTGTGCGAGCCGGATTTTTGCGCTTCCATGGCTTGCGAACGGGATTTGGTAATGTTTTCCAATAATCCGCGTTCGTGACTTAAGTATCCTTTGACACTTTCCAACAAATTGGGAATTAAATCATGTCGGCGTTTGAGTTGAACATCAATATCACTCCACGCTTCTTTGGTGCGATTGCGCGCGGTAACTAAACCATTGAATGTTACCACGAGCCAAATAACAAAAACCGCCAATATAATAAGTAAAATCATTGACATTTCCATATAGTTTTATTAGTGGCTTGAACTCAAGCCTTAATTATGTAATAATCCTTATTATTCTAACTCGCTTACTTTCAATTGTCAATTATGTTTACCTTTATTATTTTTCTTTTGGTCTTAAGTTTGGTTGTTTTGGTGCATGAATTCGGACATTTTTTTGTGGCGCGGTTAAGTGGCATGAAAGTTTTTGAATTTGGCTGGGGATTTCCGCCGCGGGCGATTGGTTTTTATCGTGATCCTCTTACCAAAAAAATTGTTTGGGTTTGGAAAAGTCGAGCGAATGATTTGGCGGAAACTGTTGGTGGCGTGCCGAGAGAACAACAATTTCCCGCGACATTATATTCAATAAATTGGCTGCCATTGGGTGGTTTTGTCAAAATTAAAGGAGAAAACGGGGACACAGAAGACGAAGATAGTTTTAGCGCCAAAAAATTTGGTCCTAAATTAGCGACACTTTTGGCCGGAGTAGTGATGAATTTTATTTTAGCCGCAATTTTGTTGGGCGTTGGTTTTATGATTGGTTTGCCCACTGATTTATCCAACTTGGGCGATGAACGAGCCATTATAGTGAAATCGGCCGAAGTAATGATCCAACATGTGGAAAAAGATTCGCCCGCGGCCATTGCCGGATTAAAAACCGGTGATGTGATTAGAACAGTGAATGGAACTGCGGTGCAAAATACGAGCGTTTTGATTAACTTATTTCGTGAATCAGAAAAAAAGGTTTTAAATTTGGAAATTAAACGTGACGAATTAATTTTTAATCAGGCGGTTACTCCTGTTTACATTGAAAAAGATGGCGTTCCTCGGCTGGGAGTTGGTTTGGCCGATGCGGGAGTAATTCGTTTTCCTTGGTATTTGGCGTTTTATAAAGGATTTGTTGCGGCCGGAATGGGTTTTTTGAATGTTTTTGTGGCTTTTTATATTTTGGTGCGCGAGCTTATTTTGGGTAATGGTTTGGCCTTTGGCGTGAGTGGTCCGGTGGGAATTGCTGTCGCGGTCGGTGAAAGCGCGCGCTTAGGCTTTAGTTATTTGTTAAATGTAACGGCTATGATTTCGTTGAGTTTGGCCGCGTTGAATGTTTTGCCCATTCCCGCGCTGGATGGTGGACGGGCATTGTTTGTGATTATTGAAAAATTATTTCGGCGCAAAATTCCCATTAAAGTGGAACAAATCACGCATACGGTGGGTTTTGTGGCTTTGTTATTTTTGATTGTGGTTATCACGTGGCGTGATATTAGCGCGTTATTCTAAAATATGGATGCATCTTTTGTATGAAAATAAATTAATATGTCCAAAGATTTACAAAAATTACATAATGAGAGTTTGGTGCACATTGCGACTGCGCTTGATTTGGCACAATTGGAAGCGGTTGAATTATCGTTATTTTCGCGCCAAAACGGTCGACTGACTATGCTCATGAAAGAAATAGCTACTGTTTTGCCGGCGGAAAAAAAAGCGTATGGTGAATCTTGCAACACAGTAAAAGAAGAATTAATCGGTTCGATTGCCAAGCGTCGTGAAGAATTGACGAATGTGCGCTGGAAAACAATTGCCAATGATGAGCGGATTGATCCCTCGGCTCCGCTCGGGACAAGTTCTTCGTCCATGACAAGAGCACAAAAAAAGAATTACGGTTCGCTTCATCCCATAAGTCGCGTGCAATACGATTTGGAGGATTTGTTTACTTCCATGGGGTTTATGGTGCTGGATGGTCCGGAATTGGAAAGCGATTATTATAATTTTGAAGCGCTTAATATTCCGGCCGATCATCCGGCGCGCGACATGCATGATACTTTTTATCTTAAAAATAATCCGAGTTGGGTAATGCGCACGCATACCTCGCCGGTTCAAGTCAGAGCTATGGAAAAATATGGTGCGCCTTTACGCGCGATTGTTCCCGGACGTTGTTTCCGGAATGAAGCAACTGATCCGCGCCACGAGCATACGCTATATCAATTGGAAGGATTGGTGATTGATCGCGGTATTAATTTTGCGCATTTGAAAGGCATTATTGCCACAGTGGCCAAACATTTGTATGGAGGGGAAACCAAAGTTCGATTTCTGCCAAAATTTTATCCTTTTGTTGAGCCGGGAGTGCGCGGCGAAGTTACGTGTTTTTTGTGTCATGGCACTGGCTGTCGCGTGTGCAAAAATACGGGTTGGCTGGAAATTTTTGGCGCGGGCATGATGCATCCGAATGTTCTCCGTGCTGGGAAAATTGATCCGGAAAAATATTCCGGCTTGGCGTTTGGACTTGGTTTGTCGCGTTTGGTAATGCTTAAATACGCGATTCCGGATGCGCGCTATGCACTGGGCGGAGATTTGCGATTTTTAAATCAGTTTTAATGTATGTTTACAAAATAAAAATCTTATTTTGTTACTAATCCGGTTAAATTATTTTGTATGTTGATTTCAAAAAATTGGCTCCGCGATTTTGTTTTTTTGCCTGATGCGTTTGATGCGCTGGATTTGGCGCGGCGATTGTCATTGTCAACGGTTGAAGTGGAAAATGTGACTGAACAAAGCGCGGCATTTGCTGGTTTGGTTGTCGGAAAAATTATGGCGATTGAATCACATTCGGACGCGCAAAAATTAAAAGTCTGTGAAGTTGATGTGGGCGATAAAACTTTGTCCATTGTGTGCGGAGGAGCAAATCTTTCGGTGGGAATGAAAGTGGTAGTGGCGAAAATTGGTGCTCGTGTGCGTTGGCATGGAGAAGGGGAATCTATTGTTTTGGAATCAGCGACGATTCGCGGCGTAAAATCATTTGGCATGATTTGCGCGAGCGATGAAATTGGTTTATTGGATCGTTTTCCGAAAAGCGTGGCCAATGAAATTATTGATTTAAGTAAGCATAAAGCTCGGTCGGGAACTGCTTTGTCCGAAGCTCTGGGCTTGGATGATGTGATTTTTGAAATTGATAATAAATCAATGACGAATCGACCGGATTTGTGGAGCCATTATGGCGTCGCGCGTGAGATTGCGGCTTTGACCGGAAAAAAATTTAAAACGATTAAACCGCCAATGATACTTGAAGGTAATACAATAAAGATATCGGTTAAAAATGGAGCAAAAGATTTGTGTTCGCGGTATATGGCGGTGGCGATGAATGATGTGTCGCCGATTGCGTCGCCGGAATGGTTGCGCGCGCGTTTGGAAGCGATTGGTCAGCGATCCATAAATGCAATTGTGGATTTGACTAATTATGTGATGTTTGAACTTGGTCAGCCTTTGCACGCGTTTGATGCCGATAAAATCGGGAATCATAACGGTGAAGTGGCTTTGACCGTACGTTTGGCCAATGCGGGAGAAAATTTTATTACACTTGATGCCAAAAAGTTGACATTAACAAATACTACGTTGGCGATTGCCAATGATACGGAAATATTGGCGCTCGCAGGAATTAAGGGCGGAGAAAATAGCGGAGTTGATACCAAAACCACTCGCGTTATATTTGAAGCGGCCACGTTTAATGCCGGTTCAGTGCGTAAAACTTCCACGGCTTTGGGAATTCGTACTGATTCTTCGGCTCGATTTGAAAAAAGTTTGGATCCACATTTGCCCGCAGTTGCTTTGCGTCGCGTAGTTGAATTGGCACAGAAGATTTGGCCTATGGCAACAGTCGCGAGTATAGTTGTTGATATCACTAATTTTTCTTCGACTCCTATTATCGTTAATTTAACCTGCTCTTTTATCAATGAGCGTTTGGGAGTTCAGATAGAAGAAAAAAAAATCGTGAATATTTTGGAACGATTGGGTTTTGCAGTTGTTAGAAAAAAGGATGCTTTGGCAGTTACCGTACCAAGCTGGCGTGCAACCAAAGACATTTCGATCAAAGAAGATATTGTGGAAGAAGTGGTGCGATTGTATGGTTATGAAAATATTCCGGCCGAATTTCCTCTGTGCCAGATTGCTCCGGCCGCGCCCAATGAATTGCGTAATTTGGAACGAGAAATCAAAGAAATTTTAGCGCGCGAATGTGGTTTTACTGAAGTGTATAATTATTCTTTTGCGTCGTCTGAATGGCTCGCTCGTTTAGGATTATCAACCGAAAATTTTTTGGCGTTGGATAATCCAATCGCCAAGGATCGGCCATTATTGCGTCGCGATCTTATTCCCGGACTTTTGGAAAATATTGAATATAATGCTCATCGTTTTGACAATGTTAGTTTATTTGAAATCGGCCGAGTGTATCGCTCGGATACAGCGGGAGAGCGGGCTCGACAAAATTCCGGCGAATTATTGCCTGATCAGCCATTAATGCTTGGTTTGGCTGTGCTGGAAAAAAATAATAATCAGCCATTTTTTATTTTGGCTGACGCGATTCGGAATATTGGCGAGCGGCTGGGATATTTTTTTTCTTTTTCCGAAATGGAAAATTCCTTGCCACTTTTTCATCCTGGCCGGATAGCACACATTATGTGCGGGGAAATTGAGTTAGGTAAAATTGCGGAAATTCATCCGGAGAAACAATTAAAGTTAGGCATTGATGCTCGTGTTGCCGTGGCGGAATTTTCTTTATCCGCGTTGCTATTATTGGCATCGACGCCGCGTCGCTATGTTTCCATCCCTAATTTTCCCGAAGTTGAACGCGACATTGCAATTATTGTTGACAAAAAGAAATCACATTCTGAAATAGAAACAATTATGCTTGGCGCTCATTCTCTTTTGCAGCGCGTAGAATTGTTTGATATATATGAAGATACACAGATTGGGCCAGATAAAAAAAGTATAGCATATCATGTGACGTATGCCTCAGACGATCATACTCTTGCCACGGCGGAAATTGATGCGGCACAGGCCGTAATTTTGAAAATTCTTACCAAAAAATGCGGCGCAATGTTGCGTGGTGAATAGTGCTGTGGTATACTTTATTTAATTAAAAAACCTGATAAAGTTTTTTAAACTTTCATTTTTAAATTTTAAGTATGCCTGTCACGTCTACTCAAGATTTTTTGTTTATTGTTTTATCGTTATGTGTTTTGTGGTTTACGGTTTTTTTATGTTGGCTGTTGTACCAAGCGGGCCGAGTTCTGCGCAACGCCAACAGAATTATTGAAGGCTTGACCAACAAATTGGAATTGATTTCCGAAGCAGTGGAATTTATCAAGAAAAAAGTTGATGGTTTATCCAGCAATATGGGAATTGTCAGTTCACTCGCGAGTGGAGTGATGGAACGATTTGTCGTGGGCAAAATCGCCAAAAAATTTGAAGAACGGGTGGAAGAGAACAAAAAGAAAAAAGTAGGGAAGAGAAGATAATAATCGAATATAAAAAAATCCCCTTAACGAAGGGGATTTTTAATGTTATAAATTTATTCCACTACCAAAGTTCCTTTCATGGATTTGTGTCCGGAACCGCAGAAAACACTGCAGGTGAATGGGAATGAGCCGGATTTATCCGCAACAAATTCTACGTTTACCGTTTCTCCGGCTTTAAATTTTTTGTTTACATTAAATTCAGGCAAAGCAAAACCATGTTCAACATCAGTACTAGTAATCGTTAATTTTACCGTATCGCCTTTTTTGACGCTTATTGTTGAGGGAGAAAATTCCCAGTTTTTCGCAGTCAATGTGAATGATTTTACCGCTGATTTGAGATCAACTTTAACTTCTGTTTTTGTTTCAGTTTTTAATTCTGGTTTTACTTCTACGGTAATTTTAGCGTTGGTGTTGGCTGAGGTTTTTGTATCGGTTTCTCCAGCTGATTTGGTTACTTGAAATGAACCGGACACTCCTACATTGTTGACGGTTACAGGGACATCATCTCCGGGAAATTCAAAAATTCCTTTTTTATTAAGATCAACATGGAGCATCACATGCACAATTGGCGTGACTTTTTTCGCGTCAACTGTAACTTTTACATCCGTATGTTCTCCGGTTAAAACAGCTGTTTGACCAATTATTTCGCTTGGCACACCGTCTTTATCCGCATGAACCACGACCCAGCCATCAGTGGTCAATATAACTTTTGGCACATAAACGGTTGAATTGACGAGTGTTTGGTTTGCAACGTTAACTGAGGCAGTCACAAGTTCTTTGTACGCAGTGGTAGACAAATCACTCTCGATTTTCGTTTTTTGGCCGCAACCGCCACCAATTAATAACAAAGCAGTCAAAGCGAGTCCAAGCGATAGAGTGGTTTGTGTGCGCATAGTATTAAATTAAGAATTATTTTTTAAGTATAAGCCGTGTAAAAATTGTCGTCAACCCCACTTTACACTCTCTCCAAAAAACCGTACAATCCACTTTACTAGTTCGACAGGCTCACTATAAATATGACTGATTTTGTCCATCTTCATGTCCACTCGCATTATTCGCTCTTGAATGGCTTAACCAAAATAAAAGCCTTGGTTAAGGCGGCGAAAGCGCGGGGATTTTCCGCTTTAGCATTGACTGATTATGGATCAATGTATGGCGCTATTGAATTTTATCAAGCGTGTTTGGCCGAAGGAATTAAACCGATTATTGGATTTGAAGCATACATTGCTCCACGAAGTAGACTTGATAAAGATCCGGCGCATGATTCGACATTGTATCATTTAATATTACTCGCGGAAAATTATAATGGCTATAAAAATTTAATGAAGCTGTCGTCGTTTGGCCATTTGGAAGGATTTTTTAATGGGAAACCACGCATTGATAAAGAATTGTTGCGGAAATATCATGAAAATATAATTGTTTTGTCCGGACCGATTGAAGGCGAAATTCCCACATTAATAAAAAATGGTGAGATTGCCAAAGCCAAAGCAGTGGCGCGGGAATATCAAGAAATGTTCAGTTCGACTTCGCTCACCGCGAGTGGATCGGATTATTTTTATTTGGAATTGGAAGATCATCCGGCAATCTCCGGCCAAATTGAAGTGAATACTAAATTAATTGAATTGGGAAAAGAATTGGGAATTCCGTTGGTGGTAACGCGTGATGTACATTATTTAAATCCGGATGATGATGAGGCGCAAGATATTTTGCGTTGTATTGCCGAAGGTTGGCGCGTGGATCAGCCGAATAGAATTGATTATCGCGGCGTTGATCGGTCGTTCGCGACTGGCGATGATATTGCCGCGCGTTTTCGGCATGTTCCGGAAGCAATTGCCAATACGATAAAAATTGCGGAGCGTGTGAACATTCAAATAGAATTAAACAAATGGCATTTTGCGCCAGTGGAATTACCTCCGGGCAAAACTGCGGACGATGTTTTGGCCGAAGAAGCACATAATCGCGTTACGATTTATTTTAAAGAAAAAACGGCTGAACTTACTGAACGTTTGAATTATGAATTGGAAATTATTAAAACAAAAAAATATTCGCCGTATTTTTTGTGCGTGGCGGATTTTGTGCGTTATGCCAAAGATCATGGGATTGTGGAATCAACGCGTGGTTCAGCCGCTGGTTCATTGGTGTCGTATGTTATGGGAATTACGACTGTGGATCCGATGCGATTTAATTTGCCGTTTGAACGATTTTTAAATCCGTTTCGTCCCAGTCCACCGGATGTGGATACGGATTTTGCCGATGATCGTCGCGATGAAATGATTGAATATGTCACGAAAAAATATGGCGCGGATAAAGTGGCGCAAATTATTACGTTTGGAACTATGGCCGCGCGCGCCAGTGTGCGCGATGTTGGTCGTGCTTTGGGATTCGCGTATTCTTTTTGCGATCAAGTGGCCAAATTAATTCCGCAAGGCGCGCAAGGTTTTCCCATGACGATTGGTCGCGCACTGACGGAAGAACCGGATTTGAAAAAATTATATGAACAAAACGCGGATGTAAAACGTTTGTTGGATTTGGCGCGAAAAGTTGAAGGCTGTGCGCGGCATACTTCCATTCATGCGGCCGGAGTGGTGATTGCGCCGACCGCGCTGATGGATTTTTCGCCCGTGCAATATGAAACCGGTGGCACGCGGATTACCACGCAATATGAAATGAAATCCGTGGAAGCGGCCGGAGTTTTAAAAAATGATTTTTTGGGAATTCGCAATTTGGCGATTTTGGGAAACGCGGTGGAATTCGTGAAAAAAACCACGGGTCAAGAAATTGATATTTATAATTTACCGTTGGACGATGCCAAAGTTTATGAAATGTTGGCGCGCGGAGAAACGATGGGTGTTTTTCAGCTTGGTGGTTCGGGTATGACGCGCTGGCTAAAAGAACTGAAACCAAACCGGATTGAAGATATTATGGCCATGGTGGCGCTGTATCGTCCTGGACCAATGGAATCTATTCCCGAATATATTCGCCGCAAATATAATCCTGAGGCGGTAAAATTTTTTGATTCGCGGTTGGAAAAAATTCTCGGCGCTTCGTATGGATTGTTGGTATATCAAGACGATGTGATGTTGACTGCGATCGCACTCGCTGGTTATGATTGGATGGAAGCGGATAAGTTTCGCAAAGCCATGGGCAAAAAAATTCCCGAAGAAATGGCCAAACAAAAAGAACAATTTTATAAAGGTTGTCAGGAAATAGGCAAAGTAAAAAAAGATATTGTTGATGAAATTTGGCATGCGATTGAACCGTTTGCCGCGTATGGGTTTAATAAATGTTTGGTAGGAGAGACTGAAATTGTGGACGCGGCAACCGGAGCAATAAGAACCATCAAGGAAATGTACGAGCAAAAATCGAGGATGTCGGTATTAAGTTTGTCGGGCTATAAGAAATTAATTAAAAGAAAAATAATTGATATCTATAAAAACGGGAAGAAGCCAGTGTGGGAAATTACTATTCGCAGTGGCCGGAAAATTACTGCCACGGGCAATCATCCCTTTTTAAAATTTGGCGGCTGGTTCAATTTAGAAAAATTATGTGTCGGTGATTTGATCGCCGTACCAAGAAAAATTGACTATCGGCCGAGTGCTGATTTAGATTCTAAAAAATTAAAAGTATTGGGCTATTTGTTATCAGAAGGAAATCTCTGTCATCCTTACGGCGTTTATTTTTATTCTTCAGTCGAGGTAGAAATCCAAGATTTTATTACCGCTGTAAAATCATTTTCTAATTCTAATGTTACGATTAATAGAAGTAAAAGCGCAGCAGCTGTCTATGTGGGGCAAATCAATCCCAAATTTAGGAACAATTTAATGTTGTGGCTTAAAGAGCTGGGTTTGTATAACAAAAAAGCCACGGAAAAATTTATTCCCGAATTTATTTTCAAATTATCACCGGAAAAAATCGCAGTGTTGGTTGGATCGATGTGGCAGGGCGATGGCTGTGTACATGATGACAAAAATGGGCAAATATATTACGCGACCAGTTCAGAAAAGTTAGCTCAGCAAATGCAACACTTACTTTTGCGGTTGGATATTTTGAGTACGATTTATACCAAAAAATTTACTTATAGGAATGGCCTAAAAATTGGTTATACGATTAATATCAGCCGTTATAATAACTTGGCCAATTTTGCGCACACGGTGGGTCAACATTTATTGCCAAACAAAAAAATCATCTTGAATAATATTATTAAAAAAAATAAAATTCTGAATGGCACACTACACACTGGCGTGGCTCGAGGCAGTAAAGATGTTGTGCCGGCACAAATTTTGGAGTTGATAAGAAAAGAGTTGGGGCAGAAAGGAATAACCATAAAGACAATATCCCAAGAATTGAAAATAGCTGAAAGATTATTTTATCAAGATACAAAACGGAAAGGCTATTTGCGGGAGACAGTTGGGAAAATCGGCATCTATTTGAAAAGCACTAAATTGTTACAGGAAGCGCGTTCAGAATTGTATTGGGACGAAATTGTTTCGATAAAGTCGCGGGGCATGCAAGAAACCTATGATTTGACTGTCCTAGGCGAACATAATTTTGTCGCCAATGATTTCGTGGTGCATAATTCGCATGCCGCCAGTTATGGCATTGTCGCTTATCAAACCGCGTATCTCAAAGCGCATTATCCGGTGCAGTTTATGACCGCCATTTTGCAAGCCGAAGCCAGTGATTTGGAAAAAGTGGCGGCCATTGTGTATGAGTGCGGACGCATGGGCATTGAAGTTTTGCCGCCGGACATCAATGAAAGTTTTAAAAGTTTTGCGATGGTTTCCAAACCCGGACTCCTCGACCCTGCTCAGGGTAAACCCGGTCGGATTCGGTTTGGTTTAAATGCGATTAAAAATGTCGGCGAACATATTTGTGAAGTTATTTATCGCGAACGCAAAGAACATGGCGCGTATCAATCTCTGGAAAATTTTTTGGAGCGAATTACGGATAAAGATTTGAATAAAAAATCATTGGAAAGTTTAGTCGTGGCCGGAGCGCTGGATTGTTTTGGATTTGATCGCAACGTACTTTTTGCCAACAGCGAAAATATGTTATTTTTTTACCGACAAGCGCGCGACAGGGAATTGACCAAACAAGATTCATTGTTTGCGGCCACGGATATTAGTTTGGATTCCAAAGTAATGCTTAAGCCAGCGCCGAACGCGACGATGGAACAGAAATTAACTTGGGAAAAAGATTTGTTGGGATTATATTTGTCCGCGCATCCGTTGCATCCATTCGTGGATGCGTTAAAAGGTGTGGTGATTCCTTTAGCCGAAGTGGAATCTGCGCCGCGCGACAGTTGGGTCGTATGTTTTGGTGTGGTGGAATCCATCAAGAAAAAAATTACTAAAAAAGGCGATATGATGTTGTTTGTGGTAATTCAGGATTTGTCCGCCACAATGGAACTGTTGGTTTTTCCCAAGACGTACGCGCGCACCAAAGATCTGTGGTTGGAACGCGCGCTGATTTGTATTGTGGGGAAAACGCCGCGCGAAGAAGGAGAAAATAAAATTTTTGTGGAAAATGCCTATGAATTGCGGCGTGAAACTATTTCCGACTTGGCGCGGCAACTGGCATTATCCGTAGGGCAGAAATTAAATTCCGACGTTGGTGCCGTGCCCGAAAAATATCTGCGCATTATTTTGTCCGCGGATGAATTACAAACATCAGCCGAACCAATTAAAACCATTTTGGCCACGCATCCAGGAGATACGACGGTTTATTTGCAAGTAGGAACAGGTACGATTAAAGTGGGAACTAAAGTGAATGCGAGCGAAGAACTTTTGTCCGAGTTGATTAAAATTTTAGGAGATGCAAAAGTTGAAATGTTTTGACTTTTTGCCTAAATTATCCTAAACTATCAGTGTATGTACAATTGGACAGTAGATATTAAAGAATTAAAAAAAGATAAAAAGCAGTATGCCATTTGGAAACTGGAACAGATGGTTAATTTTGGTTTGAACGGTAAAAAATTAAACAAAGCCGATTTGAAAAAGTACTGGTTACAGTTGAATTTAGATCCTAAAAAGAAAAAGTATCTGTCACTTATTTTATGGCCGGCAAAACAATCTTAAGTGAAAATCAACGAAAATTATTAAAAATAATCGGTAATAATAAAAATATCTGCCAATATTTTTATTTGACCGGGGGCACGGCTTTGGCGGAATTTTATTTGCACCATCGTCTTTCGGAAGACTTGGATTTTTTTTCCGAAGAAGAAATTGATTCTCAAATCGTATTTGCGTTTCTGAAATCAATTCAAAAATCAGCCGGAATAAAAAAAATCGATGCCCAACAAAGTTTTAATCGCAATTTATTCTTTTTACATTTGCCAGACGGCGATGTTATTAAAACTGAGTTTACTTACTTTCCTTTCCCCAGAATTGAAAAGAAAAATAAAATTGACAATTTGTTGGTAGATAGTGTGCTTGATATCGCAGTTAATAAAATTTTTACTATTTATCAAAAGCCGCGGGCGCGCGATTTCATTGATTTATATTTAATTCTTCAAATAAAAAAATGGGGAATAGCTGATTTAGTTAAAAAAGCCAAAGTAAAATTTGATTGGCATATTGATCTTCTGCAATTGGCAAGTCAGTTTTTGCAAGCCCGAGAAGTGAAGGATTATCCCAAAATGATTGATCCTTTGAAACCGGAAGTGTGGCAAAAGTTTTTTGAAGAAGAAGCAAAGAAATTAAAAAATCAAATAGTACAATAATTTTTCCTAATATGCCCGAACATCAACTTAATCCGGAAATAATAACGACCACTCCAGAATCTGAACCAAACTCCGTTCCACCGGAAATTGTACAGCTCCTGAATTTGCTTGATTTGCAGGAAAAGTTGGTGTATTGGAATAGGCATAATATCCACGATTTGGCACTTGTTCTGGAAACAGATGAAGACTCTCCGCGTCTCAAAAAAGACGAAGCCAAAGCCATTGCCGAACGAACCGAAGAATTAACAACGGCGATTGAAGCCACATTGGCTACATTGACTACGGCAATTGCGGTTAGTATTCAATCAGAAGAAATGCAGAAAACCTGGCAAACACTGATACCTGGAGAACATTTTGCGACACCGGATGAAGCGCAACATTTTGCACAGGAACTCTTGGGATCTTTTTATATTCAATACACACGGCGTCTGAGAAAATTATCATCTTCGGTTAACCATGATGACAAGACTGTTGATCCGATCAATGCTGAGGAACAGGCGATTGATGTGGCATGGGAATTAACCGGCGTTGCTCAGCCCATTGAGTCGACTGGAGATCCGGCGACACTGGCTGAAAAACGTGCTACACAAGCAGAAGCATGGGATGAGCTTATTCAAACTCTTTCAGTATTGCCTGGACCGCATCATCCGGCTTTGCAGGCGTATTTGAAAGACAAAAATGCCACTTCCGCGCGCGCCTTAGTTTTGTCATATAAAAAGTTTACTAATATTGATAAAAATCAGCGACGTATTTTGGAAATGAGGCATACGGTGGAAGATCTGGCCGGACTGGAAAGTTTACTGGCCACAATTACGACTGAGACCAAGGGAATTATTATTCCGTCGGATTTTGAACTGGTTGACGGTTTACCTATGACGGAGGCGCGACGCATTTTTGACAAAGATTTTTTTGGTCCACAGGAAATTCGGGCGGTTTTTGGTTTTGAATTGCCGGCCGATAAAATTCCGGGTATTCCGTATACCAAAGAACAATTGGAGCAGGCTAAAGCAGAGGGAATGATGTTGGTTCTATTTGTGGATACCGATGCCCAAGGAAACTCTCTTTCCGCTCAGCGTATGCGTGAATTGACCGAACCTCTCTACGCGAGTGCGCCGGATAAAGGAAAATTGTTACATGATACTTCTTGGTATAAAGATGAAGCTTTTTATACCACGGAAAATCCTGAACGGCGCTGGCGATTGGTCTCCAAAGAACCATTGCCAAATACGACCAGTAAAACCTATGCCAACCAAACCAAAGAACTCCGTACTTATTTACAGACCAAAAATGCGCTTACAGCCGAAGAGTTGGCTGAATGCAGTGATGCGGTTTTAGATGAGCTTAATCGTCTCGCTCAAAGTAATGAAACGTGGCAGACCGCGGCCGAGCGTTTAGTTAATCTTAAAATAAATCAAAATCATCGGTTATCTTTTGTTGAAACAATCCAAGTAATATTGCATGCTCGGCACAATGGAAATACATCGATATTAGAAAGCATTTATTCTTGGACCAAATCCAGTTCTTTCTACGGCAACTTGGTGAACGTCGGTAATAATGAGCGGTATTTACTGAAGTATTTGGATAAATTAGCGCAGTCACTGTGATTTTATAATTAATCGTAGATGGAGTGATCACCCACCGAGCGTAATAGAATAGTTTGATTTTCTATAAACTCAAAAATTATTCTATATGAATAAGTTACACTACAAGCATAAAATTTTTGTAGGTTTCCCTGTAGTTTATGTGTTTTGAGATGTGGAGCAAAAGGATCAATTCGTAGGTCGTCAATTGTTGTCATGGCCTTCTCTTGTACTAAAGTAAAAAGTTTTTTGTATTCACGATTAAACCTTGGCGAATATAAAATTCTAAACATAGCCCTCCTTAATTTTATTTTATTTATCTAAATCATCCGGTGAATTAAGCTCTGTTATTTTTAGTAAGCCAAGTTTGATTCCCAGACTTTCTATTTTCAATTCCCAAATAAATTTTTCTTTTTTTATAAAATTTAAAATTTTCCCGACTCTGGAGTTGGGATTGGCAGACTGTTTATTTAAAAACGAAGAGTAAATGGTTCGTAACATACTTAAATTTATTATTGATATATTTACTATATCATAATTTTGATCCATATCAATGTCGGTTTATTCATTTTTTATCCACTTATATATGCTTCCCAATTCGGATCAACTACGATGTCGCGCCACGAAGTAAAATTATTTTTTTGCGCTTGAAAATATCCAGCCACGGCAATCATGGCGCCGTTATCCATGCTGTATTTTTTTTCCGGAATTAAAAATTTTGAGTTTGGCAAAATTTTTTGTAATTCCGCGCGCAATGTGGCGCGCATTTTTTCATTCGCGCTCACTCCGCCACCAAAAATTATTGTGGTTGGCTGATATTTTTCCGCTGCGCGGCTGGTTTTTTCCACAATCACGTCCACAATCGCTTGTTCAAAACTGGTGCAAAAATCCGCGCGCGTTGGATTATTATGTTGAACGCCAAAAATTCCAGCCGGTAAATCAGGATTTACATCCAGCGCACTCAATTCATTGTCCCGCAACCAATATAAGGCCGCGGTTTTTAATCCGGCAAAACTAAAATCCAAATTATTTTCTTTGATCATTGGCCGCGGAAATGAGATTGTGTTTGCGTTTCCTTTTTTGGCCAATGCCGAAATTTTTGGTCCGCCCGGATATTCCAATCCCAACAATTTCGCCACTTTATCAAAACATTCACCAGCCGCATCATCGCGCGTTGCCCCTAATTTTTCATATACGCCATGGTCAGTGGCGAGTAATAATTCAGTATGTCCGCCACTTACAAGTAAACACAGTGCAGGAAATTCAATGCTTTGGTTTTCAATTTTGATATTTGCTCCAGATTTATTTATTTGATTTTTGAGCAAAACCGAATGAACGTGTCCATCCATGTGATTCACGCGAATCAGTGGCACTTCCCATAAATACGATAAATTTTTGGCTGCTTCCACGCCAATGACTAAACCGGTAATTAATCCCGGCCCGGCAGTCACGGCAATCGCGTCAGGTTTACCGTGAGCGACTTGTCCCGAGCGGAGTCGAGGGAAGTCGAACGGTTTTTTCTGCATAGCATCCCGAGTGTAGCCGAGGGACAGTACTTCTTCGATTACCGGCATAATCGCGATCGCGTGTTCACGTCCGGCAATTTCCGGCACTACGCCGCCGTATTTTTTGTGAATATCAATTTGACTGGCGGTTTTTTCCGCAAGCACGACAAAATTGTTTTCGCTCGCTTCAATCAGAGCGACTGAAGTATCATCGCACGATGATTCAATGCCGAGGATTTTCATAATCGTAGCGCCAAGGGGAGTTGAACCCCTCTTCTTAGATTGAAAATCTAATGTCCTAACCGATAGACGATGGCGCCATAAATTTATGTGAAAATTATAAGCGAAATTGGCGCTCGTGTCAACACGCTTGACAGCTATTTAATCAGTATGGTAATATCTTTTCATCAACCGCAGACCGTAGCTTTCCTTCGACTCTCCCGATTATGTCGGGATCGCTCAGGACTTAAATACGCTACCGAGGTTTAATCCCGACAAGTCGGGATGCTTTCTTCAAGGTCGACTGCGGTAATAACCGCTTTTTTTTATTGAACTATGGCAAAATCAAAACAAGTTAAAGTGGCGGCGTTATCTGACTTAAGCAGTCATTTACGTTCCGCCAAGTCAGTGGTGTTTGCGAATTTTCAGGGTTTGAAAGTTAAGGATACCGAAGAATTGCGCAAAAAATGCCGTGCGGAAAATGTCTATTTTGTTGCCACCAAAAAAACCTTGCTCAAAAAAGCGTTGGACGAAGCCGGATTGACGGTTGATGTTAAAGCTTTCGCCGGTGGCGTGGCCGCGATATTTGCCACAGGCGATGAAGTTGCTCCGGCACAAATTACTGCCGAGTTTGCCAAAACTCATGAAGTTGTGGGAATTTTCGGCGGAATTTTGGAAGGCGCATTCATTGATGGTGCCAAAGTCAACGCACTTGCCAAATTACCAAGCAAACACCAATTGCTCGGACAATTGGTCGGAACATTAAATGCGCCGATTTCCGGATTTGTAAATGTGTTGGCCGGGAATTTACGCGGGTTTGTTACGGTGTTGAATGCGGTCAAAGAAGCGAAAGTTTAAATACATTAAGGAAATTAAAATAAAAATTCCTTTTTGCTAACACGTAAGCAAACTTCGTGAGACCATTTTTCTCGACCCTCGACCGTGCTCGGGCATCGAGAAAAAGATCTCACTCCAGTTTGCTTCAAAGATTAAACCATGTCTCGCAATGCAACACCAAAACATCCAATATACTAATAAGCAAAATGGAGACGAATATACTTTTGCTGAAAGCTGAGTATGATGACTTGCTGAGAATGCATAATCCGTCAGACTATCAGTTGAACAAAAGGATATCGTCGAATTTTGCTTAAGAGTTAGAATAAACGAAGTTTGCTTAGGACTTACAAAAATCATTAATTATTATTTAAAATAGTATGTCAGACGAAAAAACTCCCGTAGTAGTGCCAGAAAAATTTCAGGCGCTCGTAGAACAAGTGGAAAAAATGTCAGTGCTTGATTTATCAGAATTGGTCAAAATTTTGGAAGAAAAATTTGGCGTTAGCGCGTCAGCTCCGGCCATGATGATCCCGACTAACGTCGGGACAGGTGGCTCGGCTCCGGCAGTGGAAGAAAAAACCGAATTTAATCTGGAACTCACTGAAGTTGGCGGAAATAAAATTGCCGTGATTAAAGTAGTCAAAGAAATCACCGGACTTGGTTTGGCCGATGCCAAAGCATTGGTTGACGCCGCGCCAAAAATGATTAAAGAGGCTGTCAAAAAAGAAGAAGCCGAAGAAATGAAAAAGAAAATTGAAGAAGCCGGAGGAAAAGTTACGTTGAAATAATTTTTTATTTTATCTGGATACTCTATAAACAGTTCCGTTATCGAGAATAAAAATCGTTTTGCCTTTATTGGTTATTGTCATTCCCGTAGGATTCTTGAAACTGTCAGAAACAATTTGTTCACGAAAGACGCCGTTTTTATCAAATACTAGAATGCGGCGTTTTTTGTTATCCAAAATAAAAATTTCATCGCCATCTTCCGGAACGGAAATTTTTTCGGCTGAGTCCATGGTGGGGTCAACAGCCGCGAGATTAAACGCCTGTTCTTCGCCCCGATACCATTTGCGCACTTCGCCATTGTCTTTCAGCGCGTACAAATCACCGTCAATTGACATTGACACCACGCCGCCCAAACGACTTTCACCGCTTCTTGACCACAGCGCGCCTTGATCATATCCGTTTTGAGTTTGGTTATGGCGATAAATTTTTTTATTAATTGAATCAATGACATATAACTTTCGATTGTAGATTTCCATGGTTGAAATAATCGCATCGTTCGCGGGAAAACTAATATTTTTTTTGGTTAGTGTTTGAGTTTTAGTGTCAAAAACACCAAGTTCGCCGGTTTGTGATCGGAACACAATCAAATCACCTTCATTGGTGGGCGAAGCTTCAATTAATCCGTTCATTGATTCATGGAGCTTTCCTTCCACTGCATTGGTCGCAATATTAATAAAATACCAGCTCGGGTCATTGGAGCCAAATGCGATTAAAGTAGTATCAGACAACGTTAATTTTTCCGCGTGATTTTCTCCGTTCACGATTGACAAATTGGCTATCAGTTCCGGTGTGACACGATGTTCGTTGCGCAATTTGTCGCGTACGCTTAAAAGTATGGCGTTTAATTCTCCCTGTTTATTTTTTTCCGTGTTTGAATCGTTGGGTAATTGATTCAAAAGCGCTTGCGCTTCATCAATTAAAATTTGTGCTTTGGCTTTGTCTTCATATGCCAAACTAGCTTCGGCCGCGTCTTTTTTATCAATAATCGCCTGGATCAAATTAATTATTTTGGTTTTGGCCGCAGTTTGATATTCGTAAATTCGGAGATAGACAAGACTGCTTAAGAAAATCAGTCCAATCAGCAATAGACTCGTGGCAATCACTTTCGTGGCAGTGGGCAATCCAACAATAGTTCTTCGGCAATTATTTAATTTCAAACGCGCTTGATTGATTTCTTTTAATCGAGAATTACGATTTTTGATTAAGCGATAGAGCCAAAAGAAAAAATTAAAGATTGATCGACCAATACCAACGCAGATTCGTGCCAAGCTTTGTATTGCCATGACCATACTTCTGCCAATAATAATAAGCACATGATCTTTGGTTGAGTCGGATTTGGCGGATGAACCGGATCTGAGATGAGCAAACCGTGATGGGCTGTCTTTTATTTTTTGTAAGGTTTTCTTGACATCACCAAACAATGGTGGTGATAAAGTCTCCGCTGTTTCATGCGTGGCATTAGCCAAATGATTTAGTGAAGCCTCGGATCCCAGATGTTCAATTTTTTCCGGCGCGAGTTTGGATGAGTTTGGACGAATATGCAATATTTGGGTAAGTAAACCACCAAATGAATAATCACTGCCAATTTCACTTAAGACTTTTTGGATATGATTGGCCACTTCTCGTACGGGCCGGTCATTTACCAGTTTGGCAATGCGATCAAGCGGAAAATAATTTAACGTATGAGGAGTGGCTGCGTAGAAAAAATCCCGTGTTCCGATTGTGCCGGAAATAAGTTCGGAAAAAAATAATTCCGCGTTATTTTCTTCTTCAATAACGGGTAGAGTGGCGATTTCATTATTATGATGAAAAAAAACCACGGCAGTCGGTTTTCCATGATAACTTAATTGTATCTCGCCATCGTTAATCGTTCCAACTACGCAACTAAGCTCTGTTTGATATTGGCTCAAAATTGTTCGATATTCACGATTGACCGCTTGCAGAATATGTTCCAACACCGACTCGGATTTTTCTTCTCGACTGTAATAACGTTCTTCAATGTATTCAATTATTTTTTGACAGTTTTCTATTAGGCCAACCGTGCCTCTGGTCAGCTCAAACAATGCAAACAAAACTCCGCGTTCGCGTTCATGTGGCGCGTTCGGTTCGGTTATATGAAGAATAACATGGGCTTTATCCAGTGTTTTTCCCGGAGTGAAGAATTCTTTAATTTCCAAAGATGGGATCATAGCTTTGACTGATTGAATACAAATAGTATACTATTACTGTAATCAAAAATCAAAAGGAATTTATGCTTGAACAACTTTTTGGCTCTAAGACTCGGGTTAAACTGCTGCGAATACTTTTTCGTTCTCCGGACAAAGCCTACTATGTTCGAGAATTGACTCGCATATTGGATTCGCAAATTAACGCGGTGCGGCGAGAAATCGAACAGCTGGTCGGCATGGGCTTGCTTGTGGAATCAGCGGAAAAGCAATCGGCAGATGAACAGGCTATGGCCGGCTCAACATTACGCAAATATTATCGATTGAACAAAGACTGTTTGATTTATATTGAATTGGAAGCCCTGCTCTTAAAAGAACAATTGGCCGGTGAAGATGAATTTGTGCGCGATGTGCAAGACAAAGCCGGAACGATTGAATTTTTGTTATTGTCAGGCCGATTTACCCATGACATTCATGCGCCGTCTGACGTATTGATTGTGGGCACTATTAAAGAAAAAGCATTGGCCAAATTGGTCGCGGATTATGAAAAAAGTTTTGGTTGGCCAATACGGTATACGTTTATGGACAAACAGGAATTTTTTGATCGGCGCTATGTGATGGATAAATTTATTTTTTCATTGTTTGAGGCGAAGCATGTGAAAGTGGTGAATACGTTTGATCTTTAATATGTATATTCTAGTTGATCCTTCGGAGAAAGATAGAATTAAAATAATTGGTTTTGATGAGACGAATATTGAAACCGAAGTTTTTGATGCGATCAATCGGGAAATTTTGTTTTCCCTTGATTATTTTTTGCTGGCGCGGAAAATGGATAAAAAAAATGTTCAGGGAATTGCGGTAGTGGTGGGCGTGGGCGGTTTTACGAGTACGCGTTTGGCGACGACGCTGGCTAATGCGTGGCACTTTGTGGAAAATATTCCGCTTTTGGCGATTAGTGTGGATGAAGTCATGGAACCGCAAAAATTAATTAAAAAATTTAATCTTGATTCCGATAAATCGCGAGGACTAAACGTGCGTCAGTATATTTTGGCCGAGTATAGTGGGGAGCCTAATATTGGTTTATGAATCTCATCAATCAATCATGGCAATATATAATTTCGCGCAACATTCCACTGTGGACCACTTCACTGGTTTTGGTTGGCAGTCTTAACCATTATCCGACATACCGATTGCCGGCGTTAAAACAGGTTCGTATTCATCGTGGATATCACTCTGATTTTTATATGTTGGCGAACGGAGAGGGAAGCAAGTGGGAATTTGCGGATGCTTTACAAGAAAATTTTCGTCAGCCGGAATATTTGGAATTTTTACAAAATATATATAAAAAGAATTGCGAAGAATTATTAATAATGGCGCATGATATTACAGCGGATTATGATTCCATTCAACAATTTTTTGATTTTTATGGCCATTGTACATGCATGCTTAATATTACGGCTCAAGCCAGCAAGATAATTACTGATCATACAGCTAGTTTATTTGCGGATAATCCAAACGGAAGTGAAATTATTCTGGCTTATGGCGCACCCCAGTCACGCGTTCCGATCCAAGAAATGGAACGAGCGCTGGATGATTTGGTGGGAAAAGATATTGATATTAGAGCGGCGGCTGAGAATTTAGTGGAAAGATTTGGTTGGATTCCGGCTAATTTTGTGGACGCACCTTGGGGCATTGATTATTTTATTGAACAGATTAAAAATCATGTTCTTTCAAAATCACAAAAAAATTTCCTACCGAATATAAAATTGACCGATGAGCAAAAATATTATTTACATTTGATCGGGGAAATTACTTTTTTAAATGAATATCGTAAATCAATTTTTGCGCGCGTTCATTTAATCATTCGGCCGGTTTTTGACGAGATTGCCAAAAAAATGGGATTGGAAAGTTGGAAAGACGTGAGTTTGTGTTTACACCAAGAAATTTTGGATTTTTTAAAGTCCGGAGTTAAGCCGGCTCGGGAATTAATTTTAGCGCGCCAAAAATTATGTTTGATTTATAATAATGAAAATGATCTCTCGATTATGCTCGGGACAAGTTACACAGAAAAAGTATGTGTGTTGTACGGGGATGCGGCTGCGTTGTTTGAAGAAAAATTTGCTCCTAAAAGTGAGAGTCGCAGTGAAGTTCGGGGAATGGTCGCGAATAAAGGAAAAGTTGCGGGCATTGCCAAAATAATTCTCTCATCGGAAGATTTTTTCACTTTCAATGAAGGTGACATTTTAATTGCCAAAATGACGTCCATGGATTTTATCCCAATTATGAAAAAGTCCGGCGCGTTTATAACTGATGAAGGCGGTTTGGCTTCGCATGCCGCGATAATCGCGCGGGAATATGGCAAGCCGTGTATTATTGGGACGAAGAATGCGACAAAAGTTTTTAAGAATGGAGAAAAGATTGAGGTTGACGCGGAGAGTGGAGTCGTGAGGAAAATCTAAAAAATTATTAACAGATTATGCACATTGACAGTCGATTTTTTGGTTGTTATAGTTAATATAAGTATCCACTGAAACAAATTTTTTTTATATTATGACAAAAATAACAATAGACGATCTCGCTATAATGGTGGCCAACGGATTTGCCGATAACGCTGCTAGGATTGGCGTTCTTCAGAATGATATGCAGACAGTTAAACAAGACGTTCGTAGTCTTAAAGAAGCTGTTGGTACTCTTGAGGATAAAGTTGATACTCTTGAAGAAAAAACAGATTCACTTTCTATGAAGACTGATTCTTTAACGATCAAGACAGATTCATTGGTGGTCAAGACAGATTCACTAACGATCAAGACAGATTCACTGGCCAGTGGCCAAACGCGCATTCTTGATATTTTATTGAATCAAACTGCGTCACGCGCCGAAGTTCGGGAGCTTGATCACCGAGTGGTGCGGCTAGAGCAACATTTGCAACTAGCGTAAAATCTAGCAATAAAAAACGATCTCCAATGATGTTCATTTTTTATTCCAGAGCCATAATGTTTGGCATTAGTGCCGGAATTTCTTTTTTGAAGAATTTTTTTACTTGGAGCCAATTCGCTTTAAAATAAATCTCCGGTTCCGGATCGGTTTCCGCATCGTCAAAATATACCATACTTTTTAAAATATGATGGTAATCGTGTGCTACACCAGGATTCTGATTTTTCTAACCACGATTCCTTGGACAAAAAATCAAGTGCCTTTTTGGTTGCTTTCGGTAATGTTTCAAAATGAAATGCTAGTGATTTTTTAGAAGGATTTGCCATAGTTGTCTTGTTCGTGGTCGTAAACACCGCGATTTTTTTACGACTTTTTTTAAAAACGATTTATCATAAAAATTCCACAGCCAGCGCACTTCTTTGTCATTGCCAAAATCCAAAATGCGCTCAATAATATATTGGGCGTTTTTTTTTGTATCAATTTTTTTGGGATTGGTGTCCCAAAATAGGGCTTGGCGGAATTTCATAAGCGAATTATAGCAAAAATTATGGTGATTGGCAATGAAAAAATGCTTTTAAAAATGATGAACCCCGGCTTGCGACTGGGTTTTTTGATTTTGGTTTGGCAGTCACTTTAATTTAAATTTTTTCAAACTAAAGCCACTGCCAAACTTTTGTCCTACAAAAAAAAGCAGGACAGACCACCTTATCACGAAGAGAGAGATTACAAGTGAATACTGGGGATTGATTTTTTAGACTGTGGAGTGCTACAATTTAGGAACAAAGATGATTTATGGCTCCCCAAGAATTTAAACAAAAAGTCCTTGGTTATAAATGGGAACGCTGGCTGGAACGGCCGTTTGGCGCTTTTATGCTTTCGCTTTTTAGGGGTGGCAACGCGCGATCATCTTTTGAGAAATTGGGTGTGGATGCCGAATGTGAAATGTGGCTTTTTCAGAACAACGCGTGGTATAGAAGTGAAAAAATAACAGAATCATTTGCCGCGGAACTCAAACGCGCCCGAGAAAATGGTCTGAGTTTATTTTCCATCACTGACTTATGCGAACAATTTCACCAACAATCCGAAACGCGGATCAATGAACTTTTAACCGAACACAAATCACTTGAAGAAAAGCTGGCTGAAATAGCCGGCATGGCAAAAACATCAACCACGTTTATCTGGTTTGCTCATGGTTTTGAAGATGTTTTTTCCGAGATATTACATCGAGAAGTGCCCAAATATATTTCGGGTGACATTGAAAAATTTATTGGCGATACGAGTTTTCCAATTAAGAAGAACGCGTATGTTTTGCTGGAGGAAGCGTTGTTGGGTAATGAAACATTAAAAATTATTCAAGAAACATTCGGATGGATTCGGGCACGCGATGGATTTTCAGAAGGTTTTAGTATTGAAGAATTGCAAAAACAGCGCGATACCTTGCGCGCCGAATCAAAAAAACAAAAACATATTTTTCCGGAAATACCCGAGCCGTTACTTTTGTTAGCGCGCGAAACGCAAGAACTGGTTTATTTTCGAACTCTGCGGACAGATTTGTTTTATAAATTATTGTATAAGGCTCGCCCGATTTTTACCGCAATGGCGCAACAATACGGCTTATCGCTTCCTCAATTAAAAAATTATTCCATTCACGATCTCATTGCCGGTACGCCGCGCGAATATCCGGAGAGTATAAACGCTATTGGATATGGAGAAGAATCCGCGTTTTTTATAGAGCCGATTATTACCGAAGATAGTACTGATAATCAGGAAATCCACGGCATGGTCGCGTATAAAGGCAAAGTCAAAGGCGTTGCGAAAATTGTTAAAACCGTGGCCGAGCTCGACAAAGTCAAAGACGGCGACATCTTGGTGACGCAAATGACTTTCCCGTCATTCATTATGGCCATGAAACGCGCGGCTGGATTTGTAACCGACGAAGGCGGCATCACGTGCCACGCGGCCATTGTGGCGCGGGAAATGAAAAAGCCGTGTATTATTGGGACGAAGAATGCGACGAAAGTTTTGCACGATGGCGATATGGTGGAAGTGGATGCTGAACAGGGAATTGTGCGAAAGATATAATCTTGCCAAACCCGTTAAAATCAGCTAAAATGAGTTTAATTATGCTCACTGACTACCACCGTTACCGGCTGTACGAAATCCTGCCGGGCGCCTCGGTGTGGCTGACCCTGATTTTGTCCGTGGTCCTGGCTTTCACCCAGCCGCTCGCCATGATTTATTTCATTATTGTGTTTGACATTTATTGGGTACTCAAAGTACTCAATTTTTCGTTTTATCTGCTCATTGCTTGGCGCAGGTATTGGCGTTTGCGTAAAATTGATTGGCGCGCGCGACTCCTCGCCGATATTCCCAATTGGCGCGATCAGCATCATGTGGTTTTTTTAACACTGTATAATGAATCTTGGGCTGTGGTCAAAACTTCTTTGGAGAGTATTGTTGCCAGTGTGTATGACAAAGAACGATTGGTGATTGTTGTGGCTGGTGAAGAAAAAACGCGTGATCATTACGAAGACATTTATCTCAAAGTAAAAACTATATTTGGCGATTGTTTTTATGATATTGTGGGAACGGTGCATCCTAAAGATCAGTCCGATGAAATTCCCGGTAAAGGATCAAATCTTAATTACGCGGAACGGCAAATGCAAAAATATATTGATGCGAAAGGTTGGAATTATGACCATGTCATCGCTACGATGTTTGACATTGATACGGTCGTGCATCCGCAGTACTTTAGTTATTTGACTTATGTGTATTGCCGCACTCCTAATCCAACACGAACATCTTACCAGCCCATTGCACTCTACAATAATAATATGTGGGAGTCGCCCGCGATTTTGCGATTGATGGCGTTTGGGACCACGTTTTGGATGTTTACCACGCTCGCGCGCCAAGATGGGCTCGTAACATTTTCTTCGCACTCCATGAGTTTCCGCGCTATTGTTGACGCGGGATTCCATGACAAACGCATTGTAAGCGAGGATTCACGGATTTTTTATCAATGTTTACTCGCGTATAACGGCGATTATCGCGTGACGCCATTATATATTCCGGTGTCTATGGACACGGTGCGGGATGATACGTGGTGGAAGAGTATTAAAAATTTATATAGTCAACAACGGCGCTGGGCGTGGGGCGTGGAACATGTGCCATTTTTGTTGTGGGAATTCCGCAAAAAAGGCAAACAAATTCCGTGGTGGATTAAATTTAAATGGGTTTTTATTGAATGGGAAGGGAAGTGGTCGTGGTGTTCGGTGGCGATTTTGATTACGATTTTGGGACGTTTGCCCATGTATGTGGCGCCGGAATCGGTTCGGCAAAGCGCGCTGTATTTTAACGCGCCGCATATTTTGGAAATACTGATGACGATTGCCATGGTTGGTTTGTTTCTTTCCGCGTTGTTCAGTTTTCCGCTTTTGCCACGACGACCGCATCATCAGTCAAAACATAAATATCTCATTATGCTCGGTCAATGGATATTGTTGCCGTTTTCCATGATACTCGTGAGCGCGATTCCGGCGATTGACGCGGTAACGCATTTGATGTTCGGAAAATATCTGGGATTTAATGTTTCGCTCAAAAAAAGAAAATAACATGAAAATTTCCATTGGAAAAATAGTTTTAATTTTTGCAATCCTATTTCTCGTCGGGATTGTTTTCGCGACGTATTATTTTATAAAAAATACCAATCCGGCCAAAGTGTTGTCACTGCCCATTGTACAAAAGCAAGTGGCCAAACAATTGGGCCAAGCCAGTCAACCAATCCTCGCGGACTTACCGGATTGGCTGGGACTGAATCAGCCGCGCACGTATTTATTATTATTTTTAAATAACACGGAATTACGGCCGGGCGGAGGATTCATCGGTTCATACGCAGTCGTGCGTTGGGAAAATGGCCGGCCGAGTATTTTAAAAGTGGAAGGCGCGGAAACCATTGATCGCGCCGCGAATAAAGAGCTTTTGCCCAAGCCTCCGGAAGTATTATCCAAACATCTTAATGTGGATCATTGGTATTTTCGCGATAGTAATTGGTCACCGGATTTCGCGGTTAGCAGTCAAAATGTTTTGGATTTGTACAAAAAAGAAAATGGCACAGCCGCGAACGAAATTGACGCGGTTATTGGCGTAACGACCAATGTGCTGGAAGAAATTATACGTCGCTCCGGATCAATCACGGCGGGAGGCATTGAATTTACCGCGGACAATGTGATTGAAAAATTGGAATATGAAGTGGAATATGGTTATCGCGATAAAGGCGTGGCATTTGCGGATCGTAAAAAAACATTGGGTGATTTATTTCATGAATTAATTCGGCGGCTTGGTCCGGATATGATCAAACATCCGGCTGATTATCTGGCCTTGGTGGAAAAATTAGCTTGGGAAAAACATCTTATGGCATTTTCACCAGATGCAGAATTGCAAAAACGGTTGGTTGATTATGGCTGGACCGGAACATTTGCGCCCACGACAAGTGATTACGTGTGGTGGATTGACGCCAATCTGGCCGCGCTCAAAACTGATTATGCCATGAAACGTGAATTAAAATATGAATTAAGTTCTAACTCGGCCGGAAATTATGTGGCGACTACAACTATGACTTATACCAATACGGGAAAATTTGATTGGCGTACAACACGGTATCGGACGTACGCGCGAGTGTATGTTCCAAACGGCGCGGAATTATTAAAAGTTACTGGTTCCAATCAATGGGATCGCACGACTGAACCGGATTCGCCGACAATCAATAAAGAATTAGACAGTACGGTTTTTGGCGCGTTCATTTACGTTGAGCCGGGCGCCAACAAAACATTGTCGTTTGTGTATCGTTTGCCCGCGACTATTGGCCAAGCTATTAAGAAAGGCACGTATTCATTATCTGTTCCCAAACAACTGGGAACCAATGGCCATCGGTTGACGCTTGACCTTAATTTTGGTACTAATATCACCAGTGCCAAGCCCGCGGAAGAGGAGAAAAATTGGGGCGACACAAATTATAGCTTGAATTCTGATTTACAAGTTGATCGTAATTTTGAAATTAAACTGTAGGATTGATTTAATTAAAAAATACCGGAATTGATTTAATTCTTTATGATGTGGATTAACAAAGTTGCGATTGATTTGGGAACAACTAATGTCCTCGTGTATATTCCCAAAAAAGGAATTGTGATCAACGAGCCATCGGTCGTGGCGATTTCGCGCGAAGATAAAAAAGTTTTGGCAGTTGGATTTGAAGCCAAAGAAATGATTGGTCGGACGCCTGACACGATTATTGCGGAGCGGCCACTCAAAGATGGGGTTATCGCGAGTTATAGCACGACCGAAGCGATGTTGCGTTATTTTATTAATAAAGCTTTGGGTGGAGTTCGTTTATTTCGGCCGGAAGTAATGATCGCGGTTCCAGCCGGAATTACTTCCACGGAACGACGCGCGGTCATTGACGCGGCGATGGCAGCTGGCGCGCGTGCGGCCTACATTATTAAAGAACCAATCGTGGCGGCGATTGGCGCGGATATTCCCATTGGTTCGCCATCCGGTCACATGATTGTGGATATTGGCGGAGGCACGGCTGAAATCGCGGTAATTTCCCTTGGTGGAATTGTATCCTGCGGCTCCGTGCGCATTGGTGGCAATCGTTTTGATCAATCCATTGCTGAATATATTCGTCGCAAATATGGTTTGGCCATTGGCGAGCGTACGTCCGAAGATGTAAAAATCCAAATTGGATCGGCGATGTTTATGGATAAACCCTTGACTATGGAAGTCAAAGGCCGTGATATGATTATGGGTTTGCCGCGCATGGTTACTTTAAATTCCGATGACACGACCGAAGCTTTGAAACACGACATGGAAGGTTTGGTGGAAGCGGTTAAACAAGTTTTGCATGACACTCCGCCCGAATTATCCGCGGATGTCATGGACAAAGGAATTGTGATGTCGGGCGGATCAAGTCTTTTGCGTAATTTGGACGCGCTCATTGCCGAAGCGACTGGAGTTCCGTGTTATGTGGCCGATGAACCATTGTTGTGCGTGGCCAAAGGCACGGGCATTGCGCTCGAAAATTTGGATACGTATAAACGGAGTATTTTGGCGACGAGATAATATTAATTATGCTTAAATCATGCGCCAATTCAACTATTAATACTGAATTTGGTGTTTTTGATATTCATATTTATGTCAGTGCTGATGGTAAGGAACAAATAGTTTTAACGCGTGGCGATGTTTCTGCGGCTGAACCGATTTTGTTGCGAATTCATAGTGAATGCATTACCAGTGAAGTTTTACATTCTTTGGATTGCGATTGTGTGGCGCAATTAACTTTGGCCTTTAAAAAAATAGACGAGGCGAATCGCGGAATGATTATTTATTTGCGTCAGGAAGGTCGGGGAATTGGTTTGGTTAATAAAATAAAATCATACGAATTGCAACACCAAGGCATGGATACGGTTGAGGCGCATGAAATTCTTGGTTTTCCCATTGATGCGCGTGATTATTCGGTGGTGAAAGATATTCTTGAAGATCGGAGAGTAACAGAAATTATCGCACTCACGAATAATCCGGATAAAATAAAACAATTGAGCGCTTTGGGCATTGCGGTTATCAAGCGTGAAGCGCTGGAAATTTCGCCCACGGCTACAAATCGTAAATATTTGAGCGCTAAAAAAACAAAAATGGGTCACTGGCTTGATTTGGTATGAATAGAAATGATTATTTGCGGATCGCAATTCTTGAAGCGCAAAAAGTCATTGGATTGGTGTCGCCGAATCCGGCTGTCGGTGCTGTACTTGTTAAAAATAAAAAAATAATTGGAGTTGGTCATACGCAGCCGCCCGGAAAAAATCACGCGGAAATTGAAGCGATTCAAAAGGTCGGTTTGAAGGCCAAAGGCGCGGATTTGTATGTGACGCTTGAGCCGTGTTGTCATATTGGCCGAACTGGTCCTTGCGCTGACGCGATAATTAAGGCGGGAATAAAAAAAGTGTTCATTGGCATGAAAGATCCGAATCCAAAAGTTAATGGCGGGGGAATGAAGCAACTTAAAAAACAGGGGATTATGGTGGAGATTATTTCATCGCAATCAAAACTCGCGCGGGAAATTCGTTTGCTTAATCAGCCGTTTATAAAAGCCATTACCACCGGATTGCCGTATGTGATTATGAAAGCGGCCATTTCGTTGGATGGGAAAATTGCGACGCGTTCTGGAAATTCCCAATGGATTACGGGATCGGAAGCTCGTACTGACGCGCGTATTGAGCGGAGCTTGTGCGACGCGGTTTTGGTTGGCGCGGGCACAGTCGCGGCTGATGATCCGGAATTAGCATCTCAGGGAATTTTTAAAAATAAGAAACTTTTGCGCGTAATTATTGATGGACAACTTTCTTCGGATTTAAATAAAAAAGTTTTTCGCGATAACAATGTTTTGGTGGCCTGCACTGATTCCGCGTCTACGATTCGTTGTCGCGCTTATGATCAGGCCGGAATCAACTACGTTGCCTTTGGCAAAAAAATTGTTGATATAAAAAAATTTTTAAAGTATTTGGCGAGCCAAGAAATTCGCAGTGTTTATGTGGAAGGCGGAGCGAGTGTGCATGGCGCTTTTCATGACGCGGCTTTAAAAGATCATCGGCTGATTGATCGTGTTATTTTTTACATCGCGCCGAAAATAATCGGCGGCAAAAATTCACTTTCCAGTGTGGGCGGCAAAGGCGTAATTGAGTTGAACGAAGTTTTAAAATTAAAAAGGGTGAAAATGGAAAATTGTGGAGCGGATTTTAAATGTTCCGGTTTTTTAAATTTTTATTGATATGATTATCGGCATTGACGCTTCGCGCGCGAATCACAAACAAAAAACCGGCGTGGAATGGTATGCATGGTTTATTATTCAAGAATTAAAAAAAATAATTCCGGACACGGTCACCGTGGTTTTGTATTCGGATGTTCCTCTGGTTGGCGCGTTGGCCGAACTCCCGCAAAATTGGACACAAAGAATACTCAAGTGGCCGCCAAAACGTTTCTGGACGCAGATTCGTTTGAGTCTGGAAATGATTCGCCCCTCGACTCCCCTTCGTGTCGCTCAGGGTAAGCCCTTCGACTCCGCTCAGGGCAAGCCTGATGTTTTATTTATTCCCGCCCATGTTCCGCCATTGATCCATCCTAAAAAAACAGTGATGACGGTGCATGACGTGGCCGCACTGCATTTTCCCGAAACGTATAATTGGTTTGAGCGTTGGTATTCCGTCGCATCAGCAAAATACGCAGTGAAAAATTTGCCAACGGTAATTGTGCCAAGTTTGGTCGTGAAATCAGATTTGTTAACATTGTGTGAACAAAAAGAATCCCGACTGGTCGGGACAAATATAAAAATAATCCCACTTGGTTTTAATCCGCAATTTTCCAAATTATTGTCCGAGACACAATTAAAAAAAATAAAAGAAAAATATCAATTGCCCGAAAAATATATTTTGGCAATCGGACGTTTGGAAGAAAAAAAGAATACAGCTCGTTTGATTGCCGCGTTTGCCAAAGCAGTGACGAGTGGTTTGGACACGGAATTGGTTTTAGTGGGAAATCCAGGCCATGGCTATGAAAAAATCGCGCGTGCGCTGAAAATATCTCCATTTAAAAATAAAATAAAAATAATTCCGTGGGCTGAAGAAAATGATTTAATTGGAATATTACAAGCCGCCCACATATTTGTTTTTCCCAGTTTATACGAAGGTTTTGGTTTGCCGGTTTTGCAGGCTTTCGCCAGTCGAGTTCCGGTTATTATTTCCAACGTCGGAAGTTTACCGGAAGTCGCTGGCGATGCGGTGCTCTATGTTGATCCGATAATTGTCGACGAATTAGCGCGAACAATGCTACAATTAACCAATGATTCAGGATTGCGCGCGGAATTAATTCAACGCGGGACACAAAGAGCACTTCAATTTTCTTGGGAAAAATGCGCGCGTGAAACTTGGGAGGTTTTGAATTCATTATGTCTATAATCGGTCACAAAAAAACTCAAGATTTTTTCACGCGCGTTATTGACTGCGGAATTTTGTCGCACGCGTACGCTTTTATTGGCAGTGATCATATTGGCAAAGAAACTCTGGCAATATGGATTGCGAGTTTACTGTTAAAAACAGTTCCGGAAAAAGTATCCCGGCATCTCGATGTCCGAATCATTCGTCGGCAATACGATGAAAAAAATAATCGTTTTAAACGCGATATTGCCGTCGCTGAAATGCGCGATTTATTGCGTTTCGCATCGCAAAGTTCATTTCAGCCGCATGGCTGGAAAGTGGTTATTATTGTTGAGGCCGAACGTTTGAATGTTGAAGCCGGCAATGCGATTTTAAAAATCTTGGAAGAACCGCCCGAACGCACGGTATTTTTTTTACTCTATCAAAATACAGCTGCGATTTTGCCCACGATTCACTCGCGTGTTCAAACCATTAATTTGGCGCGCGTTTCTGAGCAGGAATTAAGCGCCGGATTATTGGATTTGGAGTTTGCTCTGGAAGATATTCAAGCCATTATTCCCTATGCTCAAGGACTGCCGGGTCAAGCCATAACTTGGCTTAGGGAACCGGATATTTTTATTGCTTTTAAAAATAATGCCGTTGCTTTGGCTGGACTGATGAGCGCCTCAATTACGCAAAGATTCGGAGCAGTTGAACCGTGGTTTGTCGCGGCCAAAGATGAAGGGGGAGTTGATTATGTTGTGGAACGTTTGGAAGAATGGCGTCAGGTATTTTATAGTTGGCTTAATAGCCAAACGAGTCCGATTAGTTTGAACCAAAACGGAGCAATACTTGATGAGCTGGAAAAAACAATTTTGGCTCTACGCCGGAACGCTCATCCTCCGCTAGCTGTCCAATCTTTTCTACTGTCATTCCCTTAGTTGCTCGTAATTGGGATTTTGTGTATACTTTCACTAAGCCTTAATTTTTTTTATGTCTAAATTATTTGCAAAGTTATTTTTGTTTTCAGCCGTGATTTTTTTGACTGGCGCCAGCTGTGTTTCTTTTCCCGGGACATCGTCTAAAAAATCCACGCCAACCGGACCGACCGGCTGGTTTTTTTCCAAAGATAGCGGTGAAAGTTGGAAGCCGATGGTCTTATTGCCAACTGCCGATGGTGTAAAAAGTTTATCCGCTGTTTCCGTCTATGCTTTGGTGGAAGATAAAAATGACCCTAAAGCGCTATATTGGTTGTCGCGCGACAATGGTTTGTTGTACAGTTATGATGATGGCGCGACTTGGCAAAAAAGTGTGGAGCCAGTTGGTAGCGGCTTTATCTATAGTATTGCCATTCATCCTACCGATAAATGCACTATTTTTGCCACCAATGGCCGCCAAATTTTTAAAACCACGGATTGTAATCGTAGTTGGACAGAAATGTATCGCGAAGGCGTACCGAGCCGGACAATAAAATCATTGGCCATTAATATTTCGCCGCCATTTGAACTCTACGCTCTGGAAGCCAATGGTATACTTTTAAAAAGTTTGGATAGTGGAGCCAGTTGGCAAATTGGCCATGATTTTAAGGAACCGACAGAAAAAATGATTTTTGATAACAACAAAGCCGGCTTGGTTTACGTTGCGACCAAAGAAAACGGGCTCATCCGCAGTCGTGATAGTGGAGTTACTTGGTTTAATTTAAAAAATTCATTAAAATCATTCCCAGGAGCTACTCAATATCGCCGTTTGTATCTCTATCCTACTCAAGGCGAACAAGTTTATTGGGTTAGCAAATATGGTATTTTGGTTTCCAAAAACGCGGGCGATGATTGGGATCCCATAAATCTCATTACTCCGCCCGGGGGCACTTCAATTTACGGATTTGCGGTTAATCCAAAAAATGAAAAAGAAATTTATTATACAAGTACGATTGGCACGCGTTCCACTTTTTACCGAACGATTGATGGCGGCAAAACTTGGGTGACACGCAAATTACCCAGTTCGCAAATTCCGGTTATTTTGCGCATTCATCCCAACAATCCATCCTGGTTATATTTGGGATATACGGCAATGTCGAATTAAAAAAATATGAATATAGTACAAACCAATAAACAAACGTTTGACGAAACCATTGAATTTTTAAAACACGATATTACCAGCTTGCGAACTGGTCGAGCTACACCCGCGTTGGTCGAGGATATTGTGGTCGAAGCCTATGGAACACGTCAAGCCTTAAAAGGTGTGGCTTCTATTATGGTGCTCGATGCCAAAACTCTGGCCATTGAGCCATGGGATAAATCACTAATGCAAGCAGTCGAAACAGGCATCCGCAATTCATCGCTTGGCATAGGTCCGGTTAATGATGGCAAAGTTATTCGTTTGCCATTGCCCGCGCTTACTACGGAACGTCGCGGAGAATTAATTAAAGTTTTGCACCAAAAATTGGAAGCGACGCGGATTTCTCTGCGCAAAATTCGTGAAGATGTCCGTGATGAAATTGATCAAGCGGAAAAAAACAATGAATTTTCCGAAGATGAAAAATTTTCTTTGCAAGAAGCTCTGGAAAAAATGATTAAAGAGTACAATGAAAAAGTCCGAGAGATTGGAGAGGATAAAGAAAAAGAAATTATCACTATTTAGTTTTTATTAATTTTTTATTTAGCATTTTTAATTATCATATTTATGAGCATCAATCGTCGTCTATTAGTATTGTCCACTTTAGTTTTTGGAGCAACGTTACTTTGTACTTCGACCGCTAATGCCGAAGAAATCATCAACCCCACTCCGGAAATATCCAGACTCAATCAACCGCCCGAACAATTTGAACCAATGAAAAAAGGTTTTGACCCAGGACCAGTCGGCGATAATGTAAATCGTGGTCCACAACCTAATAAAATGCCACCGAGTTTTTCCAATGAAAATAATTTTAGAAATGATCAGAAAAATGATCCGCGAAATGGCGGACAAAATTTTGGGGACAACGAATCAATGGGGTCAATGAGGAATTCTGACATGAATAAGAACATGAATTCAGAAAACAACAAAGGTAATTTCAATATGAACATGAATTCGGAACAGGGAGATATGATGGGAAATTCCAACATTAATTCCGAACAAAATGAAGAAATGAATACCAAGCGTGAAGCAGAACGCCAAGCCCAACAAGAAAAACAAATGGTGCAAAACGCTCAGCGCCAGATCAAAGGTATGGAACAGGGTTTAAAACAGTTTGATCGGCAATTGGCGTCGCTTACTAAACAAAAAATAACTATTCCGGCCGAAATTACCGCGTCACTGGCCAAAATAAAATTAACCATTGCCGGGGTTAAAACTGCCAAAACCGATGATGATTTAACTGCTGCCGGCTGGGAAGATTTATTTGAAGAAATGAATACTTTGCGCGAGAGTCAGGAATTATTGCAACAATTATCTCGTTGGCCACAAACTCTTAAACAAGTCGATCGTCAACTGGCTAATTTTAATCGTGAACTCAAAAAAGCCAAGACAATCGTTGATCGTTTGCAGAAAAAATCATGGGATGTCAGCACATTATACAGTGATTTTGAATCCAGCATCGCGAGTTTGAAAGCGGTTCGTGACGAAGCAGTCGCTGCGGTCGCTGCGGGAAAAGTCGAAGATGCTTTCACTTTGCTGGAAGATAAATTTTTTGGCGCCAGCGAAGATATTATGGAAAAACAGCGCATTTTGCAAACCATGAACAGTATGAGTAAGTTTGCCGATCAATTTAAGCGTGGCAGTAAAGAAATGGACAAAATAATTACTCAGCTAAAACGTAAAAAAATAGATACTACTGAACTGGAACAACTTAAAGCCACTGTTATCGCCAATGGTGAAAAAGTTAAAGAACTGGTGAAAACTCCTAATTTTGATGTTGAAACTCTGATGATTACTCTGCAGGATTTGGAAAACGATCGCCAGGAATTTATGGCCGCCGCGCAAGCACTCATGGGCGAATCAGACCAGATGCCATGGGAACAGCCGGGAAATACCAAGTCTAATACTTTTGCGGTGCCGAGTTTTAATAATTCTCAGCTTTAATTTAATTAAAAAAGTCAGGCAAATCAGCTTGACTTTTTTTAATCTGAGCATTATAGTAAAAACGTTAATTTTGATTTTCTTATTAATTTTTTTAGGTTATAATTAGCGGAATATGGCAACAGCAATGGATGAAATTTTGTCACTGGCCAAGCGGCGCGGTTTTGTTTTTCCGGGCAGTGAAATTTATGGTGGTTTGGCGAACAGTTGGGATTATGGTCCACTCGGTCATTTGCTAAAACAAAATATCAAAGCGCAGTGGTGGAAATTTTTTGTCCAAGAACGAGCTGACATGGTTCCTCTGGATACGGCGATTATTATGAATCCCAAAGTTTGGGAAGCGTCTGGGCATTTGCAAAATTTTTCCGATCCGCTCGTGGAATGTAAAGCTTGTCATCATCGATTCCGTGAAGATCATTTGTTGGAAGCGCGTAGTGCTGAACCAGGTTATGATAAGGAAGTGCCAGTTCGGATTGAAGATATGCCTTGCCCTAATTGCGGCGGACAATTCGCGTCAAGTAAAAATTTTAATTTGATGTTTAAAACATTCATCGGCGCCACCGAAGATAATTCGTCCGTGGCTTATTTGCGTCCCGAAACCGCGGCCGGAATGTTTGTCAATTTTAAAAATGTTTTGAATACGACGCGTCGCCGTTTGCCTTTTGGCATTGCGCAAATCGGCAAAAACTTTCGTAATGAAATCACGCCGGGCAATTTTATTTTTCGCACGCGGGAATTTGAAATCGGCGAGTTTGAATATTTTATCAATCCGGCCGATTGGGAAGCGATATTTGAAATGTGGCTTGCGGAAATCAAACGGTGGTGGCAAGACATCATGAAAATCAACATGGAAAATTTGGTTTGGCATGAAATTCCCGATGGCGAACGCGCGCATTACAGTAAACGCACGGTTGATATTGAATATAAATATCCGTTTGGCGTGAAAGAATTGCATGGCATTGCCTATCGCACGGATTTTGATTTGATCCGGCATCAAGAAGCGAGCGGCGAAGATTTGCAATATACGGATCCTGTCACGAATGAAAAATTTATTCCGCATGTTATTGAGCCGACTTTTGGCATTGACCGAATGTTGTTAGTTTGTCTGTTGGAAGCGTATCATGAAGAATCCGCTCCAACTTCCCGTTCGACAAGCTCAGGGCAAGCCGAAGAAGGCGAAACAGATAAACGAGTGGTCATGAAATTTCCTTCATATTTGGCGCCATATCAAGTCGCGGTTTTACCATTATCCAAAAAACCGGAATTAAATGATGTAGCCAAAAATCTGGCGAATGAATTGCGTAAACACTGGATGATTGATTATGACGAAACGCAAAGTATTGGTAAACGTTATCGTCGTCAAGATGAAATCGGCACGCCGTATTGCGTGACCGTTGATTTTGAGTCGCTGGCAGATAAAAAAGTAACGGTTCGCGATCGGGATACTATGGTTCAAGAGCGAATTCCAATATCTGATTTAATTAATTATTTACAAGAACATTTAAAATAAAATGTTAAATTTCTGTTGCCTGCGGATTCACAGGCCGCTCTCCCGACATAGTCGGGATCGCTGTCGCACACTGGTCCTCGGCAACAAAATTTAACATTTTATTTTAGCATATAGTATGTACGAACATTATCAATTAAAAAATAAAGCCAACATTTATTTGATTCCGCTCGCTGACACCAAATCCGTGACCGGTTTGGTCATGTTCCCCGTTGGATCGCGCTATGAACCGAAACATTTGAACGGCGCATCGCATTATATTGAACACTTAATGTTTAAAGGCACAACAAAACGCAAAAATACTTTAACATTGACGCGTGAAATAGATCGTCTTGGCGCACAGTATAATGCGTTTACGGGCAAAGAAACCACGGGTTATTATGTGAAAGCTGATGCCTCATATAGCCGTGTAATCGTGGATATTTTGTCTGACATGTTATACAACTCACTCTTTGATCCCACAGAAATGGAGCGAGAAAAAGGCGTTGTCTGCGAAGAATTGCGCATGTATCGGGACAATCCCATGATGAATATCGAAACTATTTTTGAAAGTCTGATGTTTAAAGGCTCTCCGTTGGGTTGGGATATTGGTGGCACGCCCGAATTGGTAAAAAGTTACAAACGCGACCAAGTTTTAAAATTTCGCGATGAGCATTATGATCCCAGCAATATGACCGTGGTGTTTGCGGGCGCGATTGTGCCTGAACTCAAAGCTTACATTGAACAATATTTCGGCGCAGGACAAAATAAAAAGAAAGTATCAAAGATTTATAAACAGGGAATTTTGGGGAATAATAAAAAATCCGAGCGTCTGGCAGTTGATCATAAAAGCGCTGACCAAGTGCAAATGATGCTTGGTTTCCCCGGTCTTGAACACACTTCGACACACTCGGCTGCACTCGCGGTTTTGAACACTATTCTTGGTGGTTCAATGAGTTCGCGTCTTTTTATTCAAGTCCGTGAACGTCGGGGTTTGGCCTATGTAGTCAGAAGTGGCGCTGAATCATTTCGCGACATCGGTTATGCGTTTGTCCGCGCCGGTTTGGAACCAAAAAATGTCAACAAAGCCTTGGCCTGTATTTTTCAAGAAATTAAAAAAATTACCCAAAAGCCGGTTACCGCGCGTGAATTGGTCGATGCCAAAACTCATATTCGTGGCGCGTTAACATTATCATTGGAAGATTCCAGCAATCAAGCGGATTGGTATGTGCGTCAAGCTCTTTTTTACCAAAAAATAAAAACACCCGAAGAACGCTTGCGCGAAATTGAACAAATAACAGCCGCGGATATTTTGGCGTTAGCCAAAAAAGTTTATCGTTTTGATGAAGTTCGTCTTGCCCTGATTGGGGATATCAAACCAGAAACAATTAAATTTTAAATATATGTATTTAAAATTTATATTTGTAATCTCAGTATGAAATATTTCATTGCGAATTGGAAAATGTATGTGGGGCTGGAAAAAAGTCGGGCGCTCGCAATGCAGTACGCCGGTTTAGTTTTGCCCCAAGACGTAACTGGCGTGATTTGTCCCACAACTCTATCTTTTACCGAAGTATCGCGCGCAGTAGCCGGAACGAATTGGCAATTGGGAGCGCAAAATGTGTCGTGGACTCCGGAAGGCGCGTATACCGGAGCAGTATCTGCCGAGTTTTTTCGCGAGGCCGGTGCACGCTATACATTGGTTGGACATTCTGAACGTCGTTATATTTTTGGAGAAACTGATCATGACGTGCGCAAAAAAATTATGGCCGCTCTATCGGTTGGGTTGACCCCGATTTTATGCGTAGGTGAAACCGCGGATGATTTGGCATCGGGCAAACGTCAGTATCGATTAAAAAAACAACTTATGTTAGCGCTGGAAGATTTGCCCAATGCTGACCGTGTTTTTATTGCCTATGAACCAGTATGGGCAATTCATGGCATTGGTTCGGGAATTGCTTGTTTGCCGGCGGATGTGGCTGATATTCATAATTGGATTAAGGAGGAAGTTAAACAATATGGTATATCCGAACCAACAATTTTTTATGGCGGTTCAGTCAATGCGGGTAATTGCGCGGCTTATTTGACGTTGCCCAATGTGCATGGCGTCGTGACTGGCACAGCTTCGCTTCATCCGGCAGAAGTCAAATCCATTCTATCTTTTTTGGCTACATGCTAAAACAATCATTGTTATGAGTTTATTTTTTTTAATTTTTAGCGTACTATTTTTTTTGTCACTGACAATTTTGACTATTTTTTTTATTCGTATCTGGCCACAATTAATTTTACTTGACGTAGAAAAATTGCCCGAAGTGCGTGAATCACAAAAAAAAGATGAAATTTTGCGTCGTCGCGTGGCCGGCCGGGCGATCGGTAAAAAATTAAAGATGGGGATTACGCGGGCTTGGATAATTGATTTTTTTAAACACAAGCAAGAAAAGTTTCGTTCGGTGGTTGATCGATTGGAACGCCAGATATTAAAATATCGTTCTCGTGTTTCGATTAAGTCATTAAGTAATGAAGAACAAGTCGCTCGTGGCCGTCAGATTAAAGAATTGTTACATGAAGCCCAAACCGCGCTGATGTCTGGGGCATATGATACAGCGGAAAAGGGTTTTATTGCCGTGATTAGTCTGGATGCCAAAAATGCCGCGGCATATCAAGGTCTGGGAGATGTTTATTTTGCCGAGCGCCAATTTACCGAGGCTCAGCAGACGTATCGTTACGCGATTTTTTTGGATAAACATAATGAGCAAGCGTTGATTCGTTTGGCGGAAATCGCCGAAGCGGAAAATGTCTTTGAATCCGCAGTGGAATATTATCAGCAAGCGGTTCTTTTGAACGATAATATTTCTTCGCGATTTTTAAAATTATATGAATTATTGACTAAATTGGGTCAGCCGGAAACTGCGCTGGTCGCGATTCAAGAAGCTCTGAATTTGGAGCCGCAAAATCCCAAATATCTTGACAACTTCATTGAGGCGAGTATAATTGTGGGGAATAAAAATTTAGCGGAAGATGGTTATCAGCGTTTGCGGATGGTTAATCCGGAAAATCAAAAAATCTCGACTTTTCGAGAACGAATTGACCTAATCATCTTAAAATAATGGGTCGGTAGCGAAGTGGTTAAACGCGAGTGACTGTAAATCACTTGGCCTTGTGCCTTCGGGGGTTCGAATCCCTCCCGGCCCACCAGAACAGAACTCAACGATTTTTTTGAAGCAGAAATGCGGGACGCGCGAAGCGCGTCCCACTGATTTCCCCCCATTTTTCCAAACGAATTCGGATTCCCGCTTTCGGCGGTGCGGAGGGTTTTTTCGCCAAGAAGCAAGTGCGAGCCAAAGATTTTTTTGGCGCAGACCTTTTTCGCAAAAAGGTCTGAATCAGAAGCAATTTTGTCCAATGATTGAGCGTCTTTTAGCCAGTTTTGGAAAGGTGCAAGCCAATCATTCTGCTTGTGTGAAAAGTTAAAGATTTCTTCTTCGAGCGACTTCTTTTCGGAAAGTAATTTAGCCTTTTGTAAACAGTAATCTGATTGGTCAATTACTTGATCAAGATACCCCGTAAGAAGTCGCTCTAACTTTTCCGACAAAGAAGAAATCTTTTTCTTTTTTTCTTCCACACAAGCAGTCAAAGACGGGGCGGAGTTTTTGTGGTCTTGCAAAGCAAGACGATTCAATTCTTCCGCCCAGTCTTTGGGCAAAGAAACTTTTTGAATTAAAGATGATAACTGCTCATCTAGTTTTTCAGAACGAAGCGACATTTCTGGACACCTAACAGTTTTAGATTTTTTTGTACAACGATAATACACATAGTGGTGAACATTACCATTCTTCTGTCGCTTCGTTTTGTTTTCAGCAGTTATCATCATTCCACAAGAAGCACAGGAAATGAGACCGCAATATGGCTGGGGTTCATTCTGTGGTTTTCGTTCTGGTTGCCCACGAAACTTCAACATTTCCTGTGCTTCATCAAAAAGTTTCTTTGAAATGATTGGCTCGTGCTTTCCCTCGTGGAGTTCGCCACCATATTTAAACAAACCGATATAGAACGGATTTGAGAGGATAAAAGACGCTTTGGTTTTGGAGATTCTCTTTCCGGTTCTAGTTGTAACGCCGGATTTCGCCAAAAAAGAGGACACATCCTCCAGTCGCATATTTCCTTTGACATATCTTTCAAAAGCCAAGCGCACAATTTTAGATTTCTTTTTCTCAACTACGATTGTTTTTGTTCGTGAATCATTCAAATATCCCACTGGCGCTTGGC
>Ga0155295_103_pt1 | contig 49967 bp, 33 predicted proteins | sample RifCSPhighO2_02_FD_106263 | JGI IMG/M metagenome (GOLD analysis project Ga0155295, IMG submission 106263) | Candidatus Magasanikbacteria bacterium RIFCSPHIGHO2_02_FULL_41_35
ACCGATTGAACCTTATGTAAACAAAAAAACCGTGCTTATGCACAGCCATTTACACAAAAGTATTGACACACTCTGTTCGAGCGTTTCCCGGTCGTGGGCGAAGCCAGCGAGTACGAACTCGTGCTTGTCCACCTGAACAAGGTGCTCAGTACCGAGCAAGTCCTCGTCGAGCTGGATCGCTGTGGCCTCGAGGCCGGCAACATCGGGCAACTGCTGGCATTCGGGGAAAAGTTCCCGGACATCCAGCGGGAATTCCCGATCATCGCGCTCGGCTCGGTCTGCGTCAGCTCCAACGGCTCTCGTTGCTCGCCGTATCTGGGTCGCGATGACCGCGAGCGCGGTCTCGATCTCAGCTGGGTCGACCGCGACTGGTACGAGGACTGCCGCTTCGTCGCCTTCCGCAAGGTGGCCAAGTAGTTCTTTGTACTGGGTTCTCGGTTCTTGAGTTCCCTTGGTTACTTGGACGCTTGGTCCAGCCTTTGCGACAAACCCGCATCAATTTGTCTCCGATCCCCTTGGGACTCGGATGAGAATTGGTGCGGGTTCTTCATTTATTTTATATTTTTTATGATATAATTTATCCGGATAGTAAACGATACAGCTCCTGACCATGGTTTGGGGCGGTTGAATTCTGGGGCAGAACGAACCGTCAGAATAGGTTAGTGTTATGGCACGCCTAGCGCACGCCGTCTGCTTAAACCAAATATACTTGGTGTCGCGTTTTAGGGAAAAATTCCCAAAAAATTATACAGCCCAAAGAGATTCAATGGGCAGTGGTGCGGATAAGATGTGACAATATGAAGGCTCGGTCTGCGTCAACTCCAACGGCAATCGTTACTCGCCGTATCTGAATCGCAATGACCGCAAGCGCGATCTCAATCTCAACTGGATCGACAACAACTGGAACGAGAACTGCCGCTTCGTCGCCTTCCGCTAGTCTGTTTGGTGGAAAGATGGTCGGATGGCTTTTAACCAACCGCCGGCCATTTTTCCAATTTCATTAATTATTAATGATAAGGCTGAATATTTTTGGTTGTCTAAGGCTTTTATTTCCCAAAGAATTTTTAAAAATAGCTTCAGGCAGTCCAGTTTACCGCTTAAGAGTTCCAAATGTTTTAGTTTGTCTGGTTTGGCACTGTATCCGGCCAGTATTGCCAATTCCAAAATATCGGTAAACAGATTATCCACTTTGCTACCTAAATTATATCGTATAAGGCGGGGTAGAGTGGTTGAGAAATTGCACCACAATTTATAACTTTCACTTAGTTTATGAATAATCGGAATGTCAGTGCTTCCAATGGGGGGGGGGTTCTTAGTAGTCGGAATAAAATTCATTTGACTCATAAATACGAAGATATTGTTTGTGTTTCCAATCTGCTTTCTGCGTGGCAGGAATTTGAACAAGGCAAAAGTAAAAAGACCGATGTGGTGGAATTTTCGCGTCACTTAATGGATCATATTTTAGCACTGCATAGAGATTTAGTAAACTTGACTTATTGTCATGGTGGATACAGGGAATTTCGGATCAATGATCCCAAGCCGCGCGTGATTCACAAAGCCAGTGTCCGCGATCGGTTGGTGCATCACGCGGTGTACCGAATTTTATATCCGTTTTTTGACCGGACTTTTATCGCTGATTCTTTTTCTTGTCGTAATAATAAAGGCACGCACAAAGCGATTAACCGATTCAGAAAATTTGGCCGACAAGTTAGTCACAATCATACGCGTACGGTCTGGGTTTTGAAATGCGATATAAGAAAATTTTTCGCTAGTGTTGATCAGAGAATTTTATTGCATATTCTTGATGTTTATATTCCGGATAAAAAAATCGTGAATTTATTGTACAACATTATTGCCAGTTTTTCCGCGACACCATATACAGCCGTTGGTTTACCACTCGGGAATTTAACGTCGCAGTTATTTTCCAATATTTATTTGAATCAGTTTGACCAATGGGTGAAACATAAGATCAAGGTAAAACACTATATTCGCTACGCGGATGATTTTGTGTTTTTATCCGATAATAGAAATGCGCTTCTCTCGATTATTTCGGAGTTACAAAATTTTTTAACGGAAAAATTAAAATTACAATTACATCCCAATAAAGTTTTTATCAAAACCATTGCGTCAGGCGTTGATTTTTTGGGCTGGATACTTTTTCCCTCTCATAGAGTATTACGGAAAGTTACCAAACAACGAATGTTGCGGCGACTGGCCAAAAATTTCAAGCCGGAAACACTTCAATCTTATTTGGGCATGTTGTCGCACGGCAATACTTTTAGACTGCGTCAATCGATTAAGAATGATTTTTGGTTACTTAATTGAAATTGTATATTCAAAATTTGACGGGATTTAATTTTTAGGTTAAAATAAACTCATTAATTCTTAACACCTCGGGAGGTGAAATTGTGTCAGAAATAAAACGAAAGAAAAACGAATCGTTTGAAGGCTTTATGCGCCGCACCAAACAAAAGTGGCAGCAGTCAGGCCGCATTTTGGAAGCGCGTAAAGGTCAATACTTTGCGACTGCCAGCAATAAAGGCGCTCGTCGCAAATCAGCGTTGGCACGCATTGAGCTAAAAGGCAAAATAGAATACAAGCGCAAGACAGGCAAACTGTCCAAAAAGGAAATGGCTGATTATTCACGTGTTACCGGCAAAAAATAATCTCTATGGGATTGTATGATGATTTAACCGCCTGTCGCGAAGTGGCGCGCAAAAATCACGATTCGCCAACGCTCGACAGTGTGCAGAATGTTATTTCCGCGGTCAAAAATGAACAAATAAATCAGGGAAAAATTTTGTCTGATGACGAAATTCAAATCATAATCGCGCGCCAAGTAAAACAATTAAAAGACGCGCTTTTGGATTTTGTCAAAGCCAATCGTTCTGATTTAATTGATAAAACAAATATCGAAATAAAATTGCTCGAAAGTTTTTTACCTCAACAATTGACCGATGAAGAAATAACAACCATCGCGCGTCAAGTTGTCCTTGGCCTTGGTACGCTTACGGAAAAAGATCTTGGCCGGGCGCTCGGAGCAGTTATGCCCATGGTCAAAGGCCGCGCTGATGGTACTCGAGTGCGAGCAATTGTTGGTCAATTGATTTCCGGCTTGCAGCCATCCGGCTCATAGCCATTTTATTTTTGAATCCCAGGGTTCCATGCTTCCTTGGATTCTGTCTAAATTTAGGTTGAACAAAATTACTCCAGGCTATTCTTTACGAGCCGCGGTGTTTTTTGTTTTTTTAGGATTGTTTTTTTCTTTGGCGACTGTCACTTTTGCAGAAGATGAAGCGGTGTCAAATGACACGTTTGGATTGCAGCCAATTCAAAATACCATTTTATTGGGCAATGACGATATCCGCGTGATTGCCGCAAAAATTATTGTGGTTGTTTTGGGATTGCTCGGCATCATTGTGTTTGGTCTTATTTTGTATGCAGGATTTTTAATAATGACTGCGGCCGGAAATGAAGAAAAAATTACTCAAGGAAAAAAAGTAATGACAAACGCCGTCATTGGTTTTGTGATTATTATTTCCGCTTTTTCAATAGTCCAATTTGTTTTGAAATCACTGACCGATGCTTTTGGTGACGGAAATGGAAGTGTGGAAGAAGAAACAAATACCGAGCCGTTTTTTGCTTCTTTTTCCGGAACCGGCGGTTTGGGTTCGGTTGTTAAAGATCATTATCCCAAACCAAATCAAACCAATGTGCCGCGCAATACCAAAATTGCCGTTACGTTTGGCGAGGCAATCAAGCCATCAAGTTTAATTAAAAACAGCAATAATACGTGCTGGCCAAAAGATGGAAGCGGCAAGTCAGTGCCAATCACTGATACTGTGTGTGAAGTTTTTGCGGATGGAGTGGATAAAGGTAAACCGGTTCCATATTATGGCGATTGTGTTGATTTGAATAAAGACAATGCCATTGCGTGGGAAACCGAATGTGATCGCGTCGCCACGAGTTCGGTCCAGTTATTTTTTCTGGCCGAAGCAACTAGTACCAAAAAGAATTTGTTTGAAATGACTGCTTCTGCTTCATATGACAAAGATCGCAAAGCGTATATTTTTACTTTTCGCCCATTGGAACCGATTGGCAGTGATGTGAATGATATTTGGCATACGGTCAAATTGGTTGGCGGTACAAATAAAAATATTGGTATTAAAAAATTAGATGGATCAGATATTTTCCCCACCAGTTTTATCAGTAAATTTTATTCGTGGAATTTTCAAACCAATACCAAAATAGATTTAAGTCCGCCCTTTGTTATTTCCACTCGGCCGACTTCTGGTGCCACTATAATGCGCAATAATATTATTCAAATTAATTTTAACGAACCGGTTGATCCCAGTGTGTCGCAAGGAATTCTTAGTGCCAGCAGTTCGTTTACAAATATTATTTTTAACAAAAAAACTGTTTTTGGTGAATGGAAAATTTCCAATGGATATACGACCTTGGAATTTATCCCCGGCGAACAATGCGGGCAAAACAGTTGTGGCGAACCAATGTATTGTTTGCCGGCTATTAACTGTGATGAGCTTCCCGAAGATACAGCTTGTGAGGCACGATATACTACGCTCATTCGCACGGCGGCTTTGGCCAATCCAACGGAAAATTCTTTCCAAGCCCAACCATTTACCGGATTGATGGATATGGCCAGCAACGCGCTGGATAATGGTCCGGATAAGAAATCGGATGGCATATTATTTGAACCAAAAAATAAAGAATGGAAACATAAACCACCCATGCCGGCTGATTGGAAAACAATCGGAGATGATGAAGATTATCCGGAAAACGATGAAAAAAATCCGGACAATTATTTGTGGTCATTTAAAGTTTCGAATGATATTGATCGCACAATTCCCTATATTACCAAAGTAAATCCGGCGCTGGAAGGTGAAGGCGTAAAAGGCAAAGACAGTGTGGAAATTTATTTCAGTAAATACATGTTATACAGTTCTATTCCGGATGGAGCCGGAATTTTGGAATATCCTGATCATGTCAAAGGCGGTCAGGATAAAGTTGCGTTGGAAGATTTTGCGTATTATTTCCACAGTTTAAATCGGGATGATGCGTCAAGCACGATGACAACCATTTTGCATCCGCGCGAGTTTGGTCCGGGTGGTTTGGATCTGTATTATTTTACGTTTGTATCCAGTTCAGTCAAAGCCGATAACCAAAATTGTTTGTATCCCGGCCGCGGACCGAATGGAGAAAAAAACAGTTTACCGGTTTGCGTATATTCAGAAAATTCCGATGGCACAATTAAAGAGCAGAAAAATTGTGTGCCCGTGACATTTTCGGCCGAGTCTGATACCGGTTGTGTCTTTGGTTTGACTGAAGCAGACAAAATTCAACCTGATGTCGCGACTTGTGTGAAGAAATTAAAAGCGGCCAGTCCCTCGACGTTGCTCGGGATAAATCCCTAAACTCTACAATAAATATGGCGCCAAAGTATAAAAAAATAATTTTCGGAATGATATTAATGGTTAGTCTGTCTTTTGGTTTGACCAATATTGTCGTAGCGCAAACCGATCCCAATCCCGGCGATACGTTTGGTTTAAGCCAAATCAATAAAACAGTGAAACTGGCCGGCGGCGATATTCGCGAAACCGCAGCGCGGATTATTAACATTGGTCTGGGATTGTTGGGAATTATCATGGTTGGGCTGATTTTGTACGCCGGCTTTTTGTATATGACAGCGGTAGGCAATGACGAACAGATCACAACAGCCAAAAAATATATTACCAACGCGATTATTGGTTTGGTGATTATTTTGTCTGCTTTCGCGATTGTGCAATTTGTTTTCAAATCATTGGGCGATGCGATTGTGGGCGATCAATCTGGGGACAATGGTGATGATGACAATGATCTGCCGCTTGATGTCTGCGATCCCAATTCCAGCAATTATAATGCGGAACAGTGCACGGCATTTTGCGTGGCTCACCCCGAATATGATGTGTGTAAAAATCTGGTATTTTATGTAATGGGTATTACGCCGGGCAACGTGGATAGCAAAAATGAATTAACGGCCATGAATAATATCCGGATCCGCGTTTTATTCAGCCATGCGTTGGCCGCAGATATTAATTTGGCAAAATCAATAATTTTAACTGCCGAAGGCGGCGCTGATCCACTGCCACTATCAGTGGCTATTTTGGAAAATAATCGAGTTTTGGAAGCAGTGTACGCTCCAAACGGATCCGCCACTTCTTTTCTGGTCGGATCATATACGGTCACGGTGAATTCCAGTCTAAAAGATACTACGGGAAAAGTTTTGCAACCATATTCTGTTGGTGGAGTTAATTATTCGACTACGGCGAGTTTCAATGTGAGCGCGGCGGTGGAGGACAAAACCAAGCCAATTATTAGTAGTTTGACATTGAATGGTTCTGGTGGTAGTGATTTGGCTTTTAGTATAAATGAAAATTTAACTATTGCCGGAACATTAAATGATCGCGCGACAGTTTTATTTGGCGGCAATGGTTTAATTAAGTTAACAATTGCCGATGATGTAGGCGCGATTACGGCCACTGATTATGCTATGCCGCTCGTAGCCAAGGGATCAATTAATTCTTTTGTATTTAATTACACGACTAAACTGGATAATAAATTTGTCGCGGGCAAAAAATATACGGTAACGATAACCGGTTATGATATTGATAGTAATGTGGCGACTGCGAGCATAACTTTCAAAACCAAAGCCGCACATTGCAACAACGATGTTCAAGACGGCGATGAAACCGGTTTGAATACCGGTGGTTCGTGTGGAGGAGGACAAGGAGATAGTTGTAAAGAAACCAGTGATTGCGCCAGTGGTTTTGCCTGCGTTGGCAATATTTGTACTGCCGTGCCAATGATTAGCCAAGTTGATCCTATGAACGGTGCTGAAGGGAATTGGATTACTGTTTTGGGAAAGCATTTTGGGACTAAGACCGGCCTCGTTGAATTTGCGACTGATTTTAACAAGAATGAAAAGTATGATGCCGATGAATGGATAAAGGCCGAAATTGTTTCTTGTAATAATGCACCATCATGGAATCCTGATTGGGCGGTGGTGCAAGTTCCTAAGAAGGGAGAATTTATTATAAATAATACGGCCGCGCAGTTTAATGGTGTCGATGGTCATGTTGAAGCCAGTGTTGAAAGGATTGATTCCAATAAAGGGTTGACATTTGAAGCTTGGGTTAAACCTACTGATTCGGGCGCCCACAAAACCATCATCTCCAAAATTGACGTGCCAAATAAAGAGGGTTATTTTTTGGCTTTGAATAATTTACAACCGGCGGTTTGGTTGTCTGGTTTGAGTACTCCGGGCTGGCATTTGGCCACGGGCAAAGTGCCGCTTAATGAATGGAGTCATTTGGTCGCGACCTATGATGGAGCCAGTATTAAATTTTATATTAATGGTACTCTTAACACGACCAAAAATATCTCTGGTTTACTTCTTGGCATGCCGGGAAAAGTATGGATTGGTATGCGAGAAGATTTTAATACCAAAATTAATCAATTTAAGGGAGGAATGGACGAAGTGGCACTTTATAATAAAGTTTTAACCGCGGCGCAAATTACTGATCATTATACCGAAGCGCAAAAAATTGGTGGTGGAATATATGATACATTAGTTAATGAGGCCGAGCCATTGGGTTATTGGCGTTTGGGTGAAAATAGTGGCACAGCGGTTCTGGACAGTGGTGTTAAAAAAGCTGATGGTGTTAAAGCTGATGGCGTTTATGTGGGCGGTATTACGCTTAATCAAATCGGTATTTTTGGTTCAAGCATTAAAAAATCCGGGATTGGCGAAAAAAGCGCGATTCGAATTACAGTGTCCAGTACTTCCGTCGGAAAAACAGTTGATTTGTTTGATTTAACCGTTGATGATTTTGGGCCAAAACCAAATGGTGATGGATTATTTATCCTAAACACCACCAAACGACCCGGATTGTGCCGAGTTGGGGTAACGAATGACACTGAAGTGGAATTGGGCGGAACCAAAGTTACTTTGCTCTCCGGCAATCAAGCGGCTCCGTCAAAAGTGGCTGTCACTGCGCATGGTTCCGGATTTGGTAGTCTTGACTCGGCCAGTAAATTATTTTTTGGCGCGCAGAAAAATCCCATCACCGGAATTTTGACCGGCGGTTTTCAAGGAGAAGTCAAAACAAATACTGATTGGACTGATTTGGCTGTTAATACCAAAGTACCGGAAAATCTTCAGTCCGGTGATTTGGCCGTGCATGTGGTGGCCGGAGGCGAAGCAAGCAATGGCGTTAAATTTAAAATTTTATCAGCCAAAACCGCGATGGCGATTCCGCTCATTAATAGTATTGATCCGTCCACAACCACTCCCAAAAGTTTCATTACTATTTCCGGCAACGGATTTGGTGCTACGATTGGGCAAGTATTTGTGGCTGATTCCGAACAACATACGCAATCATGCGGCACAGCCATTCCGCATGCCAGTTGTAGTTCCCTTAATGTTGATAATTTGCCTAACCAATGTGGCGTTACCTGGTCCAACACACAAGTGATTGCGGAAATTCCAACTGGTTTGTCTGCCGGACTGTATTATGTGTCTTTGAAAAATAATACCAATTTTAGAACTGATGGAAAAAATACCATAACCATTAAAACTGGGCCGCCATTGGCAGGAATTTGTCGCATTGAACCGGCCAAAGGTCCGGCGCCATTACCTGCGTCCAGCGAGGGGATGAATATTTATGGAGTAAATTTTCCCGATGAACCAATACTTTATTTTTGGCAATTGGGCGCGGAAATAGATAAGCCGGATACATGGTTGCATTCTGATAAAGATATGTTGAACGGAGGATCAGTCATTAAAAAAGCTGTGGCCACGCAAATTACCACTCTTTTGCCCGTGAGCAGTAAAGGCACATCCCTGAGCACAGGTCCAATTAAAATAAAAAATCCCGATGGGTCATTTACCAATAGTTATAATTATACAGTAGAAAGTTGTATTGGCGCCAAAGATTTCCCCGGATATCATTGTTGCGCCAAAGGTCCGGAAACCGGAATGTGGAAACAGAATAGTCAATCTTGCAGTGGCGAAGCGCGTGAAGCCGGCTATGTCTGGCGTTTTACCACGGGTATTATTGCTGATTTGCCGCGAGTTGTAGAGGAATGTAATGAACAAGTTTTTCCTTCACCAACGCCGCGCAAACAAACGACGAGTACTCCCAAAATTGACGCGTGTGTGAATAGTACTGTCGCGCTGCGCTTTAACATGGGAATGAACAATGCTTCGTTGAATTCTGATACAGTAAAAGTTTTTGCGTGTGGGAGTAGTACTGCCAGTAGCACGCTTGGTCAAATTGATTGTGCGAAAACAAAAGATCCGGTTAAAGATTTGGAAATTGATTATCAAACCGGAGCCAATACGCTCATAATTCGCCAAGTTCCTCCGGCCTCGGCTTTGACTCCGAATACTTGGTATCAAGTTGAACTTTCCAATAAAATTAAATCTCAACAAGTTTCCAAAATTTTGGGAGTTGACCAAACAGTTTCCTCTACTTTGTCCATTACCAAACCATGTGGTGCGGGAACTGCTTTCTGTTTTACCTTTAAAACCGGATCAAAAGAATGTACATTGGTGGGAGCGGGGATTAATCCGCCACAATATACTGCTCGTCAGCTCGGTATTATTCAGGATCCGCGCTATCCGTTTGATTCCAGCGCTCTTTTTCTTTATCCAAATTTACCGTCCGCACCATATTATTATTTTATCTGGGGCAAAGGCAGTCAAGAATGCTCGGTTATTAATGTTGACCAGTATCCGTGGGAATGGTCAACCAATGCCATTACCAAAGCAAACGTATTCAAATCGCCGCTTGGTACAAAATATGTAAATAGTCGTGCCGTGGCACAGGCTTTGGCTCATACTGCGCCGCAATCAGTGGAAATTAAGGCGGAAATCGATATTAATTCAGTTTCCGAGATGGAAGGAACAGATATTTTGCAATTGGCAGGCATTGATCCTGGAACACAGGGTTATCAAATTAATGATAAAATAATATTATCATCATCAGTTTCAGATTTGTTATCTTTCCAATCTTCATTTACTCTCCAGCTGAAATTTTCTCAACCAAATCCTTATCCTTACACTAATTTGTTGGAAAAAAGAAATCCGAATAGTCCCAAATACGGATATAAAATTATTACCGAGCTTAACTTTAATTCTTTGCCTCAGATTTGTGTTCTTACGTATTCCGGAGCAAACGCGCAAACACAAAGCAAAGATTGTTTTAGCAAATTTAAGGCTGACAAAAATGGTATTTTTAATGTCTTACTTTCTTGGAACAAAGGTAAAGGGGAACTATCCCTAATAAATTTGGCTGGTCTGATTACTGAAGAAATACATACTTTAAATTCATTCCCGATTTCCACGAGTCCGGCGTCTCTCGTTAGCTTTAAACTGCCATCCGCTAGTCTTGGACCAACATTGTACCAATTTGTTTATAAAAATGAGCCGGCTGATTTGAAGATTATCAATGGAGGATTGCATTTTGCGCCAACCAGTACTTTGACCATTGATTTGAGCGATCCTGTCGTCACCTATTTTGAACCGAACTGTGTTGAGTCCTGCGTAAACGCCACTATTCGCGCGGATTTTAACAGGGTCATGGATCCAGCAACATTTGTCGCTGGATTTAAAGTTTATAAGTGTACTGATGGCGCGGAATGTAAAAACAACAGCGAAGTGGCAAACTACGCAGTTGACAGCGACGCATCCAGTTATTTGTCATTACGCACAACGCTAAAAAATAATTTAACTCCGAATACGTATTACAAAGTAACTCTTAGTAATGATGGGCAAAATGGGACAATCAAATCAATCGCGCAAATTTTACCGACAATTGTGCAGGGCAAAGCCTTGCCCAAAACCGAATGGGTATTCAAAACTAAAAACGATGGCAAACCGTGTGGTGTCAGTTCGCTTAAAGTATCGCCAATAGAATTTGTCGCCACTCAAGTTGGCCAAAAAGATAAATTTACCGTTACGCCGTATAGCGCTCCGAATGCCTGCAGTAAAATCGGACAAGCACTCAACAAATGGGATTACAGCTATATTTGGAAAACAGTCAATGAACAAGGAGTTCTTGATGAAAAAGTCGCCAAAATTTCCGATATCAAACCGGCTTCCTATATCAATATCAGTTATTCTTGTACCAATTCTTGTGTTAAAAAAGGCAGTACTATTCCCGCGTCTGATCCAAAATTCAATGGACCATTGTGCGGCGATGGGACAGTCCAAAATGGCGAAGATTGTGATCTGGGAATTGCCGGAGAAATACCAAATGTCAGTTGTTCATTGAATTGTTTGCGTCCGGGAACTACTACTGTTTATTCGGTGATTGCTAAAAAGACTGGGAATAATTTATGTGGTAATGGCACAATCGAAACAGGAATTGGCGAACTATGTGATCCGGGACACACTACTGCGGGCGAAATTAAAATTGACGATCCTTACTGTGCCACAAATTGTCTGCTCCTTGGTTCTTCGGAAAAGATAACCGGAAAAGTTGGTGTGGCTGTGTGTGGTGATGGAGAAGTCACTATTGGCCAAGAATCCTGTGATATTGCCATTGGTCCGATCACTAAAAAACCGTTATGCTCGGCCAGTTGTTTGCATTTGGGCACACAATTATCCGCTGATTGGTGTCAAAAAAATACTGATTATAAATCTGACATTGCCTGCGTAACATCGGTCAGTGTTTGTGGGAATGAAAAATTGGAACCAAGTGAAGATTGCGAACCAAGCTCCAGCGCCCAAGGCGTATGCACTAATAAATGTTTGTTTGATAATGCCTGCGGACTAAATCCCAAACCTTGTAACAAAAATACTCCGGGCTGTTCTGATAAATGTACATTGCTGGGATCAAAAACCACGTATAATCCGCCATCAATTTGCGGCGATGGATTGTCTGCGAATGGAACTGCGGGGATTGGCGAAGATAAAAGTTGTGAATTAGCGACTGCGACGACCACTGCCAATGCCGGCCCAACTCAATTAGTGCAAGCTGTTGGATTGGGCGATGTTGTTGCCGGAAAAACGTATCAGGAAACTAAAGTTCAGGTTAGTACCGGTTTGGGACAAAATAAAGTGAATGCCACGTCAACGTATCAATTACAATGCGGTTATACTGAATATATTGTACCAATCATTAACAATGACAAAAAACAATTTAATGATTGTCCGCTCAATAATAATAATATTTATGGAGTGGATGGCGGATCCTGTTGTTTGGCGCGACCGCGTCTTAAATCAGGCGGAGAATATCCGCAGGATGGCGCGGGTTTTGCCGGCACTCCGGGAATTTGTCGCAATACCTATATCGAAGCGGAGTTTGATCAAGAATTGCGTCCGGAAACTTTGGCCAACAATATATTTTTGGTGCGCGGGCATACCGAATCTAATTTTGATTGTGTCGGAACCACCAGCACCGTTGTTATTGGCGGAGTAACTACAACGGTAAATTCCATGGACGCGACTGAATTTGTTAATAATATCTTGGAAGTTTCCAAGGCCAAGCCGCTTACATTTTGGGCGCGAGTTTGGCAAAAAATTACCAATGTATTTAAGTTTTTGACCGGCAGTTCAGCCAACGCGACTGCAATGAAAAATGCACAAGAAGTAACAAGCATCGCAGTTTGGTGCGCGGGTGAAGTGCCGGTGACCATCACAACAAGAAAAATCCAAGTGGATAATAAAACAGTTACCGCGGCTTCCATTGGGATTGGCTCTCTTTTGGACGAAAACAGTGTGTATGGAATCCTTTTGCGTGGCGATGTTGGCGGAATCGTGAATGTTCGTGGCGTGCCATTGGGCTCGAGCGCAGTCCAATCGCGCAATGACGCTTGGTTTTTCCAAACCGGAGCCGAAGTTTGTAAAATAAAAAGTATTTCCGTTGCTCCCAAAAGTGAATTTTTTGGGAAACCAAATGCATCATCCACTTTTTTTGCCACTACTATTAGCAATAGTGATCAACAAATTGTTCCTACACCAGGCTATTCATGGGTTTGGGCTTGGGGACCAAAAAATCCTGTTTTTGATATTCCATACAAAGTTGACAGTCCATCAACTACCGATACGATAATTATTGGCGCCAAAAATGTTCAAGGACATATTACGGGGATTGCGCAAGCAACGGTGACGGCTGATACGAGTGAGCAAAACAATCAGTTGAATAAAGTGTTCACTGATACTTTTGAGTTGGATGCCTTATTTTGTGAAAATCCTTGGCCTTCACCAACAGCGCCATCACAATATCCCTATACTGACAATCAATATAATTTTAAAATGAGTTATTGCGCGGACGCGGGCAAAACCAATAATATCGGTGATGATTTGCCGTATCTTAGTCCTGAACTTTCTTTGGTTGGTGTCCCGTCCAGCACCGGCTCTCTTAAAAAAGTGGTATTTTTTACTGACAGCCAAGAAAATACTGATGCGATTGGTTTGCAGATTTTTTCCAGCAGTGTTCCGCTTAAACAATGGTATGCGGAAAAATTCGGCGGATCACTGGGCAATATGAAAGATATTACGATTGGCAATTATTCTGCTTTGACCGATGGTAATAACTATTATATTCAAGCCCTGAATTATGTCTCTGATCCGGACAGTCCTGCCAAAGATGTAGTTGACAGCAATGTTTATTTATTAGGCATTAATCCCAACGCGGCCAATGTCACCAAAGAAGTCTTCAAAAAATTGTTAAGCAGTTTGGAATTTAATATTAATCTGACTGATCATGGCTATTGTTTGGCGGCTGGCAATGATATTGATGTCCGATTAACACCCAACCAACTTTCTACGGAAACCATTTCAACTTGCAGCACGGATTTTGATTGTCGTGATAGTAATGGTATTGCCAAATTTGGCACTAACGGCACTTGTTCCAACGCCAAAACAAAATTTCTCCGTGATTGGGGACGATTGGCTGATATTAAGTTAGCTCAAGAACGGATTGATGGTTATTTTGACGGTCACAGTGGAGATTTTGATTTCAAAGGTAGTTTGGCGGCCGGATCATTTGTACCCGGTTACACCGTTTCACATTGGGGCACATCGTGGAAATTGCTCAATACATTGGTCGGCGGATTGCCTATTGATCCCATTGACAAATGGACATCGTGCGCGGCCAATGACCAGCAAACGTGCTGGGACGCGGCCAGCACCACGTATCATTGTCCGAATTTCTCCAGCGTGTATGAATATGAATATGTCAGTTCAACCAAAGATTATCTGTTGCATAGCCCATTGGAATTTTTTACGGTCAATGATCTGGTAACTCAAGAAATTATTCCTAATTTAGATAGATTTACGACTGACCGCTGGGCTGGCTGTGCTTTTGGTGGTTCTTATAATCCATTTAGCGAACAATGTGGTGATGGAGTTTTGAATGGCAATGAACAATGCGAACCTCCGGGAAAAATTGAGCTTACCACGCAGGGTGTAGCAACGGCCGGTCAATGCGCAAATTGGGCAACGCGGCCAAGTTGTGGTGACAATGCTTCGTGCGGATATTATATAAAATCTTCGCAATCTCCTAAATATCCAATACATACATTTCATCAAATAAAAAAAACTGGCAACGGTGTTTGTGCCATGGTAAAAGGTTCTACTTTTCTTTTAGCAGAAAATATTCCTGATTTGGCAGCTAAAAATGAATATACATTGTATAGTTGCAGTACGAATGATGATTGTCGTAACTTTAGTACATATAGCAGTTCAGCGAATATGTCAGTGTTTACGATTAATTTTGACGATCATCAAATAAATTTGATCGCTGACACAGTGACCATGCCCGTGTTGCATTCCGATGCAATAAATTTTCAGGATTACATGAAAACAAAGACGGATATTTTAACCTGTATTCCTGATTTAGATAAAAAAGTTGTGGTGGAATCCGATATCTGCGAAGGTTTAGGTCAAACCACTTGTTTGGTTGGTAAAAAAGCCCCACGCACTTGCTCAAACCAATGTGTTTGGCAATATGGCGCATGCGGAGCCACTACCAAATGCGGCAATGGAATTGTGGAAGTGGCTGAAGCCTGCGATGACGGAGCTTTAAATGGCACATATGGTCATTGTAATAAAGACAATAGTCCGATAAAAGGATGTACCGGATTATCCGCGGCCGGTTATTGTGGTAATACTAAAATTGATTTTAAAGATGAAAATGGCAATGGCACTAAAGATGCGGCGGAAAAAAGTTATGAATTTTGTGATCCGTCTGTTGTTGGTACTAATTTTAAGAAAAATTACGATATACTCAAAGCCAATTCTTGTTCGTGGGACTGTCAAGGATATGGCGCTTATTGTGGCGATGGCATTATCCAGAATGATAATGGTGAGCAGTGTGATGATGGTAATACCAAAGATAATGATTTCTGCAGCGCGACTTGTAAGTTTACTGCTTTGGCTTGCAAAAAAGATGTGTTTGGAGTTGTATCTGCTTTAAATGATGGTAATAATAATCAGGAGACTGAAATTACTGTCAAAAAAGATGGAATCATACCAACGTCTTGTGTCGGTGTAACTATGGCACAATTGTGTAGTGCATACGGTCTTTCCCCTTGTTTGAATTTCAAAAATTATTTTGGTGGAGGTGTAGTCTCTACTGCGGGCTGTCCGAATTATAAAGACATATTTATATCAGATTCAATTTTGTCTAATGTAACTGCGCCCAATGCTTCGGTATTTTGTACCGGCTTGGTAAGCAGTACGGCAAAAATTGACCCCGGAGTTTGTGGAAATGGAATTATTGATGTTCCTCAGGGTGAAATCTGTGATGGCGGCGCTAAAAATGATATTGTCTGCGTTCCCGAGCCAGGCAAAAATAGTTGTACGTATTGCGCCAAAAAATGCACGCAAATTTTGACCGTTGACACATCGGCTTTTTGCGGCAATGGCAAAATTGATCTGGAATTAAATGAAGTTTGTGAGATTGCCAATGATGGATCAATTCTAAGAGCAATAACAATTCATGAATGTTCAGGTAAAAAAATTGATTGTTATGATAGTTGTGTTGCTAACCCCAATGTCAATTTAGCGGCATGCAAATTTCAATGTGATAAAGCAAGTAATCTGTGTGTTACTGATGCAGAAAGCGGAGCTTCTGTCCCGGCAATTTGTCCTGAAAAAGGTACTTACCAATGCACTAATAATTGCCAAACAATTTCCACGTTTGAAACAAGTTGCGCTAGTTGTGGAATAAAAACAAATGCTCCAACGCCGTATGCTCAGTTCATTAATCCAATCTTGTGGTCATGGTCAGAATTACCGACAAATTATGGCAATGCTTATTTCTATAAAAAAAATAAACTTCTTGATGGTAGTTTATATGAGAAAGCGATAGGCGGCAGATCATTTATTACACCCACGCTTAACAGTGTTCCTTTTAGTAGCGATCTTAACAATATCAACGGATCCAATAATATTAAAATCGAAACTAATCAATTGTGTTCGCAGGATTATGGAGTTATGTTTAACTCTGACAAAGTTAATACCAGTGACACTAATACTGCTATTGATATACTTCCTAACACAAACAAAGTAGCTGATTTTTTTCCTTATTCAGTAAACGGAGAATCAGGAGCCACAATTTTTCGTGAATTTATTATGTCTCCTGCAGTCCCACCACAGACTTTTCGAGTTGTGCTCAAATGGACAGATGCCGAAAAAGACGCTGAGTTTAATGCCGCTGTGTTTAATGAAGAATATACAACCAAAATCAGTAGTGAAGACAAATTAGAGAATGTGGTTGATTATCTTGAGTCTGCATATTTCTCCGGATTATATTTGTGTTCGATTATGTCAAAGCAACAAAAATCCGGTGTGGATTATTGGTTGCCATCTTCCAGCACTGTCTTTATATCTACTATTGGTGGTTACCAAAAATGCTCGAATGATGGTGGTGTACAAGTAAGTCCAAAAATCAACACTCCCAAGACCTATGTACAAGCATTTACCATTGATACAACCGGTTATGACAAACCATACGCCTTTTTCATCGGCGCGTTGGACAAATTTATTGGTGATTATAAAAAGAGTAATTTGGAAGTGCAGATTTATACGTATCACGACGGTCAAAAACCTCTGTATTCAATTTACGGTCCAACATTTACGTATACAATAAAAAAAGCCGATGTTGGCACTAACCCCGTTTCAAGATACTGGCATGTATTTAATTTGATTAAAAATACCGCTGGAAAATATGAGGTGAAGCCAATTCAAAAATTAGACGCGGCCAAAAATGTTGTTGGAGAATATAGCGATGGCATGCTGCAAAGTAGTTTTTGCAAGACGTTGAATCATTTGCCCGGATCAGAATGTGTTGGAGATTAAAATATCTGTTTTCATCGTTTCAATAAATACTCAAAGGAAATTAAAATAAAAATTCACTTAACCTACGGTTATAGCCAATATTCGTTCGGTGGCAATCATCCCAACCGCGCTGCTCGTTCGATTGTCATCATATCAGTCATCGCCGCTCGCTCGCAGTATATACTCAGAGAATGGCTCACTCCCTACATTGTCCGCTCGGCTTTGATTATATATAGTATAGATTCAGCCTCGCGTCCAAATCCCGACATGTCGGGACGTTATGGGATAATTGCCAACCTCACCCAATGCAACACCAAAACATTCAATATACCTAATAAGCAAACTGGAGCGATGATTTTTTTCTCGATGCCCGAGCTCGGTCGAGTGGTCGAGAAAAAGATCTCGCGAAGTTTGCTTAAGACTTAGAAAGCTGAGTATAATGACTTGTTGAGAATGCATAATCCGTCAGACTATCAGTTGAACAAAAGAGGATCAGTGAAGTTTGATTAAGACTTAGGAAAGACGAGGTTTATTTACAAGAGAGTAAAACGAAGTTTGAATTTAAGTCAGAGATATTTTATGATATACTTTACAATATGAAAAAATATCTTATAATTTTCCTCCGATTGTCAATTTTTGGATTGACAATCGGTTTTGCTAATCCGGTTTTGGCGGATACTATTGTTTCTCCGCCTGTTGTGGAATCAGTCGTTCCGCTCATTACATCGGTTGATCCCATGGATGGCGCTCCGAGCAATTGGATTACAATCTTAGGAAAAAATTTTGGCAGTAAAATCGGCCTCGTTGAATTTGCCACTGATTTCAATAATAATACCAGATATGACGCGGATGAATGGGTAAAGGCAACGATTGTTTCTTGCAATAACACGCCATCGTGGAGTACGAATTCGATAGTGGTTCAAGTTCCTCAAAAAGGCAAAAATATTTTTAATAATACGGCTGCCCAATTTAATGGAACTAATGCTCATATTGAAATTGCAACTGATGCAACACAAATTACCAATGCATTCACGTTTGAAGCCTGGGTTAAACCAGTTGATTCTGGTGCACACAAAACCATTCTGTCCAAAGTTGATCCGGTTGCCAAGCAAGGATATTTTTTGGCTTTGAATAATTTACAGCCAGCTGTTTGGCTCTCTGGTCTGACTAATCCGGGCTGGCATTCTGTAACCAACAAGATACCGCTTAACGTATGGAGCCATATTGTAGTGACTTTTAATGGTTCGAGTATCAGATTTTATATTAATAGTACTCTTATTAGGAGCATAAGCCTGTCCGGTTCGCTTGTTCCTCTGCCCGGTAAAAAATTGTGGATTGGTATGCGGGAAGATTTTACCACAATTAATCAATTTAGGGGAGCGCTTGACGAAGTGGCGCTGTATAATAAAGTTTTAACCGCGACGCAAATCAGTGATCATTATACCGAAGCCCAAAAAGTCGGTGGTGGAAATTATAGTACGCTCGTTAATCAATCCGCACCACTTGGTTATTGGCGTCTGGGTGAAGGTAGCGGCATCATTGCTTCTGACAGTAGTGCCAAATTAGCCAATGGAAATTATGTGGGCGATGTTACCCTTAGACAATTAGGTATTTTTGGGTCAGATATCAAAGAGCCCGGGATTGGTGAAAAAAGCGCTATCCGAATTACCGTGTCCAGTACTTTACCGGGGACAGTAATTGATTTATTTGATTCAACGGTTGATGAATTAGGATCAAAACCAAATGGTGATGGATTATTTGTTCTTAATACTACAGAGCGTCCAAGTGTATGTCCTGTTATTATTATTTCGCCTCCGCCTCCAGTTGAAGATCCTCCTTCCGCTAAAATTCCCGGATTGGTCAATTTATTTTTTATGGATATTGGCCAGAGATTGCAATTGTTATTTACCATTGATCCGGTAAAAGACGCTGAGAAACGCTTGGAATTTGCCAACAGTAATTTGGAGTTGGCCAAAATTATAATTAGCGCGACAGAAGATCCCAACATACAATCAAGAGCGAATAATCTTATCGCCCGGGCAAATACATTGGTGACAACGGTTAATGATGATGCCGAAAAATGGTCAAAAGGCGAGGCCGTAGCCATTAATAATCTATTGGAAAATTCAAGACTGTATATTGAGACCAGCAAAGAATTGATTGGTTCAATCAAGGATATTGTTTCGGTTGAGCAAAAATCAGGATTAGATGATTTATTTATTCAAGTGGCCAAACAGACTGATATTTTGGCAGCATTTATTCAAGAAAAATATCCTGCGGCGTCTATTCAACCTGTGATCACAACAACTTTTGTTCGTCCTCCGGTTATCAAAGACCAGGATCGTGATGGTATTGACGATGACCAAGAAACAGATTTTGGAATTGAATCAACTAATTTTGATACTGATGGCGATGGATTAAGTGATCGCGCGGAAATTGAACGATATGGAACTGATCCGACCAAAGATGATACTGACAGCGATGGATTTCGCGATGGTTTGGAAGTTTTAAAAGGATTCAATCCTAACGGCAGTGGTTTCTTGCCCGCCACCAAACCGGCAGAGGCTAAATTAAAGTTTTTAAATGACGTAAAAGTAAAAACAAATTTAAGTCCGGCTACACTGCAATACATTAATTTTACGTTGCAAAATTATAAAATACAATAATTATGAAATTTAAAAATAATTTTTATGTTTGATAATCAGACCAATCCGGCTTCCGGCCAAGTGCCAGGTAATTTACCGGTCAGCGAGCCGGACGATATGTTTTCCGCTGCACCGGAAGGAAATCCGGAGCCAGCTACATCAGTCCAACCAAATCCGGAACCAATCCCCGCGATGCAGGCAAATTCCGAACCAACTGCCTTGAGCGCCGGAGTTTTGCGCGCCAAACCAAATCCGGAACAAATCATGATGGCTCCAACCAATCCGGTGCCCACCAATTACGGTCAAACAACCATTACCGAAGGTTTGCGTCCGGAAGAAAATATGATGCGTGATCCATTTGGCGGCCGAAAAGTTTTGATTACGGTGATTACACTCTTGTCCCTCGGCATTCTTGGCGGAGGAGGCGCTTGGATTTATTTTTCTTTTATTAAAGAAACACCCTCAATTGGAATTGTGCCGGCTATAGTTCCGGAAACTGTTCCTACCGTTGCTCCGGTCATTGTTCCAGTGGTTACTCCTACAGAAGATATAACAACTACCACTTTATCCACTACGGCTAATTCTCCCAGTTCAAGCGATCAGCGCATTTTGTTTGGCGAACCAGTGCTTGATACCGACAGCGATGGTCTAGATGATGCCACGGAAAAAAAGATCAGCACCAATATGCTGGCTTGGGATTCTGACGCCGATGGCTTAAGTGATGGCGATGAAGTCTTAACTTGGAAAACCGATCCGCTCAAATCCGACACCGATGCTGATGGTTATACTGACGGCGCGGAAATTAAAAATGGCTATAATCCCAAAGGATCCGGAAAACTTTTTTCTCCGCCTACTAGCGAATCAACGACTACCACGCCAAATTAAACTATGTTTTTTAAGCGTCGGACTCCGGTTGAATCACAGTCACCATCTTCGAGTGAGATTATCACTATTCCCGAAGTTTTTTATGCTGGCAATGATCCCGAAGTACAAAGTGGCGTCCACAAAAACAATGCCTCACATAAATCAAAAGAAATGGATTCGATCGGAGATTCTTCTCCACATACTCGCTTAATTGCCAGTGGCATGATAACAATTTTTGTCTTGGTTTTGGGTGCAGCCGCGTGGTATTTTGCGGATTATTTGGGTTTTGATATTTTTAAAAAAAATCAGCAGCCCAAAAATAAAATTACCGCAGAACCGGCAAATACTGCTTCTTCCATACCAACAGTTCCCATAATACCGGCAACGTCAACAGCAACAGAAATTATCATTGACACAGTTTCAACATCAACTACAATCCCAATTGAAATTGAAACAACAATAACCACTCCTGTTCCAACCACGAGTGTTGCTTTGCCCGTGCGTCAAGTTGCTTTGGAATTTCCGCCAATTATTCAAATTGATGCGTCTGACTCGGACGCCGATGGTTTGACTGACGACGAAGAAGAATTATTTGGAACTGATTCGGCAATTTTTGACACTGACAATGATAATTATTATGATGGTCAAGAAGTGGCCAATTTATATAATCCCAAAGCAGTCGCGCCGCTACAATTAATTGATTCCGGCTTGGTTAAAGAATTGGTTCAGACCCGCGATGTCTATCGTCTGTATTATCCGTTAGCGTGGTCAGTGGGTGTCGTTGATCCGGAAGGGAATAACATGCTTATTACGGCGGACAATGGCGATTATATTGAATTTCGTATTTCCCCCAAAAATAATAATGAAGATTTTACGACTTGGTTTGCCCGCGAGGCCAGTACGGAACGAATTACTGATTTACAACCGGCACTTAATAAATTTGGCGTTAGTTATTGGCATCGCAAAGATGATTTGGCGTTTTATGTTGACAATCCAAATTTTGTTTTGGTGATTTTGTATCATCCGGAATCAAACGCGCCGATTGCGTTTCGCCATGTTATCCAAATGATGTTGACCAGTCTGCGATTGCAGGATTCAAGTAACAGCGCCACGACCACAGCGTTATAAATATGGAGTGTTTGGTTTTTTTCAGGGTTAAAAAAAAAGTTGGAATCAGTTCCGCGTCAATAAAAAAAATTGTCAATTCTGTTTTGCGTTACGAACACAAATCCGGATTAGTAAGCGTGCATTTAATCGCTGACACCAAAATGCGTCGACTGCAACGTGTTCATCGGGGTAAAATAGGCACGACTGATGTTTTGTCATTTGCCACAGAAGAAAAAAATTCGCCGCGCCCAAAAAATAATGCCAATGATTTGGGCGACATCTTTATCAGTATTCCGCAAATTCATCGCCAAGCACGACAATGGTCAGTGAAATTTGCCGAAGAATTTAATCGTATGCTTATTCACGGACTATTGCATATTCTCGGTTATGATCATCTTAAAAAATCCGAAGCCAAGATTATGTTTGACAAGCAGGAACATTATTTAAAAAATTTTCTATGAGATTTTTTGAAAGTTTACGACATGCTTCACGCGGAATTATTTCTGTTTTTCGCGCCGGACAGAATTTTATGTTACAAATTACGGTCGGATTAGTTTTAATTTTTATGGGAATATTTTTTCGCGTGAGTATAATTGAATGGCTGTCGCTTATTCTCATTGCTACCTTAGTTTTAATTTTGGAAATGATTAACACAGCCGTAGAAAAAATTTTGGATGTGGTCAAACCGCGATTGGATGAACGCGTTGGTTTAATCAAGGACATTATGGCTGGCGCAGTTCTGATCAGCTCATTATCTGCTTTGATTATTGGTTTTTTGGTTTTTGCGCCGCGTATTTTGGCCATCTTTTATTGAGTGCTGGTCAAGCCTGTGTTATAATTACCGGACAGATGTTTTATCTATTTTATGGTTCGACAGAAACACCGCAACGAATATATAACCGGCCTCGATATCGGATCGCAAAATATCCGCGTGGCTGTGGGACAAATTTCCGGCACTCATGCCAATGATCGCGAAGTCCAAATAATCGGCGCGATTGAAGTTCCGTCCGAAGGAGTCCAAAAAGGCGTGGTCACCAGTATTGAAGAAATTGTTTCATCCTTGGCCAACGCCATTGAGACGGCGGAAAAAATTACCGGGGTGCCGATCGAACATGTATGGGTTGGTTTGTCCGGCACGCATATTATTTGTCATGATAGCAAAGGAGTCGTGGCAGTTGCCCGATCAGATGGTGAAATCACGGAAGAAGATGTTGCCCGTGCGCTTGAAGCATCCAAAACAGTGGCCACTCCGCTTAACTATGAAATTCTACATGTCCTGCCGCGCAGTTTTTCCGTTGATGGTCAGACCGGAATTAAAGATCCCATTGGGATGACTGGCATTCGTCTGGAAGTGGATACGAAAATTATTTTTGGCATTACGGCTCATGTCAAAAATATTACTAAAGCGATTTACCGAACGGGCGTGGATATTGATGATTTTGTGTTATCAGTTATCGCGGCTGGAAACGTGGTTTTGACCGGCAGACAAAAAGAATTAGGCTCTGTTGTTATTAACATTGGCAGTGCCACTACGAGTTTGGTGGTTTATGAAGAAGGAGATATTGTCCACACTGCGGTTTTGCCCGTTGGCTCCGCACATATTACCAATGATTTGGCTCTTGGTCTCAAAACATCAATCGATACAGCCGAACGAGTCAAAGTGGAATATGGTCAATGCGTGACACAAGGTTTGTCCAAAAAAGATATGGTTGATTTATCCACACTTGGTTCAAATGAATCAGAAACAGTTTCTCGTTATTATATCAGTCAAATTATCGAAGCGCGCGTCTCGGAAATTTTGCAAAAAGTGGATAATGAATTAACCAAAGTTAGTCGGAGCGGACTTTTGCCGGCCGGAGCGTATTTTGTGGGTGGTGGCGCTCGTCTTGGTGGACTGATTGAGTTAGCCAAAGAGCAGTTGCAACTGCCCGCTTCTTTGGGCTATCCGCTTACGGTCCAGAGCATTACTGATAAAGTTCAGGATCCGGCATTTGCCAGTGTGATTGGTTTGGTCAAATGGGGATCTTCGTTCACCAATACTCCGGTACAATCAGGCCAAAACTGGCGAGGAATGCCCGCCAAAATGATGCAAGGAATGCGTTCGTTTCTTAAAAATTTATTACCTTAATATAAGCTTTATCCCGAGTGAAATCGAGGGATTGACAGATTGAACAAAAATTCATACACTACATGACAGTTTAATACTGTCATTTTTTTAAGTATCATATAATTGGATACAAAAATTGTTCAATAATGTTGAATTTATGCCTCAAGTAAAACCCGAAATTGAAACATTCGCAAAAATTAAAGTCATCGGTATTGGCGGATCTGGCGGATCAGCGGTTGACCGCATGGTAAAGAGCGGTATTCGTGGCGTTGATTTTATGGTTATGAATACTGATGTCCAAGCTCTGCATCACAATAGCGCGCCACACAAATTGCATATTGGCAAAGCAGTCACGCGCGGACTTGGTGCCGGCATGAATCCGGATGTGGGCAAACGCAGTGCCGAAGAAACGCAAAACGAAATTCGCGAATTACTAAAAGACACGGACATGGTATTTATTACTTGTGGTTTGGGTGGTGGCACCGGATCAGGCGCTGCTCCGATTGTGGCGGAAATCGCGCGTGATATGGGAATTCTTACTGTCGCAGTTGTTACCAAACCGTTTTCATTTGAAGGTCCGCAACGTCGCGCCATTGCCGAGCGCGCGCATGACGAATTATCACGCAATGTTGATACAATTATTACCATTCAAAATGATCGTATTTTGCAAATTATCGATAAAAAAACTTCACTCGTGGAAGCATTTAGAATTGTCGATGATGTTTTGCGTCAAGGTGTCCAAGGAATTTCCGAATTAATTACTGTTCCCGGACTGATCAATGTTGATTTTGCCGATGTCCGCACTATTATGAGTGATACCGGGTCAGCGTTAATGGGAATTGGAATTGGTGCGGGCGACAATCGCGCGCTGGAAGCCGCCAAATCAGCTATTTCCAGTCCCTTGCTGGATATTGCGATCGATGGCGCTCGCGGAATTTTGTTCACGATTACCGGCGGCAGTAGTTTGGGTATGCAAGAAGTGGCTGAAGCCGCCAAGATTATTACGAGTTCGGCGCACGAAGATGCTCGAGTTATTTTTGGCGCGGTTATTGATGACACTATGGGCGAAGATATTCGCATTACCGTTATTGCCACTGGTTTTGAAAGTCGCGAGCGTGATAAACATTTTAAAAATGAAAATTCTGATTCTTTGAATATTTCTCGTCGATCGCCATTACGCATGCCGTTATTTACCAAACGTGTGTCTGAGATTCCGCCACCGGAACCAAATGATACCAACGATTCGGTTGATGATATTTTAAGCGATGAGCCTATTAAATCTTCAATGGAAAAACCGCAATTTGCCAAAAAAGTGATTCTCGAAGAACCAATGCCGGTGCGCATGATCCCGCCCAAACCGAGTCATTTTTCTCCGCGTCCGCCAAATATTCCACCCGCACCATTGAGCTTTAATTCTCCAAATCCAACCAACGATGATGAAGATTTGGAAATTCCCGCCTTTATTCGCAAAAAAATGGGACAATAGTACTCAGACTAATTTTTAAACAAACTTCGTCTTTCCTCCCTCATATACAAACTCCGTTTCCTAAGTCTTAAGCAAACTTCGTGAGACCGTTTTTCTCGACCCTCGACCGTGCTCGGGCATCGAGAAAAAGATCTCACTCCAGTTTGCTTATTCAGTATATCGAATCTTTTGTTGTTGCATTAGTGAGGTTGGCATTCATGTCAGTCAGCGCACGTTTGGACGCGAGGCTGATGTAATACTGTAAATAATCAAAGCCGAGCGGACAATGTAGTGAGCGAGCCATTCACTGAGTATATACTGCGAGCGAGCGGCGCTGACTGACATGATGACAACCGAGCCAACGATATGGTTGGGATGATTGCCACCGAGCGAGCGGCGGTTAGTTTGTTTTAATTTTCTTATATTGGTATACTTTTTTGACAAAAGAGGGAAATTTTTAGTCTATGAATTGCCCCGTTTGCAGACATAAAGAAACCAAAGTAATCGATTCGCGAATGACAACCGACGGCATGTCCATCCGTCGTCGTCGTGAATGCATCGAATGTAATTATCGTTTTTCCACGCTCGAAGAAATGGAACTTTTGGATATTGTCGTAGTCAAAAATAATGGTCGCCGCGAATCATATTCACGTCCCAAATTGGAGCGAGGCATCACACATTCTTTAACCAAACGACCGTATACCGAAGACCAGTTTGGCCAACTGATACATGGCATTGAAACCGATATCCAAAAGAAAAAACAACGCGAAATCACCAGCAAAGATATCGGTGAAATTGTTATGCGCCAACTGCGCAAATTCGACAAAGTCGCGTATATTCGTTTTGCTTCCATTTATCGCGCGTTTACCGATGTGAGCAAATTTCAAAAAGAAGTTCGTTTATTACAACATGATCGCTCTCATAAGAAAAAAACATAATTATGCCGCAATCCCTCGACAAGCTCGGGACAAGCCTTGAGACAAATTCCGGTGTCAATATTGAACTAAATAAAACTGTCTTTACCCGCTTAGATGAACTGGAAATTTTGGTTCGACAAAATATTCAGTGGAATGAACTGGTTTACCAAGAAGCCAAGCGCACTCGACGACGTTTAACACTCATGGTTGTGGGCGATTGGCTACGCCTTTTTTTGTGGCTTACGCCTCTTATTTTGGGAGCCATATTTTTGCCGCCGCTGTTTCGTAAAGCTGAACAATTATATACTGATACCATTGTTCGCCCGCAACAAAAAATTGAAGGCGAATATAATCGCGCGCTTGATTCCATTCGTCATTTGAATAACATCGTATCCTCAACCATACCAAAATTTTAATAAAAAATATGTCATTGAAACGAACTAAAATCGTGGCCACACTGGGTCCAGCCACGCATACCGAAGAAATTATTGCGGGAATTATTAATGCGGGCGTGGATGTCGTGCGTTTGAATTTTTCTCATGGCAGTTACGCCGATCATGCACTTTTGATTGAACGCGTGCGCCAAGTTGCGACCACCATAAAAAAACCCATCGCGATTTTGCAGGATTTGCAAGGTCCAAAAATTCGTTTGGGGAAATTGCCCGATGCCGGCGTTGCCGTAAATGATAATGATACAATCATATTTGACACTATTGCAAAAGAATACGCAGATTCGACACTTCGTGGTGACTCAGTGGAACCAAGCTCACTGCAAGCAGATTCGATTTTTCCCGTTGATTTTTCCGAATTGCATGAGCACGTCAAATCAGGCGAGCGATTGCTTATCAATGATGGCCGTATTCAAACCAAAATAATTGCGGTCAATGGCACGCAGATTTCCGCCACTGTCCTCCATGGCGGATTATTATCATCGCACAAAGGTATTAATGTCCCTGATTCCAAAATTACCGTCAGTGCCATAACTCCCAAAGATCGAGCTGATGCTGAATTCGGCGTTTTGCAAGGCGTTGATTATATTGCGCTTTCATTCGTGCGTTCAGCCAATGATATAAATGAATTGCGCGCGATTATTTCTCTCGCTGATAAAAATTCAACAGCCATTAAAATCATTGCCAAGATGGAACGGCCCGAAGCTGTCGCCAATCAAGCCGCGATTATTACCGTCGCTGACGGAATTATGGTCGCACGGGGTGATTTGGGAATTGAAATTGACGCGGCAGAAGTCCCGATTGTGCAAAAAGAATTAATTGAAGCCGCACGGATAGCGGGCAAACCGGTCATTGTGGCCACGCAAATGCTCGATTCCATGCAAGATAGTCCACAACCTACGCGAGCCGAAGTCAATGATGTGGCGAACGCGGTCATTGATCATGCCGATGCGGTTATGCTTTCCAACGAAAGCGCGACGGGTCATTATCCGTTTGAAACCGTCCAAATTATGGCGGATATTATTCGCACTACCGAAGCGTCGAAGTACGATGATGTTCTCCCGGATGTGGAAAATAAATCAGCGCTGACCGATGATGTTTTAAGTGAGCTCGTACGTCTCGCATCTCAAGAAACCATTGCCAAAGCTATTTTAACTGTTTCATTTGACGGCCAGATTGCTCGCCATATTAGTCGTTGCCGACCTCAAGTGCCCATTATTGTCGTTACCAATGACGATCGCGTTACTCGCCAGCTCGCTCTTAACTCAGGCGTCTATGCCATTACCAAAAATCCCCAAAATTCCGATGAGGCTCTGGCTGTAGCAATGCAATATGCTCTCGATTTAGGATTGGTTATTCATGGAGATACAATTGTCGCGGCGTTTGGTGAGCCGTTCAACAGCGCGCATACTATTTCAGTTTTAAAAGTAAAAGCAGTATAATATACGCATGGGATTTTTCCGATCGCCAAAATTAATAACGTCAAATCCAAAATCTGTTGATCATGATTTAGTTTTGTCATTATCGGATAAACAAATAATCACTCCTTATTTCATTCAACAATTTTTGGCGCAAAATGGACTCTATAAAAAGATAAAAAAAGATACGCAAAATTTAGATATTCATCATCCGGGAACAATGAGAGCAGTGAGCACTCGTATTATGAGCGCGATTATGCGTCAACCACTTGGTAATGCTTTGTGCGTTGTACTGGCCAAAGTTGGGAGAGAATTAAATCCAAAAGATAAATCGCATCATATTTATTTTCGTTTATTTTTTACCAATCCCGAAGCGGGGAATTATCATATCCTTGCGCAGAATGAATTTTTAGTCACTAAAAAAAATCTTGAACAGGCTTTCAAAAAAGCCGTTGCTCAGTTCTATAGCGCAGACATACTGTTGGATCGTGAGCGTTCCGGATTTGGTCATTTGGATGTTGGCCTTGCTTTGATTGTATATACGCGTTCCGTAGAAGCTCGGCATTTTGTTTTACATACTTCTCAGCGAGAAATTGAATCGAACATCGCATCCTTGTATATTGAACAAAAAACTGGGAAAATCTCTGAATATTTATTGTTTAAACCAAATTTGACTAATGGAGAGTGGCCAATACTCAACAGTTTGTCTTCCACGACCACTATTTCGACGCCAATTTTGAATTTAGTTGCGCGCGCAGTGGCGATTGAAACTACTGCACTCGCGTCTTTAACCGTAACCGGTTATTTTGACCAAACAATTGGAAATATTTCTCTTGTTGGCTTAGAAAAAAATACACCAATCATTCCACGTGATTTTTCCGAAGAATTTGTTTTAACCCAAAAAGCCAAACCAATTATGCACGGTAAGGCTGTGGGCAAATCAATCGCCGTTGGTTTGGCGCGAATTATCAATCAAGCTCGTGATTACCAAAAATATCAGCCCGGAGAAATAATTGTCGCCAAAAAATTTTCACCTGAATGCTTGCCTCTCGCGACAACGGCTGTCGGATTTATTTTTGAATCATCTCACCTTCCGATTGAATTTATCACTCAAATTAAAAATTTCAATCGGCCTTGCATTGTAAATGTCAAACACACAATGATCAAATCCGGCGCATCACTCACTCTTTCCTGTGCCCAAGGCGAAGATGGTTTAGTGTATGCCGGCGCTTTGCCATACGAAGTGAAAAAAAGAATTGCGTCTCGTCCTCACAAAACCAAAATTGAATTAGCTGAGGCCTACAATGCTCTGCCAACTACGGATTCAGATAGCGATCGCGTAATTTTTATTGATGATATTATTGCCGGCGAAATTAAGATTCATCCACTATCTTTGTGCCAAAATCAGTCTTCGGAGTCAAGGGAAAAATATCTGACCGCGATTTTTTCCGTGATCGCCCAAGCCACAGCGCTTAATTATCCTCATTCGCTTACTGTTGCTCTGAGCAGTGCTTCGCGTCGCGTGTTTGAAAATTTGGTCAAGGGCAAAAATTGGGAAAAAAAATTAAAATTGCGTTCGGGAGCGCGTGGCGCTGAGCGCTATCTTGCTTCAGGCTATGTTTCAGTTGTCGCGGCCGAATGTCAAGTTTTGATTTTTTTGAAAGAAAAATTGGGTTTGAAAAATCTTCGTCTCCAATTACCTTATTGCCGTTCGCCGTTTGAATTGGAAAAATTTTTGGCATTGTTGGAATCTCATGGTATTACGCGGGCCAAAGGCTGGAAATTCAGTTTGCAAACAAATTTTCCCGGACATGGTCTTTTGACTGAATCTTTTGCTCTCCAAGTCGATACTTTAATTTTAGATATTGATGCCTTGGTACCCGCCATAATGGGAGAGCGAGTAACCACTGTTACTCCGGAAATGCAAAAAATCGTTGAGAATGTTTTGGTTCAAATCGTGCGTACGGCTCGTAAAGTCAAAACCGACGTGGCTGTTTCCGGAATGCTTTTGTCACGACAACCGAAACTGGTTTTTTCCACGGTTAAAAGCGGAGTCAAATCAGTATTACTTACTTCGGATCATGCCTCTGCGGTTCGAGCGTCCATTATTGAAGCAGAGCAAACAGTGGGGAACACCGGCTATGCCACGAATCATCGTTGGCTTGGTTTGGTTGCCGGTATCGCAGCTTTTGGCGCACTCCTTATGACTGGTGCCGGTTGTGGAATGAATCAGCTTGTTTACCCCGAGCAGGCTGGTGGTGAGCGAAGCCGAACCAGTCGAGGGGCGGAAATACCACAAATGACTCCGGCACAAATTCGTGCCGAAATATTGTCATCGATCTCAATCGCGCAAGAAGAATTGAGCAAAAAGACCTTGACCGAAAGTATTGTGAATGGTTTTGCTCATTTTAAAATCGCTTATCCCAAATCATGGATTGCCGAATATCAACCGGATAATTTTATTTTGACCGACGCAGAAACCAGCACCACTATTAGATTCTATCAAAAAATAAATTCAGATAACTCAACCACGAGCACGAGCGCCGCATCACTCGATTTTATCCACGAAGTTTCTATGCCCAACAATTCCGTACTGCAAATTTTTACCTCCACTTCAAGCCAAGTGGTTAATGATATTATAGATTCAGTGAAATTTTTGCAATAGAAAATTACTTTTTTCGTAAGTAACACTGAAAGTCTTTGGTCAGTAGAGGAATGACCAAAATCAAAAATGGCACAAAGGAAAGCCAGACGCGTGTTTCGTAAATCAAACCAAAGACAATCGTAAAAATCCACAAAATAAGATACAAAAATCCCACACGATTCAATGCCGTATCGTGATTTTTGAGCGCTCGCCACGCCACAATTGGTATCGCCAGTATTATGACGTTAAATACCATATTAAGATTATACAAAGGATGTAATAATGAAAATTTAAATACTCTTAAATTATTCACCAATTGCACGGAAAAAAATTCTATACCGTTTTTCATATTGTAAAAAATTTCCGGTCCGATCTCTCGTATCAACAGAGTATTTCTTAAAAATTCAATAATCGTATATCCGACTATCAACAAAAATAACGCGGTAAAAAATTGCTTGTAACGAATTTTAAATTCCAGTTTTGATAAAATACCATTCGATTCTCTTAATCTAAAAACAGCATCAGACAACAACCATAATCCCGCAAGAATCGCGGCTTCACGATTAAATATTTCAATCATTAAAATTGAAGCGATTACCCACAGCGGTCGCGAAGTTATAATCGCCCAAATAAGCGCGGTGAAAATAATCAAATCGACCAAATCCCAAAGATATAGCCAAATTCCTTGCATCAAAATAGCGTTGAGCGCCCAACCCGCTGTCACTACGGCAAAGATCATTATGGGGGAATCCCAAATATGTTTAACTACAAAAATGAGCGCCAAGAAAAAAATTACCAATAAAATAAAGATGGTCGCCATGTACGCGTGTTCAAACGGCACATTAAATATTTTTTTTATTGACTCAGTCAAAAATGGTCCCAAAACTCGGCTCTGATAAATGCGCCAATGGGGAAGACCTTGTACCACTCCTTGTGCGGCCGCAATGTGCGCGTTAATATGTCCGCCAAAAACCAAAAGCGCAATTCTTATTTGGGTCAAAGCCAAAAAAACAGCGCACAAAAGAAAAACTCCTGGACGCAATAAGCAGAACAGATTTTTTTTCATAGAGGAAATTCAACACACCTCTATTTAAAATAGGGGCGTTTTTTTTCTCTTAACTCCCTTCCATTTAGCTCCTTTATCGTGTAACGCATTTACTCCGTGTTCTCTTCTATAGGTATCCCCAACAGGCCTAAACATATTTGGAGATTTGTCAGATGGCGGTTTATTTTTTTGTCCTTCATCAAAATAGGATCCGCAATCTCCGTCCAAACAACGATCTATGAATGCGTCAAAATCTGGTTGCGTCAACTCTGCACCTGTTTTAAATTCACCGACAGCGTTTTGTAGTTTAACCAATTTCCCTTTGTGCAAATAAATTATAAGTGGCAAACCAAAACTATTGACTTCTTGGTAATAACCGATAAGTTTTCTGTCTGCATAAACATCTTTCAAAAAATTCAACATAACTTTGAATCTTCCGTCGTCTACCGTGGCACCATCGACGAGATGAATGTTGGAAAAAATTACAGGAATATCCATTGCAGCAATCCTATCAGCGCCTTTTTCAAAAAACGGCTTAATATAATTGCACGCTCCGCACCAATCAGCGGAAAAATCAATTATGACGAAGTTATTGCGAGAGGCCGAAATCATTGAATTTAAATACTCTTTTAATTTTTCGTTTTCCTTTTGGTCCGATTCTTCCTCATTTAACTCTAGACGACGAACGTTCGGACTTTGGTATATTTCTTCTGTTTCGTTTTGTTTCGTGGCTACCGGTTCTGGTTTTGTCGTCTCTGTATGTATTGGCACTGGTTTTTCTCTTGCATTTGTTCCTTCTTCTGGTACAGGCTTTTTTTGTATGGTGGGGGGCGGCGTCGTTTCTTTATTGCAACCCACTGTAAGAGCCGTGAAAGTTGCTGCTAAACCCTTGAGAAATTCTCTTCGTGTGCCAGCTGATTTTGGTTCTGGCTCTGGCTTCTCGTGGGTCCACTCTTGGTCTTGCCCAATGTTTACGAATCGTTCTCCAAACATATTCGATATTATTTTTGAATTAACGTATTATTCCTTCGTCTGTATTTTACCATAGTCTTAAAGACGTGGCTATTCCATCGCGCTACCCTATCTTAAATGTCACTTTACTCTTAATCTTCATCAATTGACTTAAATAATCCAATGCTTTTTTGCACCAGAATTTTTCACTAAGAATAATATTTTTATTTTGTGTTTTAACAAAAACATACTACTGTCAATAAAAAATTATTTCAGCTTAATAGAAGTATGAAGGAGAAATAGAATAATTAGCGGACCGGACGGGGCTCGAACCCGCAACTTTCCCGACTTGTCGGGATGCTCTAACCAGTTGATGTATTTTGTGCGGACCGGACGGGGCTCGAACCCGCAACTTTCCCGACTTGTCGGGATGCTCTAACTAATTGGCACAAGAAGTAGAATAATTAGCGGACCGGACGGGGCTCGAACCCGCAACTTCTGCCGTGACAGGGCAGTGCTCTAACCAGTTGAACTACCGGTCCGCTAATTATTCTATTATTTTTCCGTGCTGTGCAATGAATCGTCTGACATATATTTTATTTTTTGCCTTTTTTAAATTACGTTCAATTTTCGCTGCTTCAATACTGTCATTGCATTCGATATAACCAATTAATAGCCAGGGATAACCTAGTTTTGTGTATACTTCGCTACCTCTATTATGTTCGTCCAATCTTCTTGCTAAATTATTTGTTTTACCCAGATAATATTTATCCAATTTTTGACTATACAGATAATAAACAAACCAACCCATATTTCCTCCTTTTAATTAAATTAACATTCGAACCCGCAACTTTCCCGACGAGTCGGGATGCTCTAACCAGTTGCCTGCCCCGACAAAGTCGGGGAACTACCGGTCCAATAAAGTAGATTAAAATAAAAATGGAGCCCCGACAAGTCGGGATAAACTCCTGTAGCTTTTTTGAGTCCGTCCCGATCGGGCGGATCTCAGAAAAAGATACGCAGTGAATTTTTATTTTAATTTCCTTAATGTGTTTATTTTATTACCCCCGCTTTAATCGCGCGTTTCAATTTATTTTTATCCCGTTTAACTTTTTCCACTTTCCATTCCGCTTTCATTTTGTTGCGGCCTTTTTTACGCATTCCCATATAATTTTAAATTAAGAATCAAAATTAATTTATCCCGAGTTTTTATTGAGGGAAAATTAAAATCTTGTAAAAGCCCTGGCAGTGTCCGGCGCGACAGCAACTGAAGGAGGGTACAGTTACGACACACCGAACACGGTCAGGGCTCTTCTAAATTATTTAACTTGTGTCACAATCATTTTAAAGACTTCCGGATAACTCGCCGCAATCGTACTTAAGATTTTGCGATCCAACAAAACATTCTTCGCTTTAAGCATACCAATAAACTTACTATAACTCAAGTCCATAGGATCAAGCGCTGCATTAATTTTTACATTCCATAAAGCGCGAGCAGTGCGTTTTTTAATTTTGCGATCTTTGTATGCGTATCCTCCGGCCTTCGTAGCCGCCACTTTGGCGACGCGCATTAATTTTTTACGTCCGCCTTCAAAACCCTTAACTTTTAATAAGATTCCGCGACGACGTTTGGAATGATGTACACCTCGTTTTACGCGTGACATAAAAATTCATTATGAGCTATGCGGCATGGCGCGGAGCAGAGTTTTTGTTAGAGTCTTTGTCATAGTTTTGTCCGTGCGCTTGGCTCGTTTGGTATTGCCGTTTTGGCGCGCGTTAAAATGATCTTGACCTTCGGCCCGCTTAATTAATTTTTTCTTTTTGCCTTTTCCTTTGATTTTAAATCTTTTGGCAACCGCTTGATTGGTTTTCATGCTCATACAATAAAATTCGTGGCTAGTATAACGAAATGATTATCTTAAGTCAAGAGCAGGAATGTGTATTACTTTTTGGCCACAATGGCCGTCAGTTTATGATCTTGGCGTTGGATTTCTTGCTCTTGACGAATCGGTACAATAGCGTCAATTCTTTGGATAAATTTACGAATAATTTCGTAAGCCAAATCAAGTTTGGCATGTTCGCGTCCGCGCAAAATAAGTTCAATTTTAACTTTGTCGCCGCGATCCAAAAATTTTTGCGATTGTTCTTGTTTATTGGCCAAATCATGTTCGCCAATCCGCACGGACAAGCGCACGCCTTTGATATCACTCGTGTGTGAATGCGCTCGCTGTTTGCGCGCTTCTTTTTCTTTTTGATATTTAAATTCCGAATAATCAATAATTCTCACGGCCGGCGGACTGCTTTTGGCATTAATTTCCACTAAATCCAAACCCCGTTCTTCGGTCAATCGAATGGCTTCGGCCGTATCCATTACACCCAAACTTTTTCCGGTTTCATCAATAACCAAAACTTGGGGATAATCAAGATCCTTGTTTCTTTTGTGCTGAGCCATCAATGGTTTTTCCGGGCGTTTTTTACGCGAAATACGCATATATCAGTCATTTTTAAACAAAGTTCCTTTTATCAATTTTTCTTTTTTAGTTCTTACCCAGCCTTTTATTTGTGCTTCTCGTTTGCTGGCTGCTGATCGGGTAGGATAAATCTCGTTGTATACAAGTTTTATTGGTCTTCTACTGGCTGTATATTTGCTACCAATTCCTTCGTTATGTTGTTTCTCGCGTTTTACTAAATCATTTGTAATGCCTGTATATAAAGATCCATCTTTACAACATGCAATGTACAAATAAAATTTTCCTCCATTTTTCATATTTTATTTTGTCCTTCGACTCACCTTCACTTTGTTCAGTCTCGCTCAGGACGTTCGCTCGTTGTGACTAATCCAAATATTTCTTACTAAAAAAGTATGGTTTACCGTGAGCGAGTCCGAGGCTTTGCGAGGACGAGTCGAACGGTGGAGATGCCCGGATTTGAACCGGGGTATAGATGGGTCATTGGGCTATTCTACATGTGTAGTATCTTTGGTATTTTGGTAACAGGTGGAAAAGATACAAAACAACTGTTACCTAGAGCCAATGCCAGTTTCAGCGCGGGCGCATTAGCCAAACACCCGGCCTATCCCAATAGGTTTGCACCGCCGATCTCATATTAGGAGTCTGAGGAGCGATGGCTCAAGCAATTAAGCGAGAGCAGGAGCGAATGAAGGAGTAAACGCGTTAGCGAATGCTACCTTGACTCGGTTGTATAAGTTGGCACTTATAGATTTGGTATGGATAACGGGAATACCGCCCGACATGCGTAACTGCAATAACAAGTTCCACCTAGCGAGGCCTGTCATCCCCGTGGTTTTTAGCCCTCTGATAGGGCACGTTGGATTTCTCGGTCAACCTCGCGTTTTTTAATACTGGCACGTTTATCGTGCGTTTTTTTGCCGCGAGCCAAACCGATTTCCAACTTAATGAGACGCTGTTTAGTATATAAGGAAAGAGGAATGGCTGTCAACCCCTTTTCTTGGAGTTTTCCGCGCAAATAAGCGATTTCTTTTTTTTTAAGTAACAGTTTGCGCGTTTGCGTGGGATCATAGCTTTCATTTTTGACCGCAAAAGCGTATGGAGCAATGTGCGCGTTGGTTAAATGTGGTTCATTGCCATGGAATGTAACGTAGGCTCCGGCTAAACTGGCATGTCCGGTTCGGATCGATTTGACTTCTGCTCCGGATAAAACCAAACCAGCCTCAAGCGTATCAAGGATTTCATATTCAAAGCGTGCGCGGCGATTTTTGGCTAAAGTTGGCATAAGAATAGCGATAATTATATATAAATAGTAGCCGATCCGGCCTCTTTTTGCAAATTAAGTCCAACCTCGCTATAATCCTATCATGATTAAATTTGGAGAAAAATTAGCCCTTATTTTAATTGGAATAATTACCGTGGGTTTTTATGCTACGTTTTTTTTGTTGTCAGCCAAGCGTTCATTCATTGTTGTGCCGGTTTTGGTGTTGGCGATTTTCTTATACGCGATTGTGAATCGTTCCAATATCCGACCACTGTTTTGGCGCATGTACCTTTATCTTCAACTTGGTTTTTTGGGACTTTTTTTAGTGGTTGAATGGCCAGCCGCTCAAGTATTGGCCGTTGGATTGGCATTGGCCGCGGCTTTGGTAACCACACTCTGGAGTCGTCGAGTATCAGCGCCCATTGTGTTTGTGCGCGAAAAACCTTTGCGCCGCGCGGTGACTATTTTTTTGGCTTTAGCTGTTTTTAGTTATATCGCGGCTTTTCATACCTTGTTGATTTTCTTTTCATCATTGGCCGGTCCGGTAATTATTCATTTCCTTTTGGCCATGAGCGTGGCAATCGGAACATATTTGTTGTGGACATTATATTATAACAGCAGTATTCGTGAATTTTTTATTCCGCTCGCTGTGATTTTTTTGCTGGCTGTTGAGGCCAGTATAATCGCGTCTTTGGGTTCAGCCGGATATTTTATTCGCGCTTTTGGAATTACCTTGTTGTGGTATGTGGCGCAATTATTTATCCGATTTCATTTTGGCAACAGAGACATTGTCTGGTCTCGGCAAAAGTTTTTTCTGTTTGGGATAGGGATTGTATTTTTGGTTTTTATGTTTTTGATTCGTTTTTTATGAGTGCTTTTGCTCCTCATTTGCCACCGCCATCGTGTTTGGTGGAAACACATACTCGTTGGATCAGGACGAAGTTGTTTATCATCACGGTGATTGTGGCTCTTCTGACCGGCATGGTTGGCGCGCTGTTGATAGTGGACGCGTGGTATCCTGTTGGCCTGTCCAATTCCACTATTTTAATTTCCAACCGAATTACTCCGACACCAACATTGGACACCACAATTGTTCGTGATTGGCGTTCGCGGGTGATTGAACTTTTTGATGAAACGAAGATTCAGCAAGAAAAATATTATACTGATGCCGCTCGGGTAACGCGCGTTGTCGTGGTCAACAATGGCGGCTGGTCAATTGGGCCACTGGTTAATCTGTCGTCAAAAGCTCATTTGATTGGAGTGGATTATCAAGGTCATCGTTTGCCCGTGGAAAAAATAATTACCGACGAAGCGCGCAATTTATTGTTTGTTAAATTTTCCGGAGCGGATTTTCGCGGTAACAATGTATTCGCTTCGCGTTCGGTTTTGCAATCCGGTCGGGAATTGTGGGGTCTAAGCAATGATTGGCAGCGGTTTACGGTGGGACAAAAAATTAATAATCCAAGCGCAGAATTATCCGCCAGTCTTGATACGGCGATTTTTTCCATAAACGATAGTGGTGCAACCAATCGCATCCTCATTACTGATCAGGGAGAATTGGTTGGTTTTACTGCTAACAGTCAAGCGATTATTCCCGCATGGATGGTTGAATATATTTTACCTCGTTTATTATCGTCAGACGCAATGCTCAGTTTGCCATTTGAATGGCGCGGTAGTTTTGTGGAATCTGTTAAAATGGAAACAGAAAATAAAGTCGCATCCGGATTTTTGGTAAACGAAGTTGTGCATCGCACCGGATTGGGCGCAAAAATTGAGCATCCTATAAAAAAGGGCGATGTTATTTTAAAAATTCAAAATCAAACGGTGACGCGCGATAATTTGGCGGAACTTATTTTGTCCGCGCCCAATGAATTTGGTGTGACTGTAATGCGGGGAGAAAAATTGTTGGATTTAAATATTAAGAAATAAAATACAAAATTATATCCGTTCGGTGTCAATCATCCCAACCGCGCCGTTCGCTCGCAGTATATACTCAGTGAATGGCTCGCTCACTACATTGTCCGCTCGGCTTTTAAATTTATTGTATTACATCAGCCTCGCGTCCAAACGTGCGCGTTATGGGATAATTGCCAACCTCACCCAATGCAACACCAAAATATTCAATATACATAATAAGCAAACTGGAGTGAGATCTTTTTTTCGATGCCCGAGCACGGTCGAGGGTCGAGAAAAATGGTCTCACGAAGTTTGCTTAAGCCTTAGAAAGTTGGTATTATATACTCAACTAATCCACAAATTTTTATGGAACATACATATCATAATTTAAAAAAACAATGGAAATTTATTTTTCTAATCGGTTTATTTGTGGCCGCGCTATCATTTGGCACCACATTATTGTGGCCACTCAAATATCGCGCCGATGCCCAAGTCTTGATCATTTCCAAAACCCGCGCCGGCGTAGATCCCTACACAGTTGTCAAATCAGCCGAACGCATCGGTGAAAATTTGGTGCAAATTATGAAAACCGATGACTTTATGCAAAAAGTTCGTGCAGTTGAAGGCTTGGAATTGGATTGGAGCGCACTCGATTCTCTAAACGAACGTCAACGTCGTCGCGCGTGGCCACGTATGGTCGTGAGTTCAGTCGTCTATGGAACCGGTATGCTGAATATAAATGTCTATCATAAAAATCCGGAAATGGCCAAACAATTTGCCGGCGCAATAGGTCAAGCATTATCCGGCCAAGCCTGGGAATATGTGGGCGGAGATGTTATACTAAAAGTGGTGAATTCGCCGATTGCCACGCGTTGGCCGGTGAAGCCGAATGTTTTGGTGAATGTCGGACTTGGATTTGCGTTTGGACTTTTGGCTAGTGGACTGTTTGTCTCACGTAAAAACTACTTATAATTTTTTAAATATATGCCGGATCAAAAATTTGATTTCATGATTGAGTACATTCAAGAACTTCTTAAAAAGCTCGACCTCGGCGATATGACCAAAGAAGAACTGGATGATTATGTGCCGCAACTCGTGGTTCAGGCCGAGGCTCGTTTGGGCGCGGCCATGGTTCCTTTAATTTCCGAAAAATTTGGCAATCGTTTTGCCGACTTGCTGGAAAAAGATAGTACTTCGCGCGAAGAATGGCTTAAATTTTGGCATGAGGCTGTTCCCAATTTTGATGATCAGGTCAAAAAAGTTCTGCAAGATTTTTCCCAAGAATGTGTACGTATTCTTAATCCGCTTTCAGCCTAGTTTTTTATGGATACGCCTGTCCAGCCATCCATTAACAATAATGAAGACAATGATCCCGCTCACTACGAGCGTTTGTTGGCTTTATACAATGCTTTGGAAGAAGAATTATTGAATCTTCAGGCTCAAGGAAAATTATTACGCCATCAAGCCCATATAATTTTGGACAAACAAAAAATGTTACAAGTATTGCAAGACATCAGTCATCATCGCTAATTAATAATTATTATGGCACAAAAACCAAACGAACCAACACGTATCGATGATGATTTAAGAGATCTACCGGAATCGATTAGAAAAGCAGATCCGCCATTAGAAATTCGTGACTTGAAAGGAATCCGTAAATCGCTTAAAGAAAGAGCTATGCGTTTAGGTGTACAAGCGAGCGCTCTAAAAGATCAAATAGCTGAACTAACAAGAATCGAGAGCCTCATAAGATCGTCCGCATCAACTGCTTCATCTGATGTCGAAAATTTTAGAGGCGCACACCAGGAATTCGCGGCCGCTGTGCAAGCTTTTATCGATAAATATAATCAAGTAAAAGATCAAACCACTGCTCTGGAGACTCCTGACACAGATGTTCCGGCAGCTGTTCCACCGCCAGACGCTAGAGAATCGATCATGGAAGCCGAACGCACGATTGACAGTTTTGCGTCTGGTCAATTTTATTTTTATAAAAAATCTCGAACACCACAACCCTGTGTAGTTAAGTCAGTTAATACAGAAGCAGGTACTATTATTCTCGAAGATTATATAAACGGTGGTGATTTCCCCCCTTTCTCAGCCCTTATATGGAAGAAGACAGAAAAGCTTAATGGACCTCATAGTGAAGAAGACATTCAAAAAATAGTCGATCCTCAAGATCTAGAAAAACGAAAGAAGCGACTGGCGCCTAAATTAACATCTGATTCAAGTGCCGATTCTACAGCATCTAATCCCCTCAAAGAATTGGAGGGTAGGGCTGATTTTCTTGTTTTTAAAGATGTCCAAAAATTGGGGGACTTTATTCATGGAGTTTTAACTGATAGTCAAGTTCCGGGAAGAAAAGCCGCACGCATTAAAGGCTGGCTCAAAAATGAAAAAAATCGAGAAATTGCAGAGCAGCTTCGCGAAAAAAATTATGCGATGAAACAAGCGCGCAATGCCAAAGATTTTATTATTGACGCTCTTGGTTGTCTTGATCTTGAAGGAACTGATCACAAAACTGCCTGGGTCATACAACAAGGCGATGCCAAAAATCTCTTATTGAAAATGAGTCATACTGCGAATCTTACTGACCCGCTCGTAACGAAATGTCGGAAATGGTTGCAAGATTTTATTCAGGCTGATTATGGTTCACCAAGTTCTAATCAATTGGCCAAAGATAATATTGTCGGTAATGGACAAAATTCTATTGTGATTGAAAGTGCCAGTACCGATAAAAAAGAAGTAGGCGAAATAATTAAAGACTATTTGCAAGTATTATATCATCGGCAAGATGTTCTTCATGCTCATGATGGGACTTTTGATGTTCGTCCGGCTGTTTGTGAAGGAGACGAGAGTTTAAAATATGTACGCAATCTAAAGGCTGATAAAATTGTGGCTATATTATTTCCCAAAGAAAATATTCCCGAAAGTCTTACTACTGCGGGCGTCACGCTTGATCAACTCAAGGCTGTTCTCCCTGATTGGCTGGAGAATTTACCCATACAAAAAATAAGAATTCCTACGAGTACAGCGTTTACGTTTGGACTACCGAATAATGGTGAACCAAAGCGAGTGATTCTGGGTCGAGGAAGTGACTTGGTCGTGAGGCAAGAAGTGGTTTTGGAACCGTTGAATGGTGCGACCATTCGTGTTGAAGGTGCTGAAAGATCAAAGATTCGTTTTCGCATTAAATCAATTACTCCCAAGTCTGATAAAATATTTTTGGTTGAATTCACTGAACCTGTTGGCCGTGACACAAGTTGTTTAATTTCTCTTGAAAAACAATCGGCTTCTGCTCGAACACCAAAGCCTGATACTGGTTCAGCTAGTGCCAGTCTTGATCAAGAAAACGAGGAAACTAAAAGAAAAAAGAAAATAACTGAGTGGTGTGATAAGAATATATACCAAGAATATCGTTTAACTCGAGATGAAATAGACCCTAAAAAAATCTATGCATTATTTAAAAAGACCAAAAGTTCTCGTCCTGAAAAAGAGGAATTTGATATTGAGCAATTTATTAGTCAACGATTACCTCGCTTAGACACTGTTTTTGGTGTTCCTAAAGCTGAATTGCCAGATCATATTCGTACTTGGTATGCACAAGCAGTAGCCGATGAAGATAAAATTTTAACATCAACCAAATATCGTGAGAAAAAAGAACAAGAGGGGATAGAAAACCGAAGAAAATTAGCTCAAACTTTGAGCGCAGAAAAACGCACTGCAGCCAGTGTCTGGCTTACTGATAACATTTTGAAAAATGAGTCCGGAGTTATTGTTATGTATTATGATGCAGCTAGTAATACCGTGCATAGAACTGCAAAAAATGGCGATGATATAGTTTTTGATATTCATGGTCAAGCGCATTGGATAGAAAGGAGAAAAAATTTAGAAAAAATTCCAAAAGGAGTAACTAAAGAAGAAATCGCCGCCATGGTGTCTGATTGGTTTGATAGTATTAAAGATACGTTGCCAGAACGACAAAATACAGCTGATTCTCCAGACACTGAAGTGCTCGATAATGAAAAACAAACAACCATTAGTGAATGGTGTAACAGTGCTCTCCGCGCACGTCTGCAGTTTAATATCGATGACCATAATACATTTAGTTTTGTTACGCCTCAAAGTGGTAAACCTGACAAAAAGGATGAATTTAATATCGAAGATTTCATTACTAAAAAACTTTCTAAGTTTAATTCAAGACCTATTGGTGAAGATGGTATCACCGAAGCCGATTTGGCGATTGGAGTGCGAGCTTGGTTTGAAACGTTAAAAATGAAAGAACCAGAAACTAAAAAATTACCCCCATCTAGAAAAGCAGTGGATCTCACAGATGAGTTTGGATCGGTACTCGATTTAGCTGAAGCCCGCGCTCGTGTTCCCGCATCACCGTCAATCGATACTTCTGAATCAAGTGTAGAAACTGAAACTGAATCAGAAGAATCAGAACAAAAGCGCGTCAAAGAATTATTCGCTGATGGCGTTCGTTTTCTTGTACATGCTGTTTCTCCTGGTCAAGAGATCGAGAGTAAAAAGGTTGATTTCGAAAATAATGCAACTGTTGCCGATCGTTTAGAAAACGCCGATGTTTTGGTTGTTGGCGATGCGCACGGGAGCGCCTGGAAAATTTTGCAGACTCTTATTACCGGAGGCCGCGTTACTATGCCCGAGACATCAGCCCGAAAATTTGCTGAATTATATGAACAGGCAATAAAAATCTGTGAAAACGAAGATGGTACACGGGATTTTATTCCTTATATTAATAAAGATCCTAAGACTAAAACTCTCTATGGGATTATTTCCCAAATGAAAACAGAAATTCAAACATTGGAATGGAAAGCAAGTGCCAAGCCAGTGGTTTTTATTGGCGATCTTATTTCCGATCGTGGTTTGTCAGATAGTTTGACCATCGCCATTTTTAACCGTCTAAAAACTTCTGCTGGTGATAATGTAAGAATTTTAGCGTCTAATCATGATCTTAATTTTATTGTTGAAGAGTTTCAAAAATCTATTGCAGAAGAATCAAGAGCATTTCTTCCATTTGATCAATCAGCTTCATCTCTTCGAGTTCCCGAAGGGCGAGATAGCACAGAATTTCGTCAAATGTTGTGTGATTATTACAAAAATATTGATCTTTTTTTATACAATCAAGAAACCAATACATTTTTTTCCCACGCGCCAGTAGATAAAAAATTGATTAAAAAATTAGCCACAAGAATTGGTTTGTCTGTTCCAGTAATTGGTGCTGATATTCCAAATTTTGTCGCCAAGGCTAACCAATGGTTTCAGGAATCTATTATTACTAAATTTGCCAATAGAGAAAATATTTCGGCAGAAGATGCCCTATTATGTCTTGATGGAGAAAATGGTCTTATTTGGAATCGATCTGGATATGAAAATTCAGATGAATTACCATTTGGTACCGAGCCGGTCACCTATGTTCATGGACATGATAGTGAATCAGAGACACAATCCCCTTATAGTGTCGATAATCCTAAACGTGATAGATCAAGCTCGAATCCACGAGTTGTTAATCTAGATAACAAATATCGTAGAGGGGTAAAAAATGACAAACCAAGGAATTCGAGTTCACTTGGTGTCAGTCCTATCTTCACTTTATCTCAACTTAAAGAATCACCATTTATTGCTCGTCCCCCTGACTTATTAAGAGGAATTCATCCTCTTGAACCAACTACTTCTGATACAGAATTAGAGGAAGATCGGGATATATTTGAGGATGAACCTGAACCAGTTATTGTCTCAGCTTCTGAACCAAAAGTTGTTGCTCCTGACATTATCTCAGAACCAGTTGTTCCTGATGCAGAACCTGTAATTTCAGATTGGTCGCCGATTATTCGTTCATTTAATAAAGGTGAAAAAAAAATTATTTTACAAGACGGTACTGAGGTAATTTTTGATATTCCCGGTTTTCCGATTTTTAGAGGTTTTCGTTCGGAAGCAGAAAAATTTAATGCTTTCACTTTTGAAGAGTCTGAATTATATAAAGGATACAAATACGGTATTGAAATTTATTATGATGGAAGTGGAAAACCGACTGGGTATTATCAATACGAATGGAAATATAATGATGGTGCTCTCAGACGAGAGGACGGGGTTATTACTAATTCTATTGACGAGTCTTTTGGTACTACCCGTAATCTCAAGAAAGTCTTGGGAGAATTTGTGGCATATACTAAATTAAGAATAGCTGCTCGAGTCGCCACATCTCGCCCAATCTCGACTGTTGACGCATCGGCTCCTGCCCCTCGTGTCGAGCTCTCATCAATTTTAACCCCTGATTTAACCCCTGAACCTCTTATTGAGCTTGATCCCCCCGATCCTGATCCCGAACCTGTTGTTGATCCTGACACTGACATTGATCCTCATGCGACAACTATTATTCCTCGCACACCGGATCATTCCCACGATACAAGCGCTCCCGAAAAAAGCGCAGTCATTGATATTTCTTCGGCCGACATTATGGCTGCTTGCGGTCCGCACTTAGCTGGATATTATATTGATTTTATTGACATCATTGAAAATGAAGACGGGCAAACGACCAAAATTACTGTCCTCAGAGAAAAACTTAAAACTTTGTTTGATAATATAGGATCTGTTAGTATGGCGGCAAAAAATGCCATCTATAATGTTTTACACAAACAAGGTTACGCAGACGAAAATAACTTAAGAAAATTTACGGATCTCTGGAAAACCCAGCTTAGTGATAAAATTTTTGACAGCATGGGAGCGTTAGTTGAACAAAATTTTGGTCGCCAGATGCAGTTTACTTCACGAGAAAAAATAAACGCGAGCGCCGGAAAGGTTGCCAAACAAGCACTGGCAATGGCGGGTTTTGTGGGTGGCGCAACGCTTTTGGGTAAATTAACCGGTGCCACCAAAACAGTCGGATCGATGGCTGGCGGTATTGCCGGTGCTTTGGCGCGGCGGTTTTTGAGTACAAAAGCTGAACAACCAGAAGCAGAAGAAAATTCCACCGCCTCTCCTGAATCAACGCCTGATACCGAAGTCGCCACTGAAACAAATAAAGGTAATTGGATTACTCGCAGTTTTAAAAAAATAACCGGTATTGCCAGTGCAGGCGCGGAAAAATTAAATAGGGCAATTAAAAATTTGGGTGTTGAAGGTGAAGCGGAAAATCGCGAACGAATTAGAAAAGAAAAAAAAATAGCTTTTGTAAGAGAGTTAAAAGAAGTTCAAGAGCATTTTGATGATCATGGAGACAATCGCACTGTTCGTTCTATGGCCGCTTGGATCAGTCAAGCCTTGCGCCGTGTAACCGCTGAATCAAATCTTGAGGCCGGCCAAGACCCCAATCTTTATTGTTTGGAAAAAGAAGCCGCCGCACAATTGGCAGAAGAATATGCAGAAGATGGAGATAAGGGACAAGAACGGCAAGCGCAATTAACCCAGCTAGTCGCTGGCCTTAATGAAGGGCTTGAAAAATCTAATCAAATTGATTTGGCTACTCATGAAGGTGCTTACAAAAATAATAATTCCATGGTTGACACCGTCCGTCAATTACAGAGTGGAGTGTTGTGGGCCAATGATGAAACAAAATTATTTGGAATTCGCAAAGATCAATTGGGTTTAGGTATTGCAGTGGGAGTTGGTGCCGCCATTGGTTTTGCTTTAGGCGAAGCTCCGGGAGATACTCGTAATGTACTATTGGCCACTGGATTTGGCGCGACTGGTTATTTGTACGGTCAACAAAAAGATTTGGAAGCACGTCGAGATGGATTTAAAAAACATTTGGAGAAACTATATGAAGTCACTGTCAGTAAGTTGGATCAAGCGGAAATCAGTTTTGCCATTGCCCGACGTCAACTTGATACAGTACCACTCCCCAAAGAAATCAAAGAATTGGCTTTGCATATTCGTGAACTGGCCATTGGTCTTGATAATAATATTTTTGAGGAGCATTTGGCTGCTGAAGTTCGTGACGTGGTTCACCGCGCGCGTAAATTATATTTACTGGCCGGTTTGGAATTGGAACAAGTTGATATCAAAAAAACAGCCGAAAGTCAGATTGAAAAATTAACGGGTAAAAAAATCGGTTGGCGCAAATTTGTCTATGGAGCCGGTGGGGCAATTGGCGGTTTGCTTCTTGGTAAAGGAATTGAAGCGTATAGAAATCTGATGGGTTTTGGGCAACCAACCGAGAGCTTTAAAACTACAGAGGATAATACTGCTGTGGCTAACCATGAAGCCGTCGCGCCAACAGTTGTTGTGGCACCAGCTTTAGAAGCGCTTGAACCAGCATCACCAGAAGTTCCAGTTGAATCTGGTCCGGCACCAATCCAAAATATTTTTTCTGAAGCACTTACCGCTGGCAAAGGACATACCAGCACATTGGCTATGCTTGATGATGCCCGAGGAATGGAAACTCAGGGATTATCTGATGATTTGTCTGCAAAATGGGAAGCTCTAACAAAATCTCCCGGCAAATTCCACACTTGGGAAATGCAACAGCTCAAAGATTTGGGCTATGTGTACAAAGATGGCCAATGGGGACATCCATTTACTGTTCTTACTGGCGCCAAGCTAAATATATCTTGGGATGAAGCGGCCAATAATGGCCAAGGTGGTTTTAAAGCCGAATACGAAAAACATGATTTGGGTTTTAGCGAGGCGCAAAAACGTGGGGGAGTACATTTCCGTGATTCTGGTGCTGGCAAAAATACTGCGTCACCCAATGTAGAAGCAAGTGCAAAAGCCGAACGAGTTTTGCCAACAGGAACCAAAGAAATGTCTCCCGCAGATAAGTCAGCGTTCTTGACACAGTATAAATCTCAATTTCAAGGATTATCTACCACCGAACAGACTTCAGGCAACACTTCACCAGACACTCAAAAAATCCAAATTGATCCTACAAAAAATCATTTTGAATTGTATCCAAATGATGTCGTGGGAGAACAAACGCCAATAGTTCCCCGAGGAGTTCCCATTACCGGAGTGGAATTTTTTAATAACGGAACTTTGGCCATGAGTTTTGACGGATCAAATAAGTCTGTGCTTCTTGAACCAGTTTTGTCCGGATCAAACGAAGTTATTAAATTTATGCCTGTTAGTGCGGCTCGTGAGGCATTACCTTCTGTTACTAACACGGCTCCAAATAGTTCGGTAAATCTTGGATATAGTGGAAGAGTGGCTAGTGCCGGAGGCGGTGGAGTTGCGCGCATGGCATTTTATGAATCCTACAAAAATTCCGCCAATGCTCCTGCGACAAATGCGACAAGAGTCGAGTCAGGAGGAGGGAAAGCGGATACTGTTGAAGCGCCGAAAGCTGTTGAAAACAAGCCAGAAGTGCCTAAAGCTGGTGAAGTTAAATCAGGTGCAAGTGGTGCGGATAAAGCTGTTAAACCAGAAGTTGTTAGTGACAAAAAAATAGTTGGAGGGGCAAGCGCGGAAACAGAACCTGTTGATGACCGATCTCGGGCTGAGGCATCATCAAAAACCGACAAAATTTTAACAAATGAACAAATTGGCAAAGCAATTGCAGGTTTTGAAAGGCAAATTAGGGTAAATTTTATTGACGATATACAAGGATCAGGCACGAATATTCAGAGATTATGGAAAGACGTTCAAGATGGTTTAGTAACTTTGGCAGCAACCGACAACAATTTAAAAACTATTCTTTCTATCCCAGATGAAATTGATCGTGCTGCAGCAATCATGGGTTATATTGAGAATAGCCCCCGATTCACACCTGATCAAAAATTACTACTGACACCGTTTGAGGGTAATGAAGAAACTACAAGAGAAATTCTCGTTGAAGCTAAAGGTAATACAGGATTGGAAAGAACATCTGCTTTAGTGGCACCAGATGACACTGGTCGTGGAGTCAAGGTTTTTTATAAGGGGAACGAATATTTTTTTACCGTAGATACTGGAACTATAGGGTATAATAGACAAGGCTTGGTGGTTGTACATCAACCTGGTGCTGAGGATCTATTGTTGGGTTTACATATTGAGGAGAATACCAAGCCAACTTTAAAATTTTTACAAATCAAGAATACCTAATGTTTTTGCCTCATTTTAACTAAGATATAGTATACACAACTTATCCTCATTATAGGCCTTGACAAAAGTTCTATTTTTTGGTATTCTCACCAGTCAATTTAAATGGTAAGTTGTGGGAAGAATCCTACCTTACCTATTGACGCCGCTCATTACAAATAATTTATCTGGAAAACAATCAGCAGAGCTTTCCTGGTGGCTAACAAGCAAAGAATTTTTTCTTTCTTTATTACCCACCAGGAAAACCACCCCATCAGGGGGCTTTGCCTCGACTTGGTCGGGACGAAGTTTACTTCATCCCGAAGGTCGGGGTGAGCTTCCTATGTGGATACGAGGGTTACCTAAACATACGATTCGTCGTACTGGGTTTTCCCCTCGGCTTGGACTAGATCTGAACTTTTCTCACGCCAATACTTGTGGAGTGACCGGCATCCAGACATGAAGTTTGGATTCGCTACCGCGATTAACTCCCCGTTCCCACCGTGGAACAAGGGAATCGTGCAAGCGTTAAAGCTGTGAACAACAACAAGGAGTGATGAGAGCTCATAGAAGGTTTGAGTGGTGTTTCATTCAACGACGGGGCTTTCGAAAAGCCCCAGGAGTCACTCATGAACTGCACCGCTGGACATCTCCTCCCGACCCCGACTCCCGCCTTCTGCCCGACCTGCGGGGTGGCCGTCGTCGCCCCCCCCCCGACCACCTTGACGGTGACCATCCCGGTCACTGTTCCCCCTGCCAACCTCACGTTCGGGGGGTTGACCCCCCCCCCGACCACCGGGACGACGGCGACCGCGGCGACCACGACCCCGACGGGCTTCTGCCCCGACTGGATCGTCCGCGGTCTGATCCTCCTGCTCCTTCTGGCCGTCGCCTATGGTCTGATCAAGACCGAGAACCACGCGACGAAGCAGGACGTGGCCGAGGTCGGGCTGACCACCAACGCCATCCTCGCGATCAGCGTGGAGGCGAGTGGAGCCAGCGTCGACGAGAACGGGACCTACATCGTCCCGCGTCTCGCGGGGAAGGCCGACCTCGCTGGTCTGGCGAAGAAGTCGGATCTCTCCGGTCTCGCGACCAGTTCGGCTCTGACGGCGCTCGGCAACGAGGTCGACGGCAACGAGGCGGCGCGAAAGGCCGACGCGAAGGCCTTCCGATCGGCGGTCTACCGCGCCTCGAAGCGGCACGCGACGGCTCTCGCCGCGCTTCCGCCGCCTGCCACGACCGACCTTTCCGGCCTCGCGACGAAGCAGGACGTGGCCGAGATTCGCGCGGCGATCGACGACGCCCGCGCCCAGGTCGTCGTGACGCCCCCCCCCCCCCCCCCCCCCCCCCCCCCCCCCCCCCC
>Ga0155295_106_pt1 | contig 46157 bp, 40 predicted proteins | sample RifCSPhighO2_02_FD_106263 | JGI IMG/M metagenome (GOLD analysis project Ga0155295, IMG submission 106263) | Candidatus Magasanikbacteria bacterium RIFCSPHIGHO2_02_FULL_41_35
CAAGGACTGAATGGTAAGACTCCGCTTGAACAACTTACTGAATACTTTTATCCAATTGAATTGTAAACAACGCTTGATTTATTAACATCTAAGTAATAAAATATGTCAATAGGAGATGAAAACAGATCAACGCCAGGACAATTGGGAGTAGATCCAGCAGATGGTATTGATATAATGAGATATCGTGATCGACCCAGTCAAGAAGATATATTAAATGAAGCTGAAAGAATGGCAAAAGGTATTCTAATTCTAAGCAGAATTGTTAAAGAAAAATTTGAAAGAGTTTTAGGTGGAAATAATGTAGCATTAAAAGGAACTCCTTGGGAGAATTGGAGAGTAGAAGATTGTCATGCATTGTTTGACGAAATCAGGGTTCTTAGGGAAGTAATAGAACTTGATAATTCTACGCCACAATTAGATGCTCCTTTGTATGAGGACAGAAAAAGTCAGCTGGATGATTTTATCATCGATAATAGTACGGGAGGTGATTACCCTAGACTTGAAGATGATGCTTCTCTTGAATTAGTAAATCTTGCAACAATTTTAAAAAGAATACTGGATTCTGATCCAGGTGATAAAACAGTTGCTCACTTTAGAAAAAAATATGAAGGATGGACAGAAAAAGAAGTAAGGGACTTTTATGAAACGGTAGACCAGTATATAGATGACTATTCTGGGTAACTTTTCTTTATTAAAACTTCATTTTAGATTTGGAATTTTTGCCATGTGGATAACCTATTTTTTTTCTTGTGCGACATTGCAAAATTTGCCTGTAGTTTGGTAAAAAATGTACGCCACGGCAAATGCTGGTGGAGATTTTTTGACTGTGTTATACTACGCGTTACCTGTCAAAAAATCAATATATAGTGGTTTGTTTAATTTTAAACCACAATATATGGTTTTGAATCAGGCCTTCTTAATTCAATCCTAATCGTGGTACTATGGGGCCAACTGATTCAAAATTCATTGCCGGACTTAAAATGGGCCAGACGGAAAATACTTCATTTTCGTATAATGAAAATGCGTTACGGATTCAGCGTCGTTTTAGTCAGGAAGGAGTCAATGCCTTTGATTTGGTTGAATATGAAAAGCGATCATCAATCATTCGTGAACCGGACGGCACAGTTGTGTTTGAAATGAAAGATATTGAGATTCCCAAACAATGGTCACAAGTCGCTACGGATATTGTGGCGCAAAAATATTTTCGTAAAGCCGGCGTGCCGCAATATGCGGAAAACGGTGCACCAAAGTTAAACGCGGACGGGTCTCCCATGCTTGGACCCGAGACAAGCGTCAAACAAACCATGCATCGTTTGGCCGGTACCTGGCGTTATTGGGGCGAAAAATACGGCTATTTTGCCAGTCCCGAAGACGCGCAAATTTTTTATGATGAAATGGTGGTGATGTTGCTCCGCCAAATGGCCGCGCCCAATTCACCGCAATGGTTTAATACTGGTTTACATTGGGCGTATGGCATAAACAGTCAGGCACAAGGTCATTATTATGTTGATCCGGACAATGGAGTATTGACCAAAGCCAAAGACGCGTACTCTCATCCTCAACCGCATGCGTGCGGACGTTATGATACCAAATTAATGACCGAAAAGGGAATTTTTAATCTTGGTGAAATTGTCGATAAAAATTTGGTCGGAATTCGTGTATTTGATGGAGAACAATTTGTAAAAGTATTGGCCGTTAAAAATAATGGAGTAAAGCCAGTGTATCGCGCCACATTACGCAATGGGAATTATATTGAATTCACGGCTGATCATCAAGTTTTAACTTCAGAAAAACGCCTCAAAGATGGTGGAGTGTATTCTTGGAAAGAGCTGAATGCAATTTTGGGTTATAAAGTGCAACAAGTTGCGCTGCAAGAAACAGCTGTGACCACCACGATGTCACTTGTTGCCGCGATCGCGCAATCAGCCTCCTCAGTATCTTCATCTTCGGATGTGCCATCTGCTCACCAGTATCAATTTTCCAATACTTCGTATCAATCGCCAACAGCAGTAACTTTAGTAAATCAAGAATTAGTTGATAAAGCCTCTTTGGCCGGCTTTGTGGTTGGCGATGGCTATTACGGAAAATATAATAGAAATAACAAGACGACATTATTTGGTGTGATTACTATCAATGATGATGAGTACGCGCAGGTGACTGGCTTGATTGAGCGTTTGTTTGGCGCATACACTGTTTCAACTAGAAAACAAATTCACGATTTGTATAGAATTGTCATGCACAATTCCAAAAACGTGGATGAATATGTTGTCCAATACGAATTGGACAAAAAATCTCGCACGGCCAAAGTTCCCGATGTGATTATGCGCGCTTCCAAAACTGAACAATACGCATTTTTGCGTTCATTATTTCAGGCCGATGGTGGCGTACGTATGCGCGTTGAAGATGGCCGAAATAGTGGTGATGTAGTACTCACTTCTATTTCAGAGGATCTAATCCATAACGTGCAGATTTTATTGCTTTCCCTTGGTATTTATTCAAATGTAAATCCGTGTCATGACAGCCGAGAAGACCGTCACATCAGTTATCAATTAACCATTTCATACCACTCTGAGCGCGTTAAATTTGCCCAGCTTATTGGTTTTATTTCCGAAGAAAAACAAACCAAACTTGAATTATTGAATATCCAGGTTGATGGAAAAGTAAAACCAATCGTATCGGAAGAAACTGTGCTGTCAATTGAATTGGTAGGAGAAGAAAATGTCTATGATATTCAAACTGAAACCGGAAAATTTTCCGCTAACGGTGTCGTGGTGCATAATTGTTTTATCCAATCAATCAAAGATGATTTGGTAAATGAAGGCGGAATAATGGATTTGTGGGTGCGCGAAGCGCGTTTGTTTAAATATGGTTCAGGAACGGGAACAAATTTTTCCAATTTGCGCGGTTGTGGCGAACCATTGTCCGGTGGCGGCAAATCTTCCGGTCTTATGAGCTGGCTAAAAATCGGTGATCGCGCGGCCGGAGCGATTAAATCCGGCGGCACCACGCGTCGCGCCGCCAAAATGGTCATTTTAAATTTGGATCATCCGGATATTCTTAAATTTATTAATTGGAAAGTGGAAGAAGAAAAAAAAGTCGCCGCGCTGATCGCGGCCGGCTATCCTTCGGATTATGAAGGCGAGGCCTACAACACGGTTTCCGGACAAAATTCCAACAATTCTATTCGCGTACCCAATAAATTTATGGACGCGCTCAAAAATGATGGGACGTGGAATTTGACGTGGCGGACTGATGGCACAATTTGCCAAACAATCAAAGCCCAAGAACTCTGGGATCAAATCGCGTTCGCGGCTTGGGTTTGCGCTGATCCCGGACTCCAATTTGATGATAATATTAATGAATGGCACACTTGTCCGCAATCCGGCCGCATTAATGCCACGAATCCGTGTAGTGAATATGTATTTTTGGATAACACAGCGTGTAATTTAGCTTCACTGAATTTGGCGCATTTTTTTGACCCAACTACATTGACTTTTGATATTGATGGTTTTAAGCACGCGACGCGTTTATGGACAATAACTCTGGAAATCAGCGTGCTCATGGCGCAATTTCCCAGCAAAGAAATCGCAGAAATGAGTTATGAATTCCGTACTTTGGGTTTGGGTTACGCCAATATCGGTTCAGTTTTAATGATGAGCGGTATTCCCTATGAATCCGAAGAAGCCTACGCGTACACGGGTGCGGTAACCGCGATTATGACTGGTGAAAGTTATCGGACGAGCGCAGAAATGGCCGGTTTTTTGGGAACTTTTCCACGCTATGAATTGAATAAAAAAGATATGTTGCGCGTGATTCGCAATCATCGTCGTGCCGCGTTTAATGCTCCGGATGCGGATTATGAAAAATTAACGGTTAAACCTATGGGCATTAATCCGGAATACGCGCCCGCGTATTTATTGGCCGCGGCGCGCGAATCATGGAACGAAGCATTGGAATGGGGTGAAAAATTTGGATATAGAAACGCACAAACCACACTGCTTGCGCCAACCGGTACGATTGGTTTGCTTATGGATTGCGCAACCACCGGCGTGGAACCGGATTTTGCTTTGGTTAAATTTAAAAAATTGGCTGGCGGCGGATATTTTAAAATTGTCAATGAAGCCGCGCCGTTTGCCTTGAAAAATTTGGGGTACACTGTCAGTGAAAGCAAAGATATTATTAATTATATGAAAGGCACGGGCGATATTTCCACAGCGCCATTTATTAATGCCGTAACCTTAAAAGCCAAAGGATTTATTGATTCAGATGTGATCAGTCTTAATAAAGCTTTGAGCAGTGCGTTTGAAATTAAATTCGCTTGCAATATGTGGACGTTGGGAGAAGATTGTCTCAAGCGTCTTGGTTTTAAATCATCGGAATATAATGATCCGAATTTTAACATGCTCGCGGCGTTGGGTTTTAGTGAAGAAGAAATTGAAGCGGCGAATGAGTATGTGTGTGGCACGATGACGATTGAAGGCGCGCCGCATTTGCGTCTCGAGCATTATCCTATTTTTGATTGCGCTAACAAATGCGGCAAAAAAGGCAAGCGGTTTATTCATTGGCGCGGACATGTGAAAATGATGGGTGCGGCACAGCCGTTTTTATCCGGTGCGATTTCCAAAACCATTAACATGCCGAACGAGGCCACGCTGGAAGATGTTAAACAAGCATATTGGGAATCGTGGAATCAATGTTTGAAAGCCGTGGCTTTGTATCGTGATGGTTGTAAATTGAGCCAGCCACTTTCCACCTCATCTAAAAAATCCGAGGACAAGAAAAAAGATGAAGATGTGAAAATTGTGTCAGAATCCGCCTCAATAATGCGTGCGTCTGTCGCGACCACTGCTTCAGAATTGTCAGCCGCGATTCAACATGTTGGTGAAATTTTAGGCGGGCATGTTCCGGATTCACATGCCATGGAAACCTATGGACGGGACGGAACCGTCACTGATCATCGTGTATATTTGCATGGTGAAAAACGTCGAGTGCCGGCCAAACGCAGTGGGATTACGGTATCAGCCAAAATCGGCAATCAGCAGATTTGGTTGCGAACAGGAGAATATCCGGATGGCCGTCTCGCGGAAATTTTTATTGATATGTATAAAGAAGGCGCGGGTTTTAGAAGTATGTTGAATATGTTCGCGATTTCCGTTTCCATGGGCTTGCAATATGGCGTGCCATTGGAAAAATTTGTGGAAAATTTTGTTTTTACGCGTTTTGAACCGGCCGGTATGACCGATCATCCGAATGTAAAAATTTGTACGTCAGTGATTGATTTTGTTTTTCGTATTTTGGGCATGGAATATTTGGGTCGCACGGATTTTGTGCAAGTTCCACCAAAAGGAATTCAAAAAAATCGGTTTGAACAAATGGTAAATACGCAAACCGGAGCAGGAGTATCCGAACAAACACGATTGACTGATATGATGATGCACGCTACACCTGTTGTCTCGTTGGGATCAACAGAAGTAGCAGAGCCAAAAGTGGAAATAACTGTTTCCGAAGATCAGACCGAATTATCACTCGGATCCGGAAGTCCGGACGCAATGGACGTGGCGTTGGGGGAAATGATGGGAGATGCGCCTGCCTGTCCAACGTGCGGGCATATTACGGTACGCAATGGCGCGTGTTATAAATGTTTGAATTGCGGGGATTCGTTGGGGTGTAGTTAAATCGAATAATTAGTAGCATCTTGATGTAAATAAAAAAGACAGACATGAGAAATGATATCTGTCTTTTTTATTTACTAAGTGTTATCCACATACATACACTCATACATTTGCTAAAACAAACGGGGGGGGGGTATAATAACTTTCGCTGTAGTAGTTTGTAATTAAAAAAATTTCTTGTTTTAATTTAAAAATTAAGTTTCGGTTATATTAAATTTCCCCTCTTTATGAATTCAAGTAAGTTTTTAAGAATATTAAAAAAAATGTTTTTATGGACTGTCTTAATTAGTTTACTTACTTTGCATACCAGTTCGGTGGTGCTCGCGGTATCTGTTTCAGAAGACGCGTTTAGTACTGCAGAAGTGACCGAGCTACAAATTTTGGACTATGTGATAGGGGGGGGTACGGGCGACAATGATCATCATGTGCTTGCTCTTGAAAATGGAGAAACTTCTAAATTACTCTATCTTACTTCACCGGATGGTGATAGTAATTTTACCAGTACCACATTAAAATCAAGTATAACAAGTTTCGGCAAGGCAAATTTATTATTGGATAGCGGTGGAGATCCACATGTTGTTTGGACTGAAGGTCAGGGTGGAGGTGCTACTTTAACATATTATAAAGAAAGCAGTAGTGCTACTTGGTACAGCACGATTACCGTAACATCTACGACTTCGACCGCTGATTTACCTGGGTTTGCGTTATTCGAGACAGCGGGTGGCACGGATTATTCCGGTAAAGAAGGAGTGGATAATCCGATTATATTTCTTTGTGATTCTGCTCGTGGAACTGACTTAGTGTATTATACGGTAGCCGACAGCTCCGGAACAGGAAATTCTCTTGATTTTATTGACAGTCCGTATACAGTAATTGGAAGCAATGGTTCTAATTGCGCTGATGTTGCAGTGGCAGTAGATACAAACGATAGTTTACTATTGCTTGGTCTCGGTCAAGAATCTGGTGATACCGGCACCATATTCACGTGCGATCAACATAGTGGATGGGCTTGTCAGGATGATCTTGTCACTGGTGTATATTCATATGATGCACAGGGTTATGGTCGAAATTGGAAAGATTCCCTTGATTTGGTAAATGGCGGAGGTGGTAACTTTTTCGGTTTGTTTCTTTCCGGAAACAGCGGAGACACAAGCACAGCTGTAAAAATAATGAAATCGAGCAACGGAAATTGGGGAAGCCCAGTTACGATTGCTTCCGGCGCAGACATTGGTGAAACCAACGCGCATATTGGGGTTGACGATACTTTGTCAAGATTATGGGTTACTTATTTTGATGAAAATAATGACAATTTGTATATTGCCTATTCGGATGATAGTGGGACAACATGGACAACCGCGTCTTCCGACTCAACGCTCAAAATTGATACAAGCATGAGTATTGATAACACAGCGCCAGAGTCTTACGCCAATATCGCTTTTGATTCTGCAGCCACTAATGTACTCTATGTCGCGGCCAGTGAACATCTGGGATCCAATGATTATTATGCGGCTCGATACAAGATCACAGATTTACCGGCACAGTCCGGTGGCAGTTCTGTACCGGAATTTAGTACTTATGTATACATAATTACTTTCTTAATTGGATTTGCGCTTATTCAACACAAGTTTAATTCTCCTAATTTCCCTGGTCAATCACCGTTTGCCGGAGCATAAGTCTTATAAAGAATACTTCAAATTTGTATACTACATATTCAATAATCTGCAATTAAAAAACTCCGGCGGATAGTCGGAGTTTTTTAATCTCAATAATATCAGATATTTTTTTGATAGCATTGTGGAAGTGGTGTTTTGAATGGAGAACACCGAACTGTCAAAGATTTTCACCCGTTTCTTTTTCACTTTTTTCTCCTTTTGGCCAGCGGCCAATTTGATTACAGGTTAAAGCAAAAAATTGGCAGTGTCAAGAAAATCCCCAGTAATATTTTTTGTTTATACACATTTTATTAACATTGTCACACCATTATTTTCATGCTATGGTAATAATAATGTATAAATAAAATTTATGAAAAAGGAGGGAAGCAATTTTGCGTTTATTGATAACCAAAATATTTATCAGGGAGTTAGGGAGCTTGGTTGGTATTTAGACTGGCGTAAATTTCGTCGTTATCTTTTAGAGAAGTACGAAGTAGAAAAAGCGTATTTGTTTTTAGGCTATTTGCCTGAAAATGATAAATTGTACAATTAGTAAGCCACCTATACTCACTGGACAAATTAAAAATAGTTTTAAGCCCACATGTTGGAAAATGTTCGCATCTTTTAAAACAGGCGGCTCGTGAACGGATTGAATATTTGAATAAGATGCAGAATAAGATAAGATACATAAAATAAAAAAGCACCGCTTAAGGACAAAACCGTTAAGAAGTACTTTTTCTTAGGAATATATTACAAGTATAAAATAAAATTTATTAACTGTCAAATTAACCTTCTATTATTTCCCCCGATTCCGTTGTTGTTCATTAAACCAATCAATAATACGATCCAATTCTTCCACACTAAACGCGGGCCACTTGGTGTCAGTGAAAAAAAGTTCGGCATAGGCCGCTTGCCAGAGCAAAAAATTTGAGAGACGATGGTGTCCGCCGGTGCGAATTACCAAATCAACATCAGGAATTCCCACAGTGTCCAATTGATCATTAAAATTAGTTTCGGAAATTTCTGCAGTTGATTCTGAAGCGAGTTTGCGGACTGCACGGATAATTTCATCACGTCCACCATAATTAATCGCTAAAGACAGTGTCATTGTGGAATTATTTTTTGTTTTTTCCACAACCTCCAGCAATTTATTTTTTGTTTTTTCCGGCAATGGAGTCAAGTCACCAATGATTCGCAATCGCGCATTATTTTCCAAAAAATCACCAATATAATCAACCAATTTTTCAAATAATGAATACAAGTGATTGAGTTCATCCTGACTGCGTTCGCGCACATTTTCAGTGGAAAGAGCGTATAATGTAAGGTAAGAGATACCGCGTTCTCGAACCGCTTTCGCAATGGTACGCAACGTTTTGGCGCCCTCAGTATGACCGAGCATTTTTGGCAAGTTACGTTCCGTGGCCCAACGCCGGTTACCGTCCATGATTATGGCGATGTGATTTGGGTGACTTTGGTCTAACATATTGAGGTTAATGGTAACGGATAATTCTAAAAAAAGCAAGATCAAACATATTGTGTTTAAAAAATATTTTTGCTACTATGAATTTATATGAAAATTTATACTAAAACTGGAGATGCGGGAAAAACGTCGCTCTTGGGCGGCAAACGTGTGGCAAAAAATTGTCTGGAAATGGAAGCGATTGGTGAAGTGGATGAATTGAATGGCGCGCTTGGAATTTTGAGCGCTCAATTAACTGACACAGAATTACAAAAAAAAGTCCGGCAGGTACAACATGTTTTATTTAATGTTGGTGCGAATTTGGCAGCGGCGCAAACTGATTTAATTAAAGTTCCGGAAGTAATCGAGGCACAGATTGAAGAATTGGAACATTGGATTGATGCGATGGAAGCAGATTTGTCATCTCTCACCCAATTTATTTTACCCGGAGGTACTCCAGCCGCCGCGCAGAGTTTTTTGGCCAGAGCAATCTGTCGTCGAGCTGAACGAGTGGTAGTGGAACTTTCGGCAAAAGTCAGGCTTGATAAAAATTTACAAAAATATTTAAATCGTTTGAGTGATGCATTATTTGTTTTTGGGAGATTTTTAAATAAACAGGCTGGCCAATCAGAGATTTTTTGGGAGAAGTAAAATTATTTAAACCATTCTTTAAATTTTTTTGGCCAGCCTTGGATGAAAATCAATGCCAGCGGTGCTCCCCAATTTGCCCAGCGTTCAATAAAATCCCAAATAGGCTCGCCGACAATTGGACGAATCAAAGCTGTCCAAAATCCCCATAGTGCCGCCCATAATAGTATGGCGCGGATTGGTTTTACTAAAATAATAAAACCAGTGATAATGTCCGCGAGTCCGATTAAAAACAATAATTGTGTTGCTAGTTCCGGATTGGTAATGCCAAAATGAGAAAACCAATTGATCCACTGTGGTTTGCCCTGTAAGGCAAAGACTCCGTGGCCAATAAATTCGCCGGCAATCGCGATTCGTAAAATCCATGAAGCTATTTTGGTATTGTTCATATTGAAAAATAAAAATTATGTTTTCAGTATAAATCAAAAATCAGATGAATTCCAGATACTTGAAAAACCTCCGGCCATTTGTTAGTATATCCGTGCTGTATCGTCAGGTACCTATTAGGTAGACGTTCTGTAGAGTACTTTACATGCGTTTACTTTTTTGTTATTATAAAAAGATATGAGAACAAAAAGGTGGACAAAAACAGATTTAGAAAAGGCTGTCGCCAATGCCAAAAGTGTCCGGCAGGTTTTAAAATTTCTTGGGCTTCGCGAAGCTGGTGGAAATTATCAGCAGATTAAAAAATATATTGCTGAATTTAAATTTTCCACTGCTCATTTCTCTGGGCAAGCCTGGAACAAAGGGCTACGCGGGTTGACTAAAAAAGTAATTCCGCTTGAATTTATTTTAATAAAAAATAGTTTGTATCAAAGTTACAAATTAAAAAAAAGATTATTTGCCGAGAGAATAAAAAATAAGAATTGTGAACTTTGTGATTGGTGTGAACAGGCTTCTGACGGTCGAATTCCACTCGAGCTTGATCATATCAACGGGAATCGCTATGATAATAGAATTGAAAACTTAAGAGTTCTCTGTCCCAATTGTCATAGTTTACAATCAACACACAGAGGATTAAATCGTAAGAAAAAGGGCTAGTGGCGAAATGGTATACGCACGACACTTAAAATGTCGCGTTCGCAAGGACATGTGGGTTCGACTCCCACCTAGCCCACAATTTTATTTAGAAGAAAGTTTATCCCTCCTGTAACTCATTTTCGTAATAATGATTGTAAATTGACATAATCGCCAAATAGAGCGATGCCAAAACCGGGCCAATCACAAAACCGGAAATCCCAAACAAAAGAATTCCGCCCAACGTGGAAAATAAAACCAGTAGCGGATGCATTTGCGTATCTTTCCCAATCAGTGGCGGACGAAGCAGGTTATCAATAGTACTAATGACAAACATACCAAATAATAAAATCGTCAATCCTTGCCAAATATTTCCCATTGCCAGCATAATCAATGAAATTGGCAACCAAACAATAAAGGATCCAACTGCCGGAATAATACAAATGGCAGTCATCAGGATTGTCCAAATTAACGCTCCAGGCACGCCCGTAATCCAAAATATAATTCCGCCCAAAGTTCCCTGTACCGTGGCGACAATTAACGTGCTTTTAAGCGTAGCGCGCGCCGTGGAAGTGAATCGATCGTACAACATTCGTTCGTATTGGTCGCCCAGCGGAGATAAATGCATTAAGCGTTTTAGGATCCGTTCGCCATCGCGGAAAAAAAAGAAAAGAGTATAAAACATCAAAAATAGTTTGAATAAAAATCCAACTGAATTTTGTGTAATACTCTTTACATTATCAATTACAAAACCACTGACTTTTTGCCCGAATTCAGAGGCGTAGTTAGTCCAATTGGCAATTATGTTGGCAGTGTATGGCTGGAGTGGAGAATGTGTGATCCAATTGGTTACATCCGTGCTTGTCAGATTTAGTTTACCATATAAATCACCGGCCTGATTCACGATTAAGGTAATGATTAACGTCAGTGGCACAAAGATCGTCAAAATCACCACGCCAACCATAATGCCGGCATTGAGTGAAGGCATTTTTAAATAATTATTAAGCCATTCATAGTGCGGATAGAACATGACGGCAATCACGGCTGCCCAAAAAATGGGATAGAAAAATGGCTGGAACAAATAAAGCATGGCGATTGAAAGAAGAAAAATCATGCCGAAAAAAAACATGGAACGCATTTTACTAAAACTTACTTTGTCAGTTTTTTGCATATATTTTTACTTAATAAATATAATTTATCATTATTTTTTTATCTTTAATTGTAATTTATTTTTTTCGGTGCGCGGAAAAAATGTGACGGATAACATCGTCAATATTGACTTCATTAATGAGTATATCATCAACGGGCATTGTCGTCAGGATCTCGGCCGCGACTTTTTTGGCTTCGTCTTTTTTTACTGCCAACACCACGTGCCGTGCCGTGAATTCTTTTATTGAGCCATATTTGGCAAATCCATTTTGGTCTTGATCCTCGGTAAAAGTCACTTCCAGAATTTTGTGATCCACGTGTTCATCCAGCAGAGCCCGCAAACCGCCATCATAAATCAATTCACCAAAATTAATAATCACCACGCGCTCGCACAACGCTGCCACATCGTCCATATAATGCGAGGTCAAAATAATGGTGATTTTTTTCTCGCGATTATAGCGTTTCAAAAATTCCCGAATGTTATTTTGCGATACCACATCCAAACCAATCGTCGGTTCATCCAAAAATAAAATTTTAGGCGAATGAAGAAGTGCGGCCGTAAGTTCGCATTTCATTCGTTGACCAAGCGATAATTTGCGCACTTGAATATCCAGAATATCTTTAATATCCAACAGTTCGGTTAATTCCGCCAGCGTATTTTTAAATTGTTCGTCCGGAATTTCGTAAATGGCTTTATTCAAAAGAAAACTTTCCATGGCCGGCAAGTCCCACCACAGTTGGTTTTTTTGCCCCATGACTAAAGCAAATTGTTTTTGGAAAGCGCTTTGGCGTTTGGCTGGAATATATCCCAATACCGTGGCTTCACCACTCGTGGGATACAAAATTCCCGACAACATTTTGAGCGTAGTGGTTTTGCCCGCGCCGTTTGGCCCTAAAAATCCCACCAATTCGCCTTCGGCAATCTCCAATGAGATGTTTTTGACTGCTTCGGTAAACAATTTTTCGCGGTGAAATAGGCTTTTGACCGAATTCCATAATCCCGACTGCTTTTTGTAGTATTCGTAGGTTTTGCTTAGATTTTTGACGGAAATGACGTTCATATGGATTATACTAACATGTTAATAAGGCAAATTCAATTAACTGGACGCGCTCGTATAACGTCGCAAACCAAAATTCCAAAATTGTCCGGCCAAAAAACTCAAGAAAATAGTATAAGTAATCGTCAGACCGATAAAACCAAAATCCAATTTGCCCAAACCAACGCCAACCGGGATAAAATTTTGATAAGCGATTGGTATAATTGTGTAAGTTAGGACGCGCAGAGTTTTGGGTAACACGGTCAGTGGATATTTGGCGGTTTGTCCAAAGTTAAACCACGCTTCATTGATATTATCAATGCGCAACCACCAAAAACTTAAGGTATTCATTATTAACCCATGCGCTAATTGAATTATAATTCCAAGTATTATTAAAAAAAATAAAATGAATCCATTCCCGATTGAAATCGTCAGATTGTAGTGAAACAATAACCAACCTAGTAAAAAAGTTTGCGTTATGATTCTACCGGTTGCCCGCAAGGAGATTTGTTTTGTCACCAGCATAAAAATAGTATTGGCTGGCGTAACCAAATAACTGTCCAGTTTTCCATCCGTAATAATATTGGGAATTTGATAGATATTGTCGCGAAAGAAAAATAAGAAAATTTGCTGACTCAAAATGAAAATGTTCATCAGAAAAAAAACTTCCGGCCTGGTCCAGCCCGCTATGACATTGGTGTATCGAAACAAGACATCAACCAAAATATACAACATGCCGAGCCAAATAATATGCGTAATCCAATGCGTAATCGTGTCCGCCCGATAATGCGCGTCCCGGGAAAACGCGTTTTTGAGGAGGATGGAATAAATTTTTAGATATTTTTTCATATTACATGCCAAAACCTTCGTGTCGGCGTAAACCGCGGTACCAGACCAACATAATTAAAAGGCTTAAGCCCAGAATCCACACAAAAGCCGGCGCGAATACCGGCCACCACTGATCGACTCCAATATTGCCAATAAAAATTTGCGCCGGGACATAGGCCACATATTTAAAAGGCAAATAATCAGCCAATTGTTGAATTGACATCGTAAAAAAAGTGAGTGGCGCCAAACGGCCGGAAAAAATCGCGTTAATAATTTCCTCGGTGGTTTGTAGCGCGTTAATATCTTCCCACCAAAATGTATTAAGGCCAATTAAATATTGAAATAAATGAGAAATAATAAACGTGATGCCCAAGCTGAACACAAACATCAGCCATTGGGCGAATGAAGTGGGAAAAATAAAAAAATCACGCGCAAAAATATAGAGAAGGAAAATGCTCAATCCGGAAATGCTGGCTGAAATGTATTTGTAGGAAATTTCCGCCATGCCAATAACTAAAAAATAGGGCAGAGGAACAACCAAGCGTCGACTGACCATGCCATCAATAATTTCAGTTCGGATATGACGACTGCAATGAGAAATAAAACCCGTGGAAACAACTGCCAAAACAACGTAATAGGTGACGAGTCCGCGCAATGAATAACCATTTGGCAATGTTGTCTGGGCAAAAATCGCCATCCATAAAAATGGAAACAAAAAGAATTGCGATGAATCGGTAAACATCCAAATCAAAATCCGCGCGCGGTATGTCAAATACCGCGCTAAAAACATTGAAAATAATTGATAATATTTTTTCATATTAACTGGATGCGCTGGAATAATTTTTAATTCCCATTTGCCAAAAAAATCGGGCGATGCAAAAACTAATTATGGCGGCGATAATAGAACCAACTGCCAACTCAAATGGTAGTTTTCCCAGCAAGGCTTTTGTCGGCACAGTCGCCACAAAAATCAACGGCAAAATAAAAGTATACACTGTTTTTAAAATTCCCCGATAAATATCCGTGGGATATGACGCCAATTCTTGAAATCTAAACGCGATATTATTCGTGGCCCAGCCTTGAATGGATTTAAAACTAATAGTTTTAAGACTTAAAAATACTCCGTAGAGCACGGCTTGACCACAGAAAAACGTAAGAAAAAATAAGGGCAAGTGGATAAGCTGGATGACTGCATTATTTTGACTAAGGCCAAAAAACATAACTACTATTCCCACTATTCCACGAGCGACATCTTCCACATCGATGCGTTGAATGCTGGCGTAGAATTGCGCGCTCACCGGTCGCACCAAATAAAAATCAAATTCACCTCGATTAATCACGCGGTCAAAATCATTTATGCCTCCGCGAAACAAGAGCCATGACGCAGTGTTTGCCAACAGGTGCACTCCATTCAAAACAAGGACATCGCCAAAATTCCAGCCAGCCAAGGTATTAATTTTTGTAAATACAATTCCAATGGCGGCAAACATAGTTAATGATTCCATGCCCGTTATAATAAAACCAAAAATAAAATTGCCGCGATAGGAGAGCGCTTTCATTAAGTTGAGTTTGACAAGCAGGCAGTATAGTCGCCAGTATTTTTTCATAGTTCAATAAAAATTCACTACAAGTAGTTCGGCAAGCTCACCACAAGTAAGCTTAGTATAAATATTAAATTATTGTCCAACCGCTTCAAATTTTTTAATTCCCCATCGCCACACTATTGCCGTAATTATACTTAAAAATATCAGCCAAATAAAGGCAATGGCGCCCACCGACAGCGCGTCATCGATTCGCCCCAACCAAAACTGAATCGGCGTAAACATCAAAAATTGAAAGGGTAAAAAATTGCTCAGTTGCTGTAACCAGGCGGGAAAAACATCAATTGGAATAATGGCGCCATTCAAAAAATTACTGATAACAATCACTCCATAAATAATATTACTGCCACGTTCAAACCAAAAAGAGGACAGAGCCGAAAGAAAATAAATTAAATAATAAAAGAATAATCCAATTATCATAAATATCAAAAATAAAATGAGCGAAGAAATTGGCGGCACATAACGTATTAAATTTCCCGCCAAAATAATTAGAACCAAGATTGGCATGACAAGTGCGATGTTTATCGTGGCTTTGCCAATACTATCAGCGAGCATTGTTAGCGGATAACTGATTGGTTTAAGTAAATAAGGTGCAATCCGGCCGTCTTTAATGTCTTCAACCACTTGAAATCCCATGCTTACACCATCGGCAATGGTGAGGCGCAAAAAAGCAATTAAAATATAGTAGGTCAAAATTTGGGGAAGAGTGTACGAGCCCAAATGTTCACCATTTTGATAAACTGAAATCCACACAAATGCCAGACCACTCAAACTTACCAAATGGCCAACAGCAAATAAGACCACATTAATGCGGTACTGGAGGAAAGTAGAGAGGGCGGCTTGATAAGCGACCAGGTATTTTTTTAAATTAGGCATTTTATTTTTTTAGAAAAATCGTTCGGGTATTTAACCTTAAAAAACGAACATTGACAAGATGATTTTTTAGGGTATGTTACATTGCCGCGCTATCGTGTACTTAGAACTACTACCAGACGCAGGATGATGCGGAAGATAAATAAGAAAAATGTTCAGTCGTATCTTGGCCTCCTGCGCCATTGCAAAGGCTATAAAATAAAACAGAGGATAAATTTATTGTTTCCGGATATTTAGACGAGCCAATGTTTTAAACAAAATTAATTTTCAACTCTTTTTTGAACGCGGATGCCATTTTAAGCAATATCGCCATTGAGAAATTTTGCTTTCCAGTTTCCATCCGCGCTATATTGCTTTGCGTTGTCCCTATTTTTTTTGCTAGATCATTTTGGGACATTTTTTTCTGTTTGCGGAGCTCAACCATTTGGTACGCAACTTCAAATTGTTTACCAAACCCATCAAATTTTTTTTTGAAATCAGGGTCTTTAAGTTCTCTTTTGAGATCTTTTTCAAAGTCAGTTAATTTTTTGGTCATATATTTTGGGATTATTAACTACATCCTTGTATTCTTGCACGGCTCGCTGTATTTCTGTTGTGGGTGTTTGGGCACTTGTTTTAAGAAAACCGTGTAAAAGTATTATTTTTTTATTAACAAAACAGAAATAAAAAATACGATGGCGCGAGCGGGCAAAATCAACTCGCAGTTCTCTGATTTTCCCCTCAATATGGCGTGAATACGGTTCGTCGAGATAACCATCGTGAGTCCTTAATTCCTCGATATATTTGAAAATCTTCGCTTTGACTTTTTGAGGAAGACTAAAAATGAAATCACGAGCCGGTTTTTGGAAAGTCCTACTATTGGTATAATATTGAACACGATAATCCATATATAATATATCTTATGTGATATATAGTGTCAAGATCCCTCCTATACATCATTGTTACTAAATTTTAATATCGATAATCATCATTTTTAAACGGTCCATTTTCCGAAATATTTAAATAATCAGCTTGCGTTTTCGTGAGTTTGCTCAACTTTACGCCGATTTTGGCCAAGTGCAAACGCGCGACTTCTTCATCCAGTTTTTTGGGCAAACGATAGACTTGCGGCTGATACGTATCTTTATTTTTCCACAAATCCAACTGCGCCAAGACCTGATTGCTGAATGAATTACTCATGACAAAACTGGGATGGCCCGTGGCACAGCCCAAATTCACCAGGCGCCCCTCGGCCAACATAAATAATTCTTTTTTGTGCCCGCCGCGCGAGGCAGGGAAAATATATTTATCCACCTGCGGTTTGATGTTCACGCGTTTCACACCGGCCGCAGAATTTAATTTTTCCACTTGAATTTCATTATCAAAGTGACCAATGTTGCAGACAATGGCTTGGTTTTTCATTTTTTTCATGTGGTCAAGTGTAATGACATCCAGGTTACCCGTGCAGGTCACATAAATATCCGCCCGGCCAAGCGTGTCTTCGATCGTCGCTACTTCAAAACCTTCCATTGCGGCTTGGAGTGCGCAAATCGGGTCAATTTCCGTGACAATTACTCGGGAGCCTTGGCCTTGCAATGCCTGAGCACAACCTTTGCCCACATCGCCATAACCACACACCACTGCGACTTTACCCGCGAGCATTACATCCATAGCACGATTGAGGCCATCAATAATGGAATGGCGGCAACCATACACATTATCAAATTTACTTTTGGTAACTGAATCATTAACATTGACCGCGGGAAATAATAATTTTTTGGCTCTGACCATTTGCTGCAAGCGGTGCACCCCAGTAGTAGTTTCTTCTGACACGCCACGCACATTATTGGCGACTTTTTGCCAACGGGTTGGTTTTTTTTTATATTCCGCGGCTAATAATTTCATGAGTTCCTGAAAATCAGGGCCCTCGGCAGAATAATTTTTTTGTAGTAATTTTGGATTCAATTCCACTTCCACGCCTTTGTGAATCAATAACGTCGCATCGCCGCCATCATCAACAATTAAATCCGGGCCTTTACCATTGCCAAAATTAATCGCTTTTTCTGTGCACCACCAATATTCAGTCAACGTTTCACCTTTCCAGGCAAATACTGGAATTCCCACCGCCGCAATCGCCGCCGCCGCATGATCTTGTGTCGAAAAAATATTACAGCTGGCCCAGCGCACATTCGCGCCGAGTGCTTTTAGAGTTTCAATAAGCACGGCAGTCTGGATGGTCATGTGGAGGGAGCCGGTAATATTTACATCTTTGAATGGTTTTTTGGCCGCGTATTTGGCGCGAATCGCCATCAGCCCGGGCATTTCTTGTTCGGCAATGTCAATTTCTTTGCGGCCCCAGTCCGCGAGTGTAATGTCGGCGACTTTGTAATCGGTGAATTTCATAAAAATAAAAAAAATTAAGTTTATGAATTTGATTTTACTCTATTTAAAAAACTAAATCAATGGCTTGACAACTTCCTATATTAGGTCTATTATTAGGTATATACTACTAATTTTAGACCTATTATGTATATAAATCGATCAGTGGAAAAACAAATTTTTGACTACATTAAGCAAAAAAATGTGCTTATTGTATTTGGGCCAAGACAAACCGGAAAAACAACTCTTTTAAAACAACTTTTTCCGGCCGGAAACGATGTCGTTCATTTTGCGTGCGACGAGCATCGCATTCAAGATCAATTATCTCCTGACTCTCTGGTCTTACGTCAGCTCATTGGTGAACACAAAACAGTTATCTTTGATGAAATGCATTTTTTGGTCAATGCTGGGCAAATTCTTAAAATAATTTCTGACCACTTGCCAAGTATCCAAGCCATTGCTACAGGCTCGGCCGCGTTTGAATTACGCAATCAGGTAGCCGAACCTATGACCGGACGATTTTTTCAAATTTTTGTATTACCACTTTCGTATCCTGAAATTTCTGCTACGGTACCGCCGGTTGATATGCGTTCGCGTGTCAATGATTGTTTATTATATGGGTCATATCCCGCAGTTTTTACATCAGCCACGCTCGCAGAAAAAGAACAACTTTTAACCAATATCGCGGATAATTATTTGTACAAAGATATTCTGGCGTTTGACCGTGTGCGGAACAGTCAAAAAATTCGCGACCTACTGGTGTTGCTTGCCCTGCAGATCGGGAGCGAAGTCTCTTATCTTGAGCTCGCCACCAAATTGGGCATGAGTGCTAAGACAGTTGAACAATACATTGACTTGTTGGAGCAAACTTTTGTGGTGTTTCGTTTGCGGGCATGGAATCGCAATCATCGGAGTGAAATCAGCCGTAAAGTTAAAATTTTTTTCTACGATTGCGGTATTCGCAATGCGATTTTGAATAATTTTAGCCCTTTGCATCTGCGTACCGATGCGGGAGGATTGGTGGAAAATTATGTTATAGCGGAAATGGTTAAGAAGGAAAAAAATAAACAGCAAAAACACAATCTGTATTTTTGGCGCACGCATGCCGGATCTGAAATTGACTTGGTACTCGAGCGTGATGGGCGATTGCAGGCCATTGAAATAAAATCAAATCAACGACGACGTGCTGGCGTGCCCAAATTATTTAAGGATACTTATCCGAACAGTAATTTTACCGTGGTTGCATTTGACAATCTACAATCTCTTAATGCACTACTGTGTGATTGAGCGCTGACATGGTCAAATTCTCTCGAAACGTATCTTCGTATCTTTTTTTAAATTGGTCAAGCGTAAAAAAATGATTTTGCGTGCCATAATGTTCAATCGCATAGGTGCTGGCAACGGCTCCCATTCGGCCGCAGGTTTTCAAGTCCGCGCCTTTTACATAAGCTGAAAAAAATCCGGCGCGATACGCATCACCGGCTCCGGTCGGGTCTTCCACTGATAGTGCCGGACAAATGGGAATTTCCCAGCGCGCGTCTTTGGTAATAATAGTGGAACCCTCGACTCCGCGCGTTAATATAATTGTTTTAATATGATTTAACATTTCCAGCATATCCCAACCGGTTTTGGTTTCAGTTAATTTCATTTCATAATCATTGGCCACATAAAAATCCGCTTGGCCAATAAGCATTGCGAGTTCGCGGCCAGCAAACGCGGTTAATTGGTGACTCGGATCAAACACAAACGGAATGCCCGCTTCAAAACATTCTTTGGCATGCGCGATCATGGCATCTTTTTTGGTGGGCGTAATCATGGCCAGGGAAATCGGTTCGGCCACATCGGCTATATGCAAGTCTGTTGCTTGATCACCAGCGCCGCTGTAATACGCGATTATTTGATTATCATCTTTGTCCGTGGTGATATGCGCGGAGGAAGTTAATTTGTCCGCGGACATGGGCATATATTTGGTGTTGATGCCGAATTTTTTGCAATGATCGTAATATTCACTACCATCTTGGCCAATCGGCGCTAAAATTATTGGTTCAGCACCAAGGAGTTTCAGCGTGTAAGCAATATTTCCGGCCACGCCGCCCAAATTTTTGGTCATTTCGTCCACAACAAAACAAACATTCAAAATATGGATTTGGTCGGGCAAAATGTGATTTTTAAAACTATCCGGAAAATCCATGATGTAGTCGTAGGCCATGGAACCGGAAATTAGAATTGACATATTAAAACAAAATTTAAATTATATCGGTTAAGATTTTTTTAATCAGTAATCAAACTCCGTTTTCTAAGCCTTAATCAAATTTAATCCGTACTCCACTCTTAAGCAAAATTCGACGATATCCTTTTGTTCAACTGATAGTCTGACGGATTATGCATTCTCAACGAGTCATCATACTCAGCTTTCAGCAAAAGTATATTCGTCTCCATTTTGCTTATTAGTTTAGTCGATTGTTTCGCTGTTGCATTAGGGTAATTTCAGTAATAGGTAATTTTGTTTTCAGTAATGTGCATGAGCTTTCTTACCACTTACTTGGTTAGAGTAGATGAGATGTCAATAAGGATAGAGACTAGGAGAGTATGAGAATAGCGAGTTTTACTGAAAAGAAAATTACCTACTACTGAAATTCAGTTAATTTGATTTAAGTTAAATTAAGCCAGAATTTATTTTTAATCCAATGAAACATCGCCAAACCAAAAAGCGCAGTTGATGATCCGGCGGAAAATAAACAATAAATACAAAAAGCATTCAGAACAAAAGCTTGGATATACAAGAAGTAAACCGTAAATAAAAATCCCAACGGCGTAATTATGAGCGCATATTTCGCCCATTTTGTTTCTTTACTTTCCAGACTCAAAAAAAACAAAACCAATAAAGTAGTATAAAAAATAAAGCCCAAGCTCGCTACGGGAAACGGTCCAATTTTGGAATAAATACTGGAAGTAACCGCGTCACAGCCAGTGGTAATAAAACATTTTGGTTTTTCCCCGCTTAAATATTTCATTGACAAATATCCGGCATCGGCAAAACCAATTAACGCCAGAACAAATCCGGTTATTAACAGCCACTGAGGAAGATTATTTTTTTCCAACAACCAATTGAACCAGTTCTTCATAGGAATTGGGAGTTTGAATTAATTTGCCATCCAAGAATAAAGTTGGAGTTCCGCCGATTCCATTTTGAACTGCTTGGGAAATGTTTTCCTCAACTCTTTTTTTAAGTTCAGGATTATTTACATCTTCTTTAAATTGTTTTCCATTCATACCCAAAGATCCGGCCAGATCTTCAAAAGTCAGCTCAGGATTTCCGTCTTTGGCCCATTGATCTTGAGTGTTAAACAGCGCGTCATGCATTTCAAAAAATTTACCTTGTTTGCCCGCGGCTTCAGCCGCGATGGCGGCTGGCTTGGCATTTTTATGTAATTCCTCCAAGGGAAAATGGCGATACACAACTCGTACTTCATTGGGATACTCATCAGTTAGCCGCTTGATAAGCGGATAATAACTGGCGCAGGCTGGACATTGAAAATCACTGTATTCAACAATAGTATGCGGCGCTTTTGCCGAACCTTTGAACCAATCAGAATCAGTGACTGGAGCCAACAATGTGCTACTAGCAGTAGTAATATTGCCACTGGATTTTGCGCCTAATTTAGCTAGGCCAAATAAGAGAATGACTAAGCCAAGAATAAATGCCCCCCAAGTAACGATTCTTTTTTTGTTCATGTTCATAACAAATTATTTATGTTGATATTTAATCATATAGTGGGAATTTTGTCATCTTTTTGGATATTTCCCGATGATAATTCATCGAATGATTGACAAGAGAGAGAGTAAAATACCGACATTGTAGAAGTACATAAACTAAAGATTTTTTTTAAAACTAAATCCATGTCATCACGTATCTCCCATAACAATCCAAAAAGCTCTGAAGCATTAGGCTTACCCTATCATTATGAAATGGTCTCTGATTCCAAAAGAGTTGTTCCTTTTCGAATGGCAATAAAAAAAGTATGTAAGGGTAAAAGAGTTCTGGAAAGTGGTGCTGGATCAGCAATATTAAGTATCCTAGCAGCAAAGGCAGGTGCGACAAAGGTCTATGCGATTGAAATTGATAAAGAAATTGCACGTTTTGCGAGGGAAAATATTCGCAAAAATTGTTTGCAAGATAAAATTGTTTTGATCGAGAGTGATGTGTTAAAAATCAAGCTTTCCGATATTGATAATGAGCCTGTGGATGTTGTTATTGCCGAAAATTTAAGTACCTGGCAGGTCACCGAGCCGCAGATTGTTATTATGAATCACATTAATGAGAGCCTCATAAAAAAAAGGGGTATACGGTTGCCAGAGGTTATCTATAATTATGTTGAATTGGCTTACTCACCGTATAATTTTGAAAATGTAATTGATTTAAGAACATATTTTTTTCTTTTCACAGGTATAAAAAAACCAGTGCTTTTTTCTGAAAGAATATTATTTGAGGAGTTAAATCTTTCAAAAAAGAACAAAATAAATTTTGATAAAAAAATTAGAATACACGCCACAAAAGATGGAACCATAAATAGTTTAAAGTTAACCTCGCCTCTACAGATATACCACAATATAAATTTTGATGCTTCCGATAGCTTAATGCCCCCCGTAGTTGTACCGTTGGATGATGATTTGAGAGTAAAAAAGAGCGATATCGTTGAGCTAGAAATAAGCTATAAAATGCATACACACTGGGATTTATTCAAGTGTAAAGGTCGAGTTGTAAATAGTTTTACTAATTAACTAAAATATAATATGAACGAAAAAATTTTAGACCTTCTTTCAAAAACGGTGAAGGAAGATGCAAATGTTCATGGACTTATGGTATACAACTTTTCTAAACAGGAAGTAGTTGCCACAACATTTTCGCCCGAAGACACAGAAAAATTCATGAAAGTTGAAAAACTCTACATGGATCTTGAAACAGAACATGCCACAAAGGTTGATCCGGCCGGGGAGCGAAATTGGTTGATGGTGTCACTAAGTCGAAAAATTGTATATAGTATCAAAATTACGAATGAATTTCATCTATACGCAGACTTAGAACCAGCGGAAGCGCCGAGTGCTGCCATTGAAAATGGATTAGAACTAGGACTCATGATTGGAAGGATGTTGTAGAAGTTCTCCTAAATTCATCCGCCATATCAAGGGCATACATCTCGTCTATTTTCCCGATTGCCTGTTCCAGGGTGACAAGTACGTATTTGTCACCTTTTTGGTCAACAATTTTGACGAAGTCCTCTGGGTGATCCAGACCAAATTCAATTTTAAATTTTATAGCTCGTAGATATTGTTCTTTGGCATGGAGGTATAATTCTTGTCGATCAATCGGATTGTCAACATGAATCGCCGCGACCAAATATTTGTCTCCAATGGCTATAATCGCTTTGTATTCTTGTATTTTTTCTATTTTTTCCCTTGTAAATTCTTCTTTTGCAGAAGCCTTTTTAGTCACCTGACTACCTAGTACTTTAATGTCGGAACCAATAATATCTCGTCTGTATCCGACTCCCGACGCATTCTCTCCCAGATAAAAATTAATACACGTGCTTTTTGTACCATAGTTACTCTTTTCAACCAACAACCAGCCCCTCTTTGTTATGTTCAAAATAATCTAATGTGCTAGTAAAGTCCGCCAGTCTTTCTTGTATATCCGGATCATCGCTTCCCGCAGTTTTTAATTCTTCGATATACCGAGTAACCAGCTCCATTAATTCTGTTAGGCGCTTTACCGGTATTTTATGGTAAAGTGCGCGATACATAGTGTTGTCTATTTTTATGTGATTAACTGTTGTAGCATTATCACTTGGCTTAACAATACTCATTGCGTCAATTTCTTTTCCAGAATCAATTTTACTCAATCGATAAAAAACCTCTTTGAAATCTTGGGCAGTCAGCAGAACCTGTATCGCTTGATCAAAAGATTCGCTTTCTTGCAGTTCAAGTCGCACGATTTCACGTTGCGTGAGCGCCATATTAACCATAATATCATCCTTGATTTTTTTATACACTACTTCTATCTCTGGATCGTGTTTGTCTTTGCCAATAGATTCTTCTATTTTTTCCTGTATGTAGACGCGAATAGACTCGTCATCCAAGATTTTATTTTCAGTCAATGCTATACTTAATTTTTCTCTTGTTCTCCCATCGATTAATCTACGGAAGTCCAATTGCCATCGTCCGGCGATTGCATACGCGATAAGCTCATTTTTGATCATAAGAAAAAATTCAGTTGCTTTGGAACGATCATCCACCATGTTTTCTTTGGGCAATACATCATAAGTACATTCAGTGGCTTGTTCAATTGCTTGACGGTACAGATCATGAAATAATTCGTGCTGTATATTTTTTTGTACTCTAGGGCTATTCGCGTCAACCATTGTGGTTCGTATGGCTTCATCAGCGGCAATGAGTCTTTCATCATCATTAAGTTCTTTTTTAGCTGTAAAACCAAATACTATGGCGGAATGAATTGTGTTATTTCCCATAGTTCCTTCAGTGGATTCACTCCCGGCGAATTGTCTCCATGTTTCTTTATCTCGAACTTTTACTACAATCGATCCAAATGGTGTTATGAAAAAATCACTGTCTAAAATAGTGTCAGTGGACCAACCGACACTACCTCGTACTCTACGAAATCGGTCGATGATTTGTGGCTTATCTGCTGTAGCAGTTTTTCTATGCAATTCAATAACCTTATTGATTACCTTTTGAAATACATTGCGTTGTTTTTTTGAGAGAGACTGTAAAATATCATTCGAACGTTGCGTTAAAAATTCTTCGCTTATTTCCTTATCAGGATCAAGAAAATGGTATAAATCATCATATATCGCTTCAGCAAATTTTGCGTTTTCCGTATAGCGTTTTAATTCTTTGGCAGAAAAATTAAATCTGCCAATACCATCAAGCTCAATGGTTTCGACTATTGGATCTGTTTGAATATCCGTGTAATCTCTAGACGTGACTTCTCCCATAAAATTTTTTTATTAGGTAATTTTTATATTATAACGCATAAGCATCCAACACAACCAACCCCTCAATATGTGGCGTGCGCGGGAAAAAATTATATAATTTTATAAAAATCGGTTTATAAATTTCGGATAATTTGGCAATATCGCGCGCTTGAGTACTTAAATCACAGGCCAAATAAATAATCCGTGGTGGATGTTTGGCCAGCAAGCGCGCCACGACATCATTATGCAAACCGGTTCGCGGCGGATCCAAAATAATTATTGATTCACTGTCAATCAGTTCGGTAATTTTTTCCGCCGGTACACAATGGGTTTCCACATTAACTAGGGAATTTAACATTATATTTTCCTGGGCATATTTAATTGCTTCGGGAATTATTTCCACTAACGTGGTTCGTGTTCGATTGCGCGCGAGCGGCAAAGAAATCGCACCAACTCCGGCATAAAAATCAATGACCGGATCAGTGGGACCGATAAACGCGGCCATATCTTGGACTGCCTGAGTAAACAGGGGAATATTAATTTGAAAAAAATTTAACAAGCCGAATTTGAGTTTGGTTCCAAGAATTTCCGCGATTAAATAATTTTGGCCGCTGGAATATAATAATTCCGTGGGAATTGAGGCCGGACTTTTATGTGTGGAATAATACAGATGGAATCCCAGCCAATGAGGGAATAATTCCGGATAATCGGTAAAGATCATTTTATCTTTTATGAATAAAGCGGCAATGGCTTCGCCGGCATTATTACTGCGGACAACCAAAGATTTTAAACTTCGTATCGGGATTTTGACTTTGTTAATCCAATTAAGAATATCATTCGCGACTTGATTGATAATTGGTTCAGCCAAAAGTGAACTTGGCACAGGATGGCGTAATCGTGATCCGCGGCCAAAAAAAGCCAGTGAAATGATTCCATCTTTTTCACAGAAACTAAATTCAATTTTATTGCGATAGCCAAAAAAATTGGCTTCGTCCGAAACGATTTCCGGTAGATTATTTTGCAGAATCAGTCCGCCATTGCGGCCGTATGTTTCAGTCGCGATTTGTTGTTTATATTTGGTTTCCGCGTTGGCGCTAATTATTTGCCAAGGACTGGAGGATAAAAAATTTGGTTCAATGGGGGAAATGCGGTCAGATGACGCGGAAATAATCTTGGTGGCAAAAGCCTCGGCATAATCTTTTTTTTGATTCAAATATTCAATTTCAACGGTTTCACCGGGCAAGGCGTTCCACACAAAAATTGCGCGACCATTATTCCGCGCCAATCCTTGGCCGCCAAATACTATTTTTTCTATAAGAAGGCTCATGCAAGCATACTAATTCATCCGCGGGATTTGTTCAAGGAGACTTTTTTTCCACGCCATCAGCCAACTGTTTCCACGTTTTAATGAATGTTTCTTGGGCAATATCTTTCGCCTTGTCACGATCAAAAACGCGGTAATAGCAGAACCGAAAAATTTCATCGGAATACTTTTGGTATGCCACGGTAAATTGCATTTCGGGATTTTTCATGTTCTGCACTATAGATGACGGATTCAAAGATGTTCTCTTACAACACCAAAACATTCAATTATCTAGTAACCAAACTGGAGTGAGATCTTTTTCTCGATGCCCGAGCCTGTTTACCCTGACTTGTACCGAGCGAAGTTGAGGGAGCTTGTCGAAGGGTTGAGGGGTTGAAAAAAAGAGGATCAGTGAAGTTTGATTAAGACTTAGAAAAGGTAGTTTGCCTATAATTCTCCGTAGCTAAAAAGAACACTAAACGCGCGACACCAAATAAGCGCGTAACGATATTTGGTCAAATCAGTTCCAGTGGGAATAGTGTAATTTACATTTCCTTCAGTGGCCCGAATCGGGCCAAGATCCACGTAATCTTTGGCACTTAAATCAGTCGCCAAATAAATGCGCAAATCAGGGCCATTGGTGGTTTTTAAATTTTCAAAACGGAGAATATTTTCGTTTCCGGTTTTTACTATCAATGCTTCGCCTGATACTTCATGAGCTTTGGCAACCAAACTCGCTCGACGACTAATTTTTGGTTTATCTGTCGGCATTTTTTCCTCTTTTTTTATTGGAATTTCCGGATCGGACGACGTTGTTGGTACTATGTCCGCGTTTGAAAAAGTCATCGCTTTACTCGATGAAGTAATTATTGTCATAGGTATTTCTTCTTGTAATCTTATATTATTCCACAAAGGCGAAATGAGCCACCACGCCACTCCTAAAATTAAAATGATCACACTGCCGAACAATAGTTTTTTATTCATATAAGGACAATTAAGGGTAATATTTTAAGACGTTTCGATATTTATATCATACACTTCTTCTGAATAAGGTAAAAGAGTTGTGCTGATTGACTATCATTACACGATTACTTATCATATTAGGTATATGGAGAACATACATTTTTTTCTTAAATCAATATCAGTATGATAAATATAGAATCTCCGCATGGAGAAAGTGCCACTGAAATTATCACTACTGGGGAAATTCCCAAAGATACAGAACCCAAAGGGACGGAAGCGGAAAAACCAAATCTTGCGAGTAATGATAATCTCTTGACTCTCAGAAGTTACAACTGGAAAATTATTTTAGTGAATTATTGAGACAAGGAATTGAACTGCGTTTACAGGCCATGCGTCTTGAATTTAAAATACATTTGAATCCTCATAGTTCTGCAAAATTAGCGACGGTTGAAGCTTTGATGAAACTGATAAGAGAAGATGACTATATAAAAAATAATATCCGTGAATTTAAGGTTTTGTGTGATTCTAAAACAGAAGAAGACGTGGCTGATCTAGATGGGCATCAATCGCCGCCAATTGTTATTTATCTGGAACGTGGCTCTGATTCTGAGGAAAGCATGAAGATTGTCCATTGGCGCAGTCAGAAGGCGATTTGAAATATTCTTTATCCGGAAGACGTGATGGCCAATCAGTAGAAGAAGCCAGTGATCAATGGATTTGTCCCAAACCAGGACGGGTTGAACGAGATACGATGATTTCAGGTTTTTTTGATCCGCGAGGAAATCATGCTTTTTTAAATGTGGATGCTAGTCGAGCACATGAATTTTTTAGCGGACTGCAAAATGCAGAAGCGCGTTTATATACACAGCAAAAAGAAGATGAATGGAATGCTCGGATTAAAAAAGCAGACGCACTGAGAACACAACATAATAACACTCCCTCATCTGAAGATGGGGAAAGTTTATGGACTCGGTTTAAAAGTTTTTTTGGCGCAAATTAAGTTCTCCTTATTAGTTTTGCCAGCCAAATTAAGTGTGCTATGCTGTAATTACTTTTAATTTTGCCACTATGAAAAAAATTTATTTTGGTCGTTTATTGGTCGTAGTCAGTCTGGGTTTTTTTTCGATTCCACTTTTGGCACTCTCTGCCGGTGGAGGTGGCGGCGGCGGAGGCAGTGAAACTCCTCCACCACCAAGTTGCACGGCAGATATATGGACTTGCACAGATTGGGGAAATTGTAGCCCTGAAGGCAAACAGACTCGGTTTTGCACTTTAAGTTTTAATTGTCCAACCACAGAAACACCAAAACCAGCGGAAACACAAAGTTGCCAACCACCAGTGGCTCCAACACCTGCTCCGACTCTTGCGCCAGAACCCAGTAAACAACCAATTACAATACCGTCTCCAGAAATCAAGACTCCAGTCGCAAAAATACCGACAACCAAGAAGACCGTTTGTTCTGAATCAGAATTAAATTGTGGTGAATGGAGCCAGTGCAAAGAAAATGGTCGTCAAATCCGTACTTGCAAAGTGGCCAAAGCCTGTGCCAACGCCCCAAAACCAAAACTTGAACAAGATCAAGTTTGCGTCGGCCTTAAATGCGGTCAATTAGACTCAATCAAAGAACGTGTAAGCTGTCGTTTACAATTGACTCCCGCAGAAATGAAGCAAGAATTTTCCATTCTCTATTTTCCTGAGTATTGTAAAGTTGAAGGAGGATGGGCTGATAAAAAAGAATGCTTGCAACTTTACCAATCATTTGGTACTTGTTGGCAAATACCGCTTGGTGATGGACGTCAGCAATGTGCACGTGATGTGATTGGTTTAAGCAGTTGGGCGGATGAAAAAAATAAATGTTTTATGTTGATGTCTAAAAGTCACTCCAAATATTGGAAAGAATCTGAGGATTGCAAAGAAGAGCTAAAAGAAAAAGTGGAGCATCTTATTTTATTCAATTTATATGAATTGGAAGTTGAAGCCGAAGCCGCATTAACGAGTGGCAAAGCTACAATTGAAGCCGTCGCCAATTTTGATGTTTTAATTGAAGATAAAAAAGCCCAATTGGAAAAATCAAAGAGTATTCAAGACTGGAGACGAATCATCGTCGAGGCAAAAATGGAGTGGAAAAAATTTAAAGCAAATCTTTTATGAAAAAACAATTTTTAGTGCCCGCTGTTATTATAGTAATCATTTTGGGCGTATTTTGGTACAAAATGGATCCAACACCAAAGAAGGATGAAGCTCCCGTGGTTCAGCCTACAACTATTACTTTGGTTACACCACCAACATCCTTTGACCAAGCTGAACTTTATTTGGATCAGAATGAAGAAGGAATAAAAGTTTTGGAAGAATTAGGTGTTAAATAATGTCTGGTGCTTGCACTGAGCGAGTTCCGATTTATCGGAACGAGTCGAAGTGTGGATAACTTTGCAGTCAATGACTTTTTGTCGTTAGATTTTTTTTACTATATTATAAAAAAATGCTAAAATAAGCCAAAAAAGTATTTTTTCTTGACAAAATTCTTGCATTTTGTTCTGACTTGACACCCTTCTACAATTCGAGTATGATTATCACGCTATTAAACGTCATGTCTTGAGGCTTGCTCTTTAATTCTAGATTTTACCCTCCATGATCGCTCATCTTCATACAATCCATTTTCTCAATTAATAATACCCTTTACCCAAAAGGCGTTTTTTTGTTTTTTTCGCTTAACTTGTTATGCCCTCACTTTACAAGCGACAATCGCTCCAGACTATTGAACGTAAATTTTTTACGAACATTCGTGACGCAGTGGCTACGCCCGATTTGATTGACGTGCAGAAAACTTCGTATGCCTGGTTTTTAAAAGATGGTATCCGCGAATTGTTTGATGAAATATCTCCAATGAACGACTTTACCGGCCGTGATTTGGAGTTATATTTTGAAGAATATTATTTGGATGAGGCTAAATTCAGTGAAAATGAATGTCGTAATAAAAATATTACGTTTGAAGCGCCACTTCGAGTTAATGTTAAGTTAGTGAACAAGCGTACTGGCAAATCCAATAAACAGGAAATCTATTTGGGCGATATTCCTCTCATGACTGAACGGGGAACATTTATGATTAATGGTATTGAGCGCGTGGTCGTGTCCCAGTTGATTCGTAGTCCGGGAGCATTTTTTACGGCTGACGCTTTGCGTGGCCGCCATTTTTATGGGGCTAAAATTATTCCGAATCGCGGTGCTTGGATTGAAATTGAAACTGACCAAAATAATGTTATTTGGGTAAAAGTGGATCGTAAACGTAAAGTCGCGGCTACGTCAATTTTACGCGCGTTTGGTTTATCCAATGATGATGGCATTCGCGAGGCGTTTAAAGAAGTAAACAATCATCCGAACATTGATTATATTGAAGAAACTTTAAAAAAAGATGCAGCCGCGACCGAAGAAGAAGGCTTGATTGAAGTCTATCGCCGCATTCGTCCCGGTGATTTGGCAACTGCGGACAACGCGCGCAGTTTGATTCACGCCATGTTTTTCAATTTTGATCGTTATGATTTGGGCAATGTTGGTGTATATAAATTCAACACGAAATTTAATTTGAATCTTCCGGAAAATCAATTATCGGAAAAAGAACATCGCGTGTTATCTCTGGAAAAAATTCTTTTGGTTTTGAAGGAAATAGTACGTTTGAACGTGACACAAGAAATTCCCGATGACATTGATCATTTGGGGAATCGGCGCGTGCGCGCAGTCGGTGAATTGGTTCAAAACCGTTTTCGCATTGGTTTGGCGCGCATGGAACGCATTATTAAGGATCGGATGAGTACTATGGAAATTGATACGATTGTCCCGAATAAATTAATTAACGCGCGGCCGGTTATTAGCGTGGTTCGTGAATTCTTTATGAGTTCACAATTGTCTCAGTTTATGGATCAGGTAAATCCGTTGGCTGAATTGGAGCATAAGCGTCGTGTATCGGCGCTTGGTCCAGGCGGTTTGTCGCGTGATCGCGCCGGATTTGAAGTGCGTGATGTGCACACGACTCACTATGGTCGGATTTGTCCCATTGCCACTCCGGAAGGACCGAACATTGGTTTGGTTGGTCATTTGGCCATGTTCGCACGCATGAACGCGTTTGGTTTTTTGGAAACTCCGTATCGTAAAGTGGATAAAAGTAATCCCAAGAAACCGCGTGTTACCAATGAAATTATATACTTAAATTCATTTACCGAAGAACGGGTGACGACTGCCAGCGCCAAAGTAGCAACTGATGCTGATGGTTATTTGACCGGCACCAAAGTCCCGGCTCGAGTGCATGGTCAGCCGGCTATTGCCGACATTACTGAGATTGATTATGTTGATGTGGCTTCAAACCAGATTTTAAGCGTAGCCACTAGTTTAATTCCATTTTTGGAACATGATGATGCGACGCGCGCTTTGATGGGTACAAACATGCAGCGCCAATCAGTTCCCTGTATAAAAGCTGATCCGCCACTCGTAGGTACGGGAGTGGAACGCGCTGCGGCTTTAAGTAGTGGATATGTGCTTACGGCAGAAGAAGATGGCGAGGTAACTGCGGTTACCGGTAATCATATAGAAATTACCAGTAAAAAAAGCAAAGTTTATACGTATCAATTGCACAAATTTATTCGCTCCAATGCTTCTAGTTGTATTAATCAAACTCCAACCGTTGTTTTGGGACAAAAAATTAAAAAAGGACATCCGCTCTGCGATGGCCCATCAATTAAAGATGCTGAACTAGCGCTCGGTCAAAATGTTTTGGTGGCTTATATGGTTTGGGATGGATTTAATTACGAGGATGCGATTATTATTTCCGAACGTTTGGTTGAGCATGATCGGTACACTTCTATTCAAATAGAACATTATACGACTGATGTACGCGAGACTAAACTTGGTCCGGAAGTTGTAACGAGTGATATTCCCAATGTCAGTGAAGAAAAATTTAAAAATCTTGATTCTGAAGGGATTGTTCGGATTGGCGCGGAAGTTCATTCCGGCGATATTTTAGTGGGTAAAATTACTCCCAAAGGTGAAACTGAACTTACACCGGAAGAACGCTTGCTTCGTGCTATTTTTGGAGAAAAAGCGCGTGATGTTCGTGATTCATCATTATATTTGGAACACGGCGAGCACGGCAAAGTAATTGATGTCAAAGTTTTCTCCGCTGATGCGGGCGACAAATTACAGCCCGGTGTTATTAAACAAGTCCAGGTTACGGTAGCTGATATGCGCAAAGTGCAAGTGGGTGATAAAATGGCCGGACGTCATGGTAACAAAGGTGTTATTTCTCGTGTTGTTCCCGTAGAAGATATGCCGTTCTTGGCCGATGGTACGCCGGTTGATGTGATCCTTTCCCCGCTTGGTGTTATTTCGCGTATGAATTTGGGACAGTTACTGGAAAATCATCTTGGTTTGGCCGCGAACGCGCACGGATATAAAGTTGCCACTCCGGTTTTGAATGGTATTACCGAAGTCCAAATTACCGATGAATTAAAAAAAGCTGGTCTTCCGCTCGATGGCCAGTCTCAATTGTATGATGGTCGTACCGGGGAAGCTTATGATCACAGAACTACCGTTGGTTACAATTATATGCTTAAACTGAATCACATGGTGGAAGATAAAATTCATCAACGCTCGATTGGTCCATACAGTTTAATTACTCAGCAACCACTGGGCGGAAAAGCGCAGTTTGGCGGACAGCGTTTTGGTGAAATGGAAGTGTGGGCTTTGGAAGCCTATGGTGCTGCGCACACTTTGCAAGAAATTTTGACCATTAAATCCGATGATGTTCCTGGCCGCGCCAAAGCCTACGAAGCAATTATTAAAGGCGAGCAAATCACCAAAATTAATTTGCCGGAATCATTTAATGTTTTGGTTCGTGAATTGAAAGGTTTGGCGCTTGATGTTGAATTGCATGAAAATAATCCTGTTAAAGAATCAAACGCTGGCTCCAAAACTTCGGAAGAAGAGGTCTAAAATTCTTCATTCATTCTACCAAATAATATGCAACCACAAAATTCTCCATCTCCCTCCTCTCCCAACTTTGATTCGCTTCGTCTCAAAGTCGCGTCGCCTCAAGTTATTCGCGGCTGGTCGCATGGCGAAGTCTATAAACCGGAAACCATTAATTATCGTACGCAAAAACCGGAAAAAGGTGGTTTGTTTGCCGAAGAAGTTTTTGGTCCGACCAAAGATTGGGAATGTTATTGCGGCAAGTACAAAAAGATTCGTTACAAAGGAATTGTGTGTGATAAGTGTGGCGTGGAAGTAACACATTCATTGGTTCGACGCGAACGTATGGGTCACATTGAACTCGCGACTCCGGTATCGCATATTTGGTTTCTGCGCACTATTCCTTCGCGTCTTGGTTTGGTATTGGATCTTTCCATTCAAGCTTTGGAAAAAGTAATTTATTTTGCTTCATTTATTGTCACCAGTATTGATGAAGCGGAAAAGAAAGTCACCGAAGAAGCGCTCAAAAAAGAATATAAAACCAAACACAAACAAATTGAAACTGACTATGCCCAAAAAATTGAAATGGAGTCCGGACATGCGGCGGAAAAAATGACGCGTGAGCGCGATGAAAAATTCGCGGCGCTGGATGAAGATTTTAATTCGGCGGAAACTGAATTAAAAGAAATTACCATGCTGTCGGTTTTATCCGAAGCGCGCTATCAGGAATTGTCCATTCGCTACGGCCATTTATTTGAGGCGGGGATTGGCGCGGGCGCGATTCATGGTTTGTTGGAGCGTTTGAATTTAAGCGAAACCGCCAGTATTTTGGAAAAAGAAATTGAAAAAAGCAAAGGCGCCAAACGCGGCCGTCTTATTCGCCGAGTTAAACTTTTCAGCAGTTTGATTAAAAATAATATTCGTCCCGAATGGATGATTATGGTGGCCATTCCTGTAGTGCCTCCGGATTTGCGGCCAATGGTCGCGCTTGATGGCGGTCGTTTTGCCACGTCAGATTTAAATGATTTGTATCGTCGCGTTATCAATCGCAACAATCGTTTGCGTCGTTTGATTGAACTGAACGCTCCCGAAGTTATTTGTCGTAATGAAAAACGCATGTTACAAGAAGCCGTGGATGCTTTGATTGATAACAATGCTCGTGCCACCAAAACCGTACGCGCTTCTACTGGTCAAAAGCGCCAGCTGCGCTCGCTTGCCGATATTTTGAAAGGTAAACAAGGACGTTTTCGGCAAAATTTATTAGGTAAACGCGTTGATTATTCCGGTCGTTCGGTAATTGTGGTGGGACCAAAATTGCATATTGATGAATGTGGTCTGCCCAAAATTATGGCACTTGAACTCTTCAAGCCATTTGTTATGTCGGAAATTATTAAACGCGAATTGGCTCATAATGTACGGAGTGCTTCTCGTTTTATTGAAAGTAATGCTCCCGAAGTCTGGGATATTTTGGAAAATTTGACCAAAACCACGCGCGTTCTTTTGAATCGCGCTCCAACTTTGCATCGTTTGGGTATTCAAGCTTTTAAACCACGTTTGGTCGAAGGCAAAGCGATTCGTTTGCATCCATTGGTTTGTGCTGCGTTTAACGCTGATTTTGATGGTGATCAAATGGCCGTTCATTTACCATTGTCTGAACAAGCTAAATGGGAAGCGGAAAATTTAATGGCTTCTGAGAAAAATTTGCTTAAACCGGCGACTGGCACTCCGGTTATTACTCCGCAACAAGACATTGCGCTTGGTTGTTATTATCTCACCAAATACGATGACACTGATACGGTTGAGGTTAAGAAATTTTTTGCTGATGTGACTGAAGCCAAATACGCGTATAAAACCCGCAAGATCAGCTTAAAAGAGCGGGTGAAAATTCGCTTTACGGATTTATCCAAATTTCCCGAAGGAACTGATCGTATGATCGAAACTTCAATCGGTCGTATTTTTTTTAATGAAATTTTGCCGGACAAATTGGCTTATTTTAATGAAACCATTACCAAGAAACATTTATCAAGCATCATTCAACAATTGTTGGAAATTTATGGTCAAGAGCAGACTGCGCTCATGCTTGATGATATCAAAAGTTTAGGTTTCAAATATGTGACCAAATCCGGTTATTCACTTGGTAAGGATCAATTTCCGGAAATTGTGCAAAAGCCAGCTTTATTGGCCGAAGGTGCGACTCGAACGGAAACAGTGGAAGAACAATATCAAGAAGGTTTGTTAACCGAAGCCGAGCGTCATAGCAAAGTTATGGAAATTTGGACGGAAATTAAAGATCGCATGTTATCGCATACCAAAGAAATTTTGGATAAGAATGGAGCGGTTTTCGCCATGATTGATTCCGGCGCGCGTGGTTCTTGGGCACAACTTGGCCAAGTGATTGCGATGAAAGGCTTGGTCGCTTCTCCCAGCGGTGAAATTATTGAACTTCCGGTAAAAGGAAATTTTAAAGAAGGATTTGACGTGTTGGAATTTTTTATTTCATCACACGGAACACGCAAAGGTTTATCTGATACTGCTCTGCGTACGGCTAACGCGGGTTATTTGACTCGTCGTTTAGTAGATGTGGCTCAAGATGTGATTGTAAAAATTGAAGATTGCGGCGACACTACGGGCGAAATTTTTAATAAAGTTGAATCCGAACAAATGGGAGAAAAATTATCAGAACGTGTCTGGGGTCGATTTGTTTTGGCTGATGTTAAATCCGGCAAAGAAGTCATTGTATCAGCGGGCGAAGTTATTACTCCTGAATTGGCCCGACTGATAGAAAGTAAAAATGTAACTGAGATTCATGTGCGCTCAGTTATGCAGTGCAAATTACCCAAAGGTGTTTGTATTAAATGCTATGGCTATGATCTGGGATATAACCATGTGGTAAAAACCGGTGTGGCCGCGGGAATTGTGGCTGCGCAATCAATCGGTGAACCGGGTACTCAACTGACCATGCGTACGTTTCATTTGGGTGGTGTGGCCGGAGGAGATATTACGCAAGGTTTGCCGCGAGTTGAAGAATTATTTGAAGCGCGTATGCCCAAACGTAAGGCTTTATTGTCAGAAATTAGCGGTATCGTGGATATTGAAGACGCTGACGGCAAAGTAATTACCGGTCCAACCGGCCGTAAAATTTTTGAAGGCCGTCGCGGACAAAAAATTATTAAAGTTATTGGTGATCGTCAGGATGAATCAGTCTTTAGTATTGCCAGTGCCGATGAAGTGAAAGTTAAAGACGGCGCGAGTGTTAAAAAAGATGAAATTATTTTGGTACGTGGTGCAACTGGCGAAGAAGTATTGGCCAAGGCTGATGGTAAAGTCTCGTATAAAGGTGAAAATTTGACCATTGTTCATGAAGGCACGAGCACCAAAGAATATATTGTCCAAATTGGTTTTAAAGTTTGGGTTAAATCCGGCGATCATGTTGAGCGTGGCGATCAATTGACCGAAGGCAGTATTGATTTAAATGAGCTTTATGAATTAAAAGGCCGTGACGCGGTTCAGCGATATATTTTGACGGAAATCCAAGAAATTTACGCGGCACAAGGTCAACGCCTAAATGACAAGCACATTGAAATCATGATTAAACAAATGTTTAGCCGCGTGTATATTGAAGAAGCCGGAGACACGGATCTTTTGCCGGGCGAAGTAGTGGAAAAATCTCAACTTTTAATTGCCAATGCCGATGCTGTGGCTCATAATAAAAAACCGTCGCTTGGTCGTGAACTTTTATTGGGCATCAGTAAAGTGGCGCTCACTACTCAAAGCTTCTTGTCATCGGCTTCTTTCCAAGAGACTTCGCGTGTGTTGGTGAATGCCGCGATTACAGGCAAGGTTGATAGTTTGGAAGGTCTAAAAGAAAATGTGATTATCGGTCGTTTGATTCCAGCGGGAACAGGATTTAAAGGATAATTATTCGATTCTCCCGACTATGTCGGGATCGCTCTGGGTAAAATCAAAATAAATCAAAAACCCTCAATTCAACTAACTGAGGGTTTTTTGTTTTTTCCACATAAGATATACTGTAGACACTTTAATCTAGACTAATATGCAAAAAACTCCGCGACGGATATTGGGGATTGATCCAGGTTTTGGCCGAGTCGGAGTTGGTATTATTGAGGAACGCGGCCGCGAATGGGTCGCAGTATATTATGGCTGTATTCAAACTGATCCCAAAAAATTGTTTATTGAGAGACTTTTGGAAATTCATAACACTTTGACTAAAATTATCACTCAACATAAACCAGCTTTCGCGGCCGTGGAAGAATTATTTTTTTATAAAAATGTAACAACCGCGATTCAAGTGGGGCAAGCACGCGGAGTAATACTTTTGACATTGGCGCAAGCCGGAATTGTTACGCACGAATTTACGCCACTGGAAATTAAACAAACAATAACCGGTTATGGCCGCGCGGAAAAAAGTCAGATCCAAAAAATGGTACGAGTACTTTTACATCTGGATAAAAAAGCTATTCAAGATGATGCGGCTGATGCGCTTGCTGTTGCGTTGACCGGTGCAACGCGGATTATTGACAAATAAACTTATCCCTGTTATAGTGCCGTTACTTTATTTAACTTTGGATCAATTCCAAAAACGGACGAAAGAGCCTGTCACATGCTCGCTTTCGCCCGATAATCCGTGGCATGTATGTTAGCAAAACAAAAGAAACTCAATATTATCAAGAAATACCAAGTGCACAAAGGTGACACTGGTTCCAGTGAAGTGCAAATCGCCATTCTCTCCGCAGAAATTGATGAGCTGGCCGGACATTTAAAAGCTCATCACAAAGATCATTCTTCTCGTCGCGGACTTTTGCGTAAAGTCGGTGAACGTCGTCGTTTGTTGCGTTATTTGCAACGCGAAAATGCCGTATCGTACGAAGATTTAATTAAAAAACTTAAATTAAAAGGCGCTAAACAAATTGATGAAGCGTCTGAACCAGACGAAGTTTTGCTGGAAGAAGGACATGAACATGAAGAAGTCGCCACTCCTTAATACTCATAATCCGCTTAAACACCCTGACCAGCGCGTTGGGGTGTTTATTGATGTTCAAAATTTGTATTATTCTGCCAAAAATTTGCATGGCAAAAAAGTAAATTTTGGCGCAATTGTGCGCGAGGCTGTAGCCGGACGCAAATTAATTCGCGCCATTGCTTATGTAGTGCGTACGGAAACTCAAGAAGAACAGCCGTTTTTTGAAGCCTTATATAATTTGGGAATTGAAACGCGGGAAAAAGATTTGCAAATTTTTGCGAGCGGTCTCAAAAAAGCGGATTGGGATGTCGGTTTGGCCGTTGATGCTATTCGTTTGGCGCCAAGTCTGGATGCAGTGGTTTTGGTTTCAGGCGATGGCGATTACATTCCGTTAGTTGAATACTTGCAAAAAAGCAGTGGCAAACAAGTGGAAGTCGTTAGTTTTCGGGAAACCACATCCAGTCGTTTGATAGAAGCCACGGATGATTTTTTGGATTTAAGTTTAAACCGCGAAAAATTTTTATTAACTAAGTAATTTATTCATTGTTCGTCGCAAGACATCTAGGTCCTTAGGGATCTACCCCGACTTTGTCGGGGTGAGCATCACTACAATTTATGTTGGATATCAAATCGTGGTCACTCAATTGGGGCGGTCGCACGCTTACCGTAGAAACCGGTCGTTTTGCTCTTCAGTCCACTCGTTCGGTTACGGTTAGTTATGGCGAAACCGTTATCATGGCAACGGTCGTCAAAAGCCAGAACATTCGTCCTGGTTTGGATTATTTTCCACTGATGGTGGATTTTGAAGAAAAATTATACGCGGCCGGAAAAATAAAAGGTTCGCGGTTTATTAAACGCGAAGGCCGACCAAGTGATGAATCCATTGTGATGGGTCGTTTGGTGGATCGTTCAATTCGTCCCTTGTTTGATGATCGCATGCGTAATGATGTTCAAGTTGTCATTACTCCACTGGCGATTGATGGGGAGAATGACGCGGCGATTATTGGATTAGTGGCATCGTGCGCAGTGCTTACTTTGTCATCACTTCCGTGGAATGGTCCAATTGCCGCGGCTCGCGTTGGTTTGGACAAAAATGGTGAATTTATTTTAAATATTACGCAACAACAGCTGGCGGAAAATGGTACGCTTGATTTGGTCGTTGCCGGAACAAAAGAAAAATTAGTCATGACTGAAGCTAGTGCGTATGAAGTGCCGGAAGAAATAATGTTAAAAGCCATTAAATGGGGAATGGAACAAATCCAGCCAGTCGTGGATTGGTTGCAAAAGATTCAAGCCGAAGCCGGCACGCCAAAAGAAGTAATTGATTCTTCTGTTGAAGAAACGCCAATCGCGAAAGCGAAAAATATCGTTAAGAAATTTATTGACGAAGTGGCCGATACTTTGATTTTTAACAGTGTAAAAATTTCGCGAGCCGAACGCGTCGCCATGTTGGAGACGATTAAAAATGCGGTTAAAGAAAAATTAACGGCTGAAGGAATTGAAGATCCGGTGCAAGCACAAGTGTTCGCGGAATTAAAATATCTGGTGGGTGATGTTATTTCAAAACGTATTTTAGATAAAGAACAGCGTTTAGATGGTCGTAAACTGACGGAAATTCGTGAATTGCAGATTGCCGTGGATTTATTGCCACGCGTTCACGGCTCCGGCATGTTTATGCGCGGCGATACACAAGTATTATCCATTGTTACGCTTGGCGCTCCGGGAGATGTGCAAACTTTGGACACGATGGAAGAAGAAGGCAAGAAGCGTTACATGCATCATTATAATGATACGCCTTTTGCGTATGGCGAAGCTGGTCCAATTCGTGGTCCTGGTCGTCGAGCAATTGGTCACGGCGCTTTGGCGGAACGCGCGCTTGAGCCTGTTCTTCCACCTGAAATTGATTTTCCATACGCGATTCGCGTAGTATCAGAAGTTTTTGGATCAAACGGATCAAGTTCAATGGCTTCAACGTGTGGCTCAACATTGTCCTTGATGGCCGCAGGTGTGCCCATCAAAAAACCGGTCGCGGGAATTGCCATGGGCTTGGCTTCAAGTGAACCTTCGACAGGCTCAGGTCAAGCAAGCAAGTGGAAAGTCTTGACTGATTTACAAGACATTGAAGATGGTCATGGTGGTATGGACTTTAAAATTGCCGGTACGCGCGATGGCATTACGGCCATTCAAATGGATACCAAAACGCAAGGTTTGAGTTGGGAAATTATTGAACAAACCATCAAACAGGCCCGCGACGCTCGGTTGGTAATTTTGGACACCATGAAAGCGGTGATTGCTGAGCCCCGTCCTGATTTATCAGAATACGCGCCCCGCATTGTCACTATTCAAATTGATCCGGAAAAAATTCGTGACGTGATTGGCCCGGGCGGCAAAATTATTAACAAAATTATCGCGGAAACTGGCGTGCAAATTGACATTGAACAAGATGGCCGCGTGATGATTACTTCCAATGACAAAGACGGCATGGCCAAAGCCATTAAAATGGTGGAAGATATTGTCAAAGAAGTTCAGGCTGGTGAATTATATGAAGGACCAGTTGTGCGCTTGGAAGATTTTGGTGCCTTTGTACAAATTCTACCAAACAAAGACGGCTTGGTGCATGTCAGTGAAATTTCGTGGAACCGTGTTGGTCGCCCTTCAGATGTGCTTAAAATGGGGGAAATTGTCAAAGTAAAAGTAAAAGAAATCGATGGTCTTGGTCGCGTAAATTTAACGATCAAGGAATTAACTGAAAAACCCGAGGGTTGGGTTCCGCCTCCGGCAGGTGCCGGGCCAAGTTCAAACCCACGACCGAGTGGAGGACGGCCGTTTGGTGGTCCACCGAGACGCAATGGGGGATTCAGAGATCGATAGTATTTTTTAGAAAATATTTCAACCATCACCTCACCACTAGTAAATTTTAGTGAAAGTAGTTTATACTATAGTCACTTCTATGACTAATGGTGAGAAAGGTTTTAATCCAAGTATAACAAAAGGTAGCCAGTCTTCGTCTGCTTCTGGTTACGCTGATGATAACAGAGGTGATCAATCTGAATATGGACATACTGAAGATGTAGTTGCAGCGGCTGACGCAAGCGAAAAACAGGAGCAAGAGTTTGCCCGTTTGCAACCACAAGATCGTTTACGCGCCAGCATTGAAGCTCAGGATTTAGCCGCTCGCAATAGATTTACGGAAATTAAAACAGCCATGGTTACTTCACTTGATCGTGGAGGTATTCTTATTTTTGAAGCGCCAACCGGAGCTGGTAAATCAATCTATGGTCCGCTTGCAGCTCGTGATGTTATTCGGGAACGGGGTTTGCCCGATCATGTCGTTGTGCTTGAACCACGGCGTGACGCCGCCAGTGGTATTGGTACTGCTATGGCCGCTGTGGCTGATGAAGAACTGGGTCGTGAGATTGGTTTTTCTACTGCAGATACGAAGCAAGTAAGAATGGATAGTAGCGTAAAGGTAATCACCCCGGGAATTTTTTTGCGTTGGTTGAAGGATGGAACCCTCACGAAAGACCATGTTGGTGCACTGGTTATTGATGAGGCACATGAGAATTCTATTGAGTATCATTTAATTTATGGTCTAATTAAACAAATGCAAAATGAGGGTGTGGCTCCGCCAGTTATCTTTATGAGTGCCACGCCAGACACTGAAAAATTACAAGCATTCTACGGTTTAACTGACGAGGATCGTCTTAAAATTGAAGGTCATCCTCATCAGGTGGAAACGTTTTTCGCAGAAAAATCTGAGTCAGATTACATCAGTGCGGCAGTTGAGAGAATTCATTTTATTATTGACAACAAAGGCGAAGGTGACATCTTGGTTTTTTTACCAGGTAGCGGTGAAATAAATGCGGTGAAGAAGCAGCTCAGCAATCTCCCTAGCATAGAAATTCTCCCTCTGCATGGAAATATCCCACCAGAGCAGCGTCGTGAGGTGTTGTCAGGTAATAAAAAGACCAGCATTCGCCGCATTATTCTCTCTACTAATATCGCGGAGACCTCGGTTACTGTGCCAGGCGTTGGTTTTGTGGTTGATTCTTGTCGCGAGCGTGATGTCCGTTTTGATTCTGAAGCTGGTATAGTGCGTAAAGGCACGGGATCCATTTCACAAACCCAAGCTAAACAACGTCAAGGTCGGGCTGGTCGTACCCGTGCGGGGGAATGTTATCGTTTGCTTACCGAAGAAGAATTCACTCAATTACCTGAGCGTCCTGAAGCCAATATTCATCGTGAGAATCTTGCGCATTTGATTTTGCAACTAAAGAACATGGGTATTGAACCAACTGATTTTCCATTCATTGATCCACCAAAAGCTGGTCGTGTGGAGAACGGCATTGCCGAATTGCAAATGTTGGGTGCCCTTGACCAGACTGGTGCCGTAACCGATATCGGGAAGAAAATTGGCGAACTTAAATATTTTGAACCACGTATCGGTCGAATGATTATTGAGGCTCAGCGCCATGATTGTCAAGAGGCGGCCTTAGTTCTGGCGGCTTTTGAACGTGAGTCAAAAGTGTTTTTACCACTTTCTAATCCAGACGCACATAGTGCCCGCAATGCAAAATGGAATCGAGGGAATTCTGATTGGTTGATGCGTTTAAAAGTTTTTTGTGCTGCCTACAAGGCTAAGGTATACGCGGTTATTGAAAATGCTCCTTCTTCCAAACAAAAAGTTTTTTATGATTGGTGTCGTGACAATTCATTCAGTGCTCAAGCTTTAATTCATTTGGCGAGTCGTTTGGATGATTATGCTGAGTGTCTTGGTCTTAAAGTGGATGACGATTTTATTAACAAAATGGAAAAAGTTGATGACGGCGCGATTGGCCAAGCTATTCTGGCGGCTCATCCGGATATGGTTTTTTTGAATAGCAATGATGTTAATGGTTATGTTCCGATTACTGATGTAGAAAAAATTTCTAAAGGAAAAAAAATTAAACCGATTCATCCGGGTTCTCGTTCTGTTGCTTTTAATAATCCACCTAATTTGTGTGTTGGTAAAGTAACCGAAGACAAAGGACTGTGGATTGACATTGTTCACCCGATTACTTTTGAACAACTTCGGCAAGTGACCCCGCATTTGCTTTCGACAAAAGCCGATCCGGCGAGTTATATGGGTGGTGGTTTTGTTGGAAAAGAATTACATTTTTATCCAGTGGGTGCTCAAGGAATGCATGATTATGAGCTTGGTATTGGAATGGAAAAATTAACAACTCCGAGTCCTGAATTAGCCGAAGCTCTAGCCCGTGCTTTGGTTGAACATGGATTTGATGAATATGGTGGAAATGGTGAAGATTATGAATTTTTGTTTTCAGTTTATGAAGATAACTACAAGATGGTCGAATACTCTAAAAAATTACGTCTACGTTCCGCTGGCCGTGTACCAAAATTTGATCTAGTTGCTTGGTATGCCAAAAAGTTAGCTAAGGCTGTCACTCTTGATGATGCTCGAAATCTTCGTGAACAACTCAAAGTGCAACCGGCTGATATTTGTTCCCCGGAATTGTTGGCGGAAATTGATCGTGATTATCCCACAAAAATAATTATTAAAAATGTTTCTCGGACTATCTCTTATAATCAAGAAATTGATGATCCTCTTCCTCCCCTTGTTGCGTCCGTAGACCTAAATGATCGTGAATTATTCGCTATAACCCAAGCGGATATTCCTGTGATCGGTTCACCTAGTGTGCCGTTACATTTGACAATATCGATTTTTGGTCTTAGTGATGGCTGTAGGCACGCAAGTCAGGACATAGCATTTTTGCAAGAAAAATTTGATTTGCATCGTTTAAATAAGCTTTGTGGTTCATTAAAAATTGTTGAAGAATGGATCAATGTAGATATTTCCGATGAAATTATAGAATTACCCACTCTCGAACAACTTGGTCATAAACCGGTTGAATTCGCACGTGATTTTCACCAACAACCGGTTTTTGTGTATCCGGGAATTTTTTATGATGTATATTCAGAAAGTTATCGTATTCAATATTTCCGTAGCAAAGAAAAAGCTGATGCAAAAACTCAAGGTGCTGTTAATGAGCGTCCCAATGTAATTATCAAACGTGAAAATAAACGCCGAGAAAAAACAGCTCGTGCCGAAGTCGATAAATTGCGTCGAGTATTTGAAGAATGGGAGCGTAAGGAACCAACAATTTATCTTAAAGAAAAAATTGATTGGAGGGAACCATTACCAACTCCAGCTGGACTTGGTTATGTTCCGAAAGTTTACGCGACAGCTACAGACGGTCAATCATTATACGCGTATCCTTGGATTGAGTCTTTTGCCGTTAATAGGGGTGGTGGCATATTTGGAAATGTTCGCACGTGGGATTTCAAATTAAAATACTCTCCCACAGAGGCCGAGGCAATCAGACAACAAGCGGAATCAGCTTATCCTCTTAAACGTGAGCTGGAGTCAGAATTAAAGACCAAAAGAGCTCATAAAGTTTTTGAGGAGATTGAAGATTTTTCATCCACTGATCCGGATAATCCATTTACCGAGGATGAAATAAAGGGATTTAAAGATCGTGTGACGCCTGTAACGCCTGTTAGATCTCGTGGTTCGCTAAGACAGCCTATTTCACAGGCACAGCATCATTTAGAGGAAGAGTATGATAAAAGACAAAGGAATATTGTCGAAAAAGTTGGACAGGAAATGCGTGATATTCGTACGCGTTATGAGACCGAATATAAACCACTGCGGGAGAGGGTTGAGCATCTTAAAGATGCTTTAGTGCGATATACAAAATATACAAGTATGCGTCCGGACATGGCTGACGATTATGAATCAGCAGTTATTCTTATGGATAATAATGATATTGCCAATCGTCGGTTTAGAAATTTATCATCCGCAATAAAAGGTTTGCAAATAGTTGAAGGTAAATTTAAAAGTATTGCTCGATTGTTGGATATAGAAGTTTCATTGCCTAACGAATCTCATGTTCCGTCTTCAGCCAATGAAAAAAAACCGCGGTTAAGGACAGAAGTTTCACTGTCCAGTGAATCTCATGTTCAGAAAGAATTGTTATCAGCTGATGAAGAAAAAAATCGACTCGTAGAGCTTGATTTTTGGGGGGTGTTTATGGAAACTCAGCCCAAGACTGAGCAGGTAAAAGATATTATTATCAATATCGACAAAATCAAAACAGAAATAACTACTCCTAAAAATAAAATTCGCCAAATGGCCAAACTCAATCATCGTATTAAACCTTTTTTGAATAAAGCCAGCCATGAGGGTGGGGGGAAAGCTTGGTCTGAGAGTTACCGACAAATCATTCACGAATTTATCCCCAAAATTCAGGCTGAATATGGTGGTGTACTAACATCTGAAGCCATGGCTTCAGTGCAAATTCATCTTTTGCAATATGCCAAAGAATTGTCTGGTGCCCGTGATGATGCCCAGCGTCAAACAATTCAGGAAAAAATTGAAACCATGATTGCCGAGAAACTTGCTTGAACTAAATTTGGATAGGATATTAAATTTCTTATTTTTGTACACAGTTTTGTGGATAACTATAGAAAACCTAAGGTTTTCTTAATGTCGTTTATGCTAGACTTAATTTGGTAATCTGTAAATTAAACTAGCGTTGTATACAGTCATGAAGTAAAATAATCATACTTCTAACTGTACCAACTATGGTAATACATAAACGAACACGAT